>Ga0182742_1005160_pt1 | contig 11254 bp, 8 predicted proteins | sample eDN5th37CBELigMG_FD_128880 | JGI IMG/M metagenome (GOLD analysis project Ga0182742, IMG submission 128880) | Enriched Miracle-Growth compost microbial communities from Emeryville, California, USA - eDNA 5th pass 37_C BE-Lig MG (version 2)... ... | reverse complement strand
GGCAGCAACCCGGGGCGGACGATCATCTACACCGGTTGCTTCCTGATCGTCTTTGGGACGTATCTGCAGTTTTACATGCGGGCGGGCCTCTTCTCCGACGGCGGCAAGCGCGAGCGCGAGATGGCCGCCCGCAAGGCCGGATTGCCGATCCCCGCGCCGGAACCCTCGCCCTCCAAGGCCGAGGAGGAGATTCTTTAAGCAAGGCGTCGGCAACCCTCGTCAGCGCGGGCGTCTCGCCCGCCAATCCCAACATGCTTTTTTTCCGGCGGGCGTTGCCCGGCGACTCAACAGAGGGAGCAACCTGATGAAACGAATTGGTCGAGTTCTCACGGGATTCGGCCTGGCCGCGCTGTGTGGCGCCGTCCTGGCCGCCGCTCCCGCCGAGGAGGGCCGGCAAGCGACGGGCAAGCTCGGCGTGGGACCGGCTTACGAGCGGTTGGGCAAGATCGCCGCCATGCACCAGGGGCGGGTCAAGCCTCTGGACACCGTGGCCCGCGAGGAGATCAAGCACGTCTTCGGCCGCGAGACGATCAAGCTGCTCGACGACTCCAACAAGGTTGTCGCGACGTGGGGCGCCACCGGGGCGTTCGTCGACTGGCTGGTTCGGCCCGAATACTGGAACTCCCAGCCGTTCATTTTGGTCGACTACCTGCCGCTGAAGCGGGAAATCCTCCGCGACTCGATCCAATCCCAGCTCCGGTCGATCTCGGAGAAGCCGGAAACGTCGGACGAGGACCGCGAGGGCTTGGACGCGCTGGCCCGGAATCCCGCGATCGACGCCTCGGCCATCAACGGCTTCTTGAAGACGTCGAAGCTCGACGAGGCCGACAAACGGGCCCTCGCCGCGACGGCCGCCAAGCTGAGCGAGGAGCGCAAGTGGCTCTCTCCCGACGAGCTGGACTCCGCCAAGGTCGTCCACGGCGACCACATGGAAAGCTTCATGGATTGGGCCGCCAAGCTCGACGCCCAGAAGCGGAAGTTCGACGACAACCCCGATTCCGCCCCGCGCCCCACCGAGATCGAGCGGCGGGCGATCGAGGCCGGCCAGCGGCTGTTGACTTATCAGTCGTACACGAGCGAGGAGATGCGCTCCGCGGGATTGATCCGCATCATGCCCCGCCCCTCCTCCCGCGAGGCGCTCGACTACTACAAGGAGGTCATCCCCAAGGCCCGGTCGGTTGAGAGCCTCCGCGACTTGTCGCCGGTTGAGTTCGACACGCTCAAGGCCCTCGACACCTACTGGAACGAAACTCCGCGCGAGGACCGCCACGAGCCCGGCGAGAATCCCGAGTTCGACAAGAAGTTCGCCTCGTGGCTCGACGAGAACTCGGTCTGGACCCCGCTTAAGGTGCTGCTTCAGGCCGAGCCCGAGGCGCTGACCAAGGCCGGCTTCCCCGAGGCCGAGACCCGCGCGTTCCTCGACGCCTATCACGTCTTCGTGAACAACGAGAAGAATTATCCGGGCCAGCTTCCCGTGGAGGTCGCCGACGAACTGCTCGCGGCCTCGCGGGTCCTTGGCGAATCGATCAGCCCCGATCACTATCCGACGATGGTGGCGATGGAGCGCGAGACGCACTTCAACGCCATGAACCCGTTTTGGCAGGCTCCCTTCGCCTACGGCGCGGCGCTCGTGCTTTTGGCGATTAGCCTCGGCTTCGCGGGAGGCCGGGTCAAGGAGATGAGCCCGCTTGGCAAGGGGTTCTACTGGGCCGGAATGCTTGGCCTGCTGGCCGGGATCGGCCTGGAGATTTACGGCTTCTACCTGCGGGTCTTGATCACGGGTTGGGCGCCGGTGACCAACATGTACGAGACGGTCATCTGGGTGGCCCTGGTGACCGCGGTCCTGGCGGTCGTCTTCGAGCTGCTCTACCATCGGACCTACACGGCGGTGGCCGGCGCGGGGGTCGCCCTGCTGGGGACGCTTACCGCGGCCAACGTTCCCCTGCTCGATCCCAGCATCAAGAGCCTCCAGCCGGTTCTGCGCAGCAACCTCTGGCTGTTGGTCCACGTGATCACCGAAGTGTCCAGCTACGCGGCCTTCGGCCTGGCCTGGGCGCTCGGCCTGATCGCCACGGTTTACTACCTAACCGCGACCTACCGACGCTCGCCGTCGTTCAGCGAATTGGCCCTGCCGCTGGTTCCCGGCCTCCCGCTTCTGACGATGGGCGCGGCGGGCATGGCGGCCTCCTATGGGGCGTTTGGCGACGCCTGGCTCACCACCGATTCCCTCTTCTACGTCTTCTCGGTCATGGGAGGACTGGGCGGGATGATCACGCTGGGGGTCGCGCTGGCCTTCGCCGGAGAGGCGGCCAACCGGCTCACGTCGCGCGGACTCGAACTCGACGAGCCATCGACCACGGTCGCCGAGAATGCGTCTCACGACCAGTACGCCGGCTCGCTGACGACCGCCGAGAAGATTCAGGCCGCGGCCGCGGCGACGCCTCCCCCGGCGGTCAACGCCCGCGAACAGGCGATGCGGGAGACCGCGGCCTTGATCAAGCCGCTGTCGAACTTCATCTACCGTTCGATGCAGGTGGGGGTCTTGCTGATCGCCGCGGGAACGATCCTCGGCGGCGTCTGGGCCGACTACTCGTGGGGTCGGTTCTGGGGCTGGGACCCCAAGGAGGTCTGGGCTCTGATCACTCTGTTGGTCTACCTGGTCCCCCTGCACGGTCGGTTCGCCGGCTGGGTCAACACCTTCGGCCTGGTCTTCGCCTCGGTCGCCTGCTTCATGTCGGTCATCATGGCCTGGTATGGAGTGAACTTCGTCTTGGGCGTCGGCCTACACAGCTACGGCTTCGTCGAAGGCGGCTCGCAAGGCTCGATGAGCGTGATCCTCGCGGCCATTATGGCGCTTCCCCTGGCCGCCTACTGGCGGCGAATGCTGGGCCAGCGCCAGATGGTTCACGTGGCCTAAGCGGTTGACGTCGACAACTTGGGGGCGCGGGCTCGATTCGCGGGCCCGCGCCCCTTTTTCCATTTGAGGAGACCGCGGCGCCCCTCCTTGGAATCTCAAGTCGGCGATTGAAGAACCAACTCGAACGAAAAGACGCGCGAGACGGCCGCGCCCGGTGGGCTGGGATCGACGGGGGGATCGGCGGCGACCGACTCCGCGAACGCCTTGCAGCGCGTGAGGTCGAGGCCCAGATGGTGGTCTCCCACGCCGGCGATCGCCTCGGCGAAGTGGTGGGCGGCCCCGCTCGCGTGCGACCGGACGCCTCCGGGCCGCCCCTCGCGAACCTTCAGCGCGGCCGCGGCGAGCTTGATGAGCCCCTGCAGCGCGGCCGCCGTCGGCCCTCGCCGGCCGTGGGCCAACCAAAGACCCTCCCAGGCTTCGTGGGCCTCCCAGTAATAGCCGGCGTTGAACAGCTCAACACCGCGAAGGTGAAGCCGGGAATCGGCCCACGCGCCGGGCTCGATCGGCGAGGGCGGCGCTTCGTCTCCGGCGGCTCGGGAATGTTTCGGATGCGGCCATGGTCCCCCCGGAACGTAGGCGTGGGCGGGGAGCGGTTCGGGCTCTCGACTCAACATGGACGCCTCGAATCCTGGTATCTTGGGCCTTTTCGCTTCGCGCTCCGCGCCTTGGTTTCGGATCGGTTCCATGCTCGAACAACCCATCGTCGTCATCAACGCCGTCGGAATGACCCGGCGGCTTTTGGCCCACGCCCCCCGACTCCGCGCCCTCGGCGAGGAGGGAACCGGCTGGACGCGGTCGCTCCACGAAGTTCAGCCGGCCGTCACCTGCGCGGTCCAGGCTAGTTTGTTGACCGGGCGGACTCCTCAAGAGCATGGGATCGTCGGCAACGGTTGGCTCTTTTGCGACACCCGCGAGGTTCGCTTCTGGCAGCAATCCAGCGCCCTGATCCAAGCCGAGCCGATCTACGCGACGGCCCGTCGGCTGGCCAAGGAGCGGGGGAAAACGTTCCGCGCGGCCAAGCTCTTCTGGTGGTTCAACCAGGGGGCCGAGGTTGATATCAGCGTCACCCCCAAACCCTATTATGGGGCCGACGGCAACAAGATCTTTGGCATCACCGGAACGCCCGACCCGCTTTGCGACCGGCTTGAGGTGGAGCTTGGCCCGTTCCCCTTCTTCACGTTCTGGGGCCCCAGCGCGGGGCTCCCCTGCACCGATTGGATCGCCCGGGCCGCCGCCGACGTCCTCCAGCGCGATCGGCCCGACCTTACGTTCGTCTACCTTCCCCATCTTGACTACGAGCCCCAAAGGCGCGGACCGAGCGGCTGCGACATGCCCCGGCTGGTCCGAGAACTCGACGACGCCGCGGCCCCCCTGCTCGACCGCGCCAAGTCCATCGGCGCGCGGGTTTGGGTCGTCAGCGAATACGGCCATTGCGACGTCTCCCGGCCAATTCTCTTGAACCGAGTCCTCCGCCAAGCGGGGCTCTTGTCCGTCCGCCCCGGCCCGTTCGGCGAGAGCCTCGACACGTTCACCAGCCGGGCCTTCGCCGTCTGCGACCACCAGCTCGCGCACGTTTACGTCTCCAATCCCGCCGATCACGAGCGCGTCCGCGAGCTTCTGGTCGGGCAACCGGGCGTCGCTCGCGTTTTTGTCGGCGACCAACGGGCCGAGATTGGGCTGAATCACGAGCGATCCGGGGAACTCGTCGTCCTCTCCGAGCCCGACGCCTGGTTCGCCTATCCCTATTGGCTTGACGACCGGGCCGCCCCCGACTTCGCCCGAACCGTCGACATCCACCGCAAGCCCGGCTACGACCCCTGCGAACTGTTCCTCGACCCGAAACTGTTGTGGCCCAAAGGTCGGGCGATTCGGCGGCTCGTTCAAAAGAAGCTCGGCTTCCGAACCCTGTTCGACGTGATCCCGCTCGACCCGAGCCTCGTCCGGGGATCCCACGGCCTCCCCGCGCCCGACCCGCTCGACAAGCCGATCCTCATCGCCGACGGCCCACCGCCATCGGGTGGCGACGTGCTCAAGACAACCCAATTTCACGAAGTCTTGATGCGCGCGCTGGGCGAGAGCTGACGCGGATCCGCGCCGTCATGGGACGAGCCCGCGGCCGTCTCGGCTCACGGGTTCGCCAGGCGAGACGCGACGAGCCGGTTGCCGATTTTGGTGCCGGAAACCGCGCAGCCGATCAGCACCTTCCAGGTTGACCGGGAAAAGGGCTGCAAGCGAAACGCGGCGAGGGCGTGCTTGCGCGCGGTGGCGACGTTGCCGACGGCGAGCGCCCACCGGCTCCAGTTGCGGTGTTTCTCGGCCGGGGGGAGCGGGTCGAAGACGAGCCGCCGAACCGATTCCGGGGGCGTCAACCCGCGCCGCTCGTGGGCCTCAAGCAAAATTCGACGGGTGGACTCGCCCTGGATCCGGGCGTGCTTCACGCCCACCATGCCGAAGTGCTCGCGGTGTTTGAACAAGGGATCGGGCAAATTGCCCAGGCGGCCGACTTCGCCGAGGCGAAGAAACAGATCAAGGTCTTCGGCGTGGAGGCAGTCGTCATGGTAGCCGCCGATTTCAAGCACGGTCTCGCGGCGGAACATCGTGGCCGGATGGCAGTATGGCGTGGCGCCGAGGAGAAGGGCCTGGTCAATCTCCTCGTGCGTTGTCGGAAAGGTCCGGGCGACGATGTCGTGGCCGTCGGGGTCGATCAGCATGATGTCGGTGCCCACCGAGACGCATTCCGGGTGCTCGTCCAGATATCGAACTTGCCGGGCGAACCGTTCCGGAAGCGCGACGTCGTCGGCGTCCATGCGGGCGATCAGGGGGGCTCGGGCCAGTTGGAGCATCTCGTTCAGCGTGTCGATGATCCCGCGATTTTTTCGATGGAACACGCGGATCCGATCGTCGCGAGCGGCGAGCCGATCCAGATGCTCTCCGGTCCGATCGGTCGAGCCGTCGTTCATGATCAGGAATTCAAAGTCGCGGAACGTCTGCGCCAGGATGCTGTCGGCCGCCTCTTCGAGGTATTGCTCCCCGTTGTAGACCGGCATCAATACCGAGACGCGGGGCGGGGCCGAATCGAGTGAATCGCTCGACTCGTCGGAGGGGGCGCGTGAGAGATTGGATGGATTCATTGCGTCCGACATGCCCTTGCCCTCATTCCTGACGCGCTTGGCGATGGCCTTGGTCATCGCGTGAGGGGATGAATCGCCGCGGCGTTTCGATTCGCGCCGAGGCTTAAGCATAAGGCGATCGTCGGCGCGTCTCAATCGAAACGGCGCAAATGTTGCGAATTCTCATCATTGGCCCGTTCGTCAGTCGTTCGGACTGACCGGGGGGCTCCAAGGGGGGAGGTCGCAGAGGCCGCCGCCGAGGAAGAGGTGATGCCAGAGTTGCGTCGAGGCGACGCACGTGAGCGCGACGTCGTAGATGAACCGCGCCGGGGTGAGGCGGGGCAGCATCGTTTGCCATCGCCGTTGTCGCGCGACGGCGATCGGATCGAAGTAGCCGGCCTGGCGGAGCGATTCGGGGCTGAGCAACTGGTCGACCCAAGCGGGGCGTTGGGGGCCGAGGAAGGTTCCCGATAGGCTGGATCGAAACATCGTCTTGGGGCGGTTGGCGATTTGTTTCGGGAGGATTCGCGAGGCGACCTGGCGAAGAATCCACTTCTCGGTCCTTCCCCGGAGCTTGTACTCCGGGGCGATCCCGGCCGCGAACTCGATTACGTCGTCGTCGAGGAACGGACACCGCGCCTCGACCGAGGCGTTCATGGTGATCCGGTCTCCCTTTGAGATCAGCAGGAGGCCGGCGAGCATCACTTTGTAACCGACGTAGAGCGACTGGTTGAGCGGATCCCAGCGGCCGATTCGATCGTTGGTGATGTCGAGATCCGCGTAGGGGTCGTGGTCGGCGAGTCGCGCCTGCAAGCCGGGCGAGTAGAGGATCGGCTTGGACTGCGAGATCATCTCATACATGTCTTGCTGGGCCGGCCTCACGCCGCCGATCGCCATCTCGGCGGGGACCGACATGCGACCTCCGGCGATCGACTGGGCCACCAGATTGCGGGCGGTTCGGGGGATCGACCGGCCGATCAGCTTATAGGCGCCGTCGCGGATCCGCTGCGTCTTGTACCAGATGTAGCCGGCGAGGGCCTCGTCGGCTCCTTCTCCGGTGATCGCGACCTTATAGCCTTGACCATTCACGGCCTGGGCCAGCCGCAAGAGCGCGGCGCACGAGGTGTCGAGAACCGGACCCTCGGCCGCTCGGATCAGTTCGGGGAACGCCTCGCCGATCTTGGCGCGGTTCATGACCACCGTGGTCAGGGGCGAGCCGAACATTTCGGCGGCCTCGGTGGAATGGGTCCGCTCGTCCGGGCCCGCCCGATCGAAACCGATGGTGAACGTCGGGATCGGCTCGTCCCGCAATCGGCTGCAAAGCCCGAGCGCCACCGTCGAATCGAGGCCGCCGCTGATGTAGCCGACGACCGGAACGTCGCTCCGCAGCCGACGGGCCACGGCGGCCTCCAGCTTGTCCTGAAGCTCCTCAACCAGCGGCGAGGGGTCGTCGAGCCGGCGCTCCTGGCCCGCGTCTGGAAAGTCGAGATCCCAGTACAGCTTCCGGGCGACCTCGCCGTTTTGAATCTTCAGGTAATGGCCGGGAGGGATCGACTTGACCCCCTCGAAGAACGTCCGGGTGGTCCCGGCGCAGAAGAATGTGAACAGGTGGTCAATTCCGCGAACGTCGGCCTCGGCCCGGATCAGGCCCGAGGCCAACAGCGCCTTGATCTCCGAGCCCCAAAGCAGCCAGCCGTCGGCCCTGGCGTAATAGAGCGGGCAGATCCCGACCCGGTCGCGGCCGAGAATCAGGGTTCGGGCCTCGCGGTCCCAGAGCGAGACGGCGAACTGGCCCCGCGCCGCTTCGAACATCCCTTCGCCCAGATCTTCGTAAAGGTGGACCCAGGCTTCGGCGTCGCTTTGGGTGGTCAGGCGATGGCCTTTGTCGAGCAGCCTTTGACGGATTTCGGGATAGTCGAACAACGCGCCGTCGGCGGCGGCCCAGACCGTGCCGTCCTCGTTGGAAAGGAGCTGGCGGCCACCCTCCAGGTCGATCGTGGCGAGCCGGCGCGCGCCCAGGGCCAAGCCGGGCTCAACGTGGATCTGTTCGTCGTCGGGTCCGCGATGCGCGATCGCGGCGGTCATGGCCAGCAGCCGTTTCGCGGGGAATTCACGTTGGTCGGTCAGGTCGACGGCTCCGACGATGCCGCTCATGCGGGGTCTCCAGGAGGTTCTCGAAAAAAATGAGCGGCGGAGCCAACGCCGGTCGTCGAGCGCCCGGCCCATCGATCCGGCCACCGGACCGCCCACGAATCGCCGGGACAGCGCGCATGGAGCGGTGAACGATCGCGCGGCGCGCGATGTTCACGGGAGGGCGAGGCTCGCGCCGAGCCGGCGCTTTGCGCGAGCCTCGCCCTCCCGAATCAAGATTTCTACTCGGCATGCAACGAGTCGAGCAGGGACGCGGGGAGCGTGGGATTGACGAACGTCGCGGCGCGTCGACGCGAGGCCCGGCGATAGGTCCAGCCTCCCAGGATGTCGATCATGAACGTGCCAAACCGGAGGACCCCGCCGCGGGGGCCGAGGGGGACATAGTATGCCAAGTCTTCAATCCTCGTTTGGGGTGAAGGGTGATCGGAGACATGAGGACCGTCGGTTCCAGGTCGGCGACCAACGGCTCGCCGTGCCGACCGTCGCAGATGCTGCTGCGCCCCGCGAAGCGGTCGGGGATCCAGGTGTGTAGAAGAGGGATTCGCGTCCGCGTCTCGCCGCATTGGTTGGAGAAGACGACCGGGACGCCGAGATCCTGGGCGACCTTGGCCGGGATGTCGCCGCAGAGCGGCCCCACATGGCCCAACAGCCAGTGTCGCTTGCCGGTCTCGCGGTTGGCGAACTCGGGCCAGGCCGAAGAGACGACGGCTAGGTCAATTTGATCGCGGTAGAGGTTCCAAACGCGCTTGTAGATCATGTCGGCGCAGACGGCCAGGCCGACGCGCCCCCAGCGGGTTGGGACGATCATCGGCTCGCGGCCGGGGTGGAACCGGAATCGCTCCCAGAAGACGAGGTTCCGCTTGCGGTAGATGTGGAGGTCGCCTTCGGGCGAGCAAAAGGCCAGCGAGTTATAGAGGTGCCTGCCCTCGCGCTCGACGAATCCGGCGGCGATGTCCATTTTCCATTGCCGGGCGCGTCTCAGCAGGTGCGAGAGCGTGGGACCCTCGGTGGTTTCGCCGTGGGGGCCGAAATCCCAGCCGGCGCCGTAGCCGGTGTTGAACAACTCGGGTAGGACGGCGAGCTCGGCGCCCGCGTCGCGCGCCCGACGAAGCGATTCGTCGGCGCGCTGGAGGTTCGTCGGCAGATCGAGCAGGTCGCTCGGCATCTGGATCGCCGCCGCCAGGATCTTCACTTGGTTCACCTCCACGTCCGTGAGGATGGCGAACGCGACCCGGGATTCTCGCCCTTGAGGGGATCGGAGTTCCGATTCGGTTCTTGGCTCCTCGTGTATCTGACTGGCATCGGTCGATGAGAACGCGAAATTCAGTAAATCGCTTCGCGGCCGCGCGCTGGGCGATCAATCAATCAAAACCAAGCCAGGCCAGGATGCCTCGACGCTTGGGCTTCGGCGGCGCGTGCGCCTCGGCCCGGAGGGCTTCGGCCCGTTGGTGGAGGTCGCCGGCTCGGGGAGACGTCGCGGGCTCAAGGTCGTAATGAAATTCCCGCTCGTCCCGAAGCGTGTACGGGATGACGTTCTCCGCGAAGAACTCGGTGAGCAGATTGTCCCACCAAGGCGCGGGGATCGGTTGAATGACGGTCTTGGTCTCGTGGCCGTCGAGCAGGAAGGTGATCTCGCGGTCGCCATAGTAGGTGAACGACTGGGAAACCGGCGTGGGTCCGATCTCCTCGCCGTTGACGATCGCGGTGGCGCCGGGCGGGTTGGTGCGGAGCGTATACCGGCGCACCACGCAGCCGGTGTGGGGCGCGAGGCACGCGGCGATCAGACAAAGGCGAACCGCGGCGCGGCGGCCAATCTTACGGGATCTCACCATCCTTGGCTCTCCCAACTCATTCCTCTCGCCGACCCGTTTGAAGGCCGGCGGATCGGGATGCTAGCCGGAATGCCGATTCCCGGCAAGGCGGCTTGAGGGATTCGCGACTTTGATTCGTGATTTTGCGTTGTTGGCCAACCGCGGCCCATACACGGAGCCTTGGCGCGATCGGGCCGCGATGCGATCATCGAAATCCAAGCTCTCAATCCGATGGCGGCGACGGCTTTGCGTCGCGGCCGGCGTTTCTATTGGAAGGTTCTCTCCGCGATCATGATTATCCGCGTCATTCGCCAAGCGCTTTCAACCGTGGATTCGGCCTGGGTGGCCGCCGGGTTCTTTGAGAAGGACGACGGCCCGGCCGCCGACATCCGGGAAACGTCGGCCGACGCGATTCGCGCGCGGTTGACGGAGGAAAAGGAGATCAAGGGAGCGCTGGGCGAACTGACGCCCCTGCACGCGCCCGAGGGCTTCGCCGCGCGGTCGCTTTTGCTGGTCGGGCTCGGCCCGAAAGACAAGTTCGACGCCCGGGCGGCCTTCACCGCCGGCGCGGCGCTGGGCAAGCGGTTGGCGGGCGGGCCGAAGGAGTCGGTCGCCGTCGGCCTGGCCGCGATCGTTGAGGCGGGCCGGCCCGAGAGCGTCTCGGCGCTGGTCGAGGGGATCGTCGTCGGGACGCAAAGCTCGGCCTTGCGCAAGTCGGAGCCGAACCGGCACGCCTTCGGCCGGCTCGATATCGTCGCCCCGGCCAACGCGACCGACGAGGAGTTGGCGACCTTGCGGGCCGGAGTCGTCCGAGGCGAAATCGTCGGCGAGGCCGTTAACCTCGCCCGCCGATTCACCAACACCCCCCCCGCCGAGAAGCAACCCCCGGCCTTCGCCGAGATGGTCCGCCAAAGCGCTTCGGAGCACGGGATCACCGCCGAGGTCTGGGACGAAGAGCGGATCCGAGGCGAGCGGTTCGGGGGCCTTTTGGCGGTCGCGGCGGGCTCCGACAATCCCCCGGCGTTCGTCGTCTTGGAGTACGCCAACGGGGGGAACGGCCCCACTCTGGCCCTCGTCGGCAAGGGAGTGACCTTCGACTCGGGCGGGCTGAGCCTCAAGCCGAGCGCCTCGATGGAGGACATGAAAAGCGACATGACCGGCGCGGCGGTGGTGGTCGCCTCGATGATCGCCGCGGCTCGGCTCAAGTTGCCGGTCAACGTCAAGGGATACCTCGCCATCACCGAGAACATGACCGGCGGTCGCGC
>Ga0182742_1005157_pt1 | contig 11258 bp, 10 predicted proteins | sample eDN5th37CBELigMG_FD_128880 | JGI IMG/M metagenome (GOLD analysis project Ga0182742, IMG submission 128880) | Enriched Miracle-Growth compost microbial communities from Emeryville, California, USA - eDNA 5th pass 37_C BE-Lig MG (version 2)... ... | reverse complement strand
CTTTGGAACGTTTCCTTTACGAGCTTTGATGGAAGTCTTGCCCCACCTGAAGCGATACATTTGAGCGACATTAGGTATTCAGCATTCATTTGGAGCATTTTTTTGAGCATTAACGGGACAACTGTTACGACCTCGATTTGATATCGTTGAATGAGATTACAAGCATGTTTTGCATTAAAGCCGTTTGTAATCACCACTTTTCTCCCTAGAGGTATGAATAATAACAACACGGCAATCCCATATCCGTGAAAGATTGGGGTAGCAATGTACGCATTACGATAGTTTAAAATTCGTAGTCGCTTGATGAAAGCCACAAACGGGTTTAAATATTGAAAAAGGGACGGTTTGTGTGCTGCATCCTTTGACAATCCAGTGGTGCCGCTTGTTTGCAAGACAAGCTTGCCCGTTGAGGTTCTCGGTAGGATTGCTTGGTTCTCCTTCACTAGTAAGGAATTACTGATTGCAGGTAAGTCCGAATGATAGCTTAGGATCTTTTGATTTGAATAGTTCTGAACGATCGGGCTCAAGCCATGATCATAGATAACGAGATTAAAATGATGTCGCTCAGTGAAATCATCAAATTGCTGCTTGCTGATTTCCGTATTTAATAAGTAGATGTCCGCACCAACTCGTGATACAGCAAAAATGGTCTTTACGAGTGATGCATGGTTTCTACATAATACCCCTACTTTCATTCCGGGTCGAAGTTGAGTGACTTCAACTAGAGAACGCGCAAGCATTGTTGATTGTTCTAGAAGCTGTTTGTAGGTTAGTGTTTCTATGTCATCGACAAGGGCAATTTTATGGGTGAATTTCTTTTCTGCAAAATGTAAAAGTGCCATCAAATTGATTCCGCAAGTAAAAATGGACTTAAATAAATGGTAAAGCCCCTTTGGGGAAAGCAGCTTTATTTTATATAAAACATAAAAGAGTCTAATCAGTTTCATCTTTCTTCCTCTTCTTTGAAAAGTCTCCTAGATTACTTAGAAAAACAGATACTAGTTGTCCAAAAACTAACCACCATGGTTGGTATTTTTTTCGGCGAGTATACATCGACTTACAAATTATTTTTGCTGCTTGGTGAGTCGACATTGCCGGCACGTTTCGATAGCCTGGTGTTGGTTTAATCATAGGTGTTCGAACCAGCGGTAAATAGATGGTTGTAGTTGCGATTTTGTTTTTATACAACTCGGGAAAAACCGATCTTAGCCATACATCAAATGCTGCTTTGGATGCCTGATAGGCTGCAAAATACGGAACGGGTGCTAACTTAGCGTTGATAGTTGAAACGTTAATAATCTGTCCCTCGCTTTTTTGGAGCAGTGGAATTGTTGATAATACAATTTTAACTGGCGCAAAGTAGTTAATCGCCATTGTTCGTGTAAAATCATGATACCGATCAAGAGATTCATAGATGGAGCGTCTGATGGAAAGACCAGCGTTGTTGATGATGATATCTAGCGTGGGTTGAATGTGTATAAAAGTTAGAAAGTTTGCAAGTTCATTTTCATTTCTAAGGTCTGCTTGAAAAATGCTCACTTTGGCTTTTTGCGTTTCAATATCATATTTGATTTTTTCCAGTAAACCCCCTCTTCTAGCAACAAGGATGAGATGGCATTGGATGTTCGCTAATTGGTAGGCGACTTCCCTGCCGATACCTGAGCTCGCACCAGTGATGACGATTGTCTTTCCGGTTAGGTGAGCTTGGAGCTTCTCTTTATTTAAAATTGTAGGGAAAAATAAAAGCGATTCTAGCACTTTATGCATTTGGGCACCTTTTTCATTTAATGTTGTTGGGATGAAGGACTTTTATCAGGATTGGGCAGCTCGTTCGGGTCTTCATTAGGTTTATGAAGGGGATTCACTCACATGGGACTCACCGGTTTCCTCTTCATCGAGGTTATGAAGGGGATTCTCTCGACTGAGACTCGCTGGTTTCCTCTTCATCACGGTCATGAAGGGGATTCATCAACATCGGACTCAACGGTTTCCCCTTCATCGCGGCCATGATGGGGATTTACTCTCTTGAGACTCGCTGGTTTCCTCTTCATCTAGGTCATGAAGGGGATTCACTCTCCTGGGACTCGCTGGTTTCCTCTTCATCGCGGCCATGAAGGAGATTCACTCTCGTAAGACTCGCGGTTTTCCTCTTCATCGAGGTTATGAAGAGGATTCACTCTCCTGGAACTCACTGTTTTCCTCTTCATCGAGGTCATGAAGGGGATTCACTCTCCTGGGAACCGCTGTTTTCCTCTTCATCCCAGTCATGAAGGGGATTCACTCTCCTGAAACTCGCTGGTTTCCTCTTCATCGAGGTTATGAAGAGGATTCACTCTCCTGGAACTCACTGTTTTCCTCTTCATCCCAGTCATGAAGGGGATTCACTCTCCTGGGAACCGCTGTTTTCCTCTTCATCGCAGTCATGAAGGGGATTCACTCTCCTGAAACTCGCTGTTTTCCTCTTCATCGAGGTTATGAAGAGGATTCACTCTCCTGGAACTCACTGTTTTCCTCTTCATCACAGTTATTAACTCTTAACAAGCACATAGTTTTGTTCCAAACTTATAAACTCTTATTCTTTTATTAAATACACTACTCCCTCTTCTCGCTCAACTTGAAATATTAGGTCATCCTCTACCTGTAAGACAGCTGCAGACTCAGAAAGGGTTTCTCCTGATAAAGTAATTCCATATCCGATATTGGCCGGATACCCATATATGTAGCACACTACTTTTCCATCCTTCATAAACACGATTTGGTTCATGCCTTCGTTCACGGTTTCCTGGATGCGGTCCCATTTATAGCCTACTGTTTCATAGATTGTATCCTTTGGTGTATATGGGCTGAAGGAGTAGACCTTGTCCCATTCGAATGGTGTAACCTCTTTTAGATTTATCGTTTCAACCGATTGCGGGATGGACACGATTTCTTCTTTAAGTAAATCCTCATTCTTCTCCCACAAGTCCTTTTTAACTATTAAAAATAGAATCCCTATGATTCCTAGAAGGACGATCGTCTTTTTGTACTTCATCAAACTTTCACCTCCACACATACTTCCACAAAAAAGGGCATTAATCCTGCAAGGATTAACACCCGAATCTACTCTAAATGTCTTTCAATTGTAAACCAGGCATACAAGCGAACGATGGGAACCAAAAGGGCAACTATTCCGACAAACAGAAGCCCTCCACCATCTAAAAATAGAATCATAGCTAACACGAATGCTAGAATCGCTTTAAGATTACCAGAGAATCCATTGATCGGTTCATTTCCAACAAATAGTGTTTTCCTGCCTTTTAATGTTCTTGAATAACAATGATCATGGTAAGTCGTGATATAGAAGAAATACGTTGCAATTACAAGTTTACTTTTATCTGTGATTTCTGCAGCACATTTTTCACAATAAATATTTGTCACCGTTGCATCCCCCCGGTAAATATATTACTTTGTTTACAGGAGTTTCCATAAAAAGGTTTCATTACATTTAACGTGGGTGGCCTAGTCTAGTTAATCGCTCATCTAGCATCTCTTTCCACTCATCTGCTAATTCTTCTACCGCCAAAATCTTGTTGATTCCTTCTATATCCCTTGGTCTTTTATAATAAATCTCATTTGCCTCAAGGATCGAGACTTGATTTGGATTTCGTACCTCTAATGAAATCGAAGAATCCTCTCGTACCATGCCTTCTTTTAAAACTCTCGCCAAGTAACCCGTAAAGCCCGTTTGGACCATCATCTTTAAAAGATGAGGATTGTTCGTTCTTTTTGTAATGGTGCTACACGGTATTCTCCCCTGGGTGATTTGAATAACAGCGTCACCGATTTGATAAATGTCTCCGATACAGACATCTTTTTCCTCCATATTCGTAAGGGTTACATTTTCCCCGAAAGTCGGAAGTGCAAACTGAACTAAAAATTCACTTTCCCATAATGAATAGTGCTCATATGGGTAAAAACATACAGCACGGTCAGGACCCCCATGATGCTTTAAATCGGCCACTCCATCTCCACTGAATCCGTCTTTTGTTAAAAAAGCTTCTTCTACTTTCTTTTTTCGGATTGCCGTTATGACTTCTTCGTTCTCTCCGTATGTCATTTTTTCGGGCAGTCCAATTGAAAAATTCTTAATTTCGATTGTCATCTCTCTATTCCCCTCACTAATAGTTTCACTTTATGGATTCCTCCATCAGCCGATTTCGTTGCCCTTTGTAAAACTCACTACTGTATTCAGTTAGAGTTCCCAGCTTTTCAGCAACAGCAAGTGCAAAATCAACATAAGCATGGCCTTGTGCGGTAATGATATGACCAGCTTTCACAACCGGCCCGTATCGGAAATTTACCTCTTCAAAACAACCAAGAAAATGGCGCTGCTTTTGGTGCAGAGTGACTGTATATGGTTTCCCTTCAAGTACTCCTGCTCTTGCTAACACATATGTACCACTGCAAATGGCTGCAGTTAGTTTGTTCTGTTCGTGTAGTGTTTTCGTTATGTCATATAGTTCCAACGTATCTTTGACATGGATCAAGTCTCCACCAGGGATGATGATCCCGTCGTACTCCGTCGGGTCCACTTGTTGATACATTAAATGCGGCACAAATTGAAGACCTGATTCTCCGGTTATCGTTTTGAGCGAGTCAGCAGCGGTTATTATCTGGTGCGTCCCTCTTAGCATTGCGGTCGATACGGTTATCTCAAATTCAGAAAACGAGTCATAAATGGCGAGTAATATTTTTTTCACAATAAAGCACCCCTTTTACCTAGAAGTTCTACAAGGTTGGAACATTTCCCTTCTAGGATTCTATTATTAAAAGAGGTACTAGTAGAACGTAAAATTATTACTCCATCCCCACTAGTCCTTTAAACATTTCGACGCCGATTTCAATGATTTCATCTCGGAAATCGTATTCGTAGGTATGGATTGATGGATATTTCTCACCATTTCCTATATAAAAATAAGCACCTTTTACAAGCTTTAGATAATGACCATAGTCTTCTGATGCACGGTATGGTGAGGTTAGCTCACGTAGTGGGTATTCTTTTACTGCCGCAACTTGTCGCACTTTATTTACCGATTCCTCATGATTAACGGTTTCCGGAAATTCATCCCTATACTCAAAGCTAACGTTAATGCCCTGCTCTTTCCCAAGTCGAGTCGCAAGATCCTCGATTCTTTGCTGAAGCGCATTAAGTTCCGCCTCTTTTTCCGCACGAATGGTTAACCGTAGAACACCATTATGGGCTGCAATCCCGTAATTCTCCGAACCAATATCTACTTGTATAATCGTGCATAGAACGAGTCCATCAAATTTTTCGGGTGAAGTTAACTCGGGTAGAGTCTCAATGATTTTAGCAATTGCAAAAGAAGGATTGACTCCATCTTCAGGCTGGCTAGCGTGGGCTGGTGAACCAACCATTTCAATGGACATCCCTTTTGAGGCACAGTGGGCTGTCCCATCAATCACATACACGGCCTTGAATTCGATGCCAGACATATTGTGGTAGCCGTAAATTTCATCGACTTTTTCTTCAATCATCATTTCAGCGCATTCAATGCCACCTTGTCCCGTTTCTTCTGCATGCTGGAAAAGGAAGATGATATTTCGATCCGCACCCTTTTGATCTACCTCAAGGGCAAATCCAGCTAAAGTAGCGGAATGACCGTCATGCCCACATTTATGGGAAACACCTGGATTGTTTGATTTCCATGGGAGGTCAATTGTTTCCGGAATTGGAAGGGCATCAAAATCCGCTCTAAATGCAATCGTGGGTTGATCCTCACCAACTGTATATTTCGCATAGAAATAGTTACCCTTGTCGATTATCTCGATGTTGGTTGTATGTTTTTGAAGAAAATTGATTAAATACTGTTTGGTCCATGCCTCTTGATAGGACAATTCAGGATTCATATGTAATTCATGGCGTAACTCAGTCGCCAACTCTAGATTTTTTTTATCCACTGTAATCTCTCCCATTGGTTTTCCACTTCTCAATAATATCTGTCCTGCATAGCCTCATTAGGGCGCCAACCGTTATTCATTTTCGCTATCCCGGAGTTTCTCTTTTTGTTCCTTACGGTAAAGAAGTCCTTCGTAAACGGATTGCTGAGGATTTTCCTCATCGTATACCCAATCGGTTGATAATGAGTTATACAAATTACCGTCATTAAATTTATGTCCCGTAAACTCAATAGGAATCTCCGCTCGAAATACGTCATAACCGCTACTCCCATCCACTTTTCTCATACTAAACGGATGTATATTCAAGAAGTCTACTAGAGCGTCCGTTATTTTTTCGGATATCTCTTTCATATTTTCTTCATTTAGATCTGTAATGACAAAATCAGTTGTTTCTAGATACCCGTTGAAATCCCGTAAGTTTGAATATTGGCCGTTCTCGATAAAAGCAAAATAATCATTTATTGCTTTCTCCTTATCGATTGAGATTCCAAAATGCTTCATATACAACTCTGGTGCATAATGAAGAAACGCCACATCCATATAATTACTATTCATTCCAACGACCGGTAATCCTCCTGCATCCCCTTGATAAAGGTAAGCATGAAATTGCAACTCAGGATTAGACTTTGGTGCTACTAGCAATACATCATATCCTTCATCATTTACACCGACCACTTCAATGAATTCAAATTCTTCTTTATAATCACGCTTTAAATCCCCTAACGTAAGCTCTACATTTTTCTTCCCACTTTTTGGTGCACAGGCTGCCAATATAAGGATACACATTAAAATGACAGCCCATCTCCCCTTCTTCAAATTAAACATCATCATTACTCCTTCAATTTATATGAAACTATTAATTTTGTATGTGGTAAATACTCAAAAGAAATATAACGCCCCATATGTTTCCTCTCAATTTTTGTTGATTCAAACCATTCACCGTTCACTTCCACCTCATTGGCCCAGTCTTTTCCTAGGTCATCTACATATTCAATGAATCCTTCTTCAGAAAGATAATCTCTTTGCATGACATGTGGGAAATCTTTTACAAACGGAACGCTCACATATCCTAAAAATACGGCAACGATTGCAAACGCAAATAGCGCCCCCGTTAACTTCATAAAACTCTTAAAATCCCAAGATTGCTTATTCTTAGATTTTAACTTTCGTTCACGAATTGTCTCACTACCAATAACAATTATAATCCAAGGTATGATAACAATGGCCAACAGAACAATCGCCAAACAAAAAATAAGCGTGAACCAATAAGACCACATTCTTTTTCACTCCCCCTGTCTATCCTTGATGAATAACGTTAATTCCATTCTACTGGAAATTGAGTATTGTATAAATAAAAAATCGACAAGCAAGACACTTGTCGATTACATTGTTTATGGTTTTAAGACAACCTTGATACAGTTGTCTTCCCTGTCGTTGAAAATTTTATATGCATGACTTGCTTCATCTAAAGAAACCTTGTGTGTGATGATATCAGTTGGATCGAATTCCTTGTTGACGATTTTTTTGTAGAGCTCTGGCATAAAGTGAACGACAGGAGCTTGTCCCATTTTTAGTGTGATGTTACGTGAGAAAAAAGCACCTAATGGGAACATATTATAATTCGCACCGTATACTCCAGTCAGCTGTACTGTACCGCCTTTTCGAACAGCCTTTGTCGAAATTTGAATGGGCCCAAGTGTTCCACCTTGTAGCTTCAGCTTTTGCTCGATTATTTCTAGAGGTGACTTTTTCCCGTCCATACCAACGCAATCAATCACGACATCGGCCCCACCACTCGTGATTTCCTTTAAATGTTCTCCCATATCATCATGCTTTGTAAAATCAAAGATCTCTACTTTATTTGTCGCTTTGGCATGTTCCATGCGGTAACCGATATAATCCACCGCGATGACACGTTTTGCCCCTTTCATCCATGCAAATTTTTGTGCCATTAAACCAACTGGTCCACATCCTAGAACAATGACCGTATCTCCCTCTTTGACTCCTGCGTTCACTACACTCCAATAGGCGGTTGGTAGAACATCACTTAAAAAGAGTAAAGCCTCGTCTTCTAATTCACAGTCTTCTGGAACTTTAAAAGGAGTAAAGTTCCCAAATGGAACTCGCAAGTATTCCGCCTGGCCACCTGGGTGGTCGCCAAATTTTTCCGAGTAGCCAAAATAGCCTCCTGAATCGTAATGGGGATTGGCATTATCACATTGACTTTCTAATTCGTGTTCACAGTAATAACACTTTCCACAGGCAACTGTAAATGGAACAACAACACGGTCGCCTTTCTTTACATGTGTTACATCTGGTCCTACCTCTTCGACAATCCCCATTGGCTCATGCCCTATTACATAACCGTCTGGCAAAGGAAAATTCCCTTGATATAGATGGAGATCGGATCCGCAAATGGCGGTTGATGTGATGCGGACAATGACGTCATCGCTTTTAATAATTTTGGGAGCTTCTACCTCTTTGACTTTTACTTTATATGGATTCTGATACGTAACAGCCTTCATTTACACACTCCATTCTCGATTGTTTACAGGTTATTTTTTTACATTGCGTGAGAAGTTATGCTAAAGGGCTTTTGGCATAAAAATCCTGCGTTCGTAAAAGCTAAAAAATGGTGAAATAAAATAATTGACATACTTGTATATACAGGTTAAACTGAAAACGTAATCAAAACCTGTATAGACAGGTTTTTGGATAAAAATATCCTTTAGTTTAAGGGGGAAAATACATGAGTAAGTACACAGATCCTGCAAAGGAACTGCTTGACCATATTGGTGGGAAAGAGAACGTTGCTGCTGTCACACATTGTGCAACTAGAATGCGCTTCGTTTTAAACGATCCAAAAAACGCAGATATAGAAAAAATTGAAGGAATTGGGCTAGTAAAGGGTACCTTTACACAAGCAGGGCAATTCCAGGTTATCATCGGAAATGAAGTTGCTTCATTTTATAATGAGTTCGTCAAACACGCGGGTGTTGAAGGAACGAGTAAGGAAGAGGCAAAGGTTGCGGCTAAGCAGAATATGAACTGGCTACAACGAATGATGGGTCACCTAGCTGACATTTTCACACCGCTTATTCCCGCCCTTGTAGTTGGGGGTCTGATTTTAGGTTTCCGAAATGTAATCGGTGAAATCGATTTAGTTGATAACGGTACAAAAACAATCGTTGAAACCTCTCAATTCTGGGCTGGTGTTCATGCATTCCTCTGGTTAATTGGTGAAGCTATCTTCCACTTCTTACCTGTCGGAATCACTTGGTCGATCACGCGTAAAATGGGAACCTCACAAATCCTTGGAATTGTGTTAGGGATTACCCTTGTATCTCCACAATTGCTGAATGCATATGCAGTGCCAAATGCTGAAGAAATTCCAGTTTGGGATTTTGGATTCACAACTATTGAAATGATTGGGTATCAAGCACAGGTTATTCCAGCTATACTAGCTGCGTTTGTACTTGTTTTCTTAGAGCGTTGGTTACGTAAGATTTCACCAAATGCGATCTCAATGATTATTGTTCCATTTTTTGCACTTGTTCCGACTGTCTTAATTGCTCATACTGTTCTTGGACCACTAGGTTGGACAATTGGTTCTTGGATTTCTGATGTTGTATACACAAGCTTAACCTCAGCCTTTGGTTGGTTATTCGCAGCAATCTTTGGATTTGCATATGCACCACTTGTTATCACTGGTTTACACCATATGACAAATGCGATCGACCTGCAATTGATGAGTGAGTTTAACGGAACAAACCTATGGCCAATGATTGCCTTATCTAATATAGCGCAAGGTTCTGCCGTACTTGCAATGATTTATATTAATCGTAAAAATGAAGAAGAAAAACAAGTTTCCATCCCAGCATGTATCTCTTGTTATCTCGGTGTAACAGAGCCTGCGATGTTTGGTATTAACTTAAAATACGGCTTCCCATTCCTTGCTGCGATGCTCGGCTCAATGGTAGCAGCCATCATCTCTGTAGGTAGTGGAGTTATGGCGAACTCAATAGGAGTTGGTGGAATACCTGGAATTTTATCCATCCAGGCTGGTGACTGGCTAATGTTTGCGATTGCGATGCTTGTAGCGATTGTCGTTCCATTTATTTTAACTGTCATCTTCGCAAAAGCTAATGTTGGCAAAATTTCATTTGGTAAAAAATAAAACGTGTGGGAGGGGAAATTACCCCTCCCTTTTTTCGCATTAACGCGGTAAAATGAGAATAATTAAATATTACCATCGATTGGGGATTCTTTCATGAATAACAAGTATCTAACAATCTATAGCGATTTAGTAGAAGAAATTAAAAATGGAAACATCAAAGCGAATAGTCTTTTACCTTCTGAAAATGAATTAAAGGAAGTATACAATACCTCTCGTGAAACGATTCGAAAGGCACTGAACCTGCTTTCACAAAATGGGTATATTCAAAAAATGAAGGGCAAAGGCTCTATCGTGATTGACGTGAATAAGTTTGATTTTCCGGTATCAGGGCTTGTGAGCTTCAAAGAGCTAGCCGAAAAAATGGGGCAAAGACCGATAACGCATGTGCATGAGTTGACGGTCGGTAAGCCGGATACATTCATTAAGCAACAGCTACAGCTCTCTAGTAAGGACCAGGTGTGGAAGATCATCCGCACAAGAGAAATGGGCGGCGAAAAAATTATTTTGGACAAGGATTTTATTTCACGAAAGTTTGTCCCCGAGCTTACGAAGGAGATTTGTGAAGAATCGATTTATGCCTATTTGGAAAATGAACTGAAGATTACCATCAGTTTTGCAAAGAAGGAAATTACGGTCGTGGAGCCAACAGATGAGGACCGAGAGCGACTAGATCTAGATGGCTTTCATAATGTCGTTGTTATCAAAAACTATGTGTATCTAGATAATGCGAGCCTATTTCAATACACAGAGTCTCGCCATCGCCCGGACAAATTCCGATTTGTCGATTTTGCAAGGCGGACGCATGTGTAGATTGTAGCTGGGGTTTATCTGAGGCAAGGTAAACTGAAACAAGGCGGTTGAGAACTTCTAAATGTCGTTTGCTGGTTCGGATATGGAGATTACTTGGAGAATGCTTGCTAGCTAATGCCGTTACCTGGTTCGGATATGGATATCTTTAGGAGATACCGTACTTATTTATGCCGTTATCTGGTTCAGAAATGGATATCTTTAGGAGATACCGTGCTTGTTTATGCTGTTAACTGGTTTGGATATGGATAACTTTAGGAGATACCGTGCTTGTTTATGCTGTTAACTGGTTTGGATATGGATATCTTTAGGAGAT
>Ga0182742_1005156_pt1 | contig 11262 bp, 11 predicted proteins | sample eDN5th37CBELigMG_FD_128880 | JGI IMG/M metagenome (GOLD analysis project Ga0182742, IMG submission 128880) | Enriched Miracle-Growth compost microbial communities from Emeryville, California, USA - eDNA 5th pass 37_C BE-Lig MG (version 2)... ... | reverse complement strand
TTGACACAATCCAAATCATCACTCTAAATTTATTCTGATGTGAAAGAATTATCAAAGATTCTTCCAATTGAATTGAATAGAAAGAGTTTACATTCAGTTGTTCTTTCTTCTTTATTCATCTACATGTTATTTTGTGAGAAATAATAAAGAAATAATTCGTTTAAGAAATAGGAACTTTAAAGGAAATTATTAAAAAATCCATAATTTGTCTGACTGATTTAACTTTTCTCTAATAGTTCCGGTGTTCAAAGCTTTGGTATTTCAAACATTATAAACAATAGATTATGTTAATCAGAAAATTAAAAAAAGAAAACTTTTTTCTGATGACTTAAAAAATTTTCTGGCAGGATCCAAGAGGATCAAGGTACTATTCAGAAAAGAAATTTTCCAAGTTAAAAAAAAAAAATTAATATAACCTGATTTCCTCTTTTTAAAATTAGTTTTATCTGAAGTCTGAAAACGAAATTATCAATAAAAACGCAACCTTCTTTAAATATCATTTTTAAATTTCAACAGGTTCTAAAATTGTATAATTCATATGATTTATCATACAAATAAGAAAATATAAACAGAAAAGACATCAAATCAATTCCTCAATCTCAGATATTTATTTAATATGGTTAATAATTACGCATCAGTGAAAATTAAATACAGTGTATTTTAAAATTTTAATTATAATTGATGGTAACCAGGTCAACAGAAACACTTTGTGTCTTTGAATGAGGCTAATGTTGTTTTCAAATAAATCCAGCTGAGTGAGGGTCTCATGGGAGTCTCATCTACCATTCTTAAAGGAGGAGTTCAAATAATACGACAAAAAAGAACTTTTATATCTGGTTTATTCCATTACCTTCACCAATCTGCATATGATATAAGCTTTTAGTTTTTTGTTTTGATTAAAAGTGTAATTGTTTAATTAAAAAAAATCCACAGGATTCTTCATGTCTTCCGAATATACTCCTCCAGAACAATATGGTCCAAGAAATAGCATGAATTATCATGGTCCTAATCTCAAAACCAATCCAAAATACATACAATTGCAGAGAGTTGAATCCGAAATTAAAGAATTTGTTGTTTTGAAATATTATCTGACAATAGTATTCATGGGAATTTTCTTGTTGTTTTTGTTGCAAGTTTTTGAGGATAAAGCCGACACTGATGAAGCACGGAGAGCTCATACGATTGCTGTTACCATTAGAGTTATTCAAATTCTGGGATATGGTTATGGATTAGCTGCTTATTCATCAAGAAGTACATTACAATGGCAAATATTTTGCATTTACATTCTCCTTTCTTTTGGAATTATAGCATATTTTCTTGTTGACAGTTATGACGATGTCTGGTTGAAATTTGGCTACAATATTTTTAACATTTTTGTAAACCTTTGGCTTCTAATATATTGCAAAAAGTTCTATGACAATCTCAAGAAAAGAGACACTCTAAAGGCTCTTTTAAAAGATGAACAAGCAGCTTTTGACGAAAAACAGAAATTATTTGCTTAGGACTCAACATTAAACGTTTTTTATGATTATTTGAATACATTATTTGTGATAGAGAATTTTCATAATTATCCTTGAATTTGTAAAAGAAGAAAACTTCATTTAAGTATAGATTAGAATTTATTTGATAACAAAAATTTCTTAATATTTAAGTTATATGGTTAAAAAATTCTAAGTTCCATATAACTTAACCATTCAATATCAAAACAATTTTCTTATCAATCTAAAAATCTGAGAAAAGAACATAAAAATTGAGAGTGAGGGCCTTATTTTCTTTAAAAGGTCTCACATTATTTATTATTTTCTTGAATGAAACTAGTGGTACTTGTCCAAACTGGATTTAACCAACCTTCTGAATTCATCTGATTATTATTAAGGATTGCTGGACAAAATAAGGCCTTCATTAGGAATAAGACTTTAAAAAAAATACTAAGAAAAATAAATATTGAATGGTTTGTTATGTTTATGATTATTTAAAATGATTTTTTTCCAAAATAATTGTATTTTGAAGCGCTAAAACCGAATAGAATCTCAAGTAAACACGGCGGCTTACTTTTTTAAATATCTCAGAAGATCTCTTTCATCTAAAATGAAAAATCTAAAACAATGATTTATTTTTTAAAGTCTTAATTTATCCTAAATAGCAAACCCAGATTGTTAATCTTATTTTTGATTTTGGAACACAGGAGACAAGAGTTTTCAACTTCAATTTATAGGTTAGGATATTGAAAGCATAGTGTTTTTTTTTACCATATCTTGATTTGAAGAGGAGATCGTTTTCTTTTCTTTTCCCAAATATTTTTATTGATATTAAATTTAATGATTCATCGCTCATAAGAAAGAGTTTTAATCTTTGAAGAAAGTTGTGAAGTTACTACCTTACAAATATCAAAGAGAACTTGTTAAAAACAGTGTTATGAAAATTTACAGGCAATAAACCAGTTTTAAGAGAAAGACTTTCAAGAATTTAAAAACTAATTAATCAATTAAAAAAAAAGAAAGTTGTGTCATTTTTTTATGAAATTAAAAAAAATTTATAGATCTTCAACATCTTCTATCTTTGACTGAGAAAGTTCAAAGAGCTTAAGCTTTTCTTTGTTATACTCTCGAATATCTTCATACTTTTTTGCTTCAATCAAATAATTTGCAAGATATTTCAACTCTTGGTCATTTTTATTCCCTGTCCATTCAAGAATAGGAACTCCATTATCTATTTGGAAACCAAATGAGTGTACAAGATTATCGACAATAACCATATTTTTGAGTTCACGATTTTTAATAATTCTCAAATCCTTAATAAAAAATCCATTTTTTGTTTCCAAGCAAAAATTTCTATCCAGGATATAGCTGATGTATTTTTTGTCTGGATCAATCTCTTTGACGACTGTTTCTGCATAGACGCTACATGAAGCAGTAAAGACTAAAATTTCATAATGCTCTTTCATTTTTTTCAGGAACTCCTTTACAAAAGGACGAATTTTAATCATAATCTACCGACTTAAGTTAAAAACATTGATTAAATTTTACTGGATGTAAGCGGTCTCCTTCAGGGAAAAGTATCCTGTCTGGATTGTCTCTTTTGCTTACTGAAGTAATCAGAGTCTCGTCAAGATCAAGCAATAAAGTTTTGATATTCTTTTCTAAGCAATTTAAACGTGAAAAATTGAGGCTTTATACTTTTGAGTTCTTTCAAAGTTATTTGTCTTGATTCAATATATGACATTGGAGGCCCCTTTAAAAGTTTTAAAGAATAATTTAGTCCTCTTAAAATAAGAGTAACATGTCTATGAAGAGTCTTATCATCTATGCCAGGCCCAAACAACAGCTTTCTTGCTGAAAAGAAAACAATTTCTGTGTTATCTTTCGAAAGCTGGAGATTAGAAGAATTATCTTGAGCCATAATTTGCTTCAAATTTGCAGTTTTACTTCTAGTCACTTCTCCAACTTGTGTTTTTTGTTCTTTTAAAGTTTCAGTAAGAGCATTTCTGATTTTGGCAATATCATTCTGCTTTACTTCTTCTACTTTGTTATCATCTAGCGCTTTTTCTACTTGATTAGAAAACTTTGATGCATTTTGGATAATGCTCAATTTATATAAATCCATTTTCTTTTTTCCTATGACAGGAGTATAAGCTTTATCCTGTGTTCTTTTCTGGTGAATCTGCGTATTTTCCGTTGCAATTACATTTTTTGCTAAGTCACCAGAATCTTGTTGAATACTATTTTGTTTTGAGAATATACTCAAATTTTTAGTGTGGACAACAGGGACATCCGTATCGTCTTCTGAACTAGCTTGAGAGTCAGTGCTTGTAGTGCTTGATAATCTATTGCGTAATGGAAGGACTAAGATAATTCAAACACAGTAAAAGATGAATTCTACTTGGAGAAAGGTCTATTGAATCGTCTTGATCAACTAAAGATAGATGATGAATTGGTTTAGGTTGTATTTGGGATTTTATTAATTTAGGACCAATAACACTCTGTAAGTATTCTCCTCTTGGAAGAGTACGTTCAACTTCGTTGTCTCGTTGGCGAGAAGATTTTAATGACTCACTCTCTGAACGAACTTTAAACATAGTCTCCATCTTATATTTTTTTTAATTAAACTTGAGTTGAAATGAGGCGTGAAATTTACAAAAAAATAAAATCAAAATAACACTGACTTTGCAGAACACTCCATCAAAGCTTTATACTCTTATTCTTGCTTGATAAGAGTCTTTAAAAGAAAAGATACATATAAAAGACGAAGCCTAAGCATAAGTGTCTGAAAGTAATTAAAAAAATCCCTCGGAATTAGTATTTTTTATGTCTCCTATATATAATTTATATTTAAGGAAATCAAAACATTGACTTTTTTTGGGGTGGGAAACTTCTTTGAATTTCTTCTCTTTAAATTCTATATATTTGAACCTTTTTAAGTCTGAAAAGTCCCATCTCTCTCCCAAATTCAGAGAAAATTTCATTTCTAATTAGTATTATTAAACTCTTGGTAAAAACAAAATTAATTAGTTTATTGTCATATCATTTATTGGCGCGAGATCACAGAAAAATAATCTAAGATATTCATCAAATTTTGGAACAAAATTCGTTTAAACAAAAAATTATTAAGAGATTGTTTATCTTGTTTGTGATAAATGATATTCTTATGCCAATAAATCTTTAAAGCTTATAGAATCCAAAGAAGAAAAAGAGTTTGTTTGAGTGGACAGATTGTAAATTATAATATAAGACAAATCCATTTGTTTCGCATCATGGTGATTCTAACACTTTATTCAATTGTATTATTCTTTCTCATAAAATAGTTTTCAAAAACAAAGTTTTAACAAGTTTATTCTTCTTTTTTCTAATCTGCAATTCGAATCATTCTTGCTAAATTAATATATTTCTACGAATTTGTCTTGATTTATTTGGAAAATAAAATATTTCTCTTTCAAGTTGAAAAATAAAAAAGCTTCTTACAACTATTTCAAATAAATAATTTCAATGAGTTTTAAAAGTATTTTTTCCATTGAAAGCAGTGAAACTGGTACATTCATAATAAAACATTCAACCTCACAGACTGAGTCTCAAACCGAATGAAAATATTCACGAAATCATCAAGCAGGAAATATACAAAAAAAATCATAAGCTTTATATAATTAGCTGTGGAGATAAGATTTTATTGCTTTTTGAAGATTTGCCTCATTTTGTCGCAATAATGTTGTTGCTTTCAAATCATCTATATCTAATTCTTTAGCAAGAAACTTAACGTCCTTATCTTTAACTTTAATATCTCGAATGCTAAATAGTTAGAGTCTTATATAAAAGAAACAAACCTTTGTTTTGAACTTTTAAGATTACTCATTGCCTTCTTTGCATTTTCTTCTGAGATTTCAGCGTCTTCGACATAATCTGTGACCTTGTCTAATGCTTGATTTTCTTTAGCAGTCTCTCTGGAAGCCATTTCAATATTTTTGTGTTCTTATGAGTTTAGATTAATAATTTATTAATTAAGGTGTTTATTTACTCAAGATATGGAAAAAAGTTTGATTTAAAATATGCGTGATTTTTATGACTTGAAATTGAAATGGAAGAAAAAAATAAAAATAGACTTTTACTTAGATTAGATTAGATTAGATGAGTCCTCAGACTCTGCAATTCATACCGTGTACGAACGCATTTTTACTTAGTTTTAATCACATTGAAATGTACTTTTTTCTTTATTACAAATTAAATAAAAATTAGAGAAGAAATTGATATTTAATTTTTTCGGGAATACTGAATGATTTGTTCTAAAAAAAAAGCAAATTCTACAAATATTTTGAATGTCTAAAAAAAATCAGAGAACATATAAAATACCTTGTTTTCAATCAATTTCTTTTTGTTTGAAAAATCTGGTAAAAATACAGAAGAGTAAGATGGAATAAGCTTAAAAATAAAAGTAAAAAATATAGACATTCATAACCAATTCACAAAAAGAGGACATTTAGAAAAAGTAATTATATTTCCAGAGGGTGGTTTACAACAATTAATTTAAAAACTTATTCATCACCTCTTCCTCCTTCTCTACTTCTATCTTTATAGTAATTCCCGCTATTCGAATAATATCCTGATCTATTATCTTTTGTTATGATTATCTTTTTTCCACTATAACTATCCTGCCCTCTATTATACCTTCCACTAGGATTTCCTGATCCTTGATTGTATCCATTATCATGATATCTACGATTACCTTCACCTCTGTAATTACTTCTTCTGTCATTCTCATAATTTCGAGAACCTAAATTTCTATAATCTCGGGACTCTCTGTCATCGTATTGACTTTGCTTTGGATAGTACCTTCCTTCTCGATTACTTTCATAATCAGACTTTCCTTTGTCTTGAGTCTCAAATCTATCTTTAGGATTTTTTCCGCTATCATATGAGGAAGGATATGGCTTATTAGAAAATCTAGAAACATTTCTGTCTTGTTCAGAATATTGTTGATTTTGTGAACGATATTGAGATTGAGGTTGGGGTTGATATTGAGATCCTGAGCTTTGGTATTGCTGATTCTGATTGAAATTTGATTGCCTTTGACTTGATTGATCTTGAGATTGGTTTGGATAAGAATATTGCATTTGATTCTGAGCGAAGAAATGGCCTTGTTGATATTGTGAAAGATGAGAAGATTCAGATGATTTATAATCGGGCTGATAATAGTCCTTGTTTTGGGAAGACCCTTGGTCTTGGCTTTTTTTTTGTTCAATTGTATCAGAAAACCGGCTCTTGTGTGTTTGTCTTTCCCCAGTTTTATTCGTTTCATTTCTGCTTTGTTGATTTAAATTTTCGAGTTCCATTTCGTTTTTTGCTTGGAAGACCTGATTATTTATTGTTTTTTGTTCTTGTTTTTGGACTTGAAGATCTTGAGCTTCTGTTGGACGATTTCCAAAACTAAATCTTCCTTGTTCTTGCTTTTGCTGTAAGTCACTATATCTTAAAGGTGTTTGAGTGTCAAAGCTTGAACTTGGAAGCATTCCAGCCCCACGGACGCTCTCTGTATTAGCTAAGTTTATATTGTATTTTTCTTGTTTCCAATAGTTTTTATCTGATTGATATCGATGGATCTCTTCATCTTTTCTTGGAACATTCCTATCTGGTTGAATATCAAACCGACCTTTTCTTGGTCTATCTGAACCAAACCTACTCTTTATTGTCCCTCTTCTTTCTCGTGAAGAACTTCTACTTCGATCCCTATATTTATATCTGTTTCTATTTACGCTTTTGCTTCGGCTCTTGCTTCTGCTTCTAAATTTTCTACCTCTAGTATCACTAATACTTCCGCTTCTGCTTCTGGTCTTACTTCGATATCTGACCCTTTCGCGGCTTCTATTTCTGTCTTTATTTCTTCTTCTATTTTCGCTTCGACTTCGACTCCTGCTTCTACTTTGACCTTTTCCTGCGTTTTCTCTTCTTAAATAAGGGCTCTTGCTTTTACTTCGGCTCCTGTCTTTGCTTAGACTTCTACTACCATTTCTTCTCATATTTACATGAATTTCTCTTCCGGTTTGTTTATTTGGATTTTGGAATTCTCTTGATTCTTTATTTGGGTTTCCTTCAGAAAAAGTCAAGGCATGTTGATTTGTGGTTCTTTCATCTACAAAGCCTGACTCTCTTGGTTTTTCATGTTGCTCTTTTCGATGTGGAGACTTTGAGCCTCTTTTAACTGAATAGGATTCTGATCTTGAAGGAGAACTTTTTGATGGACTTGATTTTTCGCGGGAAATAGATTTATATTCTGACCCTTTTCCATAATTTTTATAATCACTTTGTTGAATTTTATCACTTTGAGATTTTTCACAAATGTATTGATCATTAAAGTGAGGAACTCTATCTTTGCTTTTAAATTTATCTGAATAACTCGCGCTCTCTCTTTTAAATTTATTATCGATTGAAGAGCTAGCATAATATTTTCCCCTATCCTCTGGATCTTTAAACTCTTCTTGCATTACAGAATCTTTGTTTCGTTGGACACCCGAATAATAATCAGAAGAATAATATGGAGATCTTGATTGCCTTTCGTGTTGTGAATCGTCTCTGTAGTGTCTTGAACGATGTCTTGAGTAAGATTCTCTTGAATTTGAAGTATCTCCTATAAACAATTATACACAATTTTAAAAAGAAAAAGTAGATTAAGAAATGAACAAAAAAATATATTTACTTTCTCTAGATGATCTTTCATGAGACCGACGGCTCCCCTTTTCCAAGAGTATATCCCTTGAAGAATAATTTGTACCATAAGAGCCTCCATTTCTCCTTGAATATGGGGAGGGTTCTCGATCATGCTTCAACACAGATTCACACTTCATTCGACCGAGGAGATGACTGTTAGAATTCAACGTATTTTGTACAAACTTTCTCAGAAGATCTACTGTAGATCGATTTGAAAGTTTCATAATATTAAAAAATTGATTTTTGGAAAAGTCACAAACAAATAACACATAGATCTGAAAATTTATATCTTTTGTAAAAATGTTTCTGAGAACTTGTTTTCTGAATGGTGTCATGTCAGATATTTTCTCAAATTCAACAGATTGTAGATCCCAAAATTTAATATCAGCAATATTCCCTGTAATGAAAAAGTTGTGCAAGCACTTAAAAAGATATTTAAGCATTTGATACTTAACATGTTCTTGGAATGCCTCGAGACTAAGACTTGTCTAATATTTAGGTTAAGATAAAGAAGCTTTAAAGTTACTTACAGATTTCAATGACTCAAGTTTTTCCTTGAGAATCTGTTTGGCTCTTTCTATTTCTTTAAAATTACCAAAGATAGATAAAGTCATGTTTTTTCTGGGGACAATAGGTTCAAAATAGACAAATCTAGTTCCTGTTACTTCTTTTTCAATTTCTGCTTTATATTGTTGCATTATTTGTTGATTCATATTTGTTGTTGGCCATAAATAATGAACACAACCAAAATCTGCTTCATCTGATCCAGAATGGGCATTCTTGAATGTTTCTTCAAGCAGTTTTTCAGCATCAGATATTTCTCTAAAATGTTTTAATTAAGTTTTGCGTCAAAATTACCTTTCTGTTCCAATGAGGGCTACTTCTCTATCTTTATACTGAATATAATAAAAAGGGTGATTTAGTTCTTTTAAAGCCCCTTCTTTGGTTTTATTAAATCTTAATTCTGTTGGGTATATTCTTCTTCTAATCACATTTAAATTTTGAAGGAGGGTTGTATAGTCTCTTCTATTGCAATACAATCTTCTAACCTATATCAAATGAATAACAGAAATAAACTAATTAAAAAAAACTTTCAACTGAAAGTGTTAAGGAAATAATTAAATTAGAAAATATATACCTTGAGTTTTTTTATTTTATGGTTAACATGTCTATGAACAGCTATTAAACTATCCTTTACACCTTTAACTTTAATATCTGTCATTAAAGTAAGAGGATAACATTCATCATTTAAATATTCTCTTGAATATTGAATACTCACTTCGTACCTGTTTTCAAGCTCAACTCTAAGAAATATAAGGAAATTCAATTGATAAGGCTTTACGCATGTTGATTGTGATATGCACCAACTATTTTCCTTAAGAACATTGAAGGAATTCTAATTCTGGCTTCTCGCTGGCCTCTCAATATTTCAATTTCTTCAGCAATATATTCCAGAACATCAAAAACTAGCTCTGCAACTCTCAATTGTTCTCTGCTTCCCATTAAAGTTGTTTCTATATTCTTCTTGTAAATATTAATTCTTCCGCTGTGATGCTCCCAAAACAGACGAGTGCCAATTCTTCTGAATACTATCTGGTTCTTTTTTATAACATCTAATTGGATAGAATTAATCATTTTGCTTCTTCTATCAATTTCTACTCGATCAACATAACCTCCATAAACTTCTCCGTTTTTTCTTTCTATTTCTAGAATTTGACTCCACAGTTCATGTTCTTTTATTTTTTCATTAAACATTGCTAAAGCTCTTTCCTTGAATTCTTGCACTTTAGATTTGGGCCTTGGAGGCTCAATGTGTTTTTCTGACCCCTCCTGACTTGGCTCAACTTTGACTGGGGTTTCGGTTTTTTCACCCTTGACGTTGGATTCGGATTCTATAACCATTTGATTTTCTTCGGCGGCGTTGGCTTTCATTTTTTTCTTAATTCTTATTTCATTAGCTTCGTCCTCTCCAAACCCTGGAGGGTAGAGATCATCGTATTTTTCTCTCATTGCCTCTAATTCAAGCCTTTTATGTAATCTGTATGTTTCTTCATATTCTGCACTATACTTTGGTCTCTTCTCATCTTCTCCATCTGAAACTTCCTCTTCATCACTTGATTGATACATTAAAATGTTCTTCATTTCAATTGAATGATATTTTCCAATTTTCTTTTTCACAGTTTCATACAACTTTCTATTGAGCTCTAATGGATTAAAACTCTTCTTTAATTTTTCCATTTCTTCTTGCTTAACTTTGCATTTATCACACCACCAGGATTCTTTTGGGATTCTCTTAAGAGGAGGATCTAAACAAAATATATGAAATGCTTCGTGACAAGATTCGCATTGGATTAATTTTTCCTCATCATCTTCAACATTTTGACCACAAATACTACAAGGCAAGTATTCTAGTTTTTCCTCCCATTCCTCCATGGAAATCTCATGGGGTTTTCTTCCAAGGTACCCTTTACAATTCAAAGTCCCACATAAACATTTTGTTAAAGGAGTTTTGAAACTATCAAACTGATAATCGAAAGAAAGCTCTCCATCCACAGGAATATCTTTAATTGCAAATATTCCCACGCATGTTTCTCCTAACACATTCCATTTCTGTGTAATACAGTTAGGGTCACAACTGTGGTTGATAAAACGAGCCATATTCCCCTTAAAGGTTGGATCAATAACTTCATTTTGACTTATTTTCATCAAATATGTACAAGTTGATTTCTTTGAAACAATTAATTATAATATTGATGAAAATGCTTTACGCTATAAGCTTCTATTCTTATTTGTGCCTCTTCACAATTTACACTGTAGACTTCACCAATATATTGCATCACAAATTGACCTTTTTTAATAGGCTCTCCTGCAAAGAGTCCCCAACCCTATTTAAATGAGTTTGTAAGTTATTTATTCAATAAAAATTCAAAATTACCTTTCCTTCAGTAGGCCTAGGGAACACCTTTGCATCCTTATGTATTTGAAATCTTCTATTTTGACAATAACTCTCACAAGGACAAGATTTTCTCTCACATTCAGTACACATATATCTGTTTATGCATTTTTCTCCACA
>Ga0182742_1005155_pt1 | contig 11263 bp, 9 predicted proteins | sample eDN5th37CBELigMG_FD_128880 | JGI IMG/M metagenome (GOLD analysis project Ga0182742, IMG submission 128880) | Enriched Miracle-Growth compost microbial communities from Emeryville, California, USA - eDNA 5th pass 37_C BE-Lig MG (version 2)... ... | reverse complement strand
CAGAACTCCGGGTCTTCGGGCCGCCAGTCGGTCAGGACATGGCTGTCGGCCGTGTCGCGCGCCGGTGCATGGCTCTCGGCCGGCACGCCGGCCTGAACCATGGCGGATCGGACCAGGCCGGTCGCGCCGGCGACGGCGGGCGCCGCAACCGGTTCGGCCGCCGCACGGTCCAGCCCCTGGATCGCTATATGCATCCAGATGAGCGAGGCGGTGACGATCAGGAAGAGGAGCGCGAAGCAGGACGTGCGCACGCCCGTGAGTTCCTCGAGCACCCCGAAGGCGACCGGCAGCAGAAAGCCGCCGAGGCCGCCGATCATGCCCACCAGGCCACTGATGGCGCCGACCTGCTGCGGGTAGTAGACCGGCACATGCTTGAAGACGGCGGCCTTGCCGAGGCTCATGAAGAAGCCCAGCACGAACAGGATGACCAGGAAGGGCACCAGGCCCATGCTCGTCGAGAAGGTGATCGGGCCGTTGATGCCCTCGATGATGTAGGTGGTCGGCGCGTAGGACAGCATGAAGGTGCACACGATGCCGACGCCGAAGGTCCAGTAGAGCACGGTGCGGGCGCCATAGCGGTCGGACAATGATCCGCCATAGATGCGGAAGATGCTGCCCGGCACCGAGTAGAAGGCCGCCAGCATGCCGGCCTTGGACAGCGACAGGTCGTAGACCTCGATCAGGTAGTGCGGCAGCCACAGGGACAGGGCGACGAAGCCGCCGAACACGAAGAAATAATAGAGGGAGAAGCGCCAGACCTGTGCGTGGCCCAGCACCTTGAACTGGGCGAGGAACGGCTCGCGTGCCACCCGGTCATGTGCCTCGTCGCGCGGCTCGTCCTTGGTCAGGGCCAGAAAGATCACCGCGCTGACGACGAGGCCTGCCGCCCAGATGTCGGCCACACCCTGCCAGCCCATCGCCACCATGAAGAAGGGCGCCAGGAACTTGGTGACGGCCGCACCGACATTGCCGGCACCGAAGATGCCGAGCGCCGTGCCTTGCCGTTCCGGCGGGAAGAAGCGCGACACATAGGGCACGCCCACGGAGAAGGTGCCGCCGACCAGGCCGACGAGCAGGGCCCCCAGCAGCATCTCCGGGTAACTGTCCGCCCAGTTCAGCGCATAGGTCGCCGCTGCCGAGATGAACATGAGTGCCGCGAAGATCTTGCGACCGCCATACTTGTCGGCCCACACGCCCAGGAAGATCCTCGAGACCGAGCCGGAGAGGATCGGCATGCCGACCAGCAGGCCGAATTCCGATTCGGAAAGCTCGAGCTCGTCCCTGATGCCGAGGCCGATGATGGCGAAGATCGTCCAGGCGGCGAAGGAAACCGTGAAGGCGAAACTGCTCGTCCACAGGATCCGGTCGGCGACCTTGGCGTTTCCATGGGCGGGAGTAGCGGAGGTTGCCAATTACAATCTCCACTGCTGTGCAATTCTCCGAAAGGAGGCCGGCACGATGGAGGATTTATTGTGCTAATACACTTAGCGAAAAGAACTTTAGTGTTAATCAAGCAGTTTTAATTATTATAGTTTATTTTTCTCAAAAAGAAAATGCAGATCTTGTCGCAGATAGGCTGTGACGAATTTGGCGAATAGCGCCTCAGGCGGATGAGATAGTCGCGCGAAAGTGACAACAGCATCGCTCGTCGACGTCTGAAAGACTCGCGGGCCCCGAGAAGCGATGCAGTCAGGCCTGTTCTCCTCCTGCATCACGCCAGCCAACCAGCATCTGACGCTCCCGGCTCTTTGCCTGCAAGCGTCGGATGCCGTCGGGCGATCACGTCGCAGTGCGGGTCCCCGGGCGCAGGTCCTGCCATGCAGTGCTCGCTGGAGATCCTGACCGGCACCATCGGTGCCTGCTGGCGCAACCATGCCATCGGTCGATCTTGGCCCCATGGTGTCGCCGCTGCTGCGAGCCCTCATGGGCCGGTCCGGCTGAAACCTCACCATCTCTCGATGGTGAGAGGCCAGCGCATCCGCGCTTGCCTGAAACGGCCTCAGCGCTGCCCGAACCACTTCGCGGCGAGCGTCACGTCGCCCTGGGACAGGCCATGCCCGACCGGCAGGGTGCGGTGCGCTACTTCGGCACCCGCCGATCCCAGCATGTCGGCAAGGCGATCGGCGTTCGCGGCCGGCACGAGCGGATCGGTGCTACCCGAGAGCAGCAGCACCGGCTTGCCGGCAAGACCGGCCGCCGGCGGCTCTGCGAGCGGGACCATGGCGCGGATCAGCACGGCGCCAGCCAGCGCCTCCGGGCGCAGCAAGAGGGTCGCTGCGGCGATGTTGGCCCCGTTGGAGAAACCCAGCGCCAGCGGTGCCTCCAGGCCATAGGCGGCACGCGCCTCGGCGACAAAATCGGCCAGCTCGTCGGCACGGCGCCGGACGTCTGCTTCGTCGAACACGCCTTCGGCGAGACGGCGGAAGAAGCGCGGCATGCCGTGCTCCAGCACCTTGCCGCGCGGCGAGAGCAGGGCCGAGCCGGGCGCCACGGTCCGGCCGAGCGGCAGGAGGTCGGTCTCGTCGCCGCCGGTGCCGTGCAGCAGCAGGACCGGCGGCCGGCCGGGCAGCGTGCCCGGCTCGAACCGATGGAGGAAGGACAGCTCGGTCATCGGATTTGTTCTCCGTCAGTCGATGGCCGGCAGCAGGGCCTCGAGCTCCGCCCGGCGCCCCTGCACGGAGCGCGGCAGCTGCAGGCCGGTGCCGAGCGCTTCCGGCGCCTCGTCGATGGCAAAGCCCGGGATGTCGGTCGCGATCTCGAAGATCGTGCCGCCGGGGGCGCGGAAATAGACCGAGCGGAAATAGTCGCGGTTCTTCTGCTCGGTCGCGGCGATCCGGTGGTGCTGCGCCAGCCTCGTGACCATGGCCGCCTGCTCCGCATCGTCGGCGGCGCGGAACGCCACATGATGCACCGAGCCACCGCCCATCCGTGCTGGCAGGAAGCCCGGCACCACATGGATGTCGACGATCCCGCCGACCGGGTTGCCCGGCGCCTGGAAGCGCACCAGCGACCCCTCGCGCTCGCCCTTCTCGAAGCCCAGCACGTCGGTCAGCACTGCCCCGGTCGCGGCATCGTCCTCCAGAAGGAGGCGGACGCCGTGCATGCCGCGGATCGCATGCTCGGCCGGCACGCTGCCCTTGCCCCAGGCCGGCTCGCTCTCGATGCCGGGCAGGGCGATCAATGCCAGGCGCATCCCGTCCGGGTCCTTGAAGGTCAGGACGGTCTGGCCGAAGCGCCGGACCGGGTTCTCGTGCGGCACACCCTTTTCCAGGAAGCGCTGGGTCCAGTAGCCGAGCGAGCCCTCCGGCACGCGCAGCACGGTCTCCTCCGTCTCGCCGACGCCGAGCCTTCCGGCCGCCACATGCTCCCACGGGAAGTGGGTGAGGATGGTGCCGGGGCTGCCCGCCTCATCGCCATAATAGAAGTGATAGGTGGTGGGATCGTCGAAATTGACAGTCCGCTTGACCATGCGCAGGCCGAGCGTGTCGACGTAGAAGTCACGACTGCGGCGGGCAGGTCCGGCGATCGCCGTGACATGGTGGATGCCGTGGGTGGTCATGGTGCTTTCCTTGTCCGGACGGGAGGCCCCGCCGTTGCTCGTCACAGCAGATAGGCTGTCGGGCTCTGTCCGCCAGAAGCAAATCATTGCCTTGATGCAATGCCATCTCTGCAGAACCGCATTTTGCATTGCGCCTTCGAAAGATGAACATTCGAGCCATCACCCATCGGTTCGAGGATCCGCACCATGATCGATCAGCGTCTGGCTCCCTACGGTGTGCTTGCCCTGCGCGCCGCACTGGGCATCATGTTCATCGCCCACGCCTACCTGAAGTACGCGGTCTTCACCGTCGCCGGCTTCGAAAGCTTCCTCGGCTCCGTCGGCCTGCCTGCCCTGCTTGCCTGGCCGATCATCCTGGCCGAGGCGGCCGGCGGTATCGCCATCCTCGTGGGCTTCCACAGCCGGCTCGTCTCGGTGCTGCTCTTGCCGGTGCTGCTGGGTGCCCTGGCCATCCACGCCCCCAACGGCTGGGTGTTCAATGCCCCGAACGGCGGCTGGGAGTACCCGGCTTTCCTGGCGGTCGCCGCCCTTGCCCAGGCGCTCGCCGGCGACGGCGCCTTCGCGCTGAAGCGGACGGTCGTTCCGGCACTGGGCACTGGCAAGCCGGCGATCCGCGTGGCCTGATGCCGGGCACCGTTCCGCTGCCGGGGCCGGCGGCCATGTCGCCGGCCCCGCCGCATGACCAGGATCCGATGGCCGACGCGTTCGAGAAGCTCGCCTGGGACGACCTCCGCGTGGTGCGCGCCATCGCGGAGACACGAACGCTGCCTGCTGCCGCCGCGAAGCTCGGTGTGAACCACTCCACCGTGTTTCGGCGCCTGCGCCAGATCGAGGAGCAACTCGGCATCGTCCTGTTCGAGCGTCACCGCACCGGCTACGTCCCGACGGCCGCGGGCGAGGAGATCGTGGCGCTGGCCGGGCGCCTGGACGAGGAGATCACCGCCGTCACCCGCAGGCTCGCAGGGCGCGGCAACAGCCCCGCCGGCGAGCTGCGCGTCACCACCAGCGACAGCCTGCTCGTCCACCTGCTGACGCCGCTGTTCGCCCGGTTCCGCCAGGCCTGCCCGGACATGTGCCTCGACGTCGTCCTGACCAATCAGGCGCTCAACCTGTCCAAGCGCGACGCCGACGTCGCGATCCGGGCCACCGGGCACCCGCCGGAGAACCTGGTAGGGCGCCGCCTGGCGAGGATCGCCTGGGCACTTTATGGCCGTGCCATCGATTTCCCGATCCCGCTGGAAGGCGAACCGGACCTGCATGGCCGCGTCTGGGTCTCGCTCGGCGATGACCTCGCCACCGTCCACGCCGTCCGCCGCGTCCGCGCCCAGGTGGCGCCCGAGCGGATCGTCTACAAGGTCAACACCGTGCTGGGCGCGGCCGAGGCGGTGCAGGCCGGGATCGGCATCGGCTACCTGCCCTGCTTCATCGCCGACACGATGCCGACCCTGACCCGGCTCGCCCCGCCCGACCCGGCGCTCGCCGACGATCTCTGGCTCCTGACCCACCCGGACCTGCGCCATGCACCCCGAGTGCGGGTGTTCTCCGACTTCCTCGCGCGCGAGATCGGCCGGTGGCGCCGGTTGCTCGAAGGGGCCTGAGCAGGCTGACCTGATCCATTCCCGGACCGGAGCTTCTGCCTGGACGACTGCTGAAGTCGCTGGCGGATCGTCGCGACCGGTTTCTGTCGAGGCTTTCCTGGGTGGCAGGAGTCTTCTGGCCGCGAATGCCGTGTCGGACGGCTCACCGGCCCTCTACTTTCTCGGGCAGCTCCGAAAGATCATAAAACCATAACTCGTGAATTGACTTGGTATGCAGAATAATTCTCAAGTCAATTACAACAAGAATTTGTATCAACAAAGTGTGAACGAGTGATAAATATCAATAGGGGACTAGGATAGCATGGTAACATATTTGGCGTGGCAACGAGGTTCTGTCAAGCCGCAGAAAGGACGTCAGCCGTAGCAAGCCCGTCTTGATGCAACGGCGCGAAAGCCGGCTGATGTTTTTGGCAGAAATACTGTCGCCATTTGCCAGAGTGGTTTCGATCAGTCAGGAGGATAACGCAGTGCAGCCCACCATCTACAGAGCCAGCGCCGTCGCCCTCAGCCTCGCCGCCTTTGTAGCCGCGCCGTTCAGCCAGGCGGCGGCGACCGACTTCCAGGTCTGCTACAAGGTCGTCGACAAGGATGACAACCACGCCTATCAACCGGGCTACTACTCGCCCGAACGCCTCGTGCTCGACGTGGCCTTCCACTCCTATCTGAAGACGACGCGGTCGAACGGCAAGCAGACCGTCTACGACGCGGACGGCAAGCACACCTACTGGGAGGGTGGCTCCGGCCACAATTCCAACAGTGACGCCCATACGGTCATGGCAGTGTTCGACGGCGCCATCGTGACGTCGAACTATTCCTGGAAGCAGCCCAAGGGCGCCCACCTGGGCGGCACGTCCTATTTCGTGCGCGATCCGGAAGAGCGCGGCTACGGGCCGGAAGGCGGCCCCTACTACAGCCCGATCCACTGGGAATGCACGTCCAGGCAGGCGCAAGCGGCGCCCGATACCTGGAGATGCACCATCTCCTATCAGGCCTTCGATGACCACAACAGTTCCGGCCAGTATGAGTATCGAGGCGTGTATCTGAAGAAGGTGAAGCACAATCGGGATGAGAAGTGCGACATCTTCCAGGACACGGATGATTACCAGCCGGATAACAACTACAGCGAGTAGATACAGCGCGAGTTCCTGCCCGACGCTGTCCTGATCAATCGACGTTCGAGCTGCGGCCGCGGGTATTCCCGCGGCCGCTTGCGCATCCAGACCTGCCGGAACGGCTAGGCCGTGCCGCCCAGCACCTGCCAGACGTCGTCCTTCGGCCGGTAGCCCAGTAGTGCCTCGGTCGGCCCCAGGTCCCATGGGGCGCCCATGTTGGCCGACATGGCGTTCACGATGATGCCGGGAGCGGGCCAGCCGGCCGCGTCGGCCAGGACCGCGCCCTGCACCACGCCGACCAGATCCCGGTTGGACAGCCACATGTTGCGGAACCAGCGCAACGCGCGCTGGCCGGCCTCGTCCAGCGCATCGGCGCTCTGCTGCGGCGTGCCCGTGCCGGTGATGGTGCGCGGATGATTCTCGCCCGGCTGGCACCAGCCGATGCGCAGGGCGACCGCGGTGAGGCCACCCTGCTCGGACTCCATCACGCACAGGCGCTCGCCCATCAGCTTGGCCGTGGCATAGGCGGTCGAATCCTGCACCCCGCTGCCGCTGTCCCAGAGCGTGCCGACCCTGGGCGGGGTGTCCGGCCGCAGCGAGCCCGCTAGTTCCGCCTCGGGCAGGTCCTTGTAGCGGCCCATGACGTGGTTCGAGGTGGCGAACACCAGCCGGCGCGGCCGTCCCTCCCGGGCCGCGGCCACCACATTGATCGTCATGTCGAACGACGCTGCGGAATCGACCCAGGTCGCCTCGGGATAGGGAACCTGTGCGGCCAGATGGATGATCGCATCCGCCTGTTCGATCGCCTGGCGCCAGGCGGGATCGGCGCGGTCGGTCAGGTCGCCGGTGACAGCCCGGGCCTTGTCGGTGCCGAAGCCCGGTTCGGGCGGGGCCCGGTCGATCGCCAGGATCGTGCCGCACCAGTCCTGCGGGGCGAAGGCCGCGATCAGCTTGCGGCCGAGATTGCCGTTGGCGCCGGTGATGGCGAGGGTCAGAGGCTTGGCGGTCATCGTCGGTTCTGCTCGCGCTTCAGTAGGTTGCCGTCCCGGCGCCGGGCTGCCGGTCGGTTCGGACGTATGAGCCTGCGCCCGAACTTGCCGCTCCGATGGCTGCGGGATCGGGCGGCGGCCGGAGATCACCTGCGAGTCGGGAACACGGTGCGTCAAGCCTCGGGCTGCGGGAGGCGAGACGCCCTGGGTCGGTCGGCGAATGCTGCGTTGCGTTGGGGGACAACGGACAGCGGCCTTTGGAACTGGGGTTACGAAGTACGTAGGATCCGGCCATGTGGAACGAAACCGTGATGCACGCAGCGGTATAGGATATCAGCCTGGGATCAGGCTGAGGCCGGTGCCAACCGCCGGTCTTTTGCGTGCAGCGCACGACATAGGCATGCCCAATGCCTATCGGGATACTTCGTATCCAGAAATAGTCACATTCACGTGAATGCGATAGGATACTCAAAGTAGTATCCAAGAAATTCATGTTAGATATCTGCTCGTGACGACGGGTTAATCGTTCCGGAAAAAATTATTATCCGGAAATTCAAGCGGAGCCAAGTTTTATTCTTGTTCTGTTTATGCTGCCGTCCAGTTCGGTGGCATGCCCGTCCTTGCGCAGAAAAATGTCTACTCTGGAGGACATGTCCATGTACGCAGCTGCGGTTCGGACCAGCGTTCTGGCGCTGGGATTTGCTGCCATGGCGGCTATTCCCTTCGAACAGGCTTCGGCGCGTGACTTCCCCGTCTGCTACAAGACCAAAGAATATGAGCCGACCAGGCTCGTCCTGAACGTCGCCTTCCACTCCCGTCTCCCGACTACCAAGTTCACGGGCAAGCAGGAGGTCTGGAACGCCGCCGGCAAACACAGCTATACCGAGAACAACAAGAACGTGATGGCAGTGTTCGATGGCGCGATCGTGACGTCAGCGCCGACCAAGCATGGCTATGGCCAGCCCAAGGGTGCCCATCTGGGTGGCACTTCCTACTTCGTTCGCGGCGGCACCGGTATCGGCCCGGCGAACGGTACGCAGAACCCGATAGACTGGGAATGCACGTCGGCTGAGCCCAGTGCAATCCCGAGCAGTTGGGCATGCACGATCAAGTCCGACGACTACAAGAGCGGCATTCCGGTCACGCTGTACCGGTTGAAGAACGCCGACAAGGAATGTGACGTTTTCCAGGACACCTACGACAATCCGAAGCCGCCCAAGCCGTACTGAGCAGCGAATCCGTCGCGGGCAGCCGCCTTCGGCTGCCCGGTATCACCTGACGATCGTGCTCGCCAAGGTGGGTCTGGACCATGTCCGGGCCCGCCGCGGCATGCCTTGCTGAACCCGCAGCCGCCTCTCCTGCCCTTGACGTGGGCGGATGGCGAAAATACGCCTGCCGGTGCGGCAGCTCGCTGCCGCGAGCGGAGGCCGTACCAGCAAGCCATGAACGATACAGGCATTCCGCCGATGCGACCGCGCGGGCAGCAGCTCAGATCATCGCGGCGCTACCCGGCAGGAACGGCCGGTTCGGGATCCGTTCACTCCCTTCCTGGATCCTGAACCGCCGGAGCATTGTCATGAAGCAGGTCGCAGTGATCGGTGCCGGGCTGATGGGCCATGCACTGGCGCTGGTCTTCGCGCTGGGTGGGCATCGCGTCCGGCTGACCGACAGCAACCCGACCACGCTCGACGGCTCGATGGCGCTGATCGAGAAGGCCGCCGCCACCCTGGTGTCGGCCGGCGAGGCGGACCCGTCCTGGACGCCGGCCAGGCTCTCCGAGGTGATCACCCGGCACGAGACCCTGGCGGACACGGTGCAGGGGGCGGAGCTGATCATCGAGGCGGTGGTCGAGTTGCCCGACGTCAAGACCGCCCTGTTCCGGGAACTCGACGCGCTGGCCGGGCCCGACGCGGTGTTCGCCAGCAACACGAGCAATCTCGACGTGTTCCCGCTGATCCCCCGGCACCGCTGGAAGCGCTCCCTGATCGCTCACTGGTACTCGCCGCCCTATCTCGTGGACCTGGTCGACGTGGTGCCCACACCCGAGACCGATCCGGCGGTGACCGCGGAGCTCAAGGCGATGCTGGAGGCGATGGGCAAGGTGCCGGTCGTGTTCCGCAAGTTCGTCACAGGATACGTCGCCAACCGCATCCAGGAGGCGATCGCGCTGGAGACCTACCGCCTGCTCGACGAGGGCGTGGTGACGGCCGAGGAGATCGACCAGTCGGTGATCCACGGCCTGGCGCTGCGCATGCCGATCCTGGGCGTGATGGGCAAGGCGGACTTCGCCGGGCTCGGGGTGATCCGTGACAACCTGAAGAATGCCACCTACCAGCCACCGGAAGTGACCGGCCGTTCCGAGAGCCTGGAGCGCGCGGTGGCGGCCGGTAATACCGGCGTGCGCTCGGGCAAGGGCTTCTATGACTGGGGCGGCCGTACGCCGGCCGAACTGTTCCAGGACCGTGACAACCGACTGCTCGCGCTGAAGAAGGCTCTGCGCGACATCAAGCCGATGGTGCCGCGATGATCAGCTACGATCTCCAGGGCAAGACCGCGCTGGTGACCGGGGGCGCCTCCGGCATCGGCCTCGCCACGGTCGAGATGCTGCTGCGCTTCGGCGCGACCGTCGCGGTGAACTACCTGCCGGGCGATCCGCGCGGCGAGCAGGAGCTGGCTCGTCTGGCAGAGGCCGGCGGCAAGGTGGTGGCGGCACCCGGCGACGTGGGCAAGCCGGGCGAGGCGGAGGCGATGGTGGCAGCCGCGGTCCGCGAGCTGGGCGGCCTCGACCTGCTGGTGAACAATGCCGGCACGCCCGCCACCCGCAAGCTGATCCCGCCCCAGGATCTGGACGCGGTGAGCGAGGAGATCTGGTCGACCATCTGGAACGTGAACCTGGTCAGCGTATTCCGCTGCACCAAGGCGGCCGCTGCCACGCTCAAGGAACGGGGCGGCTCCGTGGTCAACACCGCCTCGATCGCCGGCCTTGGCAGGGTGGGCAGCTCGATCGCCTACAGTGCTGGCAAGGCTGCCCTGATCAACCTGACCAAGGACCTCGCCCGCGCCCTGGCCCCCGAGGCACGGGTCAACGCGATCGCACCGGGTGCGGTCGACAGCCCCTGGATGGTCGAGTGGACCGACGAGCAGCGCACCAGCTCGATCGAACAGTCCCTGCTCAAGCGCCGCAACCAGCCCTCGGACCTGGCCGACGTCATCCTGTTCCTGGCGTTCGGCACGGGGATGGTTACCGGCCATACCGTGCCGGTCGACGCCGGGTTGCTGTTGGCCTGAATGGTGCCGGCGGCGCCACAGGCGACGCCGCCGGCCGCCGGGGCTACAGCTTCGTATTCGCGATGAGGTTCAGGAGATAGGTCTGCCGGCTGGGATGGATCGTCGTCCAGTCGGCGTTGAGCACGCCCATATAGGGCAGGCCGTTGGCGTTGAACGCGAAATAGGCCCAGTCCAGCTTCTTGGTCGCAATATAGCTGGCCAGCTTGTTTGCCCACTGGATGTCGCGGTTGGTCTCGAGCCCGGAGCCGAACTCGCCGAGGAAGATCGGCGCGATGTTCTGCGTCTCGATGAAGCCCCAGTGGGATTCCCAGACGCTCGGCAGGTTGTTCGGGTAGTTCGGGTCGGCGTACCAGGGCTGCTCGAACAGCGACGGCGGATAGTCGTGGGTGGAGTAGACCAGCTTGTTCGGCGTGTTCAGCGTGATCGGCATGGTCGCGACCGGCTGCAGGCCACCGCCCCACCAGTACCAGTTGTTGTTCCAGGTCCGCAGGCCCTCAACAATAATCAGCCACTTGTTGTTGACTGAGTGGATGGCGTTGCCCGCGGCTGTGGCGGCCCGCTGCCAGTCGTCTACACCGCCGGTGCCCCAGGTGCCGGAGGGCTCGTTCAGCAGGTCGGCGCCGATCACCGTGGGATTGTTCGCGTAGCGGCTGGCCAGGAACTTCCAGTTGTTGATCCAGTCGGCCTCCGTGCGGGTGGCGCTGTACCATTTGCCGT
>Ga0182742_1005154_pt1 | contig 11265 bp, 5 predicted proteins | sample eDN5th37CBELigMG_FD_128880 | JGI IMG/M metagenome (GOLD analysis project Ga0182742, IMG submission 128880) | Enriched Miracle-Growth compost microbial communities from Emeryville, California, USA - eDNA 5th pass 37_C BE-Lig MG (version 2)... ... | reverse complement strand
TCGCCTGGCATCCGGGAGGGCAATGGAGATGGTCGCCGTCGAGTCCGGATGAATTGACGTGCGCCGTTTGCGAGACCGTTTTCCCGAACGAGGAGTTTCCCGAGACCGTCGTCGTCGAGTCCACATGGGGGCGCGGCCAGAAGTTCACCTTCATGGGCGGCGAGACCTTCAAGGTCTTCAGTTACACGGAGGCTCGGCCAAGCCTCTCGGGGATCACTCGAGCGCGCAAGGTGTCGTACATGACGCGGCTTCTGGAAACTCTGGGCACGGCGCACGCCCTGACCGACGATCCTCGGTACGCGCGAGGGGCCAAGGCCATCTTGAGCCGATTCGCCGACGTGTTTCCCGAGTATCTGGTGTTCGCCGGATACGGCTACGGGGAGTACGCCGGGATGGATCCCCACGTGGCGGCCGAGCGAATCAACGAACTTCCGGAGGATGAACGGGTCTATCCGCCGAACAAGCCCAACCGGAAGCTCCACACCGGCTACTGGTCGGCCAGTCGGATCGGCACTTCGGGGATGGACGGCGGCTGGGTCGTCTCAATCGCCGTGGCCTACGACTTGACCTGCATGGCCGAAGAGAACGGCGAGCCCGTTTACTCCGAGGACGAGAAGTTGCGGATCGAGCGCGACCTGCTTCTGGAAAGCGCCTATCTGGCCCTGTGCGATCCGGACATCAACAACAAGTCCGTCGGCAACCGCGCGGGGGCGGCGGTGGTTGGAATCTGCGTTGGGCATCCGGGGTTGGTTCGGTTCGGCGTGGAGGGCTTCCAAGAGGCGGTGAACAACTGGTTTTTGCCCGACGGCGGCACGTCGGAATCCCCCGCCTACGCCATAATGACCATGTCCGGCCTTCGGCCCTTCGTCTTGGCGCTCCGGAATTATTCCGATCCGGCGGGTTACATTGGGGCCGACGGCTTCCGGTTCGACGACTTCGAGGCCGGGCGCGGCTCGAAATTCGGCGATTGCTGGCAAGCCTTGATCTGGACGCTTCAAGGAGACCTTCGTTTCCCGCCCTCGGCCGACTCGTACCGCTCCACCAGCATCGGCCCGAGATTCGCCGAACTGATCGCCGTGGCGTATCCGACCGAAGAACATATCGCCCTGCTCAAAGAGACGACCGGCGAAATCCCGAGTCGGGGCGCGGCGCGCGACGCCCTCTTTTACCGGGAGCCCGGGCTGGAACAGCGCGAGGCGCCGCCGTTGCGACTGCCCGACATGGTGTTCCCCTTCCTCGCCCAAGGCTACGCGCGAACCGGCGAGACCGGCCGCGGTGGGCTGTTGATGCTCAACGCCAGCGACTGGGGTGGTCACCACCATCGCGACAGTCTCAACCTTTACCTGTGGCAAGACGGCCACGAGCTGCTGACCGACCTGGGATACTTGTGGGATCATCCCGACAAAAGCCAGACCGCCCGGACGTTCGCGCACAACCTGGTGATGATCGACGGCCGCGACCAGCAAACAACCGGGCGCGGCGGAAGCTTTGACGTCTTCGCCACCACGTCCCGCGTCAAAGTCATGCGGGCGTCGTCCGACGCCTACGGACCAAAGTCGCTTTACCAACGGACGAGCGCGCTGGTGGATCACGGCCCGGCGGGCTCCTACGTCCTCGACATCTTTGAAGCCGGCGGCGGCGCGACCCGCGATTACGTCTTCCACGGACCCGGGAACGAATATCGGGTGGAGTCGCTTTCGCTCGCTCCGGCGCCGCCGGACTCGGCCCTCCGCTCGCTACCGCTTGAAAAGCTCGAGACGGCGGCCGGCGAATCGCCCTGGAGCATCCGCTGGACGTTGCCGGACGGTTATGAATTCCGTGCCCTGTCGCCGGGGCTTCCGGGCGAGACCGTCGCCCTGGGCCAGGGCTGGGGCCAGCGCGACCACACCAACGAGGATCGGGGCGCCACGCTACCCTACGTCGTTCGACGCCGCGTGGGCGAAGGGGAGATCAGCACGTTCGTCACGATTTTCGAGGGAAGCGCGGCGAACAAGCGGCTCGTCAAGGCAGTTCGGCTGATGCCCGTCCGAGGCGGCTACGCCAGCGCCGTGGAGGTTGACACGACGGACGGCAAGGATCTGATCGTCAACAGAACCTCGTTGAACTCGGAGCGCGTCACGGCGTCTTTCGATGGTGAAGAGGTGGCCACCGATGGCCGGTTCGCCGCCATCATCTCCCAGGGCGGCAAGCCTTCCTGGGCGACCGTCGTGGGGGGCGAGGGACTTGACGCGCCGGGGATCAGCCTGAAATCTCCGGTCGCGGCCTTCGGCGGAAAGATCGTCGAAGTGGGAGGCGAGCGCGACGATTCCTATTTCGTCGTCGACGCCGAGTTGCCCAAGGATCGGCGACTGGACGGCCAAACCTTCTTCGCCATCGATCAGGGCGTTCGTCGAGCGTATCCCATTGTCGGAGTTGAAGCGGTGGAGGGACGAACCCGCGTGTTCACGAAGCGCGACGGTCGCGGCTTCGTGGCCCACTCGGCTCCGACCTGGGAAATCCCGGTGATGCTGGAACAAGGCGTCTCCGAATAACCGAAACGCGGGGCTCACTCCCTCCGATCCTCTCGCCGCGAGCTTGCGACGCGCGGCGATGAGGTTCGAGGTTCGGTCGTCATCCGAAGAGCGCGGCGATGGGCCGTCCGCCGTCGGTCATGGGGACGGGGCGGTCGCCGTCGTAGAGGCTTTTGGTGTAGTCCACGCCCACGGCGGCCTGGATGGTGGCGAAGAAGTCGGCGACGCTCACCGGGTCGGCCACGATCTTCTTGGACAGGTCATCGGTCTCGCCGAAGGCTCCTCGGTGGCGCAGGCCGCCGCCGGCCAGCACGCAGCTGAAGGCCGTTCCCTGGTGACCGCGACCGCCGCCGCCGTCGAACTCGGGTGGGCGGCCGAACTCGGTGGCCACGACGATCAGCGTCGAGTCGAGTCGGCGCCGCGTCTCCAGGTCGACGATCAGGGCGGCCAGCGCGGAGTCCAGTTCTCGGATCAGGGCGTGCTGTTGAAGGATGCCGCCGTTGTGGACGTCCCAGCCGGAGCCGTTGAGAAAGTTGAGGTTGTGCGAGACCTCAATGAATCGCACCCCGCGTTCGGTGAGGCGGCGGGCCAGCAGGCAGCGACGGCCGAACTCGCCGCCGTACGAGGCGCGCAGGTCGGCCGGCTCGTCGTCGACATCGAAGGCCGAGAGGAACTCGGGGCCGCTCAACTTCAGGCTGCGGTCCAGGGCCTCGGCGTAGTCGCGGACGCCCGGGGCGTCGTCGGCCCGACCCGCGGACCGGAGCGTCGCCAACAGCGCGCCGCGGCGCTTCCACCGTTCGTCCCCAATGCTCTCCGGGCGGGCGAGGCCGGCCGGCCCCTGGGTGGTGTCGGTCAGGTAAAGGTAGCCGTGGCGAGCCCCCAGAAAGCCCGGCCCGCGCGTGACGTTCGGATAGCCGATCACCACGTACGGAGGGGCCCCGTCGTTCGCGGCCCCCCGTTCGTGGGCGATCATCGAACCGATCGAGGGATAAACGACCGTGCCGCTGACCGGCCGGCCGGTGTGCATCCGGTTGGTGGCCGCGGCGTGCTCGTCGATGACGTCGTGATGCAGGCCGCGGACGACGGTGATCCGGTCCATCAAGGGCGCGGTGCGGGCCAAGTGCTCGCAGACGCGGACGCCGGGAACCGACGTTTCGATCGAATCATAGTACGCTCCCGCCTTCTTGGCGGCCGGGTCCCCCTTGCGCTTGGGGTCGAAGGTGTCGATGGCTCCCATGCCGCCGCCCAGCCAGATCATGATGACGTGTTCGGCCTTGCCCCGAATCAAGGTCTCGGCCAGGGCTTCGCGGGGGGCGATCGCGGCGGCGGCGGCGGCCGTCGCGGCGGTTCCGAGGAATCGACGTCGGTTCATGTTCGGAGCTCTCTCCATTTCGAGGAACGATTCCATCCATCCGGCGCGACGCGCGCGTGTCGTGTCTGAGTCGAGAACGTCCGCCTCCCTTTTCGCGCGACGAGGGAAGGGGAGGGGTCCTCGCTCTCATTGATGCTCAAGTCTCGGGTCGAACAGTTTTCTCGCGGGGTGGGCGTCGCCCACCGGTTTTCGGGAAGTCGAGGCGGTCAGGGGCTCCAGACGAATTCGGGCAGATTCACGACGCTCCAGACGACGTCCTCGAACCGCTCGCGCCAGGCGTCGCGGAGCCGAGGGTCGGCGGGGGGGCCGGAGCGGACGCGGCGCTCCCGCTCCAAAACGGCGAGGTTCGCCTCCGACCGCAGGTGGTTCGACCAGGTCACCGTCGGCAGGGCCGGCGGCGGCTCGACGGGGCGGATCTCGTCCGAGGGCGTTCGGCGGTCGGCGAAGCCTTCGGCCAGCGCGGAGACCAGCGGCGCGCGTTCGACGTCGGTCGGAAAACGGCCCAGATAACGGAGGAAGATCGAATCGACCAGGGCGTCGGGGGACGCCGTCTCCAGGGCCAGGTCCGCCAGGCCGCCGCCGGCGGCGACGCGGGTCGCTCGGCTCGCCGCGACCCCGTTCGCCAGCGCCCCCGGCTGGAGGACGTTGGGGGAGACGTCCCGGTCGGTCCGGGGATTCTGCCGAGCGCCGGTCCAGCCGAACGCCTCCAACACGTCGACGACGGCCTGGGCGTCGGGCAGCGCGAGGCTGGGGCGGTCGCGCTCGTTGGCGAGGTTGGCCAGCATCCAGGCCCGCTCCGGCCGGCCGAGGCTCACGCGCGCGCCCGCGGCGCGGCGGCCGTCGGGGTCGAAGGTCAATTCCCCCACGTCCATCGGCCTTCCCGCGGCCGCGAACAAGGAATCGACCACCTGTTCGGCCGAGAGCCGACGACGGTCCGGCGCCGCGAAGAACCGAGACTCCGGCGGGGCGCTCCGGTTCGCTCCGGTCGCCTGGCGCTGGTAGACGTCGGACGTCAGGATCAGCCGGGCGAGCGCCTTGAGGCTGTAGCCATCGGCGACGAACCGACGCGCCAGCCAGTTCAGCAACTCCGGATGGCTGGCGACGCGGCCCTCCCAGTCGTCGGGAGGCTCCACGATCCCGGCGCCCAGGTACCGCCGCCAGACGCGGTTGACCATCACCTGGGCGAACCGCTGGTCGGCCGGCGACGTCACCAGGGCGGAGAGGCGTTCGCGGGCGCTGTTCGGGTCCTCGACCGGCGCGGCGGCGAGGGCCTCGGACGCCGCGACGATCTCCTCGAACGGCCAATCCGGCGCGACCGGCTCGTCGGGACGGAGCGTGACCTTGATCAGCGACTCGCGGGTCTTGTTCTCGAAGAAGCCGACGGGGACGCGGCTGCTCTCGGGAACAATCACGGGCTTGCCCGTGAACATGGCCGCCAGCGAGTACAGGTCGCGCTGGGAGGTGCTGTGGTAGGGGGAGTCGTGGCAACGGGCGCATTGCAGCTCGACGCCCAGGAACGCGGAGGCGACGATCTGCCCCTTGGCGGCGAACGGGGCGTCGTTGTTGCCGGCGAGCCCGAAGCCGGCCGCGCCCCCCTCGGCGGAGTCTCCGCGCAACTGGATCAATTCCGCGACCATGCGGTCGATCGGCTTGTCGTCGCGGAGCGCCTCGTGCAGGAACCAGCGGAACGGGCCGGTGGTGTTGAGGCTGGAGTTGATGAGCGTCGGGTTCTCCGCCAGCACGTCCTGCCAGTACCCCATCCAGGCGTCGGCCCATCGCGGGTCGGCCAGGAGCCGGTCGACGGCCCTCGTCCGCTTGTCGGGGGCGTCGTCGGCGAGGAAGGCGCGGACCTCGGCCTCGGTCGGGGGCAGGCCGATGACGTCGAGGGTGAGCCGGCGCAGAAAGGCCGCGTCGTCGAGGGCCGGCGGGGGCGTCAGGGCCTCCTCGGCGACCGGCGGCGCGGGCCAGGCGGCGCCCTCGCGAACCCAATCCGCGATGGCCTGGATCTCGGCGGCCGGCAGCGGTTCGGGACCGGGAGGCATCCGCTCCCCCTCGTCGTCCGAGCGGAGCCGCCGCAACAGCTCGCTCTCTTCGGGGTCGCCGGGCGCGATCGCGGGCTCTCCCGAGTTGCCCCCTTGCAGGGCGGCGGCCAGGGAGTCCAGCTTCAGCCCGCCCTTCGACTTCTCGCCGTGGCAGCGCAGACAGCGGTCGCGGAGGATGGGGAGGATCTTCGTCTGGAACCGGCCGCCGTCGTCGGCGTCCTTCGCGGCCCGTTCGCGAGCCTGTTCGACGCGGGCGTCGAGGAAGGCGTCGATCGGGTGGCCGGCGCCGGCCGGGGGCTCGGGGCCGGGGTGGGCGGCGAGCCACGCGCGGGCGGCCGCCCGGCGCTTCTCCCAGTACGGCTCGCGGTTCGCCGCCTCGGCGCGCCGCGTCTGGTCTTCAAGGACGCGGAGCGACGCCTCCAGGCGGGCCAGGGCCGGCTCGACGTCCGCGTCGGTGAGTTCCACGGACGGGCCGCCGACCGGCGCCAGAACCTGAAACGTCCGCCCGTCCTCGGACTCGATCGCCACGCACGTCTCGCCCGGGTCGGGCTTGAAGGTCTTGCCGCCGACGATGGTCTCGAGGATCACCCGATGCGCTCGCCCCGGGGCGAGATCGAGGTCGGCCCCGATCTCCTGTTGGCGATGCTCGGCCGGCCGGAGCCCGGGATGGGGCGGTGGGGCCGGCGGCGTGATTGGCTCCTCGCCGTCGGGCGAGCTCGTCAGCGGCTCGCCTCGGGCGACGACGACGCCGTCGACCCAGAGCCGGCTCAGCCCCCGAACCCTCGCCAGCAGCTCGCGACGCCCCGCCCCCGGATCGACGTCGGCCGCGATCCGGACGAGCACCGGCGACTTCCAGGCTCGGCGGACGCCCCAGTCGTCGTAGGGGTGGAGAAGACGGTCGATGAGGAACGACTCGGCCGTGAATCGCGCCGACTCCGGCGGAGGGGACTCGCCGTTGAGGAACCACCGGTTATGCGCCGGCATCCCTTCATGAATCGTAACCAGAACGCGGCCGGCGGGGATCGGGCCGAGGTCGGGCGCGACTTCAGGGGCGGGGCGGTCGGCCAGATCCTCCCCCACGCGACGGAATCGCGCCTTGATCGCGGCGTCGTCGAACGCCCGGCGGTGGACGGCGACGGAGTCGAGCGCGCCTCGGAGGCTGGCGCTGGCGGCTCCGCCCATTGAGGAGCCGATCCAGACGGCGTCGTCGTCGACCACCGGGCCCTCGTCCGTCGGCCCTCCCATGTCCCATGTCCCCTCGACGCGGACGCCGTCGATCCAGCCCCGGATGCTGGCGGGCTCGCCGAAACGGTAGGACACGGCGATGTGGCGCCAGGCTTTCCCGGTCTGAAAGCCGGTCTTCGAGGTCCAGCGATGCCAGTGGGCGTCGGACGCCCGCCCCGGCCGTTTCTCGGAGGCGAACAGGAAGTTCAGGCGGGCCAGGCCGCCCCCTTCGCGGACGCGGAGCGCCCAGTTCTGGTTGTCGGCCTTGAAGCCGGGCGCGCCGGTCCTCCCCTTGCCGATGATGTAGGAGGCCTCGCCGGGGTTCAGGTCGTCGACCTGGACCCAGGCCTCCAGCGTGATCGCGTCTCCCTTCTTGAAATCGAGCGGGCCTTCGGGGCCGGGGTCGGCGAGAGAGAAGTACGCCCCGCGGCCTTCGAATTTCGCCGCCGCGTTGTCCGGGGCGAAGTCCGGGTAGGTCGGCGGTCGGGGCCCGGGGGCGTCGCGACGGACCCCGCCGTGGGGTTCCAGGTCGGTCGATTCCCCGGAGTCGAACGTCCAGAGGAACGTCGGGGGGGCGTCGGCGGGTCCCGCGCCGGCGAGGGCGAGGCAGGCGACGACGAGAGCGAGGAGCCGAGGGCGGGATCGAAAAGTGGGCGGGGTCATTCGGTGACTCCGTGCGGCAAGCCGATGATCATGACCGGATCGACGCGCTGTTCGTCGTCGGCCGCGTCCTGGATGAAGAGGTCTTGGAGGGATTCGCCCTCGGCGAAGCCCATGTCGGAGAGGTCGATCCCCACGGCCAGCGTTCGGAAGCCGCCGCGGATCCTGGTCCGGATCAGCGGGGAGCTTTCCAGATCGTCCAGGCCGAGGATCGGTTCGGGGGAGCGATACAGGTCGAAGCCCGCCGCGCGCAGGGCCTCCGGCGAGTTCATCGTCAGGTCCCAGGCGCGGATCGAGCGCGTCCGCCGGCTCCCCTGGAACGACAGCGGAGAGACGTGGAAGGCGTCGCCGTCCAGCGGGTTCGCCAGGCATTGCAACTCGAACATGACCACGTCCGGCCCCGGCCCGTTGACCACGGGTTCGTCGAACCGGACGGCCATGCCGGGCGTTCCCTCCTCGCCGGCGGAGAGGACCGGGTCGGACCGGAGCGGCTCGCGGCTCCCTCCCGGGTTGATGACGCCGGTGTCCAGAGCGTCGTCCGAGAGGAGGTCGCGACGGGGGTCGGGTAGGGCGGGGCCGCTGGCGAGGTGACCGTTGGGGTTGGGGCCCGGGTCGGCGCGGAACCAGGTCAGCCGGGCCGGGATCAACCGCTCGATCGCGTAGGTCTGGTTCGCGCCCCCGCGCTGGACGGTCACCGACCGCAGCCGTCCCGCGCCACCGTCGGCGCGAGGCTCGGCCCGGTAGGAGACGACGCGGTCCGGCAGTTGGGGGCGGTACAATTCGGGCCGGAAGCCGATCGCCGTCGCGCCGCCGACCTCGGCGGCGAAACGCCGGGCCTGGTTCTCGACGAGCCGTGTTCGGGGAGGCGGCTTGGCCTCGCCGTCGGGCCGTCGGTAGACGTCGGCGGCGCCCTCGATGACCTGCACCTCGGTCTCGTTCGTCTCGTGGACGTTGACGAGGAACCGGGTGCCGCGGTCGACCACGCGGGTGGCCGGGGTCTCCACGCGGAACCCTGCGGCGTTCCCCGGGGCGTGGACCGAGCAACGGCCGATCTCCAGGGCCAGGACCTCGGGCCCCTCCACGCGGAACGAGGCCGGCGCCTCCAGCACGGCCGAGGCCCCCGTCGGAAAGACCAGCTCGACGAGTCCCTCGGTGAGCATGTAGTCACATCCTCGCTCCAGCGCCTCGCCGACGCCGGGGACGGCCTGGCCGAGGAACCGGGCGCGCGACGACCCGGCGAGCCGGACCGCGTCGTCCTGTGTGACGGGGCGGCGGTCCATCCAGACCAGCGCCGCGCCCAGGAGCGCCGCGATCAGGGCCGCGGCCGCCGCGGCGAGGGGGAGCCTCCGACGGAAGGGCCTGGGGGAGTCGGCCGGCTGGTCCTCGCGCTGATAGGCCTGGCGGCGGGTCAACTCGCGGATGAGGGTCGTTTGCATCTGGAGGTCGGCGAAGGCGCGGAGCTTGCCGGGGTCGGATCGAAGTTCGGCCTGGAAGGCGGCGGCCTCGTCGGGGGAGGACGCCCCGTCCTGGAATCGGATCGCGCGTTCAAGGAATTCGAGGTCGTTCATGCGTTGCCCTCCGCCGCCAGCCGCAGGGAGATGCACGCGCCGAGGGTCTTGTGGATCCGGGCGAGGGCCTGGTAGACCGTCTCGACCTTGCGGCCGAGCGCCTCGGCGACCTCGCGCCCGGAGCGGCCCTCGAAATAGCGGAGCTTGAGGATTTCGCGGTTGTTCGGCGTCAACTCGGCCATGCAGCGGGCGAGCGCCTCGCGCCGACGGCCCCAGCCGTCGGCGGCCGGGTCGGGCCAGGCGTCGGCCAGAGCGGCGAGCACGTCCTCGTCGAGCCCCTCGTAGCGACCGTCGCGGGCTCGAAGCAGGTCGATGGCGCGGTTGCGGCCGGCGGCTCTCGCCCAGTTGCGCAGGTGCGCCGCGGATTCGAACGGCTCGCGACGGACGATCGCCTTGACGCAGACGTCCTGATAGACGTCCTCCGCGATCTGGTAGTCGCGGGCGACCGTCGCCAGGTACGCCGTCAGCGCCAGCCGTTCGCTCAGGAGCAGGGTCGTCGTCTCCTTGGCCGTGAGCATCGCGTCGGGGCCCTCCCAGGGTATACGATCATCCCCCCATTCTCTCGACATTGAAATGACGTACCCCCGCGGATTTTGGTCGCGGCGACCGATCGTCGGGGCCCTTGCGACGGGTCGCCGTCGTTGTAAGATGGGCGCGGTTCCGCAGATCTGGACCGACGTTCCTTTCCTTCCCAGCTTGAGGCGAACATGAAGCGTCTGGCGATTGCGATCGGCGTCCTCGGTTTGACGGCCGTTCCCTGTCGAGGTTGGGAGGCCCCGGGAGCCCCGCCCGACGTCGCGGCGATCAGCGAGCGGATTCCGCCGTTCGTCGAGGCCCGTGAGATCGCGGGCGCCGTGACGCTCGTGGCCGCGCCGGACGAGGTCCTCCACCTGGCGGCGACGGGCGAGGCGGACATCGCCGCGGATCGGCCGATGCGGCCGGATTCGATCTTCTGGATCGCCTCGATGTCCAAGCCGATCACGGCCACGGCCGTCCTGATGATGCGGGACGAGGGCAAGCTGTCGATCGAGGACCCGGTCGAGAAGTTTCTTCCCGAATTCAAGGAGCTTCGGGACGCCGACGGCGAGCCGGTTCGGGTGACCATCGGCCACCTGCTGACGCACACCTCGGGGCTGAGCGAAGCCTCGGCCGCCGAGTCCCGCGACGTCAAGGACCTGGCCGGGCTCACGCCGATTTACGTCAAGAAGCCCGTCCAGTTCGCGCCGGGGTCGAGGTGGGTTTACTGCCAGTCGGGGATCAACACGGCCGCCCGAGTCGTCGAGGTCGTCTCCGGCCTGCCGTTCGATCGGTTCGTGGAGGAGCGCCTGTTTGGACCGCTCGGCATGAAGGACACGACGTTTTACCTGACCGAGGAGCAGCTTCCGCGTCTCGCCGCGTCGTATCGACGGAATGCCGAGGGCGAGCTGATCGCGACGCCCATCGGCATGCTTCAGGGCAAGTCGCCGACGAGCCGCGACCGATACCCGGCCGCCAACGGCGGCCTCTTCTCCACGGCCCCGGACTACGCTCGGTTCTGCCGGATGATCCTGAGCGGCGGCGAACTGGACGGCCGGCGATACGTCAAGCCGGAGTCCGTCGCGCTGATGACCTCGTTGCAAACGGGCGACCTGAAGACGGGCTTCACCCCCGGCAACGGCTGGGGCCTGGGCTGGTGCGTGGTCCGCGACCCCCAGGGAGTCACCGCCGCGCTTTCGCCCGGAAGCTTCGGACACGGCGGAGCCTACGGAACCCAGGCGTGGATCGACCCGACCCAAAAGCGCGTCTACATCCTGATGGTCCAGCGAGCCGATTTCCCCAACGCCGACGCCAGCGACGTCCGCAAGGCGTTCCAGGACGCGGCCAGGGCGTCGGTTGGCGATTAAGCGGGC
>Ga0182742_1005153_pt1 | contig 11268 bp, 10 predicted proteins | sample eDN5th37CBELigMG_FD_128880 | JGI IMG/M metagenome (GOLD analysis project Ga0182742, IMG submission 128880) | Enriched Miracle-Growth compost microbial communities from Emeryville, California, USA - eDNA 5th pass 37_C BE-Lig MG (version 2)... ... | reverse complement strand
TCGGATTTCGCGGTGGGCGCGATGAGCGGCTCCCCGGGAGGGCGAGGCTCCCGCCGAGCCCCACGCCCAGCGTCGGCTCGGCGGGAGCCTCGCCCCTCCCCAAATCCGTTCCCAAGGCGTCTCCGAAAACCTCCTTAGGATTCCGGCGCTTCCGGGTCGGCCGGCTTGGTGGTTTTCGGGGGGATGGCGACGAGTTTTTCGAGTTCGCTCACCACGTTTTCGCCGTCCCACTCTTGGCCGCCGATGGTCGTGGAGACCAGGTTGCCGTCCGGCGAGAGGATGAACGTCGCCGGGATCCCGTCGGTCAGGAACATCCGGGGCAAGCTTGAGGCGTGAAGGACCGTCATCGGCCATTCTTTGCCGACGACGAACCGGCGCGGGGCTTCGATGGAGTCGTCGATCGACACGCAGACGAACTCGATGTTCTTATCCTTGAGTCGAGGCGAATTCGCCAATCGCGCGATCGACGGCATCTCGCGAACGCAGGGGCCGCACCACGTCGCCCAGATGTTGAGGAAGACGGCCTTCCCCTGGTACTTCGAGAACGAGACGGGCTGGCCGTCCAAGTCGTGTAGGGTCCAGTCGTAATCGGCCGGCGCCTTCCGCTCGGAGACGTTGAAGTCGGAAGGCGGCCCCGGGCCCAGGAACCGAAGCAGGACGAGCCAGAGCGCCAAAAGCCCGCCCAGGATGATCAGCCAGTTGGGCTCGCGTTTCGCCCGAGGCTCGTCCACGATGCTTCTCCTTTGATCTTTGGCGACGAAAATTTCAAGGAACGGCGCCGCGCGGGTCACTCGTCTCCGCGCGTCTCGGCGACGGGCGCCAGGAGATTCTCCACCGGCGCGTAATCGTCGGTGAGGATGATGCCCCGCGAACGGTTTTCGAGCACGATCTTCTCAAGCTCGGGCCCGTAGGGATCGCCCTCGGTCTTGCGCCCGCTCTTGAAGAAGACGGGGTCGTCGTCCCGCCTCCCGAGATCCGCCAGATCGAGCGGCTGCTTCGAGGCGACGACCACGAAGGTCTCGCGATGGCCGGATCCGGGCTCCTCGTCGGTCCCGAAGATGTAGACGTGGGGGAACGTCAGATTGGCCGTCGCGGCCCAGGCGCCCAGAAATCCGCCGTACCGCCGAGCTCGGGCCAAATACTCCTCGCGGATTTTCTCTTGCTCGGCCGGATCCACCGTCTCGGTCCGCTCGATCTGGCGCTCGGCCTTCGCCAGCGCCTCCTCGTCGGACTCGTAGGCGTCGATGATGTTGATCATGTAGACGCCCGACGGGCTGAGCATTTTGAAGATCTTCTCGTTGAACTCGCGAGTGGTCAGGTGCCAAGGGACCGAGAAATCGTTGAAGGCGTCGCCGAAGACGATGTCGTATTGCTTCGAATCCTGATTGCGCTCGACGAACTGGCGGGCGTCGCCCCAGAAGGTCTTGATCGAGGTGTCCAGCGGAAGCCCGATGGCCATGTGGTTGGCGTGGGTGACGGCCGGGTCGATCTCGGCGACGTCGACCTCCGTTCCGGGATAAACGTGCTGAACGTGCCGCTGGAACGTGTAGGCGCCGCCACCCAGAAACAGGGTCTTGAGCGTGGACGACTCGACCTTCGGAATCCACGCGTGCCCGCCCGCCATGAGGATTTCTTCGTCAGTGGGCCGGTCGTTGCCGGGGGCCGGCTTGGCCTCCGTTCCGTCATCCGCGAAGACGTTCGGCGGAAGCTCACCGGCGGCGGGGACGACGTTCGGCTCGGCCGTCGAGGCCAGGCGGATCTTGCCCGCGGCCTTCGCGGCGCGATAGGCGACCATCGCGTAAATGTGTTCGTAGTCGTAGTCGAGCCGCTCGGGGTGGTCGAGGACGAAGTAGCCGTGGATCAGGTTGTCGAGCACCAGCGTGCGGAGTTGGGATCCGTCGGGCTCGGGCTCGTTCTCCACCTTGATGTAGTAATAGTTGCTCTCATCGATCCAGGCCACGCCTTCGTTCGTGGTTTGTGGATCCCCCCGTCGTTCGCGGATGCCCCATTCCTCGCCGATCTTCTGGGCCCAGGTCATGGGGAGAAACGCGATCACGCAAAGCCCCAGGGGGATGCCCGCCCAGGCCGCGTGCCAAATGGTTCCCAGAACCGTCGCGGCCAAACCCAGAATGGCCGCGAGGGCCAGCAAGACCCCGAGTGTGCCCAGGTAATTGATCAGCACGAAGCCGGTCAGGAACGTCCCCAGAATGCTGCCGACCATCCCCCAGGCGTAGACTTGGCCGATGGCGGTTCCGGTCCTTCCATACCGCTTCAGCCGGTCGACGGCCAGCTTGGCGACCACCGGACTCACCGTCCCCATTGAAACGGCCGGCAGAAAGAAGACCGCGGTCACGACGAACAAGACTCGGTACGGCCACGTCAGCCGAATGGTCGTCCAGTCGCCGAGCTTCAACTGAGTCAACGTCAGCGCCTGGCTCAGGACGCTTGGCCTGCCGTGCGGATCGTAGTAGTCGCGGAGTCTCTGGGGCTGATTCTCCAGCAACAGAACCACCAGCGCGAAGACCGAGGCGATCAAAAACAGCCAGCTCGCCTGCTTCTCGTTCTTGATCAGGTTCGCCGCCCGCCCCCCCAGATAATTGCCCACGCTCAGGCCCGCGAGCAAGACGCCGATGACGCTCGTCCAGCCGTAGACGCTCGATCCCAGGTGTCGGGCGACCAGCCGCCCGGCGACCATCTCAAGAGCCATGAAGCCGAAGCTGATCAGAAACGCCAGAACCGCGAGGTCTCGAAGGCTCGGCCGAGGAGCGGACGGGTCAACCACCTCGTCGGGCTCCGACCGCTCCAACCGAGGCGCCGTCAGAAGCGAGCCCGCCGCGACGATCGCCAGAACCATCGCGGTCGCGTTGCCCGCCACGGCCAGGTAATTGAGTTGATAACCTCCCAGGTCGATCGCCCCAATCCCGAGCGATCGAACCAGGGGGGCGATCGCCCCGAGACCGAGCAGAAGCGACGTGAGCAAACTCAGCCACCGACCGGCTTTCCCAACGCTCAGGATCGCCGCCGGCAAGGCCAGCCCGGCGGCGACAAGCAGAACGATGACCGACGTCGGCGCCAGATAGATGAGGATGAAGCCGGCCAGGAACGTGCCGACGATCGACCCGACCGCGCCGCAGAAGTAAACGTCGCCGATCGCGCTTCCGGTTCGGCTCGACTGCTCGACGGCCATCTTCGCGACCACCGGCCCGACCATGCCCAAGACCGTCGCGGGAACCAGGAAGTCGAGCGTGACGACCAGAACCGTCCTCAGCTCCCAGTTTAGGGCGTCCGGCGAGGGAATGATCCGGGGGATCTCGGCGTTGATCCAGAGCGCGCAGACGGTGAGGAACGTTCCGAGGGCGAACAGGGGGCCGATCGCTCGGCGGGGCTCAATCCGGTCGGCGAGACGTCCGCCGAGCACGTTGCCCAGGCAGATCCCGCCCAGGATCACGCCGATGACGCTGGTCCAGACCGTCAACGACGACCCGACGTGGCTGGCCACGAGCCGGCTGGAGACCAGCTCCAAAACCATGATGCAAAGGCTGCTGAAAAACGCCAGGGCGTAAGGCGACAAGCGGGCGGCTAGGCCGATCATGCGGTTGTCTCTCCCGAGCATCGCCAATCCCGGTTCGGCGCGTAGGATTCCATCCTTGGAGGGCTAAACAAATTGGTGGGGCGACAAGGCTACACGATAGCCGAGACTCCGGGGTCTCCACAACCGAGCACCCAACTCGCCCAACTCGCCCGGTGCCGCCAGGGGTGATTAACCCGACTCCTTCAGAAGGAACGGCTGCCACTCCGAACCCCGTCGAACCGACTCAAGAGTCGTCATCGGACGCGGATGCGTCTCAATCACGACGAGGTAGGGATATCGGTGGATAGAGCTGATCCGCGTCTGAAACGGCGTCGTGGGCACCAGATGGTAGCCCGGCTGGGATGGGTCCTTTTCGTGCGGCGCCACGCGATCAAGCTCCGAAGCGAGTCCGTTAAGATAGAAGGAGAATCGATTGCGCTCGTAATGAATGTCTTCGCAGATGAACACGCCGCCGGGACGCAGGCGGGGGAGGCATTCTTCGAGCGTCACGCGCTGCTGCTCGCACGTGTGGCCCCCGTCGTCGATGACGATGTCGACCGGGGGAGACTCGGCCCAAAACTTCCTCCAAAACCCCCGATCCTCCTGGTCGCCGATCACGATTCGGGTGTGATCGTTCTCATAAGTCTTGCAGGCCGGTTCGACGTCCACGCCGGTGATTCGCGTGCCCGAGCCGAAATAAGATCGCCACATGCCCAGGCTGCCGCCGCTATACACGCCGATCTCCAGGATGTGGACGTCCTTGCCGACGAACTTTGAGAGATGGCGGTCATAGATGTCAAAGTAATGACGCCACTTGTAGATTCCGGGACCGGTCGTGTTGGCCTCGAAATAATCGTGCAAGGGGTTCGACGGCTCCACCCCGCCCTCGGGCGGCTCGCCCTTCGGCCCATCTTGCTCCGCGAACCGGCTGGAGTAACGAAACCCGGACAAATAGGCCCGCAATCGTCCGAGCCAAGCGAGCTTTGAAAACGGGGGCTGTTTGAAATTCTCAAAAAAGGCCATGGAATCGGTGCGAACCGGGTTCTCGGTCATAAGCCATCTCCTCAAACTCAAAAAAATGGATCGGTCGCGCGAGGAATCGCCCTCGAGTCGGGCGCCATGCATGGGTCAACTTCCGAAAGACTTCGCTCAAGAATTGCGGTCGGCGCGGCGAAACGTGACGGCTCCCCCCCATGTCTCCCGAAATTCAAGCAAGGTCATCACGGCCCGGCAAAACTGAAACGAACAATCGGTCTGAGATCGTGTATAATTTTCGCCATCATGCCCACCGAACGAATCGACGACCTCGACGACTCCCGGCTCGCCGTTTACCGATCGCTGAAGGCGACGAATCAGACGCGCGGGCTCGACCATTTCATCGTGGAGGGGGAGAAGCTGGTTGAACGCCTCATCGCCAGCCGGTTCCCCATCCGATCAATCCTCGTCACCGATCGCCACCTGTCGCGGCTTCGCGCCGCGATGCCGGAAGGCGTTCCGGTTTTCGTCGTTTCGTACGAGTTGGTCCACGAGCTTGTCGGGTTCCCCTTCCACCGGGGCGTCCTCGCCTGCGGGGGCCGACTTCCCCAGCCCGACTGGCGCGCGCTTTGGGAGGGCGACGATCGCCCTTTAACCCTGGCGGTTTGCCCGAAAATCAGCAACCCCGAGAACCTCGGCGCGATCGCTCGGCTTTGCGACGTCTTCGGCGCCGACGGAATTTTGGCCGGCCCCTCGTGTCCCGACCCGTTCTCCAGGCGCGTTTTGCGCGTGTCGATGGGCTCGGCGCTTCGTGTCCCAATCCTCGTCTCAAACGACCTTCTCGCCCTCTCGCGAGAACTCGGCGGAGCGCTCGGGATGTCGTTCTGGGCGGCCGTGGCCGACGAGACCGCCGCGCCGTTTGAGACGCTCGTCCCGCCTCGGCGCCTGGCCTTGGTTCTGGGAGACGAACACGAGGGAGTCGACGCCGATTGGACCGCTCGTTGCGACCAATCCATCACGATCCCGATGGGAGGAGGGGCGAGTTCGCTCAACGTCTCGACCGCCGCGGCGATTTTGCTTTACCACCTCACGCGGCGGCCGGGTGTTTGAAGCCGTGTTGGACTTTGGTCTTCAGGAGGGCGAAGCTCCCGCCGAGCCCCACGCCCACCCCCGGCTCGCCGGAAGCCTCGCCCTCCCGAAATCAAACGCGGCGAACCGCTCACGCGATCAACCGGGCGATGCGGCGGCGGGATCGTTCGGCCTGTTCAAGCGGCAGAAACCGGCGGGCGGCCGATTGCATCGCTTGGCCGTATCCGGTTGTGAACGACCTGGGAAGCAGCCGAAGCCCCTCGGAGGCGTCGATCTCCTGATCGCGGGCGCAGAGCGGCGGGGCAATCTGGACAACCTGGTTCGCCGCGGCCAGGATGAAGACGACGTGGGGCAGGGGGGCGTCCGGGTCGACCAGGCGGAAAAGGGCCGCCCAGGGGACGTTTTGCGGGTGGGCGGTTCGGTAGACGAGGCACCCGGTCTCGGAGAACAACGAGCTGTCGAAGTCGTGGTCGGGGTTGCCCACCCATTCCAGGGTGTCGACGAACTGGCCCAGCTCGCGCGTCGGCATGATCGAGATCGCCATCCGAACCAGCGACTTGTACGCGCCGATGGGGATGGAGCGGGGCGGGTAGCCCACCCGTCCGTGTGTTGGGTCGGCGAGCGACTCCCAGAAGGCGGCGAAGTCGCGGTCGATGCCCGAGGCGAATTGCTCGTGGCACTCGTCGCAAATCTCGGTCATGCAGAGTGGGCCCATGACCGCGAGGGCCGGGGCGATCGGCCGGGGCTCCCGGAACTCGGCCCGAGGCGCGCTCCGCTCGCAAAAGCGGCAACTCGGTTTGGGGATGGCGCCGATGACCAGGCGCCCGGAGGCCGCCAGGGGATACTCGGCGATCGGCCGATAGTTTTTCTGAAACGTCAGGTCCATCTCGGCGGCGGACCAATCGTCCCGATCCGCGCCGTGGCTTCGGCCGCCGCGCTCCCAGCGCTCATACGCGGCGACCTCGATTTCTCTCCAAGTCGGAAACATCACGCGATCCCTCGGATGTCGGCCCGGCCATGTCCCGCCCGGACCTTTTTTTGGAAATGAGAATCCTCCTCATTCCGCCCCGCATTGTAGATGCGAGGCGACATCATGGGAAGATCGACACTTCGGGGGCGGATTCTCCCGTCGCAAGGGAATTCCCAACGCTTCTCCGGCAAATGGCGCTGGCTCGGCCCTCCATCTTTTCCGTATGATTTAAGCGGCGCGAGGCGGTGTCGCGCCGTGGTTGTGTTGGAATCCTTCGTGGGGAAGGAAAAGGGCGCATGGAGACATCCCGCCGAAACGTCGTTGTCCTCGGTTGGCGCGGGGTTGTGGGGCTGTCGGTGGCCGCCATTGTGCTCCTCGCCGCCATGTCGGCGGGGACGTGGTGGGCGACGAACATGTGGCTGATCGCGGACAGTCGTCGCGAGATCGCCTCATGGCACGCCCGAGACGCCCAACGATACGAGGAAATCGTGGAAGAAATCGACGCGGGCTCGCGCCCGGACCTCGACAACCCCATATCGAGGGAGATGCTCGCCCAGCAAATTCGTTATCATAAGCAAAATCAACAAAAGTACCTGGCCATCGCGCGCAGGCCGTGGTCGCCTCCTCCGGCCGATTTCTTTAAGTAACGCGGAACCTCAATCGCTCTCGGTCCACGCTCAGGAGAAGGACGAATGGAGACATCCCGCCGAAGCGTGATTGTCCTCGGATGGCGCGGGGCTGGCGTTGGCCACCCTCATGATTTTGGCCATCGTCTCGGCGGGGACTTGGTGGGCCGCCAACATGAGGTGGATCGCGGCGACTCGACGAGGCTTGGCCTCCCACCATACTGGCGAGGTTCGAGTCAACGAGAAAATCCTAAGTAAAATGGATGCGGGTTTGCATCCAGGCCCCGACATCCCGGCGTTAAGAGAGTGGATCGTCCAGTTGATCCGCTACCACAAACAAAGAGAACAAAAAAACCTGGACGCCGCAGCCCGCCCCTGGTCTAAACCGCCAATCGACCGCTCCCTCCCACCCCCGATGCCGGTCGATATATTTCCGATACCTGAGATCCCAAGCCAACCCTCCGCGGAATAAGCCGCTTACGGTCTCTTTCCACAATAAATCGCAATCCTAAAATTCACAGATCTTTAACTTGACAATAGAGAGAGCGTTGCTTTAGCATCTCGTGCGTGCTTGCCATGTTTCATTGGTGAGATTCAATTCTCCACTCATCTCCTGGAGGGTCCCATGTCAACGCGTCGACGCCTTCGCGAAAGTCGTTCGTTCCGTCCCAGCCTCCTGGGAGTGGAAACACTCGAAAATCTTGTGTTGCTCGATGGTTCGATTCCAGGGGTTCTGGGCGATCCGATCCCCCCGCCATGATCGATCCGGCCGTTCTGCCGGATCCCGTGAGCGATTTTGACCCCGACAACGTAAGCTTCGTGAATTTGGATGTTTTCACCGATCACGCCAACAATTTAGCAATGGGCTCCGCTTACGCTCCCCCGGGTGGAATCGACGCTGCCGAATCAGGAGACAAGCAGGCGCTTATAAATTTTTTAAATTCAAAGCGGGCGGGGATGCTGCTGGAGGTGAATAATGAAATCGCCGCAATCCAGAATATCAAGACGACACTGAGCGCCGTCACCACGATGACACAAGAGATGCTGAATGACTACAGACAGGAACTGGCTTCCGGGAACCCTGATGCGGATCGAGCCAATTTCTTGGGGGTGGCTATCGCGTACTCGGAGGCTGCAATCGAATTAGGGACCAATTTGGTTGTTCAACTCCAGACGCAAATCTCTTTCTTAAACAACTTCAAAACAACAATCAACGAAACATTCGACACGGTCATCGACACAATCAAAGAATTCAACATGTCCCCCGATCCTGATCCCGAGGCGCCATACATACCTTGGTTTCTCTCGGACGAAGCCTACTTCGTATAATTAGGAGGACGTGGTTCCGGAAATCCGCGCGGTCTGCGTAAGCGCAACCGCGCTTTCGCCACGGCGAGTTTCGTCGCCCACAAAGAGGAGAGAAAAATGGAGATATCCGATCGGAAGGTCGTGGCCTTGGGTCGGCGCGGAATCGTCGGATCGCCATTGGTCACCATCGTGCTTCTGTCCGCCGTGTCAGCAGGAACATGGTGGACTGCAGACATGGTGCGGACGGCGGCGTCCCGCCGAAGCATGGCCTCGTATCACGCCGTCGAAGTTCGATCCGCCGAGAAGCTTCTCGCGAAACTGGACGCCAGCGCGTACTTCGGAATCGACGCCCTAGAATTGAGGGAAAAGACGAGGGATTGGCTGAACCAGCGGATCAGCTTTCACAAGGAACGCGAGCAGCGGTACCTGGACGCCGCCGTCAAGCCGTGGTCCAAAGAGCCGGAATACAAGACCCCGCCGCCGCCCATTCCGGTCCACCTGTTGAGCCAAGCGGCGGATTGATTCGGCCCTTTTCCGAACGAGCCGACCACGGCGCTCGGCTCGTCATTTCATCAATCCGTTTGGCCTGGGCCACCGCCCGAGAGCCGCGTTCAAGCCCCGGCCGTCGACAAAAAATCGCCGCCCGCCAAATCAAATACTTGACGAGCCGGTCGACGCGCGCTTACACTCATGTCTCACAATTTGGAGCGCATCTTATCCAGAGTGGCTGAGGGAAGGGCCCGACGACGCCACGGCAACCGGTCCACCATCAAGGTGGACGTCCGGTGCCAACTCCCGCCCCGCGCATGTTCGCCGGCTTCGGAACCAAGGTTCCGGCCATACCGAACGTCGGCGCAGAGGGGACAGATAAGATGGATTTCGAAGGCGAGCCCATGCCCGCGCCGCTTTTCGAAACCCCACCTCATCGCCATCCCCCCCGGACGCCTGGATCGGAACCGCCTCCAAGAGTCGAGCTTCGCTTTCGAAAGCTCGACGAGTTTCTGGTTCTTCCATGCGTAGGGAGGGGTATCCGGTGTCCAGCGAATTGGTGATTGGCCTGAAGTGTCGTCTTTGCGGCAAGCTCCATCCCAAGGAAGCCCTCAACTTCTGCACCGATGACTTCGGCCCGCTTGAAGTCGCCTACGACTACGAAGCCGCCGGCCGGACCTTCACCCGCGAGGCGATCGCCGCGCGGCCCAACACGATGTGGCGCTATCGCGAGCTGCTGCCCATCGACGGCGAGCCGACCGTCGGCCTTCAGGTCGGCCGCACCCCTCTGATTCGGGCCGACCGGCTCGCCAAAGCGCTTGGCGTCGCCGAGCTTTACATCAAGAATGACGCGGTCAACCACCCGACGCTCTCGTTCAAGGATCGCGTGGTCGCCGTGGCGCTCTCGAAGGCCGTGGAGTTCGGCTTCCAGACCGTCGGCTGCGCCTCGACCGGCAACCTCGCCGGCAGCGTCGCGGCCAACGCCGCCGCCGCGGGGCTTGAGGCGTATGTCTTGATCCCCGAAGGGCTCGAACGAGGCAAGGTCCTGGGCGCGACGATCCACGGCGCGAAGGTCGTGGCGATCCGGGGCAACTACGACCACGTCAACCGGCTCTGCTCGCAGATCGCCTTTCATTTCGGCTGGGGCTTCGTCAACGTCAACCTCCGCCCCTTCTACGCCGAAGGCTCCAAGTCGATGGGCTTCGAGATCGCCGAGGATCTCGGCTGGCGCGCCCCCGACCAAGTCGTCGTCCCGATGGCCGGCGGCAGCCTGATCGGCAAGATCCACAAGGCGCTCCGCGAATTGGGCCGGCTCGGCCTGATCGACGAACAGATCCAAACCAAGATGTTCGGCGCCCAGGCGACCGGCTGCAACCCAATCTCTCAGGCCGTCAAAACCGGCTCCGACAAGATCAGGCCCGTGCGCGAGCCCGACACCATCGCCAAGAGCCTCGCCATCGGCGACCCGGCCGACGGCTACTTCGCCTCGAAGCTCATCCACGAGACCGGCGGCTGGAGCGAGGACGTCGACGACGACGCCATCATCGACGGCATCCAGCTCTTGGCCGAGACCGAGGGCGTTTGGGCCGAGACGGCCGGGGGCGTCACCGTCGCCGTGGCCCGCAAGCTGATCGAACAAGGCAAGATCGACCGCGACGGCTCCACCGTCCTCTGTATCACCGGCAACGGGCTGAAGACTCAAGAGGCCCTCGCCGACCGCCTCGCGCCCCCCATCGTCATCAAGCCGACCCTCGAAGAGTTCGAGGCCCTGGTCGAAGCCGATTCAAGCGTCCTCGCCGGCTCTCGCTGACCTCGCGCGAAACGCGAATCCCCACATCGAAACCCGAACGGGGGTCGAGTCTTCTCCGCCCCCCTTGTCTCGGTCCCTAAAAATTCCATCGAAGAACCACCCACGGGAACAAATCATCATGGCGCTTGTTCTGATCCCCACGCCGCTTCGGGCCCAAACCGGCGGACTCGACAAGGTGGAGGCCGCCGGCGCGACGGTCGGCGAGGTCCTGGCCGATCTCGGCCGCCAGCATCCCGGACTCCGCGAACGGTTGTTCGACGGCGAGGAAGTTCGGCGATTCGTCAACCTCTACGTCAACAACGAGGACGTCCGATTCCTCGACGACCTGAACACGGCCGTCGCCGAGAAGGACGAAGTGAGCATCATCCCGGCCGTCGCCGGAGGTTGATCGGCTCTCACTTGGGCGGCTACTTTCTTGATTTCACGCACG
>Ga0182742_1005151_pt1 | contig 11271 bp, 12 predicted proteins | sample eDN5th37CBELigMG_FD_128880 | JGI IMG/M metagenome (GOLD analysis project Ga0182742, IMG submission 128880) | Enriched Miracle-Growth compost microbial communities from Emeryville, California, USA - eDNA 5th pass 37_C BE-Lig MG (version 2)... ... | reverse complement strand
TCCCTCCTTTTGAATGATGGAAATGATATCCGCCGGAAGCGGATTCCGCAACGTGGCTGCGTGTAGCGCGACCTGGTGGGGCCCACAATCATCATCATTCGAATATTCAGATTCAAAACACCGTTGAGGGGTCGCATCTTCGCGACCCGGACTCCCGATCACTTCACCGAGGAATCCAAGGCTCCCTCCACGCGGGTCATGGCGGGGACGTCTTCGGGGTTGTAGCTCCGCCAGCCGAACCGCGAGGCCTTGCGTCCGCCGGCCGGCTCGCTGATGACGACCCGGGAGCTCTTGCGGCCGTCGTCGATCGTGGTGGAGCGCGAGCTGATGACCGTTCCGCCGTCGACGGCGCTGGGCACCTCGCAAATCGGCCCCTCGACAATCGCGCTGGGGGCGATCACTCCGGGTGCATACCCGGAGATCGTTCCGGGAGGCCCGTAATAGTAATGGTGCTGATGACACCCGAAGCCGCAGACGCAGAGCCCGCCGACCAGAGCGACGATCCAAGCCCACCGCGCCGGCGAGCATGACGACCGGGCGTTTCGCATGGCGAATCTCCCATGTCGACGACCCGGCCGCGCCGACCCGGTCTCGACACCCGATATGCTGAATGAAACGGCGAACGAAAGGACGTCGCCGCGCCGGATCGATCCCAATCCAAGGGGGTCGCGAACCCAAGGCCCGCCCCCCGGAAGGAACCCGCCGCCGAATTCCCTCTCGGCGCCGACCGGGTCGAACTTTATAAGAATCTCCCAATTCGGCCAATGGCAATCTTCCATGAGGGGAAATTCCGGTTGCCATCCCCCGGGAGCGCCGATCGCCCGATCGGCTCCTTTTCTCCATCGGCGCCTGGCCCCGACGCCAATCGGGAGATTGGCGGTCCCAGGGAGAGGGCGGGCTTGCCGGAATCCCGCCAAACACGCGCGCTCCCCAGAGGAAGAGTTTGGGAATGGATGGGCCGTCGTCGTATAATCCCGCTCGTTCAGCCCCCTTCGCCGATCATCCATAGAGGGAGACAACCATGAACCGTCGCCATTTCGTTTTCGCCGCCGGCGCGTCGTCCACGACCGTCGCCGTGACCGTGGCCGGCCAAACCGCCGGCGAAGATGTCGACGCCGCCGTTCGGCGGGTCGTCGAGCGCTACGTCGAGGCCCGCGAGGCGCGCGACGCCGGCTCGATCGAGCCCTTGTTCACGGCCGACGCCGATCAGCTCGTCTCCGACGGGACCTGGCGACGGGGCCGCGACCAGCTCGTCCAAGGGATGCTCGAATCGTCTCGAAAGAACCCGGCCCAACGGAGCATCGACGTCGAGTCGGTTCGCCTCCTCGCCGACGACGTCGCCCTGGCCGACGGCCGTTACGTCCACAAGGCCCAGCCCGAATCCGAGGGCCAAAATCGCCAAATGTGGACCTCGATCACCCTGAAGCGCGGCCCCGACGGCTGGCGAATCGCCGCCATCCGCAACATGCTCCCCGCGGGGGCTCCCGCCCGCTAAGCCTAGTCGAGCGAGACCGATGGAATTCGTGTTGGATTATTGTTGATTTTTGACCCGCCCTCCGCCAAGAATCAAACATCCAACCTTGGAGTCTCGCTCACCCCCATTCTCCGAATAAGCTTCGCTCCGTTCGGCAAATCGGCTCAACATGGTCCTGGAGGGAATTGAATGCGTGTTTCGCCGCCTCGCGTCCGAGCGTTTACGTTGATTGAGCTGCTGGTGGTCATCGCCATCATCGCGGTCTTGATCGCCTTGCTGCTTCCCGCCGTGCAGGCCGCCCGTGAAGCCGCCCGTCGCTCTCAATGCGTCAACAACCTGAAGCAAATCGGCCTGGCCATGCACAACTACGAGTCGGCCAACAGCTCGTTTCCGCCGGCGAAGATTTGGTCGGCCTCGGTGGCCAGTCTCTACATCAACCCAACCAGCTACCCCGTTAGGCCAAACGATCCGGGGGGGCAGGGGCTGGTGCTCAACACCACGGCCTTCGCGCTGATCTTGAGCCAAATCGAACAGACGCAGATGGCCAACGCCTACAACTTCAGCCTCCCCTCGTGCCCGGCGACCAACGCCGCGCCGAACACCAACCCGATCGGAGGCGCCGAGTCGTACCTGGCCAACACCACGGTCACCAGCTCGTTGATTTCCGCCTACATGTGCCCCAGCGACACGGACCTCGGTCAGCGGAACACGACGCCCTCGACCACCAGTGGCCCCTACAACGGCTATTTGCCCCGCCGGTCGAACTATGTGCTTCCCGCCTCCCACTACTACGAGGCGTACAACGGGGCGACCTTCCCGAACCGATGGCGCGACGCGGGCGTCTTCTCGGGTTCGGACATGTGCACGACGATGGCGGCCATCACCGACGGCACCAGCAACACCACGCTCGTGCTGGAGTCGAGGCAAGAGAAGACCGACCTCGCCTACGGAGCCTATTGGGGGCAGGGACTCTGGACCTCCACCCACGCCCTGACCTACGACAACAACCCGGCGAACCTCGCCGCGTACAGCCCCAACTGGCAGTCGACGATGCCCAACGGCCCGGCGACCGTCGCCCAGGTCAGCGCGGCCAACAACCCGAGGCGATTGGGCTACGCCTGGTCGGTCAGCAGCCGACACTCCGGGGGAGTCAACGCGGCCTTCGCCGACGGAAGCGTTCGCTTCATCAAGGATTCGATCAACCCCTCCACCTGGTACGCGCTGAACACCATCGGCGGCGGCGAGGTCATCGGCTCCGACAGCTATTGATTGCTTGAATCCAAGCCTTCGCCAATCCAATGCGGCCGTCGGTCCCCCCCCGTTGGGGACCGGCTCGCCGGATGGGGCGCCGGAAACGGCGCCGCCGAACTGATCGCGAAAAAAAGCGAAATTCACGCCTAAATTTTCGTTGCACTTCCAACTTCTCCGCCATACATGTGGAAACGCCATATTCTTTGGCGTCTCACTTGCGATCGACAATTCGTCCGCCGATCAGTGGAGGAGAATCGCATGCGCGCATCATCGTCCCGCGTTCGAGCGTTCACGTTGATTGAGCTGCTCGTGGTCATCGCCATCATCGCCGTTTTGATCGCCTTGTTGTTGCCGGCGGTGCAGGCGGCGCGCGAGGCCGCCCGGCGCTCTCAGTGCGTCAACAACCTGAAGCAGATCGGCTTGGCCATGCACAACTACGAGTCGGCCAACGGCTCGTTTCCGCCGGCGAAGATCTGGGCGGCCACCGGCGCCGGCCTACCAACGAACGACCCCGAGGGCCAGGGCTTGGTGCTCAACACCACGGCCTTCGCGCTGATTTTGAGCCATTTTGAGCAGACGCAGATGGCCAACGCCTACAACTACAGCCTCCCCTCATGCCCATCGACCAACGCCGCGCCCAACCTGACTCCGGTCGGCGGCGCCGCGTCGTACCTGGCCAACACCACGGTGACGCAGTCGCGGATCGCCGGCTACGTCTGCCCCAGCGACGTGGAGATCGGCCCGTACCCCACGACGGCCTCGACGGGCGTGGGCGCCTACAACGGCTACCTGGCCTCCCGCTCCAACTATCTGCTCGCCGCCGGCATCTACTACGACCAGTACAACGGCCAAAATCTGGGGGCTCGGCCCAGGGACGGCGGCGTCTTCGCCGGAAGCGATCGGGGCTCGAGGCTCTCGGACATCACCGACGGCACCAGCAACACCACGCTCGCGCTGGAGTCGAAGCAGGAAAAAACCAGCGCCGCCTACGGGGCCTACTGGGGGCAGGGGCTCTGGACCTCCACCCACGCCGTGGTCGCCAACGGCACCACCGGCGTCTGGTTCAACACCAACTGGCCGGCGACCATGCCCAACGCCCCGGCGACCGCCGCCATGGTCCCCGTGGCCAGCAACCCAAAGCGCCTGGGCTACGCCTGGTCAATCAGCAGCCGCCATCCGGGAGGAGTCAACGCGGCCTTCGCCGACGGAAGCGTCCGGTTCATCAAGGATTCGATCAGCCCCTCCACCTGGTTCGCGTTGACCACGATCGGCGGCGGCGAGGTGATCAGCTCCGACAGCTATTGACGGCTTGAATTCACACCGAGAAAATTCGTTCCTTTCAAGCGTCGGCCCCGCGCGGGGCCGACGGTTTTCCCCTCGCGCTGACTGAACGCATCGCGACCAGCCCCTGGACAACAAAGCACCGGGAAATATCGGAGGAGCATGAGATTATAGTTGATTTCATGGCGGCCGCGGAATACATATTCAGATCGCCATTCTTGGTGTCTTTTTAAGATGGACAACTCGTCCCCCGTTCAGTACTGAGGAAACCGCATGCGAGCATTACCGCCCCGTGTCCGAGCGTTCACGTTGATCGAGCTGCTCGTGGTCATCGCCATCATCGCGGTCTTAATCGCCCTCTTGCTGCCGGCCGTGCAGGCGGCCCGAGAAGCCGCCAGGCGCTCCCAATGCGTCAATAATCTGAAGCAAATCGGCTTGGCCATGCACAACTACGAGTCGGCCAACAGCTCGTTTCCGCCGGCGAAGATTTGGTCGGCGACCGCCGGCGGCATGCCGACGAACGATCCGGAGGGCCAAGGCTTGGTGCTCAACACCACGGCCTTCGCGCTGATCTTGAGCCAGATCGAACAGCAGCAGATGGCCAACGCCTACAACTTCAGCCTCCCCTCGTGCCCGGCGACCAACGCCGCGCCGAACACCAACCCGGTCGGCGGCGCCACGACGTACCTGGCCAACACCACGGTCACCAGTTCGCTGGTTTCCAGCTACATGTGCCCCAGCGACACGGACCTCGGCCCGCGGAACACGACGGCCGCCACCACCGCGGGCGCCTACAACGGCTACCTGTCCCGCCGGTCCAACTACGTCCTTCCCGCCGGCCGCTACTACGAAACGTTCAACGGCCGGAACCTAACGTCGCGGCCCAGGGACGGCGGCGTCTTCGCCGGCAGCGACCGGGGCACAACCCTGGCGAACATCGCCGACGGCACCAGCAACACCACCCTCGTGCTGGAGTCGAGGATGGAGAAGGCCAACACCGACTTCGGCGCCTACTGGGGGCAGGGGCTCTGGACCTCCACCCACGCCCTGATCTACGACCCGGTTCCGGGCTCCACGTCCTACAGCGCCAACTGGCAGTCGACGATGCCCAACGGCCCGGCGACCGTCGCCCAATACTCGGCGGCCAACAACCCACGGCGATTGGGCTACGCCTGGTCGATCAGCAGCCGCCATTCGGGAGGAATCAACGCGGCCTTCGCCGACGGCAGCGTTCGGTTCATCAAGGACTCGATCAACCCCTCCACGTGGTTCGCCGTCAACACGATCGGCAACGGCGAGGTGATCAGCTCCGACAGCTATTGATTGCTTTGAATTCGCCCCGAAGAAATTCGTTCCGCCGGCCGCCGGTCCCAAGGACCGGCGGCCGGCCGGAGCGATCGTCGAGGATGTCGCCCCGGAACTCTCGCGAGAAAAAAATGGGAATTCAGGCGAGATTTTTGTTGATTTTGGAGCAACTTCGACATATATCTCATGTCGCCATTCTTTGGCGCTCCATTTCAAAACGACATCTCGTCATCCAATTTCTGGAGGGAACCACATGCGCCCCTCGTCCTCTCGCTCCCGAGCCTTCACGCTGATTGAACTGCTCGTCGTCATCGCGATCATCGCCGTCTTGATCGCCCTCTTGCTTCCCGCCGTGCAGGCGGCCCGAGAAGCCGCCCGGCGCTCCCAGTGCGTCAATAATCTGAAGCAAATCGGCCTGGCCATGCACAACTACGAGTCGGCCAACGGCTCGTTTCCGCCGGCGAAGATTTGGTCGGCGACCGCCGGAACCATGCCGACGAACGACGTCGAGGGTCAGGGTCTGGTGCTCAACACCACGGCTTTCGCGCTGATCTTGAGCCATCTCGAGCAGACGCAGATGGCCAACGCCTACAACTACAGCCTTCCCTCGTGCCCGGCGACCAACGCCGCGCCCAACCTGACTCCGGTCGGCGGCGTCACGTCGTACCTGGCCAACACCTCGGTGACGACCTCGCTGATTTCCACCTACGTCTGCCCCAGCGACGTGGACATCGGCCCGCGGAACCCGACGGCCGCCACCACCGTGGGCGCCTATAACGGCTATCTGTCCCGCCGGTCCAACCACCTGCTTCCCGCCGGCCGCTATTACGAAACGTACAACGGCCGTCAACTGACGACGAGGCCGCGCGACGGCGGCGTCTTCTCCGGGAGCGATCGGTGCACGACCTTGGCGAACATCACCGACGGCACCAGCAACACCACGCTCGTGCTCGAGTCGCCTCAGGAGAAGACCAACAACGCCTATGGGGCCTACTGGGGCCAGGGACTCTGGACCTCGACCCACGCCCTGATCTACGACAACAACCCGGCCAACACCGCCTCGTACAGCGCCAACTGGCAATCGACGATGCCCAACGGCCCGGCGACCGTCGCCCAGGTCGCCGCGATCAACAACCCGAGGCGACTGGGCTACGCCTGGTCGATCGGCAGCCGGCACCCGGGAGGAATGAACGTCGCCTTCGCCGACGGAAGCGTCCGGTTCATCAAGGATTCGATCAATCCCTCCACCTGGTTCGCGATCAACACGATCGGCAACGGCGAGGTGGTCAGCTCCGACAGCTATTAATACTTGGTTTTGGACTCGCCCCGGCGAAGTCTCCGGCCGTCGGCCTCTCTCACGGGTTCGACGGCCCGTCCGCGTTTTCGTCAGTTTCGCCGCAACCCGATTTTTCGAGGGATCGATCCGATGTTCAGAGATGGTGGCGCGCCCGTCGCGCTGGTTTTCGCCTGCGTGTGCTTGATGTTCGCCTCGGGATGCGGCGACGGTGGGCCGTCGCTGGTCGACGTGACGGGGACCGTGACTCAAAACAACAAACCGCTTGAGGGGGCGGCCGTCATGTTCATGCCCGACCCCTCCAGCGCCGACGCCCGCCCCGCCGAGGACACCACCGGCCCCGACGGCAACTACAAGCTGAGGACCGGAACCCGGTTCGGCGCCGTCCCAGGCAAGTACCACGTCGTCATCACCCCGGCCCCGCCCGCCTCGGCCATCGCCCAAGTGGACCCGGCCTTCGCCGACGACCCATTCATGGCCAGCCTCTCAGCCGGCGCCGAACCCGGGACAAGGCAATCCAAGAAGCAAGCTCAGCCCACCGAGTTCGCCGAGGACCGCGAGATCACCACCGAAGCGTCTCAAGTCCACGACTTCGACGTGAAGATCAAAGCGGCCGAGTAATATCGCGACCGATCGCGAGATCGGCGATCCCGGGGAAACCGCAACCCGGGAACGCCAATCTCCCGATTGGCGTCCGAGCCAACCGCCGAGGGAGAGAGACGGCGCGTGGCGTCCAGAAGGTCAGCGCCCCTCGCTCATCCCATCTACTTCAAGCGCCCGGACCAGGGCGCGGACCTTGGCGACGTCCTTGATACCGGGAGATCGCTCGACGCCGCTGGCGACGTCGACCATCCAGGGTCGGACCAGGGCCGCGCGATCGGCGACGTTCTCGGGGGTTAATCCGCCGGCGAGCATCAAACGGGAGAGGGGGGGGAGGGTGGCGAGCGCCTCGTCGCCGACGACCGCGCCGGTCCCTCCGGCCAGGCCCGGCGCCCAGCCGTCGATCAAGACGGCGTCGGGCGGGCGTCCCAGGCGCTCGGCTCGCTCCAAATAGGCCGACATCGCCGAAACGGCCGTGGCGTCCCGGAGTCGGAACGCTCGGATGAGGAAGAACTCGTCGAGGTCGATCAGGTCCTCGGCCGGTTCGTCGCCGTGAAGCTGAACGCGGCGGATCCCGAGCGCCCGGCACAACGCGCGGACCTCGCCCGCCGGCCGGTCGACGAAGAGGCCGACGGCGACTCCGACATCGGGAAGCGCGCGGATGATCCCCTCGGCCCGCTCGGCGGTGAGGCCGCGGGGGGAGGGGGGATGGAAATTCAGGCCGATCCAATCGGCTCCCGCCGCCAGGCAGTCGAGGGCGTTGGTCGGCTCGGTCAGGCCGCAGACCTTGACGCCCGGACCCGAACCGAGGCGGAACGCCGGTTCGTCGGCCCGGCCCCGAGCGTCCGCGTCACGGAAGGAAGCGCCGGTCATGTCATGATTGATGCGATGGGCGATCTTGCTTGAAGCTCGACTTGGTTCAGGCGACGCCCAGCTTTTCCAAGGAGTCCTTGAACTTGTTCAGGGGGTTGACGCCGACCAGGCGGTCGACCTCCTTGCCGCCGTGGAAGACCAGGACGGTCGGGATCGCCGAGATTCGAAGGCTGCCCGGCGTGTTGGAGTTCTCGTCCGTGTTCATCTTGCCGACCTTCACCTTTTCGCCAAACTCGGCGGCCAGTTTCTCGATGGTCGGGGCGAGCATGCGGCAGGGGCCGCACCAGGGCGCCCAGAAATCGACGATCACGGGGACCGAAGACTCCAAGACTTCCGACTTCCAATTGGCGTCGGTAAACTCCTTCACACTGTCGGCCATGATAGTCGCCTCGTTCCTTTGCGAACAGTCCCAAAAGCTCGAGTCGCGCGGTCGACCGTTGTCGATGGTCGGGCGCAACCCGAAACACGGAAGCATTATAAATTGGACGGGGGGCGAGTCAACCAGGTGGATCATCGGTCGCCGACCGCCGTCGCCCTCGGCTTCGCCGCGCCGGCCGGTTTTCGACGCCAGACCTCGATCAGATCGAAGCGGGCCTCGGGGGCGTACTCGTCCAAGATGACTCGCGACAGCCGCTTCAAGGGGAGCCGGGGTTGGGAGTCGATCTCCTCGGGGACCCAGACGACGATCGAATCCGCGCCGGCCTCTTTCAGTTCGCGGGCGAACGCCTCGTCAAGATCCTGGCGGACCAGCCACATCCAGGCGATCCCAGACTCGGCGCGGAAGGGAGACCGTCTCCCCGCGGGGCCGTTGACCGGGGGGAACGGCGGGTTCTTCAAGACGTTGGCCACGTTCGTCCCCGGGCCGGTCGTCTCGCGAACGTATCGCAAAAGCTGATTGTAACCATCCCAGGTGCAGAAGTCTTGCCGCTTTACGTCGCCGTACCAGACCCAGGCGCCGGGAGGCAAGGGGGGCGGCTCTCCGCGAACCGCCGCGCGAATCGCGCCGAGGCTCCCCCGGACGTCGCAGTTGTGGGGGAACCACCTCGGGGCGATCGAGCTGATGTCGCGCCCGAGCAGCGAGATCGCCAGCAGTCCCACAAGAGGCCAGCGCCGTCCGATTGGCGTCTCGGTCGCGGCCCGGACGCACCACGCCAGCGGAATCGCCCAGGCCGTCGAGCTCACCAAGGCCGTCGGCATCGTCACGTAATAGTGGTCGACCGGATGGAGGGGACGATACAGAAGCCCTCCCACGACGGCCAAAAGCCAGGTCCGGGCGGTCGAGCTCAAGGGATCTCGCCGAGAGCGAACGCTCAAAAGCGCCAGGGCGAGCAGAAGGGCCGCCGTCGAGGGTTGCCGAAGCTCCTCGCCCAGAATCGCGGCGGCCCGATCGAGCGTGAACGTGCTGTACGGGCCGCCGTAGGCGGCCACGCGGAGCGAACGGACCAGATCGTCCAACGCTCCGGCGATCGCCAAAGGCGCGAAGCCGACCGCCACGAACAACCCGAAGGCGCCCCCCCATTCCAAAACCCTCGCCGACGCCCGGCGCCATCCGTCCCCACCCCCGGCCGCGGCGCTCGCCAGGGCTGGTAGGAAGAGGACGACGTGGGGACGAATCGTGAACGCCCCGGCGACCAAAAGGGCCGAGAGCCAACGACCACGGCGGCCGGGCCAAGTCTCAAGCGCGAGGACGCCGAGCGCCGAGCCCATCGCGGCGTGCCAATCCCGCTGGGCCACGGCCTCAAAATGCTGGTCGAAATAATAGCCGAGAACGAGCAGAATCGCCGCCGAGCCCGCCAGCGGACTCCGAAGACGCCGGCGCGCCCAGACGAACAGAACGCCCACGAAAACCAGAAGCGCCGCGGCGTCCACCGCGAACCAGGTCCAGGGCCGGCCCCATCCGAAGAGCTTGCCGAGGATCCAGTGCAAATAGATGTGCCCGGGGAAGTTGTACCCTCGAACGTCGCTATAGGGGCGCGTTCCCCCATCCCAGCCCATGGCGAGCACCGCGAAGTTGTCCGTGTCCCGGTTCCAGGGCCATTGGAGGTAATGCGGCAGCCACGTCGCCAGCCAAACAATCCCCAGCCCCGCGAAGCCGGCGACAAGCCCGCGCCGAAGCGCCCACCACGAGAAGGCGTCGACCCGATCGAGCCCCCGAACCAACCGCGGCGATCGCGCGGAGGCGCCGCGCCGGCCGACCCACGAGCCGACCGCCAGATACCCGGCCGCGATCGCCGCGACGGTCCAATCGACCGCGTGATCGCGGATCCAACCCGGAAGCAGCCAGGTCAGGTCTCCGGCCACCAGCAGCCCCATGCCGGCGAAGACCGCCCCCGCCCCGAGAAGCATCAACCGCGACGGCGCCATCGCCCCCCCTCTCCCCGCGGGGCCGACGGCGACCTACTTCGCGGCCATCTTGTTGAACTGGGTGATTCGCACTTCGCGCTGATCCGGGAAGCGGGCGATGATCTCGAGTTCTCCACCCATCGCTTCGATCAGCTTGCGAAGCGTGCTAATGTACATGTCGGCGCGCCGCTCCATCTTCGAAACAGCCGCCTGATTGACGCCCAATTTTTGGGCGATCTCAACCTGGGATCGCTCGCGCGCCTCGCGCAGCTTTTGAAGAGTCGCCTCCCGCCGAATGAGCGTCGACGTGAGATCGGCGATCTCTTTTTGCTGATCCTCGGGCAAGGTTGAAAGGTAATCTCTCCACTTCTTCGCCATCATGTAACCCCGCGAAATATAATCCGCGTAAAATGCTGGAGCCTCCATGGGCTCAAGACAACCACCGAGACAAACGTTTCTCAGCGATCGGAACGTTGACCTCATACCAACGGTCGTCGCCCCGCTTGTTGCCGCCAACCAGGAGAATCGCCCTTCTCGTTGGATCGAACGCGAACAACACGCGCCACGGATCGCCGGAAATCGGGATCCGCAATTCCTTTAAATTCCGGACCTTCGAGCCCTTGACGGCATCCACGCGCGGCCTGCCTAAATTGGGCCCGCATTCCTCCAAAAGTCCGATGTACGCGTTGATCCTCACGCTCTGACGCGCGTCCAAAGATTTAAGCCACGCCTCAAATTCCTCATCCATAACCACCTCCCAAGCCATCCTCCCCGCCCTCGCTTTAGCTATTGCTTCGGCCTTCTCTATTATTTAACGATCGATGAAAACAAATGTCCACCAACCGCGCGC
>Ga0182742_1005149_pt1 | contig 11277 bp, 10 predicted proteins | sample eDN5th37CBELigMG_FD_128880 | JGI IMG/M metagenome (GOLD analysis project Ga0182742, IMG submission 128880) | Enriched Miracle-Growth compost microbial communities from Emeryville, California, USA - eDNA 5th pass 37_C BE-Lig MG (version 2)... ... | reverse complement strand
TCCCCATACACGAATTCATATTTTATTCAGCGCACTAAGTGATAAAAATTATAAGAAAATGATTGACCGATTGAGCACTGTTGCGACTACCATGCATTTTACGACGTTTGATTTTCCGAGAGCTGAAACCGCAATTAACTTATTTTCGTCATGCAGCTTATCAAATAAGTCCTACTCTGAATCATGGCGGAAAAAGTTCGAAGAACTTTTGTTAACCTATAAAGGACAAAAGGAAGATGTACTAATCGTTACAGGGTCTTTATATTTTATATCTGAAATAAGAAGTTACTTAATAATGAAAAAAACAAACATGTAAGGTAATTGAAAATCTGATTATTATTTCCTATGAAATAATTTGTCGATAGAAGGAATGAAGAGCTAGGATTCCCCAGCTCTTCTATCTTTTAATTCATTTCCTTTATAGGCCCTATTGTAAGGTCTGGTTCTTCAACTTCCTGCTTAAAGAATGGTAATAAGGTATTTTCATTAATCTCTTTGTACGTTACCCAGCTACCGCCGTTAATGGAAAAATAGTCAGAAATGACTGTCCCTATAACTGAGCCACTCCCTGTTAATTGCACCTGTGCAAGAGGTGCAAAAACGAGTCCATTGGCAGCACTGCCCGCTCCGTTAATTGAAATGTTCTTTCCAAGTGTTAATATGTTTCCGGTTATTTGAGCACTTCCTCCAATAGTAATGTCGGCAGATTCAGCGAAAAAGGAACCGACCAGTCTTACAGCCCCTCCTGTATCAATAGGAGAAGACCCTTTGTAAAAGATTGTTAGCTTTTCAGGTCCGTTCGAGGAGTTGAAATTGACCTTGCTTCCATTAGTAATGATAAATGTATTTTCGATATAGAGAGTTAGCTTACCAGAACCAATAATTCGAATGTTCCCTTGATTAAGGATAAGGTCTTTTACTCTAATAACTTGATCTTCATTTCCAACATCAATTGTTAAGGTTCGGTCACTTGTAACTGTGATGTTTTGGTAATAGGCATTTTTATTGATGGTCATATCATTAGCTGGACCACCTTCAATCTTTAAATTGCGGGCGGTGGGAAGTTCTTCCGGAAAAAATGGAAACTTTACAATATCTTTATAGTTCATTGGTGATGGCAGATTGATAAATGATTTTACAAAATTCATATGTTGAGGCTTTTTAACAATATTATGTTTCGCTTCAGCCACCTTATAAATACTACCATTCAAACTAGCAGACCAATCTACTTCAATAGCTGCTTGGGTTGTAGAGTTTGTTCCAATATGACCATTAATAGTTGAATTAAGAAAAATATCATTATGACTAAATACCGCCATATTGTCTAATAGTTGAATAGATGAGTTTCCATCTCCGGTTGTATTCCAGTTCACACAGAATGTTTTTTCCACTGTTCTGGACCTCGTTCCTATTTCACCTTCAGAAACGATTTTAAAACCTTGTGTTTGTTTTTCTTCGGCATTTCCACATGCTTGCATGGTATTGCTTGAAGATAATTTATATATGTCTAAGTTTGCTTTTGGTTGTTCGCCGAAAGATTTCTCAAAACCACTATAAGTATCTGGTATATCAACTAATTTTTCATTGATTTCAGAAAAAAAATCATTTTCATTTGTTGCATCTATGTCATCAAGAATTTTTGTCACTTCGTTCAGGACATAAGTAGTACCTGATTCTGCAATATAATAGGTTGCTTGATAATCTCTTTCAACTGAACTCATTTTTATATTTGCAGCTGACGTTCCTATGAGAGTAATCCCTAATAATGAAATAACTAATAAGACAATCAGCACAGCTACTAATGCAAATCCACTTTCTTCATTTTTTATTCTCTTAAAAACGGTCATTGTTTCACCTAATTTCTTAAATAGATAGAAGTAGATACTTTTATTGGTTGTTCTTCTTTTAAAGGAAGACTTTCAATGAAAAGATCCATTTTCTTTTTTTCCTCGTTATCAAAAGCAAAAATGAACCGGTTAATATTTTTAATAAAGACTGTATTATTTTTCATAATTGTGTTTGAATCGAGCGTGTATTTATCTTTTAAATTAATAATTAATACATCATCTTGTATAGTAACACTCTCTGCCGTTCTTATTTCTTTCGTAATCATATTGAGAGCAGTTCTAATATTTGCCTGGTTTTGTATTTCGTCCGTTTGACTGGTCATTTGCTTTTGACCAAAAAGATGAAAGGAATTTACCAAAAGAAGAATAATAGATATAAGAGAAATAGATGCAATTACCTCTATTAAACTAACGCCGCGTTGGTTTTTCATCTTTTAATCTCCTTCCATACTAGGGTAGTACCGTTTCCATTTGTGCCTCTAACTTTTGTTTGGATTGATCTTCATAAATTTTAATAATAACGTGTGGTAGCGAATCGTGAGAATTTAAATGGGATAGTTCTGTCCTAACATAATAGCCGTTCTCTTCTTTGTGAAAGCATAAGCTGCTGCTTTGGCAATTTGCTAAATCTTCTTCATATCCTAAATCTATAAGTTCATTTTGGAGTGTAACATCTGAGTTTTTACTTATAAAATAAATATCTTCCAAAAGAGATTGAGCAACGTATGTAGCATCAATCATCTCTTCAGATTGACTAATAGTACGTGCTGATTGAATAAACAATGGTATAAAAGAAACGACAATGATACCAAGTATTACGATAGCAACTAATATTTCAATCAAGGTTATTCCCTTTTGGGATCGAATGGACTTATTTATCAATGGGTAATTGTTCTCCCTTCAAAAGTCGAATGTTTTTACAAATATTCACTATGTATCATGGTAGATAATAGGTGTAAAATCCTATCAGTATGAGTCGAAAGTAGTTGTAGGATTAAAAAATACCTTCTTTTAAATAGGTCGACTTTATTATACAATAAGTTATAGTCGAATTTTGTCTTTTTTTAGTTAGTTTTTATTAAATAATTGGTAAAAATTATAGAAAAATAGGAATAAATACTCAATAATTGGTGGGGTGAAGGTTTGGAGGCATTTTTATTACTCTTAGCTGGATTTGTATTACTAGTGCCAATTATGTATATTGTGCCATTTGGTATACATATAAAAGGTAAAATGGTTCTAGCTGCAATTGCTTTGTTATGCGCAGCATTATTTACTATATCGATTCATGTCATACCAGCTTGGCAAGCAGCAGCAGCAATTTTTGTCATACTGGTTTTAGTTGGATATTTATTAAGTGTAAAACAAGTTTTATTTGAGCAGGAAAAGCTTCATGAGGTAGATGATTTAGGAATTGAAGTTAAGGATCAAAGGAATAATGGACTGGTAGAAAATACTCAAACCATACCTATAGAGTCATTTGTAGAAACAGATGATATAGAGAAAGAAAAGATAAGTAATGAAGAAAAAAGTGATATGTCTGCAGTAAAAGGAGAAAAGGAAGAGGCTGCCGATTCAGTTGAACAATTTGAGGAGAACCCTTGGATGAATGAGGAATTATCTAATGAGCACAAAGCCAAGATAAATTCACTTTCAGAGGTTGCAGCTACAATCGATGATGAAACAGTTTTGAAAACCGACAAACATGGAGTTTCTGACGACTTTTTATTTGAACTGTTTGAAGGCCGCGAAAGTCAAGAGATCATAGAAGAGAACAAAACAGAAAAAGTAAATGATCCACATATGGGTGTGTCCAATGACTGGAACGAACTCTTTGAAAATTTGATGAACGATAAAGATTCGAGAGATATTTTAGAAACGTCTGACTCCCTAGTAGTTGAATTTGAGTCAGGAAATAAAGAAAAGGTATTTTATGAAGAAAATGTTGAAGATGAAGTAATGGTAGAAATTCATGAGGGTATTTTACCTAAAGAAGAAGGAAATCCAGATGAAGATATTTTTCATATAGAAATCAATACAGAAATACAAAAGTCTAACAAAAAGGATTTACCTAATAATGTTTTGGATATGCTTCTCAATCAATTTCAAATATACAAACAAGTTCTACCTCCTGCAGACTATGAACAAATTTTACAAAAAGCGATTGAGGAAGCCAAATCTGAAAAAGACTGCTTTTTATTTGCGAAAGAGCTTTTATTTTATTACGTGCAAACAGACAATAAGGATAAATATGACCTGTTAATACGTGATATGAATGAGAAATTGAGAAATTATCCAATCTTAATTCAACAGTTATTATGGATACAATAATCGTTATTAAAAGTATAGAGAATAGGTGTGTGCATAATGAAGAAAAGTACTGAAATTATAGGTTTACCAATTATTGGTATTTCAGCCGGACTGGAGCTTGGTAGTGTGAAATCACTTGTTGTCAATCCTGAGAAAGGTACGGTTGATTTCCTAACTGTTGAGCATGATGACTGGCAAGTAAGTATTAAAGCTATTCCATTTAGTAAGGTGATTGGTATTGGTGAATTTGCGTTAACAATTGATTCAGATAATGCCATTATTGATTTAAATGAAATACCAATTGCCAATCAACTTGTGAACAAGCGTATTAAAATTACAGATACTAGAGTTATCACCCGTAAAGGCCAGCTTCTCGGAGAAGCGAAAGAGTTTTTTGTGAATGAAGATACGGGACATATCATTGGACTACATTTAAATGTTAATAACCTAGATGTATTTATTAAATCAGAGCTTGTCCTTACTTTTGGAAAGGACATTCTGGTAGTAAAAGAAGAAGCTTCTAATGAATTGTTACATTCTGCAGAAAGCTTACTTGAAAACTCTGAATACGAAGATGAAGTAATTGAAGATATTTCTCCAGTTCATGAAGTGAAGGGAGAACTCTTGAGTATTCAGGAGGTTGATTCAATGAAAGCAAAGCAAATTGATTTACTCGAAGGTAAAACGGTCATTAAAGATATTTACGGTGCAGACCAGCAAGTTATTATTGAAAAAGGCACAATGTTAACAATTAATGACATCAAAAAAGCGCAGGATGAGGGTCCTAGTACGTTTGTTGAACTATCAATGAATACAGAAATGTAGAAGGAGTAACCGATTTTAATGGCAAACAGCTGGTTGAAAATAGTTAGTATATTACTTATTTCCACTGTTTATTTAGTTAGCTTCACACATATCGGTGTTATGGCATATGACACATTTCTGAAAAAAGGCTCATTTAAACCAGGTACTCAAATTGCCTCTATTCAGCTAGAGAACATGACAAAGACACAGGCTGAAAAGGAATTGGAGGAAAAGGTGGCCGCTTGGTTTGCAGAAGAAAACCTTCAGCTTCTCATTAAAGGAGAGAAGGTTGTGATAAATGAGTTCTTTTTTACCTTTGATTTTCCTGCCACTATTGAGCGAGTCAACGATGGGAAAGGAAATGAGTTTGTTGTACATGTCAATCAAGATGTGTATGAAGCAGATTTAAAAAGCGTATTACAAGACCAATATGAAGCAATCGACCATGATCTTATACAATCCACTCTTATTAAGTCTGTTAATAACATGCTAAGTGACAAACAATATTTTACGGTTGAAGCCTTTATGAGAGATGATGTTGATACAATTGCAGCCGAAAATACTCTGACAGCATCATTTAATCAAGAAGATGTTCAGAAGGTACTTACTGTCCTTGGGGAAGTGAAGGTCCCGGCTCAATCACAAATCTCTTTTCTTGAATTGATTGGAACATCAACGAATCTTTCGCAAGACTCGCTTCATATCGTTTCTTCGGCTATTTATAAAACGTTATTATTGACTAACTTTATAGTTGTTGAAAGACAAACAAGTGTAACATTACCGAAACATATTGAGTTAGGATATGAAGTTTTTATTGATCCGGATACGTCTGATTTTAAATGGTTTAATCCTAATGAAACTGCTTATACACTTACCTTTGATTTAAAGAATGATCATCTAAATGTCAAAGTAAATGGTACCTCTTTCCTGCAAAACTATCGCGTGAAGTTTGAAGATAAAACATCCTATTCTCCAAAGACAATTGTCCGCTATACGAGCTTACTAGATGAAGGAGAAGAGGTAGTAAAGCAGGCTGGTCAAGAAGGTCTTTTAGTGAAAGTATTCAGGGAAGTATATGATGGGAACGATGTGTTAGTTGCATCTGAACAGATATCAGAGGATTTTTATCCACCTGCACATAGGGTTATTGAAACGGGACTAATTAATAGAATGGTAGAAAATGCTATAAAAATAGTTGATGAGGGAAGTTCTCAAAGCTTAGATGATGACTCGACAAATTCAATGGAAAGCTCTGAAAGTAATCAATCCTCTGAGGAACAAGTCAATGATAAAGATGGAAATGAACCATCAGAAACGGAAACAAGTGCTACACAACGTGATGGACTATGGGAAACTCCTACAGAAGCACTAGAAAAATAACTTCGAGAAAAAGAAGGGATTTACATGAACGATACAAGAAAGAGATTAGGAGATTTACTGCTGGATTCGGGTCTTATTACAGATGAACAGTTACAATCAGCTTTGGCTGAAAAGCAAAAGGGACAACGACTAGGAGATGCATTGCTGGAAAAAGGATATATTACCGAGCAGCAATTAATTGAAGTTCTGGAGTTTCAATTAGGAATTCCGCATGTTAGTTTGTATCGCTTTCCCTTTGATCAGAAGCTTATAAAGCTGGTGCCTAAAGAAATGGCGAAACGAAATCTCTTAGTTCCAATAAAAGTGGAAGGAGATAAGCTATTCGTTGCGATGGCTGATCCGATGGATTTTTTTGCGATTGACGATCTTCGTCTTGCAACAGGTTTTCACATTGAGACAGCTATTGCTTCAAAGGACGATATCCTAAAAACAATCAACAAATATTATGAAATTGATGATAGCATGTCTGACATCATGAATCAGCTTCCGGTCCAAGATGAGGTGCAGGAGGAGAAAATCACGAGTGATGATTCACCAGTTGTTCGGCTCGTGAATCAAATTCTCCAAAATGCAGTCCAGCAAAAAGCAAGTGATATCCATATTGACCCTCAGGAAACAAAAGTACTCATCCGTTTTCGTGTTGATGGAATGTTAAAAAATGAGCGAACATTTCCAAAGCATATGCAAAGTGTGTTAATAGCACGTTTGAAAATCATGGCAAATTTAGATATAACGGAGCATCGTGTACCACAGGATGGAAGAATTAAGATGCATATAGAATTCCATCCTATTGATTTGCGTGTCTCAACACTTCCTACCATTTATGGTGAAAAAATTGTTATGCGTATTTTAGATCTTGGCAGTACCTTAAATGATCTGACTAAACTAGGGTTCAATCGATTAAACTTACAAAGATTCAAAGAGCTTATCGAAAGTCCGACAGGGATTTTACTTATAACCGGTCCTACAGGTTCCGGAAAATCATCGACATTGTACGCAGCTTTGAACCATTTGAATTCAGAAGAAGTGAATATTATTACGATTGAAGATCCTGTTGAATATCAGCTTGAAGGTATTAACCAAATACAAGTAAATCCCAATATAGGGATGACGTTTGCAAAGGGATTACGTTCTATCCTTCGTCAAGATCCGAATATTATTATGGTTGGGGAAATCCGTGACCGTGAAACAGCAGATGTTGCGGTTCGTGCATCTTTAACTGGACACTTGGTCTTAAGTTCACTGCATACAAATGACTCACTTGGAACGATTACCCGTTTAGTTGATATGGGAGTTGAGCCATTTTTAGTTGCTTCTTCTCTAACAGGGGTTGTTGCACAACGTCTTGTTCGAAAAGTATGTAGAGACTGTTCGGATGAACAGCAAGCTACACAAAGAGAAATTGAGATTTTTGCCAAACGAGGGCTGACGATTGACCGTGTAGTTAGAGGCAGGGGCTGTGGTACGTGTAATATGACTGGTTATAAAGGGCGGTTTGCGATACATGAGCTGCTTGTTTTAAATGATGATATGAAAAAAGTCATTATGAATAGTGAACCATTTTCAAGGCTTCGAGAGCTTGCGATAAAGCATAAAACAATTTTTTTAATTGATGATGGACTGCTAAAGGTGAAACAAGGCTTGACAACAACAGAAGAAATATTACGCGTAACTGTAGCGGAGTAGGTGAAGACATTGAAGGCAAAAATAGATTCGATCTTAAAGCTTGCCTATGAAAAGCAGGCTTCAGATATTCATTTATCAGTTGGGGTACCACCTGTAATGAGAATGAATGGTGATTTAGTAAAAATAGGACAGGATATCCTGCTCCCTGCTGAAACTGAGGAAATGGCAAAAGCAATCATTTCAACATTGAAGTGGCCAATGTTTATGGAAAAAGGAGAGCTGGACTTTTCATATGGCCTCCCTGGTATATCACGTTTTCGTGTAAATGCATTCAGGCAGCGTTCTTGTATATCACTGGCTATTCGGATCGTACCAAGAACAATTCCTACACTTGATGAGTTGCATTTGCCTGCTATTCTAAAAAAAGTCGTTGAAAAGCCGCATGGCCTTATATTGGTAACAGGTCCAACTGGAAGCGGGAAATCTACAACTCTTGCATCAATGATCCACTACATGAATCAGACGATGAGGCGTCATATTATAACATTAGAAGATCCGATTGAGTATTTGCATAAACATCAGCAATGTATAGTCGATCAACGTGAGGTTGGTTTTGACACAATCAGCTTTGCCACAGGGTTAAAATCGGCATTACGTCAAGACCCTGATGTCATATTAGTCGGAGAGATGCGAGATCTTGAAACGATTCATACCGCAATAACTGCAGCAGAAACAGGGCATTTAGTCTTAGGTACACTTCATACTTCTTCAGCAGCATCAACCGTTGATCGGATTATCGATGTTTTTCCGGCAACTCAGCAGCCACAGATACGTCTCCAGCTTGCATCAGTTCTTGTTGGGATAATCTCGCAAAGACTATTCCCAACTAGCGATAAAACTGGCAGGCGTGCTGTGATTGAAGTATTACTAAATAATTCTGCTATATCAAGCTTAATTCGAAATGAAAAAACCTATCAAATTCCTAGCGTGATTCAAACAAGCCGGGCACATGGAATGCAATCCTTTGAGAGCTCGTTAATGGAATATGTAAAATCAGGTATTATTTCAGCTGAAACTGCCATACCATTTAAACAAGGGACGACAGAATAATGGCAAGATTTAAATATGAAGGTCGTGACCGTACCGGAAAAAAAACAGGGAAAATATCAGCAAATTCAAAACGTGAAGCAGTATTAAAGCTTAGTGAACAAGGAATACGTATGATCAGTATTGAAGAAATTCCTGAAACGTTTCTTACGAAGGATATTGCAATTGGCAATCCTGTTAAACTTCAAGACTTTGTTATTTATTTAAGGCAATTTTCCACCCTATTACGTGCGGGTGTAACGATTGTAGATGCTACAAATATTCTCTCAAAACAAACCAGCAGTAAGGCATTACGAAATGCACTTGAACAAATGGAAGAGGATTTAAAATCAGGACAGGCTTTATCTGTTAGTGCAGCAAAGCATAAACGGATTTTTTCTTCGATGTTTGTGAACATGATTAAAGCCGGTGAAGCAAGTGGAAGTATGGAAGAGACACTTGACAGATTAGCGATTCAATATGAAAAACAGCATAGAACAAAGCAAAAAATTCAGTCAGCCTTAGCCTATCCAATGGCAGTTGCGATCGTAGCCATTGTTGTTGTTATATTCTTATTAGTATCTGTTGTTCCTACCTTCGTGTCAATGTTTGAAGGCTTTGGAGCACAGCTGCCGGCTATTACGTTATTTGTCTTAAACTCTAGTATTTTTATGCAAGAATACTGGTATGTCGTTATCCTGTTTTTTGTTGCGATTTTCGTTGGCTTTTATGCTTTACGTAAAAATAAGAAGACGAGATATTATATAGACATGATTGCATTAAAAATGCCGATATTTGGGAGCATGATACAAAAAGCAGTACTTGCCAGAATGACAAGGACACTTAGTTCGTTATTTTCAAGTGCAGTACCTATTCTTCAATCCTTAATGATCGTAGAAAAAATCGTCGAAAATGAAGTGATATCAGAAGTATTGGCGAAATCACGAACTTCATTAGAAAACGGAAGATCTCTAACAGAGCCAATGAAACAGCATTGGGCCTTTCCGCCGCTTGTTACACAAATGATCGCGATAGGTGAAGAAACGGGTTCTCTTGATGAAATGCTAGGAAAAGTAGCCGATTTCTATGAAGAAGAAGTAGAAAATAGTACAGATCGTTTAAAGTCATTAATAGAACCGCTAATGATCGTTCTTTTAGCAGGGATCGTTGGTACTATCGTTATTGCAATAATTGTTCCAATGTTTGATATATTTAATCATATACAGATGTGAATTTACAAAATTTTTATATTTGTAGTTAGATAGTATCAGGTATAATGAATAAGAATTAGATAGAATGAACTACTATTTAGGAGGAGAAAAGATGTTGAAGAAATTAATGAAAAATGAGCGAGGTTTAACATTAATTGAGCTATTAGCAGTTGTTGTTATTTTAGGAATTATTGCTGCGATTGCGATACCGGCTATTGGTGGGATGATTAATAACTCTAGAATTGATGCACATATTTCTAATGCTCAACAAATTGCGAATTCAGCAAGGCTATATGTAGCATCTGTTGATCCCGATGCAAAAAAAATTACTCTTGAGCAATTAATTGAAAAAGACCTGTTAGAGAGTATTGATGATCCACAAACTGATGGAAATTACGATGAAAGTACGGTTGTAAATTTAGTAGAAGTTAGTGGAGACCTTGAATATCAAGTACAATTATTCCCTGATGGGTCTGAAACAGGGTACATTAAAGTAAGTGATATTCCAGATGCAAATGATTTAACAAGAGAAGATTTTAAAGAAGCTAAGGTAGAATCTAAATAAAATAAAACTATAGGTGGATAGTCCTTGATTGGACTATCTATCTTTCTATTAAAAAAGGAGCTACCAAAATGCCAACAATTATCATCCTACACACCTATATCTTCATCCTAGGCGCAGTCCTCGGCTCCTTTTACAATGTCGTAGGCCTGCGCATCCCAATCAAAAAATCGATCGCATACCCTGGCTCAGCCTGCCCTGTATGCAGCGAAAAATTATCAGCAGTTGAATTAATCCCAATCCTATCCTACCTATTTCAAAAAGGTAAATGCCGAAATTGCAAAACTTTTATTTCACCGTTATATCCTTCAATGGAGTTACTCACCGCAATTCTTTTTACGATTTCACCGCTATTGGTGGGATGGTCAAAAGAATTGGTTATTGCCTGGACACTTATCTCATTATGTATGATTGTGATGGTTTCTGATTTAAAATATATGATTATCCCTGA
>Ga0182742_1005147_pt1 | contig 11282 bp, 10 predicted proteins | sample eDN5th37CBELigMG_FD_128880 | JGI IMG/M metagenome (GOLD analysis project Ga0182742, IMG submission 128880) | Enriched Miracle-Growth compost microbial communities from Emeryville, California, USA - eDNA 5th pass 37_C BE-Lig MG (version 2)... ... | reverse complement strand
TGAACCGTATTTTACACAGAAATATATTGGTGAAATCAATAATTGGATTGAAGGAGTTTTAACTCCCCACCATCCAAAGGAATTAGTGTTTGAATCGATTTAGCTTCTAAGTAATTGCTCATATCCTTGAAGGAGTTCCTTCGCTTGATGAGCGTCAGATCCATATATCATAGGAATGTTTAATTGAATGGCTTGGTTAGCTATCGCTGTTGGCGGATAAGGTTCTAGGCATAACGGCTTTGCTGTTCCAGCTCCGTTATAATCGAGCTCGTAGTTATTTTGTTGCACTTCTAACAAAATATTTCGGATTTCCTTGTTAAAGCTAACTGGACAAGGATATTTTTTTTGGAATTTATTCACCAATGTTATATGTCCGATACGCTTAGGCTTATGAGATCCTAGATTGGACTTTATGGATAATAAAAGCGTTCGATAGTAGGCTTCATATACTTTTTCTATCCCACCATAGCGCTTAATCATATCACCAAATACGTCAGGGCTATAATCTAAACAATCATATTCTCCTTCATGCTTTAAAAAATGGACTGACAAAATACTATCAGTCAGAAAAGGACCGTATTTGTTTAGAAATTCTGTTGTTTCTTTTTCAAATCCCTCAATGTAATCTACTTCTAAACCAGTATGTATGGTGATTTTTCCTCTATATTTATCTCTTAGAATAGCTAGCTCCTCTAAATATGCCGGTAAATCCTCCATTTTCATGGCGCTGTCTTGAAGGGGGGTTGGATCGGTAAAGCCAGCAGGGAGAGGTGCGTGTTCCGTAAATGAGATGGTGGTAATACCAAGTTCCATTGCGTGCTCAATATAAGTTTGAAAAGCATCTTTTGAACCATGGGGACAAAACTTTGAATGAACATGACCATCACGCATAATGAGAATGCCTCCTAGTTTATAATTCTTGCAGTATTTGTCGAAAAAAAGAGATGTAATGTAGTTAAAGTGTTTGTAAATAAATTTTAGTACAAAAAAATTGAAATTAATAGTCAAAAAATGTCGTTTACATGGTATCATAAGAGCATTGAAAATACATTTATATGAACCTTTATATAGATAACATAAATGTAGCTCGGATGAGAACAGGGGGCTTAACATGGAGTACATAATCGGGGGCTTAGTTCTTTTACTAGCTCTGTACGTGATTGGATATATGATGAAAAAAAAGCTTTATAAAGAAATTGACCGTTTGGAGAACTGGAAAATAGATATTACGAATCGCCCAGTCCTTGATGAAATGTCGAAGGTCAAACAGCTAAATATGACGGGTGAAACAGAAGAGCTATTTGAGAACTGGAGAAATGATTGGGATGACATTGTAACCAGTCAACTGCCAGAGGTAGAAGAGTATCTATTTGATGCGGAGGAATACATTGATCGCTACCGCTTTAATAAAGCCAAACAGGTACAGCGTGCCATTGATTCTCATTTAAGAGAAACAGAAGATAAAATTCAACAGTTACTTGATGAAATCAATGAATTGGTTGGAAGTGAAGAGAAAAATAGAATTGAAATTGAAGAGTTAAAAGAGGTGTATCGTGAGCGCCGCAAAACTCTCCTTGCACACCGTCATAATTTTGGCCGTGCAGAAGCGAAGTTAGAAGTCCTTCTTGATGAAATAGTAGCATGTTTTACTAATTTTGAGGAAAGAACGGAGAACGGGGATTATCTGCAAGCACGTGAGGTTGTGCTATTAATTCAATCAAAGACAGATGAATTGAGCAAAAAGATGGATGCTATTCCAAATTTACTTATAGAATGCCAATCAAGTATTCCTTCAGAAATCGAGAATCTGAGAGACGGATTCCGTGAAATGCAAAATCAAGGCTATCCTCTCGAGCATCTTCATTTTGAAGAGGAGTTAGAAAAACTTCATTCAGAAGTAAATGAATGTTTAGAGTTAATTGAACAGACCGAAATTGATGAACTTCAAAAGAAAATAGATGATGTAAAGGATAAGATGGAAGTTATTTATGATCAATTGGAACAAGAGGTTAATGCCAAGCGGTTTGTTATTGAAAACGAAGACCCAACGAGAAGTATGTTATTCGCAGTAAAAGAAGAAAATAATGTACTAAAGTTCGAAGTGCAGGAAGTACAACAAAGTTATCACCTTGAAGAGAGTGAAGTAGAAGGGCAAGTGCAGTTTGAAAAGAAACTTGCTCAGTTAATGAAACGATTTGAAGTATTAGAACACAAAATTGTAGCTGATGAAACGGCCCTTACGATACTAAAAGATGAGCTAGCCGAGTTCAAGCTAGAACTAGAAAAATTAAATCTAGAGCAAAAAGAATACGCTGAAAAACTACAAACACTTAGAAAAGATGAAATTGCAGCACGTGAGACAGTAGTTGAACTTTCCAAAAAAATTGCTGATTGCATTCGTCTTGTAAATAAAAGTAATATTCCAGGTCTTCCAGAAGAGTATCGATATTTATTAGAGGATGCGAGAGAAAGCATTTCAAATGTAAAAACAAAACTAGAAGAAAAGCCGTTAAATATACCTACCGTTCAAAAATATTTAGAAGTGGCTGTTATGACGGTAAATAAAGTATACGACCATACCTCTCAGCTCATTGAAACGGTTCTCTTATCTGAAAAGGTTATACAGTATGGCAATAGATACAGAAGCAGTTATCCTGCTGTACAAAAAGCTTTGGTTGATGCGGAACTGGCTTTTAGAAGCTATGATTATCAAGCAGCACTGGAAGTTGCTGCAACCTCTATTGAGGAAGTAGAGCCTGGTGCATTAAAGCGAATTGAAGCTTTATTACAAGAAACGGTATAAATTTAAATGGAAAAGACCGCTTTTTTTGAAGCGGTCTTTTTCTATTCGTTTTCCTGATTGTCATTTATATGATAACATTATTAGTTGAGTTTACCCGTGATTGGTAAGATAAAGGGGTTTTATACATGATTTATTTTGATAATAGTGCAACAACCAAACCATTTCCAGAAGTTGTGGATTCATTTGTAAAAGTTTCAAGTGAATTTTTTGGGAATCCTTCATCTATTCATCGATTAGGTGTAGAAGCGGAGAGCTTGTTAGCGCAAGCTAGAAAACAAATAGGTGAGCTTTTACAGGTAAATCCGAGAGAGGTTTACTTTACATCTGGAGGTACGGAGAGCAATAACTTAGCAATTAAAGGTACTGCACTTATGTATCGAAACAGAGGGAAACATATTATTACATCAGCGGTTGAGCATGCATCCGTTAGAGAGGCGTTTCAACAGCTGAAGGAATTAGGATTTCGAATAACGGTTGTTCCAGTGGATACGGAAGGTAGAGTTTCTATTTCCGATATAGAAGATGCCATCTGTCACGATACGATCTTAGTGTCGATCATGCATGTAAATAATGAGGTAGGTACGATTCAGCCTATTAAAGAAATCGGCAACATGCTAAAAGGCTATTCCAAAATATTATTTCATGTGGATTATGTACAAGGCGTTGGAAAAGTAGCACTCGATATTCAAAGATATCATATTGATCTCTGCTCGATATCCGCTCACAAATTTCATGGTTTAAAGGGAACAGGCGTGTTAGTCGTCCGTGAAGGGGTCCAAATTTCTCCGCTTTTTTCTGGAGGAAATCAAGAATGGAAGCTCCGAAGTGGGACGGAGAATGTTGCTGGAGCGGTTTCAATGGCAAAAGCATTGAGACTAACTTTACAAAGTTACAAAACAAAATTAAGTCAAATTAGCGAAGTTCAAAGTTATCTTCTTAAAGAACTACAAGCGCTTGAAGATATTGTTATTCATACTCCAAGCAAGGGGCAAGCTCCTCATATCATTAATTTCTCTGTAAAAGGCTTTAGAGGAGAAGTATTTGTACATGCGTTAGAAGAGAAAGGGTTAATTGTCTCGACCACAAGCGCATGTTCTTCAAAAAAGAAGGCCATAAGCCATACACTATTGGCTATGAATGTCTCAAAAGAGGTCGCAGAAAGTGCGATTCGAATGAGTTTATCGTATGAAAACACTCTTGAAGAGGCAAGTAAGGCGGTTTCTATTATACAAACAACAGCTACTGAACTAAGAGAGGTTATGCACTAATGAATTACGATCGAATTTTAATAAGGTACGGTGAAATATCAACAAAGGGACGAAATCGTACGAAGTTTGTTGAAAAGTTGAAAAGAAGTGCAAAGCGTGCACTAACCAAATTTCCTAACATCATTATTGAGACAACTAGGGACCGTATGTATATTTTGTTAAATGGGGAAAATGGTGAGGGAATTATCGAGAAGTTAAAAATCCTTCCTGGCATTCAATCCTTTAGTCCGGTCATTAAGACTAGCCTGGATCTCGAGGAAGTTAAAGAAGCAGCGTTACAATTATTCTTAAACAACTATAAAGTAGGAGATACTTTTAAAATTTCAACTAGACGCGCGAATAAGGACTATCCTCTTGATACAGGGCAACTAAATTATGCTCTTGGTTCTCACATTTTACAAAATGTCCCTGATCTAAAGGTAGATGTGAAAAATCCAACCATTGACGTTCAGGTTGAGGTACGTACAGAAGCTGTTTATCTCTCAATCGAAACGATTATGGGGGCAGGTGGAATGCCTATCGGATCTAGTGGGAAGGCCATGTTGATGCTATCTGGTGGAATTGATAGCCCAGTTGCTGGCTATATGGCCATGAAAAGAGGGGTAGAAATAGAGGCTGTTCATTTCTTTAGTCCGCCTTTTACAAGTGAGCGTTCCAAACAAAAGGTAGTTGAATTGGCAGAAAAGTTGTCATTACTAAATGGTGGGTACTTTACTCTCCATATCGTTCCTTTTACGGCTATTCAACAGCTTATTCAAAAGCAAATACCAGAAAACTATACCATGACGGCAACAAGACGGATGATGCTTCGGATAACAGATGAAATTCGCCGCAAATTTGAAGGGTTAGCCATCGTTACGGGGGAAAGCTTGGGCCAAGTAGCAAGTCAAACCTTAGAAAGTATGCTAGCGATTAATGATGTTACATCTACACCAATTTTAAGACCTTTAATCACTATGGATAAGTCTGAAATAATTAATATCGCAAAAACGATTGATACCCATCATATCTCCATTCAACCTTATGAAGACTGCTGTACTGTTTTTGTGCCTGCCGCTCCGAAAACAAAACCAAAGCTTGAAAAGGTTCAATATTACGAAAGCTTTGTAGACTTTGAACAGTTGATACAAGAAGCGGTTGATAAAGTTGAAACCATTCAAATAAAACCCGATGACGATAAAAAGGATCAAGTATTTGGAGAATTATTCTAACGGAATTGTGAACAATTTCCAAGTGATTATTTGAATGAAGGCCATGTGTTTGACACATTCTATACTCACAAGGAGGTGATTCACATGGCAAACAACAACAATTCAAATCAATTACTTGTAGCTGGTGCTCAACAAGCTATCGACCAAATGAAGTACGAAATCGCTACTGAGTTTGGTGTTAACTTAGGTGCTGAAACAACTTCTCGTGCTAACGGATCTGTTGGTGGAGAAATTACAAAACGCCTAGTTTCTTTTGCTCAACAATCTATGAGCGGAAGACAATAATCACTCCAACTAAATAGAGAAATGGCTACAGAGGCATTCCCTTAAATGGGGTGCCTCTTTATTTATTATAAAACAATTTTAAATTTTAAAATAATTTTGTATAATTACATGTGTGACATCAGAGACATTACATAGAAAATATTTTAGGGGGAGAGGCAGTGAAACGAGAAGATTTACTAGCACCTGAAAAATATAATTTAGTAAGTGAAATGGAAAGATTTTCTGACGATCACGAAAGAGTTGCCCTGATTTGGGAAGATGAGTCGGGATGTAAAAAACAAATCACGTATCAACATTTATTATTGAATGCAAATAAAATTGGAAACGTTTTCTTTTCTGAGGGTTTAAAGCAAGGTGATGTTGTTCTAATTGTTGTGCCTAGATTAATTGAAGCCTATGAAGTATATATTGCAGCGCTTAAAGCTGGGCTCGTTGTTATTCCTAGCTCAGAAATGCTGCGTACAAAGGACTTTCAATATCGTATTCAACACGGAGACGTAAAGGCAGTTGTAAGTTATTATCCTTATATTGAGCAATTTAATCAGATAGAAGAGTGTAAAGGTATCCCTCGATTTGTCATTGGTGGAAAAGCGGATGGGTGGAAGACGTTAGAAAATGAAATGATGGTGGCTTCTACAGAATTCGAATTAGCATCTACTAGAAGTGATGATATGGCATTCTTATCTTATACTTCAGGAACAACAGGTAATCCAAAAGGGGTTGTTCACACGCATGGCTGGGCTTATGCTCATCTGAGAACAGCAGCTCCTAACTGGTTATGCATTGAGGAAGGAGATCGTGTATGGGCAACGGCAGGACCTGGATGGCAAAAGTGGATTTGGAGTCCATTTTTATCAGTGTTAGGCTCAGGGGCAACTGGATTTGTTTACAATGGTAAGTTTGATCCAAGCAAATACTTGACCTTATTGCAAGATTACAAAATAAGCGTACTATGCTGTACTCCGACTGAATACCGTTTGATGGCTAAGGTAGAAAATATTCATGAGTATCATTTGAACAATCTTCATAGTGCGGTATCTGCTGGTGAGCCTTTAAATAGGAATGTAATTGACACGTTTAAAAAACATTTCGGGCTTGATGTTCGTGACGGATATGGTCAAACAGAGAATACATTACTAGTAGGAATTACAAAAGAGATGACGTTGAAGGCTGGATCGATGGGAAAACCGACGCCAGGTAACCATGTGGAAATTATTAATGAGTACGGTGAAGCTTGTGAAGTCGGGGAGGTAGGAGATATCGCTGTTCACGTCGATACACCAGCACTATTTAAAAATTACTATAAGGATCCGGAAAGAACCGCCATGCAGTTCCGCGGAAATTACTATATAACTGGTGACAAAGCGAAAAAGGATGAAGACGGGTATTTCTGGTTTGAAGGTCGCGGCGATGATATTATTATCAGCTCTGGTTATACAATTGGGCCATTCGAAGTAGAAGATGCTCTAGTGAAGCATCCTTTTGTGAAGGAATGCGCTGTAGTAGCAAGTCCGGATGAAGTAAGAGGAAGTATCGTAAAAGCGTTTGTTGTTCTACAAGAAGGGATAGATGAAAAAGATCCAGAGCTTATTAGCACCCTTCAAAACCATGTTAAAGAGTTAACCGCTCCATATAAATATCCGCGGAAAATTGACTTTATCAAAGAACTGCCGAAAACAACCTCTGGAAAGATTCGCAGAGTCGAGTTAAGAAGGAAAGAGCAGGAGCTGGCTAGTCAAAATTAAATAATACATCAGAGAGAAGAATCCGAGTTCTTCTCTCTTTTTTTGCAAAAAATGTATAGCATGATTTGAATTTACCCCTTATAATAAATAAATGTTTCGAGTCTAGAATGAATAGAGGGTACTCATGGAGAGAAATGAAATAAAAACAGGTGCGTTTCAAGCGGGCCTTTCGTATTTATTATGGGGAATACTACCGATTTACTGGAAACTACTTGATCATGTAAACGCAGAAGATATTTTAGCCAATCGTATCTTTTGGTCCTTTGCATTTATGATGGTGGTTTTATTTTTTTCAAAAAAGCTCGGGAATTTATTTTCCGTCCTAAAAACTTTTAAGCAAAATCGCAAAGAAATGTATGCACTAATTATCGCCTCCTTCTTAATTAGTACCAATTGGTTTATCTATATATGGGCAGTGAATCATCATCAAATGATTGAAGCGAGTCTTGGATATTATATTAATCCGTTGGTTAGTGTATTGTTAGGAGTTATTTTCTTAAAGGAGAAGCTTTCTCCTGCTCAGTACACATCCTTTATTATCGCAGGAATTGGGGTACTTATTTTAGGAATATCGTACGGGAAGTTTCCTTGGATTTCGATTGTATTAGCATTATCCTTCGGGGTATATGGACTGGCGAAGAAAATGATTAAAGTTGATTCTGCTGTGGGATTAACATTAGAAACGTTGGTCGTTACCCCATTTGCGTTAGCATATATGGTTTTCTTATTTTTAAATGGAGAGCATGCGTTATTTGCAGGTTCTGTAACAACTGATCTTTTATTGGTCGGAGCTGGAGCAGCGACTGCCTTGCCGCTTCTGTATTTTGCAAAAGGAGCGCAAAAGATTCCGTTATCCATGCTAGGATTGCTGCAATATATCGCGCCGACGATCACTCTATTATTAGGAGTTCTTGTATACGGAGAGCACTTTACCAAGCACCACTTACAAGCGTTTGTCTTTATCTGGTCCGCCTTAACTATATACTCACTATCCCGCACCAAACTATTTGCCAACTCTGCAGGATTACTCAGGAAAAGATTTGGGGCATGATGGGAAAAGGAGAAGCTGACTGCTTGGCAGTCAGCTTTTTGACTGTGTTTGTGCCATGAACGGATAAGTTAATAGGGTTCTAATTGCCCGGTTGGGTCGGAGAACAGGTGAAGCGGTCAAATAGAGAAGTTCTAATTACCCGGTTTGGCGGGGGAACAGGTAAAGCGGTCAGATAGGGAAGTTCTAATTGACACAATTTTCTCTGCAAGAGCTTCATCCTGGGCAGTAATACTATAAACATCGCGATTGGTACTTTGTATATATCGATTTATTTGACTCGGTAGTAACATAGAAGATTGAATGGGTGCATGAAAGAGAGTGAACTCGGGGTTTACAAATACTAGCTAAGCTTCAACGGGGATGTTTATGCCTAGGTCTTTTAATAATCTTCTAAAGGCGGTTTCGGTTCTCTGGAGTTGTATGAGGGGGCTTTGGATTTCCACTTTCTTAATCGTATACCAACGATTATTTTCTAAAAAATATTCTCCGTCAAAATTTTTCACTTCAAAAATGATAAACTTCCTTTTCAAGAGCAATGAGTCAATTTGAAATGTATGTCCACCACTATTTGTAAGTAATAAATCATTCATCATTAAATAATTGGGGGATGATAGCCCGTTAGTTATTAGGTAATCCCACTGCAATTCTCCAGCATACCCTTTCTCCAATTTTTCAAGTCGATCAACCTCTAGTAATTTCATTCGTTTATCCAAGTATCTTAAAATCAAGAGTTCTTTCGGTACCGTTCTTTGTTTTATGATCAATTGATAACCTCCTAAATAGGGGCTTGTCCAAAGCCCCCGAAATCAAATTATAAGAATGTTCTCTTCACTTTTTCCCAGAACGAATTATCCTTCAATTTCACCGTTTTAATTCTCTTTTCACTGAGTTGGATATCCACCCTCTCCACATGTTGTAAACTGAGGGCTTCATTGTCCATGCCCATTGTTGGGTGATCGTTTCCATCTTGTACTACTCTTAATGAAAGCTTTCTCTCTCCGCTTAAGATAAAGGGAGATCCTAGCGTACGATAATAATTCGTATTTAAGGACGCTAGCTCACTTACTTGGATTGACTGCAGGAATGGGTCAACTACAGCTCCATTGACTGATTTACTGTATGCTGTACTGCCTGTCGGTGTAGAAACGATCATCCCGTCACCACGAAAGGTTTCGAAATGAAGGTCATCAATAAATACTTCTAGAACGAATGTTTTAATAATAGAAGAGCGAATACTAAACTCGTTTAAACATTGAAAGGACATTTGTCCATCCACCAACACATCAATGGTTGGATAGCGTCTTACTTCTATTTGTTCATTTGTTGTTGCCTCAATCATTTTATCTGTTTCATTGATATGGAAATCACAGTAAACTTTTAAGCTTTCAGTGGTAGAAATACCTGCATATAAACAGTCCTCACGAAAGCCGGTTTTTCTAACAGCTTGTAAGAACGTTCCATCCCCACCGATACTGACAACAATATTTGCGTCTTTGTGATCTTTGACTACTGTAAATCCTTGCTTTGCTGCAAGCTCATAAATTGGTGAAACCGTTTCTAACATATCCGAATCTTTTTTGTGATAGAAAAAAATATTTCGACGGTTAGACATTGAAATTTCCTCCAGACGAGTTTAAATTTACCATTATATCTTTATTTTGCTAAAATGTAGGATACAGAAATTAGTTTACCTGTTTTTGAAACATTTTAAAAGGAGAACCGTAATAGTAGAGGGAAGTGGAAAAAGGAGGATCATAGATGAATGGAAAGCGTTGGGCAGCAATCGGTATTGCTGTAGTATTATTAGTATTTTCTTGGGTGACAAATGCACTCTCTTCGATGGCCTTTAGCAACATCGAGAGCTCATGGACAGAGGTATTTTCGGCCACAGAGGAACCTTTTATCGAGGAAATTATTGAGGAAGGAAATGCGTCCAAGAAAATTGCCGTTCTAGAAGTAAATGGAGCGATTCAAGACACGGGGGATGTAACATCATTTTTCCAGTCACCTGGTTATAATCATTCAGCTTTTATGGAGAACTTGGAACATGTGAAAGAAGATAAAGATGTAAAGGGGATTATTCTAAAGGTTAATTCTCCTGGTGGTGGAGTGGTTGAAAGTGCAGAGATTCATGACAAGCTAGTAGAAATCTCTGAAGAGACAAAAAAACCAATCTACGTTTCAATGGGGTCGATGGCAGCTTCAGGCGGCTATTATATTTCTGCCCCTGCTGATAAAATTTACGCCAGTCCTGAAACGTTAACGGGCTCATTGGGAGTAATTATGCAAGGGGTCAATTATGCCGGATTAGCAGAAAAATACGGTGTGGAATTTGTAACAATCAAAAGTGGAGAGTTTAAGGACATTATGAGTCCTTCAAGAGAGATGACGGAAGAGGAAAGAAATATCCTTCAAACGATGATTAACAACTCTTACGAAGGCTTTGTGGATGTGATTGCTTCTGGAAGAGGACTATCCGAAGAAGAAGTGAGATCGATTGCAGATGGACGAATTTATGATGGAAGACAAGCAAAAGAAATTGGTTTAATTGATGATTTTGGATATTTTGAGGATGTAACAGAAGCTATGAAGAAAAATGAAAAATTAGCTGGAGCACAGGTAGTTAGCTACAGTGAGAACTTCGGCTTTGGTTCATTATTCAGTATGGCAGCAAGTAAAATGGTTGGAAAAGATTTAGAGATGACCGGTTTAATGAAGCTATTGTCACAGCCTAATTCTCCAAGACTGATGTATATGTATGCGGAATAAGGAGGGTGACATTTAGATGGATAACAATCAATATGACAAGGAACAAATGGATTGGGCGGAACAACCAGCCCCCCCTCAAGCAGGGTACACCATTTTCTCCAATGCACGGTTCGCAGGCTTTTGGATGAGATTTTGGGCATATTTATTAGA
>Ga0182742_1005146_pt1 | contig 11282 bp, 10 predicted proteins | sample eDN5th37CBELigMG_FD_128880 | JGI IMG/M metagenome (GOLD analysis project Ga0182742, IMG submission 128880) | Enriched Miracle-Growth compost microbial communities from Emeryville, California, USA - eDNA 5th pass 37_C BE-Lig MG (version 2)... ... | reverse complement strand
GAGTACGAGCGGGCGCGGGGGCTGCGGGTCGAGGGGCAGACCGCTGCGGTGGGGTTCGAGATCGGGGTGAGCAAGACCATCCCCCTGCCAGTCGACGTCGTGTGGCGCCGGCTCACCGGGGCGGAGGGGGTGCGCGCGTGGTTGGGAGAGGCGACGTCGTCTATCGGGTTCGAGGCGGGGGAGAGCTACCGGTTAGCCGACGGGACCACGGGGGAGGTGCGGGTGGTGGTTGCGGGCGATCGGTTGCGTCTCACCCGCCGGCCCGAGGGGTGGGCCCGCGCGGCGACGGTACAGATCAGGTTGGCGGCCAATGGGGAGAAGACCGTCGTCACCTTCCACGAAGAGCACCTGCCGAGCGCGGAGGAACGGGAGGCGCGGCGGGGGCATTACAAGACGGCTCTGGGGAAGATCTTCCCAGCCGGCGGATGACATGGCTGAAGCGCGTATGGGAACGTGGTACCGATACGCTGGTTAGTGGGATCAGAGCCTGATCGTGATCGTGGACCTAATAGTCGACGCGGAGGAGGCCTTGGACCAACAACCTCTCTCCTTCCGCCAGATGTTTCCGAACGAACTCCTCGCAGTATTTCCGCTCTAGAGCCTTGGTGATGCCACAGCGTTTCAGTGCCTCGGCTAGAGAGAGCGCGCACCGCGCAGCGTCGAAGGCGTATGTTGCCTGTATCGCGGCGCCATCTGCCGAGATGAAGCCGATACCGGATTTTTCTTCGAGGAGGCGTAGGTAGGTGAGGGCCTCCAACTCGCCGGCATGGAGGCGGTCACGGATATAGGGGTGAAGCAGCGCGATGGTCGTCGCCAGTTCCGTCGCGCTCGCCTCGAAACGCTCGATCAGGCCGGATTCGATATGATGGTCGAGACCGATAGGCCTTTGGTTGCCAACGGAGTCGTGATAGAACCTTGCCTCGCCTATGACGATCGTCGGAACGACGATGTGGTAAGATTTGCAGAGCTGATCCCACCCCTCGCAGGCGAACGCGCCGATCACCGCGCCTGCATCAAGCAATAGTAAGCGTGGTTTCCGCCGCATCGGCCAACCCTGAATCCGGAAGAGGGAATGATCCGAGCGGCTTCTCCAGGAACTCCGCCAGCTTCGACGGTCCTATGATTTCGCGTTCGTAAGCTTGTTGGGCGAGTCTGAGGTAGCGCTCAGGGAAGGTGTCGGGAGCGTCGCCCCAATGAATATGCCTGCTGTGTCGGTCGAGGGTTTCGAACTCTGGATCTTCTAGGACGCGATCCACGGTCTCCTGGTGGATGTAACGTAACTTGGCAAGGCGATACAGCAACGCTTGCGTCGATACTCCGAACTTGCGGGCGAGGTTGATGAGATCGACGTACCGTATAGACCCCTTGTCGGCCCGGGCGTCCATGTATTTGCCGAGGGATTCTTCTGGGAGCAGCAGATTCGCTGCGAAGGCGTTGGCGAACTTCTCGAGCTGCTCGAACCATTCCGGTTCTTCGCCCACTGCGGCATCCCGGGCCCACGCTTCCTCGACCGAATCCCAAGTGATCAGGTGGAAGAGCTCGTGTGCCAGGCTGAAATTCCGGCGCCATGGGGCTTCCGACGCATTGAGCAAGACAGCGGCGCCGAAGTCTCCACGTACGCACGCTGCTGATGAATCCCCGTCCACTTCTTCGGTCAGGGGCTCGTAGAAGATCTTGACGCCGTACGTCTCTCCGAGCGTCGTCAACAAGGATGCCGCGGGAATGTTGCCCAGATCCAAGATCCTGCGGTACCGATCGGCTAGATCCTCGACCGATCTGTAGGTCGCCTGCGTGGGCTCGAACTCCTCGTTGGGCAGCGTCGAAGGCGAGGTCTCTCCGCACCACTGCTCTAGCTGGGCGAACCGCCTTGCTCGCTCGATGAGTTGTGCCTCCCTACGCCCATCCTTACCTAGACTCCCACGGCGCCAGAGCACTCGGATCGGGGGCGTCGCAGTGCGTAGCCCGAGGAGCACATCGATATCGGTGTGCAAGGCCCGGGAGAGTTGTACCAGTTCCCACGCCTTCACTTCCCGCTGACCACGCTCGATGTCCGAGATGGTCTGCAGGTTCGCGAAGCCGGCCAGTTCCGCGAGGGTCTGCTGGGTGTAACCCAGAGCTTCGCGCGCGGCGCGGATGCGTTCGGCGATGGTCTGCTTGTCGGTCATATGGTTCCGGAGGGTGGATTCGAACCTAAGGTAATATCCTGCGTTCTCGGGTTCAAGATTTTCTTGAATGCAGGTTCCGGGCCGTCGGGGGTGAAGCTGGGATGTGGTGGAACCATACCTGTGGGAGTCGTGGATCGGCCGGTTTCGATCGGAATCGTGCGAGTTCGAGCGGCTGACTCCCGTAAAGTTTCCTGTTGCGGAGGGGGTGCGCGCGTGGCTGGGAGAGGCGACGTCGTCTATCGAGTTCGAGGCGGGGGAGCGCTACCGGCTCCCAGATGGGACCACGGGAGAGATGCGGGCGGTGCTCGCGGCGAGCGATGATCTGCCTGGCCGCGCCCGTCTGCTCGCTCGTCCATGGATTCGAGCGTAGCGTCGTGACCGACTCGGATCGTACTTGACCCGACGCGGACGGTCGCCTATTTTGCGATTTGGGCATCGATATCGTTACGATCGAACTCTCATGACAGGACCGATCTCCGCATTCATGGCCGTCGTCATCCCCGATCGCGTGCGCGCTCTGGGCCACGGCCCCGTCTGCCACGAGATCGTCCCCGACCGAGTTCATCCGTAATCCGACCAACGACTCGATAATTCGTTGCCGGGGCATCCTCTCGTGGACGCCTCGGCTTTTCGTTTGCCGGGCTAGTGATCGCAGGTCAGGTGTCTAGCTGTCGTGCGATCCGCGGTCGCGGCATGGGCGCTGAACGACCGTGGGCGGATGGTGATACTGATGCTCCACCCCTGCTTCCGGATCCCGAGACAGAGTGGCTGGGGGTGGGACCAGAGGCGTCGGCTACAGTATCGTCGCATCGATCGCTACCTCACGCCGCTCGCGGTTCCGATGAAGCGCTACGGGCCGGGGAGTAGAGGTGCGACGCGGAGCCACCATCGCCCGCTCGAGGCCTACGTCGATGGCCTGGTGCGACAGGGGCTGCGCATCGATGCACTGCGCGAGATCCCGACCTTCGAGCGCAGCGGCGCGGGGGCTCGCGCCGGGGCGGAGAATCGAGCCGCGGAGGAGATACCTTTGTTCCTGGCGGTTCGGGCGGTGCGACGGGGGTAGGTAAAGGGTGGCGATCCGGGGAGCCACGGCTACGGAACTAGCCTCGGGGGGAGGGAGTAGCGGCTGGAGCCGTTCAGGTCACCCTCCCCACCACCTCTCTCACCCTCCCCACATACCCCGCCCCGAACAGGTTCACGTGCACCAGCAGGTAGTAGAGCTGGTAGACGTAGCGCCGCGTCTCCTCGTACCCGGGCGCGAGCGGCCACGCCTCGCGGTAGGCCCGGTAGAACCCGGGGGCGAACCCGCCGAAGAGCTCGCTCATCGCGAGGTCCACCTCCCGGTGGCCGTAGTAGCTGGCGGGGTCGATCAGGGCGGGTTCGCCGTCGGCCGTCACGTGGACGTTGCCGTTCCAGAGGTCGCCGTGCAGCAACGACGGGCCGTCTCCAGCTGCCGGCGTCAGCAGCTCGTCGAGGCGGTCGAGGAGACGGTCCAGCCGGGTGCGCGCCGCGGAGTCGAACCACCCGGCGTCGTATGCCAGGCGGAGCTGGGGCTCGAGCCGGCGCGTACGCCAGAACGCCGCCCAATCGTCGAGCCACCCGTTGGGCTGGGGGAGCGGGCCGATGAAGTTGTCGGCGGGCCAGCCGTAGCGGACCGCGCGCGTCCGGTGCAGCGCGGCGAGCCCCTCCCCGAGCCGTGCCCAATACCCGGGGCCCGGCCGTCCGGGCTCGAGCCATTCCAGCAGGATCCACGAGTATCCGGACGCGCCCGTGCCGTGGGCGATCACCTCCGGGACCCGGAGCGCGTTCGCGGCCCGCAGCGCCGCGAGCGCCCGCGCCTCGGCCCCGAAGATCCCCGAGGTGGTGCCCGGTCCGGACCATTTGAGGAAGACGACGTCGCCCGAGGCGGTCTCCACGCGCGCCGCGGGGTTGATGCACCCGCCGCCCACCGGGGTCGCGGCGAGGGGGCCGGGGTCGCGGCCGAGGTGCTGGTGTAGAGTGGTCTCGACCGCATGCGAGATTGGTTGCGGGATGTGCATCTCGGTTCCGGTTCTTGGTGTTTCGGTCAGGGAATGGTGCGGCGTTATTAACACGAATGGCCCGAAGTGTTAATAACGCCGCTCGTTGTTTACACGTACGTTAACAACGCGCGGCAACGGGCGGGGGGGCTGTATACCCTCGTCGTCGCTATTTCAAGTCGAGAATGAACAGCGAAGGTCGGTCCAGGGAGCTCCTCCTCCTCACGGGCGCCTCTTCTCTCCGTCTCCGGGGAATCAGCATCGCCCTTTAAACTGTCCTCCGAATGTCAGTCCGGGTGAATATTATATCGTGAGGATAGGCAACCCTTGCCTTCGAGGTATGACCGCGGTACCATTGGCAGGGTCATGTCTGTGCGAGCCACGATGCCATTCGCTCGCGACGAATAGCACCGAAAAAAATGCCCGCCCCACTGGGAGGCGGGCGGGTTAGCCTCGACGCATCGAAGCTTAGCCCTGCGTAGGCGATTGCCCACTTACTATAACTCCGGAAAATCGCCGTTGGGGTACTTGAATACCAATATAATTGCCGACTACCCACCGGTCAAGGAGATCGTCATGAGTAACCGACCGACCATCCTCGGATTGGACCTCGGCGCCTCTTCAATTGGCTGGGCGCTCCTCACTGCCAGAGCCGACGGACGCTTCTTGCAACCCGACGGGCTCGTCGCTGCCGGCGTGCGGATCTTCCAGGCCGGTATGGAGGGCGATCTGGAAGCCGGTCGGGAAGAGTCGCGGGCGAAAGGCCGGCGTGACGCACGGCTCGCACGTCGTCAGACGGAGCGCCGGGCGCGCCGCCACCGGGCCGTCTACAACGCGCTCCGCAACGTAGGGCTCCTACCCACCTACTCCGACCTAGAGCCGTCGTCTTCCGCCGGGCGGCACCAGACCATTCTCCGACTGGACCAGGAGATCCGCGAGAGCGGCCGTTTGGACGGGCTGGCACGGACGATAGGCGTCCAGGGCGCGGCCGACAAGCTCCCATACGTGTTGCGTGCGGCGGCGCTAGACCACCCGCTCGAGCCCCACGAACTTGGGCGCGCCCTCTACCACCTGGCCCAGCGTCGAGGTTTCCTGAGCAACCGTCGCTCGCCTCGCCGCGATGACGAGGAGGGGGTCGTGCTCTCGGGGATCAGTCAGCTCCGTGACGACATGGCGCGCACCGGCTCGCGGACGCTCGGGGAGCACCTCTCGCGAATAGACCCGCACCAGCAGCGGATCCGCGCCCGCTACACCGCGCGCGCGATGCTGATCGAAGAGTTCGAGGCGATCTGGGCTGGTCAGCAGCGCTTCCACCCATCGATCCTCACTCCAGAGCTGAAGAAGCGGATCTACCATCGCATCTTCCATCAGCGCTCGCTCAAGTCCCAAAGTGACAAGATAGGCCGCTGCGAGCTCGAGCCGAAGCGTCGCCGCGCGCCATGGGCGCTCATCGCCGCTCAGCGGTTCCGTCTGCTTCAATCGATCAACAACCTCCGCATCAGGAACGACTATGGCGTCGAGCACGAACTCACTCCTGAGCAGCGGCAGGTATTGATCGCGGAGTTGGACAAGAAGAAGGAGGTGACGTTCGACCGGATCCGCCGACTGCTCAAGCTGTCTGCCGACGTAACCTTCAACCTCGAGCGCGGCGGCGAAAAACGACTCTGCGGCAATGAGACCAACGCTATCCTCGCGAAGGTATTCGGCGACCGGTGGTGGGAGTTCGACGTCGACACACGGAACAAGATCGTCGAGGACCTGCTGAGCATCCAGAAAGCGGAGACGCTCGAACGCAGGGGTCGCGAGGTCTGGGGGCTGGATGCCGAGAAGGCGCGTGCGTTCGCGAATACACGTCTCCCAGACGGCCATTGCCGTTTCTCGCGCAGGGCGCTGGCTAAGCTCCTCCCGCACCTCGAGGAGGGCCTCAACATCCAGCTCGCAATCGAACGGGCGTATCCCGGCCACCGTCTCGTGGGCCGGGCGCAGGAGTGCCTGCCGCCGGTCAAGCAGGTCCTCCCCGATCTGAGCAACCCCGCGGTGATCCGCACCCTCACCGAGTTACGCCGGGTGGTCAACGCGATCATCGGCCAGTACGGCCGTCCGGCTGAGATCCACATCGAGCTCGCACGGGACCTCCGGCGCAGCAAGGAAGAGCGGCAGCGCCTCCAGTCGGATAACCGAAAGCAGGAGGCGATTCGCAAGGCCGCGGCGGAGGAGATCCGAGAATTCCTGGAAGGAGAAGAACCCACTAGGAGGGACATAGAACGGCTCATCCTGGCCAAGGAGTGCGAGTTCACGTGCCCGTACACGGGCCGGAAGTTCAGCATGGCGGCGCTCTTCGGGCCGGAGCCGCAGGTGGACGTCGAGCATATCATCCCGTTCCACCTGTCGCTCGACAACTCCTTCGCGAACAAGACGCTGTGCTTCGCCGAGGAGAACCGGAACGTGAAACGGGGCAGGACGCCTTTCGATGCGTACGGCGGCACGCCCCGGTGGAACGACATCCTAGAGCGCGTCCGCAACTTCAAGAGTCGCCTGGCGGGTGAGAAGGCGTTCCGCTTCCAGCTCCACGGCGAGGAACTCGAGGAGTGGCTGTCCGACTTCGCGTCGCGGCAGTTGAACGACACGCGTTACGCCTCCCGCCTGGCCCTACGATACCTGTCGCTGCTCTACGGCGGCACCGCGGATGGCGTCGACCCCGAGGGTACGCGGCGAATCATGGTCGTGACCGGTCAGACGACGGCGCACGTCCGTAACTGGTTGCAGCTGGGATCGATCTTGAACGACGGGGGCGAGAAGACGCGGGACGATCATCGTCATCACGCCGTGGATGCGATCGCCATCGCGCTCACGAGCCAGCGGACCGTGCAAATACTCTCGATCGCCTCGAAGAAACAGCTCTTCCGCAATGGGCGGCTGTATGGCGATCCGGAACCACCGTGGCCGACGTTCCTTGAAGACGTCCGCAAGACGATCTCGCGTCTGGTAGTCTCTCCACGCGTGGAACGCCGGGTGCGCGGCCCGCTGCACGCGGAGACCTTCTACAGTCCACGGACGGAGGAGGGAGCGAAGTCGCGCGAGGGGCGCTACGTCTACTACACCAAGCGGCTCGCGGATCTCTCACCGTCGATGGTCGAGAAGATCGTCGATCCGACCGTGCGTCGGCTCGTGATCGAGGCGCTGGGTGGCGGGGAACCCAAGGACGTGTTCAAAGACGAGAGTCGGCTCCCGTGTTTCTTCCGCCGCAATGGTAAGACGGTCCCGATCCGGAAGGTCCGGATCCGGGACAAAGTGACCGTCACGCCGATCGGTGAGGGCGACCGCCAACGATTCGTGCAGACGAGTGGGAACCACCACCTCGAGGTTTTCGAGGTTACGGATGCGAAAGGGAAGACGCACTGGGAGGGGCGCGTCGTCTCCATGCTCGAGGCGTACGAGCGGGTGCGGAGGAAGCTCCCGGTCGTGAACCGCGAGTATGTGCCCGGGAGCCGGTTCCTCTTCTCGTTGGTCGGCAACCCCGGCGGCGACGTGATCGAACTGGACGAGCCGGATGGGACGCGGGGGTTGTATATCGTCGAGAGTATTTGGATGGCCGACAACCTGGCGCGTGTCCGGATTAGGCCTCTCAACCAAGCTCGCTCCGCGAAATCGAGAATCGAGCCAAGGATCAACGTTCTCGAACGGAGGCGTTGCCGAAAGGTTTCCATCGATTCCCTCGGGAACGTAACCTACGCCAATGACTGATCGCGTGATCGACCTGGCGGAGACGCCGGTGACGGTGCGGGTCCGGGGGCGGTTGCTCGTCATAGAAACGGACAGGCAGCCGCCGATCACGATCCCGCCCGCCGAGCTCGGGGCCGTCGCCGTCGCTCCGCAGGCGACGCTCACAGGCGCGGCTCTCGCCAGCCTCGCGGAGCACAACGTGCCGCTCGTCGTCACCGACGCCCGGCGCATGCCGATCGCGATGCTTCTCCCGCTCGCGGGCAACTACGTCCAGGCCGAACGCTTCCGCAGGCAGGCAATGGCGTCCGTCCCGACGCGGAAACGGCTCTGGAAACAGATCGTCGTGGCAAAGGTCCGGAACCAGGCGAAGGTGCTCGAGCGAGTTCATGGGATGGACTTCGGACTTCGAGACCTGGCCAGACAGGTCCGCTCGGGAGACACGACGAACATCGAGGGGCAGGCTGCTCGGCGCTACTGGGCCCAAGTATTCAAGATTCCCGACTTCCGTAGGGACCCGGATGGGGAGGACGGAATCAACTGCCGCCTCAACTACGGATACGCCATCCTGCGTAGCATCGTCTCGAGGGCGATCTGCGCCGCGGGTCTGCACCCCTCTCTCGGCCTCCACCATCATAACCGCTACAATCCGTTCTGTCTGGCCGACGACCTGATGGAGCCTCTACGGCCCCTCGTCGACTACCACATCGCGCAGAAGTCCGACGAGAATACCCTCGCGGGCACCCAATTGGGGCCAGAGGAGAAGCGGGAGATCATCGAGCCGTTGCTGGGGAAGTTCCGGTTCGGAAATGCCCACCGAACGATCTTCGACATAGCCGGCCGGATGGCGACGTCGCTCGTCAAGGTGTTCGAGGGGAAGGCAGAGAAGCTCTCCATCCCCGAATTGTGGGGCCGCGAGAGGGAAAACGGAGGGCGATGAGTCAAAGTCGTCTACCGCTATCCGAATACAAAGGGATGTGGCTCTTTGCAATGTTCGACCTGCCGGTCGTCACTGCGAATGACCGGAAGAACTACGCTCGCTTCAGGAAGAAGCTACTCGAGGAAGGGTTCATGATGCTCCAGTTCTCGGTGTACGCCCGTTACTTTCCGAGCGAGGAAGCAAGCATGGGCCACCGCCGGAGAATCCGTGCGGCTCTCCCACCTGGTGGTCACGTGCGATTGCTCCACGTGACCGACCACCAGTTCGGGAAGATGGAGGTGTACATGTCGCGGAAGCGCGAAAAACCGGAGCAGCCACCCGCGCAGCTCACCCTCCTGTAATCATTTTTTCTCACGCTCAGAATCAACCCCCAATACCCACAGACATCGGGAAAACCCTGTTGGAATCGCGCTTTACCGACGGGCGGGAGCCGGTTCCCGGTGTGTAATCTCTTGTACCCCAACGGCGGTTTCCCGTCAGCTACAGCGTGCGCTTCCGTGGCGTGATCGCGTGGCACTTGTACCCCAACGGCGGTTTCCCGTCAGCTACAGCCTCTGGTCGCCACGATCCGCGCTGCCCGCACTTGTACCCCAACGGCGGTTTCCCGTCAGCTACAGCCTGGACCGAGGTGGAGTCGTGCACCACGCCCTTGTACCCCAACGGCGGTTTCCCGTCAGCTACAGCCAACCTCGGCCAGTCCTGGCTCGCCCGCATCTTGTACCCCAACGGCGGTTTCCCGTCAGCTACAGCTGGATGGACCCCGCCGCCGCGATGCAGCTCCTTGTACCCCAACGGCGGTTTCCCGTCAGCTACAGCGCTCCTCTCGCACCCCTCGGCTGTCGAGGACTTGTACCCCAACGGCGGTTTCCCGTCAGCTACAGCGCCCGGCGAGGTGGCAGAGGTGAGCGAGGAGCTTGTACCCCAACGGCGGTTTCCCGTCAGCTACAGCATCACGCAGAAGCATGTCGCCGAGGCTGTCCTTGTACCCCAACGGCGGTTTCCCGTCAGCTACAGCAAGGGGTCGCGCCGAGCGAGCAGGTGAAACTTGTACCCCAACGGCGGTTTCCCGTCAGCTACAGCTCGCCCGATGCGCGGCGGTATCCGACTCTGCTTGTACCCCAACGGCGGTTTCCCGTCAGCTACAGCGTGCTGAAGTTCGAGGAACGGGCCGGAAACTTGTACCCCAACGGCGGTTTCCCGTCAGCTACAGCAGCTCCCACAGCCGGGAATCCATGCGCTCGCTTGTACCCCAACGGCGGTTTCCCGTCAGCTACAGCAGGTAGCTCTGCACGCCCTCCACGTCGTCCCTTGTACCCCAACGGCGGTTTCCCGTCAGCTACAGCTTCGGCGAGCGTATCCGACACACCATCATGCTTGTACCCCAACGGCGGTTTCCCGTCAGCTACAGCAACGTAGCGGCTCCAGCCCCAGCTCCATCTGCGCGGCGTCCCGCTCCGCCCGCCACCCCCCGGTCGCCCCCTCGTGCCGCAGCAGCCACTCCTTCCGCCAGAGCCCGCCGGCGTAGCCGGTCAGCTTCCCGTCCGTGCCGATGACCCGGTGGCAGGGGATGACGATCGCGATCGGGTTCTGGCCGTTCGCCGCCGCGACCGCGCGGATCGCCGCCGGCGCGCCGAGTCGCCGGGCCTGTTCGGCGTAGCTGCGCGTCTCGCCGTAGGGGATCTCGCGGAGCGCGTTCCAGACCGTCTTCTGAAACTCGGTTCCATTCGGCGCGAGCGGGGTGTCGAAGTGGCGGCGCGTGCCGGCGAAGTACTCGTCGAGCTCCCGGGCGAGCCGGGCCGTGTGCTCGTTGGCGCCGTCGCGGATCTCGCGGCCGAGGCGCCGGGCGAGGTCGCCGGGGGTGGGGGCGGGGGCGTCGTCGTCGAGGAACTCGAGGAGGCAGACCCCCGCGCCGGTCGCGCCGAGGAGGACCGCGCCGAGCGGCGTCGCGATGCGGGTCAGGTAGACGACGTCGTCTACGGCATCACCCGGTCGGCTCACGGCTCCGTCGTGTCTCATCCTTCCCCCAGGATTTCGAGTCGCGCATCGAGCTCCGCCTCGATGCTGCCGCAGACGAGGTCGCAGAGCTTGAAGATGACGGGGTCGGAGATCCGGTAGTAGACGTTGAGCCCTTCCTTGCGCCGGTCGACCATACCGTAGCGGTGGAGGATCCCGAGGTGTTTGGAGACGTTGGCCTGGCCCGAGCCGGTCTCTTCGACGAGCTCGGTGACGGTCTTCTCGCCGCTCCGCAGTGCGTTGAGGATGCGGAGCCGCATCGGTTCGGAGAGGGCCTTGAAGCGCTCGGCGATCAGGTCGAGCGCCTCTATCGAGTACTTACGTGCCATCGTGATCGTCGTGTGCGTCGGACCACCGCGGCCCGGGTCCGGGCGCCGCGGGGAGCGCCATCGCCCGTGCCGGAATATCGCCTTCCGGCGGCGAGTC
>Ga0182742_1005143_pt1 | contig 11293 bp, 9 predicted proteins | sample eDN5th37CBELigMG_FD_128880 | JGI IMG/M metagenome (GOLD analysis project Ga0182742, IMG submission 128880) | Enriched Miracle-Growth compost microbial communities from Emeryville, California, USA - eDNA 5th pass 37_C BE-Lig MG (version 2)... ... | reverse complement strand
TATGACCACGTTTACACGCGCGGCTGGCTGGAGCGGTTCTGCGACATGATCGTCGGCAACCGCGAGTGGCTCGAAGCGACGACGCCCGCCCGGGTGATCGACGCGACCCTCCCCCGAGGCAAGGTTTACATTCCCGACGGCTCCTACCGCGAGATGACCGAGTGGGCGCTGCCGCCGTCGCGGCATCAGGGTTACGAACACGCTTCGAAGTTGATCCGCTCGCACGACCGCTCGGTCGAGATCAAGCCCTTCTTCCGGGCCGGCGGCTTCTGGAGGAACTTCAAGGCCAAGTACCCCGAGAGCGACGAGATGTACGCCCGGATGCTGGGGCTCTCCAAACGGCTCGCCGGGCTCGCCGCGCGGCCGGACACCGATCCCGACTACCTGGAGATCGCCCGGCGCGAGCTGTACCGGGGCCAGTGCAACTGCCCCTACTGGCACGGCTCCTTCGGCGGCCTCTATCTGCCCCATCTCCGAGGCGCGATCTACAACGCGCTGATCGCCTGCCACAACGCCCTGGACGAGGCCGAGGGAAAAACCGGCCCCCGCGTCTCGCTGGAGGTCGGCGACTTCAACCTCGACGCCCGCCAGGAGGTTCGGCTGGAGAACGACCGCCTGATCGCCCTGATCCGTCCCGCCCAGGGGGGCCACATTTACGAGTTGGACGTCCGCCGCGCCGGGGTCAACGTACTGAACACCCTCGACCGTCGCCCCGAGCCCTACCACCGGACGATTTTGGAGACGATCCAGGCGCGCGGTTCAACCGCGTCGGAAGACCCCTCGAACCGCGTGGTGCTCAAGCACGATGGACTTGATGATCTAATCATCTATGATCGCCACCCGCGCAAGGCCCTGGTCGATCACTTTTATCCGGCCGACGCGACGCTCGACGACCTGATCGCCGCCCGCGACGTGGAGCGGGGCGATTTCGTGGCGGGGACTTATCTTTCCAAGGTCCACCGCGAGCGCGACGCCGTCTCGCTGGTGATGGAGCGGCCGGGCTGGGCCGACGGCCGCTCGATCCGCGTCCGCAAGACGGTCGAGCTGCGCGCGGGGGCTTCCGACTTTACGGTTCGGTACGAGTTGGAGGATCTGCCCAGCGACGCGGCCCTTCACTTCGGCGTCGAGATCAACCTCGCGGGGATGGCCGGCCGGGCGCCGGATCGCTACTACCGTTCCTCCTCGGGCGAGAAGCTGGGGATGCTCGACGCGCGGTTGGACCTCGCCTCGGCCGAGGGGTTGAGCCTGGTCGACGAATGGCTCGACCTGTCCATCGGACTCGACTGGACGAAGCCCGGCGGCCTCTGGTGCTTCCCGATCGAAACGGTGAGCCAGAGCGAGGGGGGCTTCGAGGGAGTCTACCAATCGTCGGCCGTCGTGCCCCACTGGCGCGTCGTTGGCGACGAATCAGGGCGCTGGGAGGTCGAGATTCGGCTCGCCGTCGATTCCGTGAAGCCCGCCGCGGAAGCCCCGTCGCCAGCGCCATCGCGGTCGACCCTCGCCGAAGTCGTCTGAGATAGATCGCGCCTCGACGCGAGCGGAGCCTCCCGCATGCCCTGGCCCTGGCCATTCCGCCGCCGGGAACCGCCGGCCCGACAAGCCATCGACGTCGAGGCGATCGTCCGCCGCGCCCGTCGGCTGCGGTTCCGAATCCGTCCGGAGATGGTGCTGCAACTCGCCGGCGCGTACCACGGCGCGCGCCCGGGGGTCGGGCTGACCTTCGCCGAGCTTCGGGCGTATGAGCCGGGCGACGATGTGCGCCACCTCGACTGGAACGTCACGGCCCGGCTGGGAAAGCCGTTCGTCCGCCGATTCGTCGAGGAGCGGTCGCTGGTCCTCTGGCTGGTGGTTGACGCCTCGGCCAGCATGAGGTTCGGCGCCGAAGGCCGGACCAAGGCCGATCGCGCCGCGCAGGCCGCCGCGCTCCTGGCCACCGCCGCCATTCACAGCGGCGACCGCGTGGGGCTCCTGGTGGTCAACGATCGGGTCGAGTTGGAGCTTCCCCCCGCCGGGGGAGTTCGGCATCTCTCCCAGATTGTCCGGGCGCTGGTGGCCGCGCCGACGGTCTCGCGAAAGAGCCGGCCGCGCGAGGCGCTGGGCCGGATTCGCCGCTCCTCCAGACGGGCGATGGTGGTGGTCCTGAGCGACTTCGACATGGACGAACCGGTCGGACCCTGGCGCCGAGCCGCCCGCCGCAACGACATCATCGCCGTCCGCGTCACCCATCCCCTGGAGCACCGCTTGCCCGACGTGGGCGCGCTGGCGGTCGAGGACGCCGAAACCGGAGAAAAACTGACCGTTGATACCCGGGGAGCCCGCCGGCGTCTCGCCTACGCGCGCGACGCCGAGGAACATCGGCAAGCCTTCATTCGATGGTGCGCCGCCGCCGCGATCGACGGGCACTTCATGTCAACCGAGACGGAGCCCCTGCAAACCCTCGTGGCGATCTTTCAGCGCCGGGTCTCGCGCCGGAGCCGATCGTGATCCAACAACCGGACCAATCCGCCGCCACCGCCGCGTCTGTTGAAACGCTCGCGCCGCCGCGGCCGAACCTCGGCCCCGAGCCCCTCTCGGCCGAGGGCTCCCCCATCCTTCTGATTTCCGTCTCGCTGGGCTGCCTCCTCCTGCTCGCGGCGCTGGCGATCTTGTGGCGTCGCCGGCGATCGGCCGATCAAACCACCGAGCCGCCGGGAGCGCCGGGCGACGAATCCCCCGAAGCTCGCCTGCTGGCGCTCCGCGAGCGCGCCCGGGCGATCCTGACCCGGCGGTTCGGCCCAGCGCTGCGGGCCCGGACGACCGAGGAGGTGGCCGCGGACGCCCAGTTGGCCGAGGCCCTGGGCAGCGACGAACTGGCCCGATTGACCAACCTGCTTCGCGCCGGGGATCGCGTCCTGTTCGATCACGCGACCGCCGCGGAGCAGGACGGTGACCCCTCGGCCGACCTGGCCGACTGGACCGCCCTGCTCGACTCGCTCTCCCGAACGCGCTAAGGCAATCTCCGGCCGCCGACCTGGGCGACATCCCTGCGCGAGAACCGGACGCCAATGGTCTCCCTCTCGTCGCCGCCCGTCTTCAATGCGGCCCACCACGTCAGCGGGCCGACGAGGCGTTCGAGGGGCACCGGCTCGCTCACAAGCACGATGTCGGCGGTCGCTCCGGGAGCAATCGTCGGAAACGATTGCCCGTCGATCACCCACTCCCCCTCCAAATCCAGGTCGAACATCGAGAGCCGACGGGTCGCTCCGATTTCGATGTACGACCCGTCGGCGGGCTCGTCGACGCGGGCGCTCGGAGGCGCGAGCGGAGTCACCGCGCGATCCTTCGAGGTGTTCTTCAGGCGGATGGTGAGGACCAGGCAGTCGGGATTCTCCCAGGTTGGCCCGTCGAGCCCGGCCGCCCTGGAAATCCGGACGGTCTTGTGCAGGACCGTCAAAGGCATGACCTCAAGGTCGCCCACGACGAGCGCCTTGCCCAGCGTGACCGAGCGATCCGACGACGTCGGAGCGGAGGTGGGGGAGAGGAAAGCCGGGGATCGCGACTCGGGTTTGCGGGCGGGCCCCTGGGCCTGGAACCTCGGCAGGGTCTTCCCCGTCGCCAAGACCCAGATCAAGGCCAGCGTCACGGCGCTGGCGTAGCTGCCGAGAATCACGATCGGCCAGGAGAGCGCGGGCGCGTCGGTCCTCGGCGCGCTGGGCCCGGGATCGGCCGGCGGCGCGGGGGTGGCTTCCAGCGGAGGCGCCTCGAACGCGGGGGTGGAGAAGTCCAGCCCGGCGAATTGAAGCGCGACCTCGGCCGAGGAACCCGACGCCGGCGAGTCGAGTGCGGAATGAGGCGGCTCGGTGGAGGGATTGCCGGTTGCCATGCGCGGGTCTCACTAGGCGGCCTTCAAGTGATCCGAACCACTCCGCCGACCGGGCGTCCGCTCCCCGGGAGGGGCGAATCGGCGCGGGGGAGCGCGCTTCAGGCTCTCTTCCAAACCAATTCTAGCTCACGCGAGCCCGCCTCGGACATCGAGGGGGCGGTTTGCCTACTTCTTTGGCCTCAACCAGAAGGTCGCGCCGGGGCCGGCGGAGAGGTGACGGCCCGCGTCGCCGTTGACGACGGCGGCCTCCACCCAGCCTCCGCTGCCGATCAAGACGATCAGCGCGCCGGAGGGCTGCTCGTTATAGGTTCGCGCGATCCCCTCGATCCGCCTGCCGCCGATCTCGGCCACCCAGGCGTCGGCCGGCCGACCGGCCAGATGCCCCGCCTTGAGGTTGGTGATCAGGTTGCCGAAGGGATCTTTGAAGATGACTTCGCCGATGAAGCCGTCGTCGGCCGGCGTGGGCTCGAAATTGCGCAGTCGGGCGAAGTTTTCAGTCCGCGGGCCGAGTTCGCCGGGATCGACGCCCCGCAACAGGCTCGCCGCGGCGGGCGCCATGATGTCGCGGCCGTGAAACGTCGCCGAGACCTCCGACCGCGCGTGCTTTGGGTTCTTGATCTCCCAGACGCCCTCGGGCTTGTGGTTCTGGAGGACTCCGGTGATCAGGCCATTGTCCGGCAGGACGAACCATTGCTTCGCCGCCTTCACCGCGATCAACCGCCGGGTGGTGCCGACTCCGGGGTCGACCACGGCCAGATGGACCGTGCCGGCTGGAAAGGCGTCGACGATCCCGGCCAACACGAACGCCCCCTCCAGGACGTTCTGAGGCGAGATCGAGTGGCTCACGTCGACCAGAACGGCGCCGGGGGCGAGCCCCAGCAGCACGCCCTTCATGGAGGCGACGTAGGGCCCCCCCACTCCAAAATCGGTCGTCAAGGTGACGATGCCGGGCGCCATGCGATTCCGTCCCTCCTTCGCCGTCAGAACCGGGCGGCTTCGTGCGTGGCGGTGATCCGCGAGGTCATTCCGCCCCTGGGGTTGAAAAGTCCCACCACCTTCATCCTCAGCGGCTGGCACGAGGCCACCAGGTCGTCGAGGATCGTGTTGATCGAGTGCTCGTAAAAGATCCCCCGATCGCGGAAGGCGAAGAGGTAGAGCTTCAGGCTTTTCAGCTCCAGGCAATTCGCGGCCGGAACATAGGTGATGATGATCGTTCCAAAGTCGGGCTGGCCCGTCTTGGGGCAGACCGCCGTGAACTCGGGACAGGTGATCTCGATTTCGTACTCGCGTCCCGGAAACTGGTTGGGGAACGTCTCCACCGCCGCGGCCATTTCGCTTCCTCCCGGATCTCGCCTCGCCGTCAATCGACCGGGAGCCGCGCTCCAACGCGGGCTCCCCATGTGCATTCTAAGCTTACCGGGGCGCCACCCGATAGCCGAAGCCGATTCCAAACGACCGCCCACGCCCCGAAATCGGTTGCGGCGAAATCTCGGCGAGTTTCCAAATTCGGCCGTCGAAACCTCGTGGTATAATTCGCGTGATCGAGCAACGGCCGGACGACGCGGAAGCGCCTCCGGGCTTTTTCCAGTGAACCCTTGATTCCCACGCGCCATCTGCTAATTGTGTTGGGATCAATGGCCTTCCAGCCTCGGCGGGTTTTTTCGCGCGTTCCGCGCCGGCTTGTTCACGGCTTCGCGCCTGGGCTGGTCTGATCGCCGTCCGGCAAACCAAGAGATAATTTTCGCGCGACGCCCGACCCCGACAGGAGTTTCCCGATGTCGCAAGGCCCTCGCCGTCTCCTTCGCCTGGAAAACGTCGACGGAGTCACCGTTGTCAGTTTCGTCGACACCAAGATCGTCACCGAAGAGCAAATCCAAGAGGTCGGCGAACAGCTTTACAGCCTGGTCGAAGACGAAGGCCACAAGAACCTTTTGCTCAACTTCGGCAACGTTCAGTATCTCTCCAGCGCCGCCCTCGGCAAGATCATCACGCTGAAGAAGAAGGTCTCCGCGGTCAAGGGAAAGCTGAAGCTCTGCTGCATCCAAAAGGATCTTCTCGAAGTCTTCCGCATCACCCGGTTGGATCACGTCTTCGAGATCTACGCCGACGAGCAGCAGGCGATTGACAAGTTCTGATCCATCCCCCGACGGGGCCGCCCGGCGCCTGGCGAGTTCCCGCCCCCGCCGGCGCTCCCGCGCGTATCTGTTGAATTCTCCCCGCGGCGGTCCAGCGCTTTCCCGCCGAGAGCGCGCGGGCCGTCTTTTTCGTTGACGGATCGCTTATGGCCGAAGCTCCGACCACCCCGATGATGCGGCAGTATCGCGAGTTGAAGGCCCGCGACCCCGACGCGCTCTTGTTCTTCCGCATGGGAGACTTCTACGAGCTCTTCGGCGACGACGCCGTGCGCGCCTCGGCGCTTTTGGGTCTCTCGCTGACGACCCGCGACCGCGACAAGGGCGAGGACGCCGTGCCGATGGCCGGCTTCCCCCACGCCGCGCTCGAATCGTACCTGGCCAAGATCGTCCAGGCCGGCGAGCGGGCGGCGGTCTGCGAGCAGCTTGAAGACCCGAAGCAGGCCAAGGGGCTGGTGAAGCGCGACATCGTCCGCGTCGTCACGCCGGGAACGCTCACCGACGAGGCGCTTCTCGACCCTCGGACGGCCAACTACCTGGCCGCCGTAGTTGAGTCGGGCTCGAAGATGGGCCTGGCCTGGGTCGAGCTTTCCACGGGACGCTTCTCCCTGACGAGCCTCCTGCGGACCGAGCTTGCCGACGAGATTGCGCGCCTCGGCCCCGCCGAGACACTGGTCTCGGAACTGAGCGTCGACGCCCCCTGGCTCCGCGCCCTGCGCGCCCAACAGGCCTTCTCCGTGACGATCCGCCCCTCCTGGGACTTCCAGGCCGAGCAGGCTCGAAAAACCCTCTTCGAGCAGTTCGGCGTCACCACGCTCGAAGGGTTCGGAGTCGACGACCGCGGCGTGGAGGTTCAGGCGGCGGGGGCGCTGGTGGCCTACCTCAGGGAGACGCAGAAGTCGTCGCTGGGGCACATCACGCGGCTGATCCCCTACCGAAAGGCCGACGTCCTGGCCCTCGACGAGACGACTCGCCGAAGCCTCGAACTGACGCGAACGCTTCGCGAGGCGAAGCGCGAGGGTTCGCTGCTGCAAGTCATCGACCGCGCGGCCACCCCGATGGGCGCCCGCCTCCTCTCCGAATACCTGACGGCGCCGTTGACCTCGCCCGAGCTGATCGAGGAGCGACTCGGCGCGGTCGACGAGTTGGTCCAGGATTCGGGCCTCCGAGACGATCTCCGGCGATCGTTGGGGGACGCCCACGATCTGGAGCGGCTCGCCGCGCGGGCGGCCACCGGCCGAGCCACGCCTCGCGACCTCTCCGCCCTGGCCCGCACGCTGGCCCTGCTGCCCAAGATCAAGGCCCGGCTCGCGGCGCGGCGGTCGCGGCGGCTCTCGCAGCTGGAGGACGCGCTCGAGCTTTGCCCCGAGGTTCGCGCGTCGATCGAGGCGGCCCTGCTCGATGATCCTCCCCTGACCGTCAAAGAGGGGGGCCTGATCCGCCCCGGTTACCACGAGGAACTGGACCGCTTGCGGTCGGTCTCGCGGGAGGGGAAGTCGTGGATCGCCAAGTACCAGGCCGAACAGGCCCGCCGAACGGGCATCCCCGGCCTGAAGGTCGCGTTCAACCAGGTCTTCGGCTACTACATCGAAATCTCCCACGCCCAGGCCCAGCGCGGGGAGATTCCCGCCGACTATATCCGCAAGCAGACCGTCAAGAACGCCGAGCGCTACTACACGCCGGAGCTGAAGGAGTTCGAGAACGAGGTCCGCAACGCCGACGAGCGCGCCAACGCCCTCGAATATGAGTTGTTCGCCACCCTGCGCGACCGCGTCTCGGCCGAAGCGCCCCGACTCATCCAGGCCGGCGCGGTGCTGGCCCAGGTGGACGTCCTTTCCGGCCTGGCCGAACTGGCGGCCCGGCAAGGGTATTGTCGTCCCGAGGTGGTCGCCGAGCCGGTCTTCGAGGTGGAGGCGGGTCGCCACCCCGTGCTCGACGCGATCCTCCCCCACGGCGATTTCGTCCCCAACGACACCAGCCTCGGCCCCGACGACGGCAACCTGATGGTCATCACCGGCCCGAACATGGCCGGCAAAAGCACCTACATCCGGCAAGTCGCCCTGATCACGATCCTCGCCCAGATGGGAAGCTTCGTCCCGGCCAAGCGGGCGCGGATCGGCGTCGTCGATCGGCTCTTCGCCCGCGTCGGCGCGACCGACGAGCTTTCGAGGGGTCAAAGCACGTTCATGGTCGAGATGACCGAGACGGCCAACATCCTGAACAACGCGACCCCCCAAAGCCTCGTCATCCTCGACGAGATTGGCCGGGGCACCAGCACCTTCGACGGCGTCTCGCTCGCCTGGGCGATCACCGAACACCTGCACGACGCGATCGGCTGCCGCGCTCTCTTCGCCACCCATTACCACGAACTGGTGGAGTTGGAGAAAACCAAGCCGAGGATCCGCAACGCCAACGTGGCCGTTAGCGAAAGCCAGGGGGAAATCGTCTTCCTCCACCGGATCGCCCCCGGCGGCGCCGATCAGAGCTACGGCATCCACGTCGCCCGCCTGGCCGGGATACCCTCCCCCGTCCTCGACCGCGCCCGGGAGATCCTTTCGTTCCTCGAAAAGCAACACGGCCCCGATCCGGGACTCCCGGAGGGGCCGATCCGCCGCAAGGTCAAGACCGGCAAGGCCCTTCAAGGAAGCCTCTTCGCCGCCCTGCCCGAGCCGCTTCTGGTTGAGCTTCGCGCGATTGATCCCTCGACGCTAACGCCCGAGCAAGCGGTTGATCTGCTCAAGCGACTTCGCGAACTGGCCGAATGAGGCCATCGGCCCCGGCTCGGCGGGAGGGTATTGCCCTCCCGAAGCCAGGCGCGATGAACCGCCGGGGGCTCCGGCGTCACCACCCGCGGGCCGCTCCCGCGCCGACGCAGACGAGTTCCTCGGCCTCCTGTTCGTCGTGGTCGTAGCTCGATCCCTCGCTCCATTCGTCGGCGTCGGCGACGGACGATTCAAGCTCGGTCTTGAGGCGCTTGCGGGCGGTGTGGAGGCGTCGCTTGACGGTCCCCAGGGGGATGTCGAGTTCGTCGGCCATCTCGATCAGCGACAGGTCGCGGATGTAGAAGGCGACGAGGGCCTCGCGGTCCAGGGGCTTGAGCCGATCCATCGCCGTCCAGAGCCGCGCGGCGCGCTCGCGGGAGATCAGCTCGTGGATCGGTTCGTCGGCGTTCTCGGCGGCGGCCTCCAGCACGCCGGTCTCGACGGCCTGGGGTGGCACCCGACGGGTCGCCCGGTTGATCGCCATCCGAGCGGTGACCTGCCGAAGCCAACCGGCGAACCGTTCCGGCTCGCGAAGCTGTCCGAGCCGCCGCATGACGTGGAGGAAGACCTCCTGCGTCAGCTCAAGAGCCTCGTTCTGGTTCCCCAACCGCCGCAGGGCGATGGCCTTCACCGTGGGCTCGAACTGCTGGACGAGCAGCCCGAAGGCGTCGCGGTCCCCGTCCTGAGCGCGCCGGACGAGGCCCGCGACCTTGGCCCAGCTTTGTGATTCATCCTCTTGAGTCTGCAATGTGGCTGACAAGGAACCCACCCTTCCCCATGCTTGGGGATCGGCCGGACTCGCGCCAATCGGTCGCGTCTTGGTTTGGACCGATCGTTCGGGGGCGCGAACCTCGGCGGCATCGCGAACATGAAACGCGGGGCGTCGAACGCCGGCCGGGGCTCGCGCGGAAGGTCCGCGCGAGAAGCGCGAAACCGCGATTCCCTGGCTCGTCGCGTCGAAGCGCGGCGACACGTGGATGACGCGCGTGCGCGGTCTTTCCGGATCGAGCTTGGGAGACTCGAATTGGGAGGAAGACCCGCGCTGAGTTGTCCGACCGGACCAAGCACGCCCCGCGAACGCGGTCGACGCGAACCAGGCGACCGAGGCGCTGCGCCTCCGTCGGCCCGTTCATCGCGCCCCGGATCAGTCATTCCGGGGGCGAGCCATGCTCCAGATCGAACAACTCGTTACCGGCGAGGAGAGCCCATTGTGGCCCGGCCTCGCCGCCGATTAGCTTGCGACCCTCGCCGCGCTTCGCCTCTCGCCGACGGATCGTCGAGATCGAGAGGAGCGGCTGAGTCCCTGTCCGGAGGAGGCGGAAGATTGCCAGCAGCTACGCCAGCTTCGCCACAATTGGAAAGGGACGCGGGACGCATCGGCGTCGACCGGTTTCGATGCCTTCGCGCATGCTTTGGCGCATGCCCAGGGCCACGATACCGGGACGGTAATGGGCGGAACGGCGCATACCTCCGGAGAGAAGGAGGTAGCGGAGGGTTCCGACATAAACGCGCGCATCAGCGGATGGTTGGTCGCGCGAATGCAAAGGTCAGCGCCGCCGTTGTTGACGCCCGTCGTAAGGACGAGCGACCGCGTCCCGAGATTCAGCCGGTTCGAATGGGCCGACAGCGTCAGGTCGTTGCGGTACAACATGGCGGAACCCTCACATTCGCCCGCGTTGCAGGCGGGCTCTTAGGCGTGAGACGCGATGGCGTCTCAGAGAGAACGGGACGCTTCCTAGACGTCCAGTGTTTCAGCTCGAGTCTGGGGAGCGTATCGCTCCCGGGATCTCGACGCGACCGGACACGAGTCCGGCCGATTCGGAAGTCAAACAGGTTCTGGGAAATCGAGTCCGGGTGAAAACCACTCGGTCTCGCCGGGCGTTTTATCGGTTCCCGCCCGGATCAAGCTGGTAGACATTCTACCGGAGAGTCGGGTTCGCGCGAAATCGAAAAATAGTTGAGAATCCCCAAGGTGCCTGAAAATCAACGCTTGGGGCGAGCCCGTCGCTAAGGCGAGGAGGGCCAAACCCGCGCTCGGCGCCGTCGCGATGGTGTACCATGAGGCGCGTTTTGACGATCGCGGGCGGCGCATGGGCGGCGATTCCATATCACATCGGATGCATCGACATGGCGAAACTCCCCTCCCGGCGAACCCTGGCTCTTGTTGGCTTCTACGCTCTCTTGATCGCGCTCTGGACCTATTTCGCGACGGCCATCGCGCCGACGATCATCGCCACGGCCCACGCGGAGAACGGCGCGGCCACCACGAGCCGGTGGGTCATGAGGTACTGGGGAGGGCGGCCGATCGACGCCGCGCTCAAGGACTGGCGCGGAATCGCCGGCGCGGTCGGGTTGGCTGGAATCCTCCACCTGGCGCTCGTTCTGCTCATCGGCCGCTGGAGCCGCGTCGGGAATCCCGAACGAACGACGAGCCGCGCCCCGCTCGCCCGCGTCGAGACCGGCCTTTTAATCACCCTGAGCCTCGTCTTCCTGCTGGTCACGGCGCTGATGGGGGGCGTTCAGGACTACTTCTTCTA
>Ga0182742_1005136_pt1 | contig 11299 bp, 18 predicted proteins | sample eDN5th37CBELigMG_FD_128880 | JGI IMG/M metagenome (GOLD analysis project Ga0182742, IMG submission 128880) | Enriched Miracle-Growth compost microbial communities from Emeryville, California, USA - eDNA 5th pass 37_C BE-Lig MG (version 2)... ... | reverse complement strand
GCAGATCAGGATCGACGGCGCTACGATAATCTCGGACAGGGCGTTTGGGATAATTCCACCAAGCTCGATCAGCGCGGTTTCGCCGTCGCGATAGGTCAAGGCAAGCCTGACCGGAGCAATACTCCCGTCCGGCTCATAGAAGTCGAGGTGCATGACCACAGCGGCGGCGATGACGGGGCGGCCGAGGCTTCCTATGACGATGCAGAGATCGTCCGAGGCGCTGACAAGAAGCGCCCAGGGAGTGCGCGCTGAATTCCCCGCCGGGTCTGTCCCACCATGGGAGGGCGGCGTCGCTCTTTTCCTGAGAAGGCGGCGGAGGAGTTTCATGGACGATCCAAAGGGCAGCGTGGACCCGCAAGGTATGAATAAATCACGAAGCAGCTATTAATCGGAAGCGCTCCCGTTTGGCAGCCGCCGATCGGCTCTGGCGAGTTGGCCGGACCTTTGCGAAATGATATCCTGTGCAGGATGTTGAGGGGCTCGCGAGGCACATTTTCCGGGGTTCACTCATGGCAGTTCCCCAGGCAAGGATCTGCAAAGGTTGCTGGCAGCAGTTGCGGCTTCCCGTGCCCCTGCGCGGTCCCGCTTCGGTTCCCTTTCGGATTTTCGGCATTCGCCCGAGCCGGATGAATCCAAACATCTGCACGATTTGCGAACTCATGTTCACGCGCATCATGGGAGGACGCAAAATCAGCGTCGACGTGTCCGTGCTGTTTGCGGATCTGCGTGGCTACACGACCTTATCGCAGTCGCTTCCCTTCGAGGCCGTGTCATCTCTGCTCGATGCCTTCTACGACGAATGCGCCGAGGCCATCTGGGAGCATGACGGCCTGCTCAACAAGACCCTTGGCGATGCCGTGATGGCCATCTTCAACTTCCCAATCGAAAAGCCCGACCACGCCGTGCAAGCCGTGCGGGCGGCGCGGGAGATCCAGCGTCGCTGTGCGGCCCGATTCAAGAGCCTGCTTGCGGACCACCCTGAACTGAGCAGGAGTGATCTCGGCGTCGGGATCGGCATCGATTGCGGGAGTGTAACCTTCGGAGAGTTTGGCCGCTCGCATCGCGATCTGACCGCGATCGGTACCGTGGTGAATATGGCTGCCCGTGCTCAGGCGGCGACCGCAGCCGGCCAGATCCTGGTGACGCAGACCATTCGCGACCGGATTGGTGCCGGGTGGATCTCGGGCGAGGGCCGCGCCTTCGACCTCAAGGGCTTTGAGGATCCCGTGACGCTGTACCCGGCCTGATCAGGGCAACGGACGCGAGATAGCCTTCCTCAGACTTTCGGCGGTCTGTCCGAGCCATTCACCCGACGCTAACTGTTGCCGGGTGAAGGACAACGATCTCAGGAGGGGCAAAATGGCCACATCTAAAAGCGATGACGAGCAACCCGAGGGTGAAGCCAAGGCAAGCTCCCCTACTCTCGATCGGCTCGAGAGGCTTGCGAATGTAGCGGCAACGGCGAGCCAGGCGAGACAGTGGCGGGCTCGAAAGAATGGGCTTCTCAATGAGGACGAGCCGTCGGAAGTCCGCAACCTCAATCATGATGCCGAGGCCAGGGCCCAGGCTGAGGCAGCCATGCAGAAGATGATGGCAAGCTCGAAAGGAAAACGTGGTCGGCGCTAGGATTTAATCCCACCCACAAAGAAAAAGCGCCGTCGTTACGACGGCGCTGCAAGTGCCGGATCCGTAGGGGCAAAATCGGGGAATCCGGTCCGCCCGATATATGGAGAAGAGATGCATGGCGCTACTGCCATGGATTGGTCTAAATCTGCGCTATTCGGTCGCTGCCAATCCCACGTTAGGGAAAGGTACTTATTGCATACCCCTTTGGAGGTAGTTAGACAGTCTCCATCCGTAGGGGCAAATACGGACCAGGGTCGCGCACACGGTCATAAGGCTGGGCGCGGCCCATTTTCTTAAGGTTACATGGTGGATCTCGGCGGTGGCACTCACAACCGCCTGTCTTGGCTTTGAGAGGCAGATCGCGCCTGACTCTATAGGCCGTCGAAAATCTGGACGAGGATTGGCCCGTCGTCCAAGGCATAGACGGAGACATCCTTGTCGTAGGCAAATCGCTTGTCCGACCGGTAGTGGCCTTTTCCCTCCCGGTCATGTCGAACCCGGTTGCGTCATCGAGGAGGAACCTTCCGTCTTTCGGGTTGTCCTTCAGGTAGCGCTCTCGGACGACGGCCGGGAAGGCTCTCTCCAGAGCAACGCTCTCAATGAGGACCTTTTGGCCAACCTTGAGAGCGGCCGGTGACATTTCCTGCATCAGCAGATCCCTCAGAATTTGCTGCCGGTTGCGGCCTCATAGGCCTTGCGAGCCTTCACGATCGGGTGCTCCTCGTCCGTCAGATCCCAACCGCCGATATACTGCAGCAGTTCGAGCAACGGCTCGGCAAGGGGATTGGGTGCGACCTCAGACGGGGACTGGCCTGCGGGATCCGCAGCGGTCTCTTCTTCCTCGTCCTCAGAGGCGGCGTAGGCGGGAAAATATTCGAACCGGGCCAGCGACCGCACTGTCTGGAGAAGCTCCGGATCGATGGCCGCGGGCCGATCCTCTCGAAGTTCCTGATAGACTTCGTCGATGATGGAAGCGGTGACGGCGAATTTTTCTGAGGCGCAATCTTCCTCAGGCGGGCGCTGGTTGTTGAGAGCGACGATCGTCTCCATGATGGTCGACCCGACCTGCTTTGCGAGACGGTAGGTGTAGACCGCCGCCAGGCGCTCCGCGAATTCGAGCGCCTGATTGTCTTTCCGGATCGGAATCCCGGTCTTGTTCCAGGCATGGCCGAGATGATCCTTCTCGTCGTCATGCACGCCCGGATCGTGCTCGATGCCCTCCCACGCCGGTCCATAAAACTCGACGCAATTGCCCCATTCCTTGAGATTTCCAGCCTTCATAGCTGCACTGTCTTGAGGCACAAGGCGAAGGCTGAGCAGTGGCGATGCCTCTGTGAGGTGGTTGAGCGTGACGACGAAGCGCGCCCCGGCCTCGATGTAGTAGTGGGGATAGGAGTCGATGTCCTCGGTTGTAATGACGACATCGCCGACTGTGAGGTCACGCGCAGCCGTGGCATAGGTCATCTTCCCGGCAAGGGCGGCAGTGACCTCGTTGAAGCGCTTGATCGAGTCTGCGACGACGTCCGACCATATTTCGTCGGGGGTTCTCAGCGGGGCGAGCATTCCCTCTTCGGCAGGCTTGCGGGTCCAAAGACCTGTAATGTCACTGCGGCGCCAACCCAGAAGAAGCGCTCGGGTCTCGTAATCGTCCTGGGTGACCTGACCGCGGGGCCGGCTAAACGGAACCGTTGTCGAATCATGGACTTCGGGCACAGGGCCGATGCGCTGTTCGAACATCTGGCGAGGAGCGGAAGCGTAGTAGACCTGTGACGTTCCCCGGGTCGCATTCATGTGTGAGGCGTAGAGATTGGCATGCTCCGCAGTGTTGAACACGCGGGGCTTGTCTCCGTCGAACAAAGGCGACGACATAAAGCCGAACGGGCCGTCTTCAGACCAATGGGCGAGGACGAGGAACTCAGACATGAAGCCTCCTTCGGGACGGCAGTGTGATGAGAGTGTGACCATGAGCGACGGCCGGTCAAGGTCAGGGGATTCTGGGAATCCCGGCATGAAAAAGCCCACCATCGGTGGGCCTGGGTCTCGGTACTTCGGTGAACGTTGCCCTGTCCTAGCGGGCGGATCCGTTGAACTGATCCATCAGCGTTCCGGTCGCCTTGGGCGTGCGGGCTTCGCGCGGCTTGATCTGGATGCGGCTGACGAAGGCTTTGCAGCCTTCGAAGAAGGCCGGCGCTTTCTTAAGGCGTTCCGTGATCATCATGGCGAGCAGTGTGAGCACGAACAGACCGATTGAGGCAAGAGCATCGAAGGGAAACGGCAGCAGCAATGTCTGAAGAGTGAGGATCGCAACGTAGGCCGTGACCTGTATGAGCCGCTTGAGCGGCCACGCCTTTGGCTCAGGGACCGCCGCAGGGGGAGCGCCGAGCGGTGTCAATTTGATCTGAGACATGGCTTTCTCCTTTTGGGGATTTTCTGGTGGCTTCGAAATTTCGGAACCACAGCTTTATGACCGTTGGTCTGGCCGCTTAGGCCGCCCGAGCCGCGACGCGCTCTGCGCGAATTCTGGCATTCACATGGCCCGATCCAGCCCTGCGGCTGCATTCATTCTCAGCGATGACGCGGTCTCCGAGCGGCGTGATGGTCGCAAGATCACCCTGGATGAGCACAGCTCCCTTCTTCGCGAGGGCGTTGATGGTGGCTCCGATTGCCTTCCCACCAGACCGCCAGGTGTAGTCACCCATGCGATGAGAATTGTGGACACGCTCGGCCCCGTGTTGCTGAATAAGGTTCAGGTCGGCTTTTTGAGCAGGAGAGAAAGACATCGCTTTTCAACTTTCACATTAAGACTGACAGTGAAATGACTTCCTTAGGCGGCAAGCGACGGAGTTCGATGGCGCTCAAGCCCCTGGTGCGCAATCACCAATTCCATGATCCGGCCACCCAGATCGCCAACTGGGTCTCTTCGAAGAGAAGCCCAAATTTATCGCAGTATGAAAGCAGCCCAACGAGCTCGGAGCCACGATAAAGCTCCAGTCCATCGGCAGAGCGGAAATAGCCTGCGGAATTGAAAACTGAAAACATTATAACGCCCAAAGTATCAATGGGATAGTTATATTTCGCGATCCTTTCGTGGGGCTTGCGCGATCGGCGCCTGCGACAAAAATGCCTACTTGGCGTTAGTTCGACTTCACGCGGCCCAAATTGTTCAGGCGGTATTCGGCCAAGTGCGAAATGGCGTTTCAGGCGGGAATGCTCTTGCCGGAGATCCCGGGGCAAAGCCCGCCAGTGATTTGCGCAGAGCCACTCCTCATAAACCTGAACGGGCTTGCGGGTGCGGCGGCAAAAGGGGACGCAGCAGGAAATTCGGGTCATTCGTCGCCCGAATTCTCGCCGCTTGCACGCTCATAGAGCTTTACTCCTTCGCGATCGGCCGTTGGCCCGAGTTCTTCGATTGTCGAGCAATGGAAATAGACCGCATGTTGGCCATAGGGGACCCAAATATCGAACCCGCCGTCTTCAGCCTTTTTCGCATACGCAATGGTGTAGTCCTCTCCACCATCCCAGACGGCATATTCGGCCATGTCGTGAGATGCCTCTTGAAAGGGCCGATCTGGAGTGATCTCGATGATCCAAAAGCGGTCGTCCTTGTAGGCGACGCGCTGGCCATCGAGTTCGGGTTTTATAAACTGCGGCATTCGGAATAATCCTTGATGCCACATTTTACAGGCTGGAAGGCCAATAGGAAATGGCAATTCCGTTAGTTCCGAGGGATGGAACGCTTCAAGTCCCGGTCTTCCGTTTCCCGCGAGGTGCCTTCGGAACAGGCGTCCAATGGGTCGGAGTGAGATCTGGATCCATTCCGCACCAGCCGAACACGCCGCAGCGCGATCCCCAGTAGACATCGGGATAGCGTTTGCCATCGAGCCATGCGTCGATCTTGGTGCCGTCCTGCGGCGCCATGGCGATCGGACGGGGCCGTGTCGAGGAAGCTCCGCGGTCAGCGGGCCAGACACCGCCGACGGTTACCCGGAGCCAGGCGGAAACTTGTGCCTCGACGTCCTGTTTCTGACCTTCCAAGGGGCCATACTGCTTGGTCGGCTCAGCGCCCGGCAACTCGATAATGGCCTGGAACCATTTCTTGTTGTTGGAGAGCCAAAGCTCCGCGACTGGGGTTTCCAAGTCACCAAGGAACAAGGCAAGGTCGTTTTTGCCGTTATCGACCCATCGTAACAGCGGCTGCGCAGCCGGCGTCTCGCGGGTCACGCCGAGGCCTCCGTGGCAGCGACGGTCTGACGGTGGTGCATTTGGATGCACGCCTTCATGTCCTTGAGCGCCCTTACCTGTGCCTCAGCTGCCGCGAGCTCGTCTTCGATCGCCTGAAGGCAGTCGCCTAGTTTGACAGCGACAATGCTTTCTTTGGAACGGATCTCATCGACCTCCTCCGGGCTGTAAAGGCCAGCCTCGAGGATTGAATTTGTGCATCCGGCAGCATTCGGGCGGAAATATGAGCCATTGCGCCGGATGAGGTACTTTTCCGCCATCTTCGCCGTCTCCGAGAGAACGAATTCGGCCTGCTCGACTGGCGAGAGAGGATCGAAAGACATGGTGGATGTTCCGTCCTCAAAATGGGCGATCACTCCAACCTGATTGGAGCCCATGGTGACGTCGTACTGGATAGATTTGGGTTTCATTGGATCAGACATCCGAGAGGGCACTGGCGACGAAGGCTTTGATCTGCTCAAGACGCTGCGCCTCGGTCACTCCGGTCGAACTGGCAAGGATGCCGATCATGCGCAGGCGCATCCGATACTCCTGAGCAGGCGTCCTGACCGTCTGGGCAAGATCGGTTGGAATAGGGCCCTGCAGGCGGCGCCAAAGGGTTGGCTGGGACAATCCTTTGATGAAAGGGTCGTAGTCGCTGTCGAGCGTCCGCCAATGACCATCTAGGAATTTGCAGACGAAGAATTCCCAGCCAACATTTTCGGCGTAGAGCAGAAAAGCCTCATCCGTGTCCGTCGGGGCGGATTCAATTGGCTCCCAATCGGCGCCCTGCAGGAGAGCGGAAGTGGCGAGGGCCTCGCTAAGATAAACCCGCGCAAATTCGTTGTAGGAGGCCTGCACCTTCTCGCTGACCTTGAGCGGCATCCCACCCGACCGGCACGTCCTGAGGTAGCTGGCAAAGGCGTCGTTGATGACTTTGCGGGTCTGAGCAACCAGCGGCGCGGTATCGAAAAGATCCGGCAATGGCTTGTCTCCTTGTCGTTTGGTTGTCAGGCTTCAGAGATTGCGCGGGTCGCTTAGGTTCCGGGCAACGGCCAGGGCGCCCGTGCAGCCAGCATTTCTCGGGTGCCTTTATCCGTGCTTGGCAGCTTCACGCCGAAGATTTCGCCGAAGAGAATTTTGCTCTTCTTATTTAAGAGGCGGAGGTGGTCTCCAAATTCGCCGGTATAGGCGGAGACAAGGAGCCTTTCGACCCACTCCTTCTGGTTTTCCGAGCGCGGATGGCCCAGGAGCTCTGCTAAGCGTTGGGCGAGCTTATCGATGTCGGCATCGGCATAGAAAGCGAGGGCCGCGTCGCGCTTATCGCGGTATGCCGCAGAGCGTTCCTCCCGTTCACGGGCCTTTTCGTCCTCTTTTCGGTCTCTTCCGAAACGCCAAGTCTCATCGTAAAGCGCGCCGAGTGCCTGCTCGACGGTGACACCGGGCTTGAGATAGCCGTTGTGCATCAGCGGTAACGGAAGGGCGTTCGTCTGGAACGGTTCGCGGTCGGCCGGAATCACGTAATAGTTTCGCTTTCCCTTTGGCCGGTACAGGTGGCTCCGGTGAGCTGTGAGGAATTCCTCCCGAGTCATGGCAGCGACATTGACCGACTGCGGATTAACCTGGGAAGCGCTCGACGAGCGATGAGGGACTGCAAGATCGCTCATGGATACTCCTTTTTGGGGTTTTCGGGGGCTTCGGGAACGTCGCCGGAATGACGGGACGCCTTTTTCTGGATGGTGCTCCAAGAGGGACGGCACAAACAAAAGAGCCGCCCGAAGGCGGCTGTGCGATCAAACGGCACCTCTGGTTCAGAGATCCGCGATCTGATCGGCGATCTCACTGGCCTCCTGGTCCAGGCAGGCCGCACGGGCTTCCAAGGCGATGATTTTGGTCTCAGTCTCTTCGCGAAGCTTCTTGGCTTCCAGACGGAGGTCCTGGGCTTCGCGCACCGCCCGATCACGCTTTCTCTTCAAGCGGATTGGGTCATTAGGGCCGGTGATGCCGCAAATTCTAGCCTGTTCCCAGCCATAGCATTCGTCACGTTGCCAGGTCAGGCAGTATGAGCAAATCCCCATGGGATCCTCCAATAACGTTGTGTCGAAGTTGGCGAGTAAGGAGTCCTCGGCCGCAATTGATCTGGTAAACCCTGCGTTTTGGGCCCGAGTGTCTGTTCACACGGCCTGTTCAGCCGGCTTAAGCGTGAGGCCGAGACGGCGCTGGAGAATCGGTTTGATCTCCTCGACCGTGTTGATCTCAACCTGCTTGTCCCAGCCTTCGCTGAGTTCCTGAACGATCCGGGCTGCGAGTGTCTGAACATCGATGAGGTCCATATGGCCCGCCGCCGCACGGATGCTCTGGCGAATAAGCGGCGTGATTTGCCCTGCCGCTCGAGCGTCTTCTTCCTCTCCCCAACCGTCGCTGATTTGATCGATGATTTCCTTCGAGACCTCGATCACATCCAGCTCCTTGATCTCGCTCGTTTGTGACTTGGAAGCCGCAGTGGAGATCACCGCGGCGAGGGTGCGACGGATGATCGGGCGAATGTCTTCAGCGGCCTTGCGGTCCTCGTCTTCTCCCCAGGCATCGCTCAGTTCGCGAACGACATCGGTGGCCAGAATTTCGGCGGCAGTGTCGACATAGGCTGCCTGGTCTCCCTTCAGGGATTGCTCGGCCACAGACTGGGCAAAGTGCAGGAGCGTGGTCAGGGTATCGATGCGATCCTTCAGGGTCGCCATCCCGTCGCAGCTCCCTTGGAGAGCAAGACGATTGCGACCGATCTGATACGAAATTTCCTGGATGATTTTCTGGACGTCGGCGTTCATTGGATGCCTCTGGAATACAAAAGAATTTTTCGCTCTATGCTGCGTTTAGATGCGGCGACATATCGGCTTGGGCGAAAACTGACCTGATCTGGGATCCTTTGAAGACGACAAAGGTGGTTCCTTCTACATCGTCTTTCCAGATCAGGCCATCGTAGCCGCGCCGCTTCAGCCTTGGAACGAGGTTGAACCTCGCATCGAGCCGCTCGAGGATGCTGTAGTCGACCCAGTAGGAACGATCTTCCCGACGGATGAGGGAAAGGGCGTCTTGGCCAAGCCACTCGACCTGCCGGGATAACTGGACATAGTCGAGTCCACGGGCATCGAAGGGATGCCGGATCGACAGGTAGACTGGGAATATCTGGCCGGAGCGACCGCTGAACCTGGATGCGACGTTCGGATCGTCCGTGAAATAGGCACCCATGCTGAAGGTGCCGGACCATGGGTTGTTGGGCCGGCGTCGGGTCCGGAGTTTGGATGGGTCGAAGGCACTTCTGGATCCGGTGCCATGGAAGACCCTAAGCGGGGCCCCCGCCAAGTCGACGACATGGCTTCCCGCGAACCAGATCGCGAAATCACTGTCTGCTTCAGTCATGAATTTCTTTTGTGAACGGCAAGATAGGAACTGGCATCTCCGGCGCTGCTGGAGCGCCAGGAGCCGAGGCTCGCAGCAAGATTCAGAATAAATGCGATAATCAGCCAGGGTTCTGTCGCTGCTGTTTCTGTATCCGAGTGTAGATTACTGCCACGCATATGGTCGCCCCTATGCGATATCCGCACGGCAAATATGAATGATTTGAACTTGTTTGGCGGGATCTGGGGCAGTACTTGGTTGGGCCGTGGCAAATGACTCTCGGAATAGTCTGCCAGTAGATCGCAAGTAGGATTGCGGCTTGCCATCGAGGAGCATAATCCTCGCGGTGCTCCCCTATCCAACCCGAGCGAGGACCATGGACTTCTTCAGTAGTCAGTTTCTTCTATCTGTCCTCCAGATCGTCTGGATCGACATTCTGCTTTCAGGCGACAACGCGGTTGTGATCGCGCTGGCTTGCCGTTCTCTGCCGGCGAAGCAGCGCAAGGTCGGCATCATGCTGGGCGCGGCAACCGCCGTCGTGCTGCGCATCGTATTCGCGTTGATCATCACCTATTTGCTGGCGGTCCCGTATCTGCGGATCTTCGGCGGCCTGCTGTTATTCTGGATCGCCGTGAAGCTTGTCGTCGGCGATGACGATGGCGAGCATAATATTGCGCAGTCCGACAGCCTCTGGAAAGCCGTCCGGACTATTGCGATCGCCGATGCGGTCATGAGCCTCGATAACGTAGTGGCGATTGCTGCTGCATCCCGCGGACATCCGGAACTGTTCATTTTCGGCCTGGTCATGTCCATCCCGCTGATCATGGCCGGAGCAACCGTCATCACGGCTTTGATCACCCGCTTCCCAATCTTTGTTTGGGCAGGCGCGGCTCTCCTGGGCTATATCGCTGCGGAGATGATCGTCACGGATCCAGCAGTGCTCGGATGGCTGTCGAGCAGTGCGCCGGATATGGTGCTCCCTGATCCGACCCATCCTCCTACGGGTCTGAAGCCGAGTGACGTTCTACACTATAGTGCTGCAGCTGTCGGCGCCGTGATCGTTGTCCTGGCCGGCTATGTGCTTTCGCGCAGGGCGGACCTTGAGGCGGCCGGGACAATCTAAGGGACACTCACCGACCTAATGAGCAAAAGGGCGCATGTTCGACATGCGCCCTTTCCATTTGGCCGCTTTCCAAAGCCTGATCGGATCCAAGGGATCAGTCGATCTCAAGGAAGACCCGAGCCTCGGGGTCCGCAAGGAGCTCCCTCTGGATGGCGAGGAGCTCGCCAAGCTCGGTGCTGTAGTTCGTAGTGTGGCCGAACTCGGTGCCGTTGATGATCTGCTTCTTGAGGTCAACCCGGGCGGAAGCAATCTTCTGCCGGTCGACCTGGACCGAGGTGATTTCAGGGTCAGACTCGATGAAGTCGAGGGATTTCCCGAGGTCGAGGCTGTCCAGTATCCAGCGCGCTGTGCTGCTGGTCACCGCAAAAGTGCGGGCGCATCCGGCAAAGGCAGTTTGCCCGTCGGACGTCCGCCGACGGATCACACTCAAGGCGTAGGTATAGGCCATCTCAATTACCTGGGGTTTGTGGCTGATCGAATAAGCCGAGAGGGCTTCTCACTTACCAGACTTGTCAGGACTAGGCTGATCCTTCTCATCAAGCAGGCCTTGGGAGACCTCCTCGTGCTCTAGCAGGCGCGGATGCGGCGGTAGATCTCGGCATCGACGATCCGTGGCTCTTCCACGTCGCCGTCAAATATCGGCATGAGCAGGAAATCTGTTTCATCGCCAAGATCCTGCATCACTTGATGGGCGATTTCTGGGCTCATCACTTCGAAAGAGGTGAATCCGGTCGGATCCTCGTCGTCGCCTTGGATGTTGACGCCGTTCTTATCGGCGAGCTGATAACCAACCAATTTTTTCACGAGTTTAATTCCTTTTTCGTTCGACTCTGCACAATTCAGGATTATTTTTCCAACCATGCTTGACTGGCGGACTAGGCGTCGCTACCCCTGCATATGCACAGGCGCGTCAGCGGCACTCCCTTGACGGGATAT
>Ga0182742_1005134_pt1 | contig 11305 bp, 10 predicted proteins | sample eDN5th37CBELigMG_FD_128880 | JGI IMG/M metagenome (GOLD analysis project Ga0182742, IMG submission 128880) | Enriched Miracle-Growth compost microbial communities from Emeryville, California, USA - eDNA 5th pass 37_C BE-Lig MG (version 2)... ... | reverse complement strand
GACGCTCGCACCATGCACGGTGGCGGAGAGGAGAAAGGCGGTCCAGGCCGCGCGCCGCGGCGGGTAGAGCTTCCGCAGCGCATTGGCCAGCCCGAACAGCACCAGCCCGGTATAGGCCAGCGCGAAGAGGCCGAGCACCGGCAGCGACAGCCCGGCCATCTCAGCGCCTCCCCTCGGTCGCCAGCTTCACGGCCAGCAGCCCCAGCGCACCGCCCAGCACCCAGCGCTGCACCGCCATCCAGGCAGGACGCGTGCCGAGGAACCGGGCGATGCCCCCCGCGCCCCAGACCAGCACCGCATCCGAGGCGGTGCAGACCGCGATCTGCACCACGCCGAGTACCGCTCCCTGGATAAAGACATTACCGCGTGCCGGATCGATGAAGGGCGGCAGCACCGCCATGTAGAACAGCGCCACCTTCGGGTTCAGCGCCGCCGTGGCGAAGCCAACGCCGAGCAGGCGCGCCACTGGCTCCCGTGGCATCGGCCGCGGGGCGAAGAGCGGCTGCCCGCCCGGCCGCAGGCATTGCCAGGCAAGGAAGGCCAGATAGGCCGCACCGCCCAGCCGCAGCACATCCCAGGCATAGGGAACCGCCAGCAGCGCCGCGGTGATGCCCGCCGCTGCACAGAGCATGATGGCGAGCGATCCAAGCTGGCAGCCGATCAGCGAGACCATCCCGGCTCCGGTCCCCTGCGCCAGGCTGCGTGAGACGAGGTAGAGCATGTTCGGCCCCGGCGTCAGCGCCAGGCCGAGCGACAGCGCGGCGAAGGTCAGCAGGGTGGCGAGGGAGGGCATGTTGTTGTCCGGCGGCGCCGATTCAGACCTTCGGGCCTACGGCCCCTTGGTCATCGGGGCCGCTTACCCCTGCACCGAGAACCCGCCATCCACCGGGATGGCAACACCGGTGATGAAGGCGGCCGCATCGCTCGCCAGGAAGCCGGCAATGCCCTCGAAATCCCGCGGATCGCCCCAGCGGCCGGCAGGCGTGCGTGCCAGCACGTTGTCGTGCAGCGTCGTCACCTGCTCCCGCGCGCGCCTGGTCAGGTCGGTGTCGATCCAGCCCGGCAGGATGACGTTTACCGTGATGCCGTCCTTCGCCCAGGCCACGGCCAGGGACTTCGTCAACTGCACCACTCCGCCCTTGCTGGCGCCATAGGCCGCGGTGAAGGGCAGGCCGAAGATCGAGAGCATGGAGCCGTTGTTGATGATCCGCCCATGCCCGCTTGCCTTGAGATGCGGATAGGCGGCCTGGCTGGCCAGCATGGCGCTGGTCAGGTTGGTATCGATCACCTCGCGCCATTCGGCCAGGGAGAATTCCTCCGGCCGCTTGCGGATGTTGATCCCGGCATTGTTCACCAGGATGTCGAGCCGGCCGAAGCGCGTGACGGTGGCCTGCACCATGGCTTCGATCGCCTGTGGGTCGGTGATGTCGGCCACCACCGAATCGGCCGGTCCGCCCAGCCCGTTCAGCTCGGCCACCGCCGCCGCGTTCTTCTCCGCATTGCGGCCGGCGACCATCACGCTGGCGCCGCAGCGCGCCAGGCCGCGCGCCAGCCCCAGGCCGATGCCGCCATTGCCGCCCGTCACCAGCGCGACGCGGCCATGCAGGTCGAACAGCGCGGTCATGCGGCCTTCTCCCTCTCGATCATCTCGACGAAGCGGCGGAAGAGGTGGTGGCTGTCATTCGGGCCGGAGGAGGCCTCCGGATGATACTGCACGGAGAAGGCCGGGCGGTCGGTACAGGCCAGCCCCTCATTCGAGCCGTCGAACAGCGACACATGCGTCGCCCTGACATTCGGCGGCAGCGTTTTCTCGTCCACGGCGAAGCCGTGGTTCTGGCTGGTGATCTCCACCTTGCCCGTGTCGAGATCCTTCACCGGCTGGTTGGCGCCGCGATGGCCGCGATCCAGCTTGTAGGTCCTGGCGCCCAGCGCCAGCGCCAGAAGCTGGTGCCCGAGGCAGATGCCGAAGACCGGCACCCGCTTGTCCAGCACCCGGCGGATGGTGGGGGCGGCGTATTCGGCCGTCGCCGCCGGGTCGCCCGGGCCGTTGGAAAGGAACACGCCATCTGGCTCGTGCCGCAGGATCTCCTCTGCCGTCGCATTCGCCGGCACCACCGTCACGTCGCAGCCCACCGTGGCGAGGCAGCGCAGGATGTTGCGCTTGGCGCCGTAATCCACGGCGACGACCTTGTATTTCGGCGCGGTCTGGCGGCCGAAGCCCTCCGGCCAGAACCATTCCGTCTCGTCCCAGCGATAGGGTTGGCGGCAGGAGACCTCCTTCGCCAGGTCCATCCCTACCAGCCCCGGCCAGGAACGGGCCTGGGCGCGCAGGGCCTCGATGTCGAATTTCCCATCCGCCGGATAGCAGAGCACGCCATTCGGCGCGCCACCGTCGCGGATGCGGGCGGTGAGCGCGCGGGTATCCACCCCGGCGATGCCTGGCATGCCATGGCTCTTCAGCCAGTCATCCAGATGCCGGGTGGCGCGCCAGTTGGAGGGTTCGGTCAGGTCCTGCTTCACCACCAGCCCGCGGGCGGCGGGGGTGGCGGCCTCGATATCCTCGGGATTCGCCCCGACATTGCCGATATGCGGGAAGGTGAAGGTGATGATCTGCCCGGCATAGGAGGGATCGGTCAGCACCTCCTGATAGCCGGACATGCTGGTGTTGAAGCAGACCTCGCCCACCGGGGCGCCCCCTGCCGGGGTGAAGGCGCCGAAGCCGCGACCCCAGAGCACCGTCCCATCGCCCAGGACGAGGGCAGCAGTCGCCCCCTCGGGTGCGCGGAGGTCGGATTCGCCGGCCGGGGTCGTGTCGGGGCTCTGCATGAATGTCTCCGCGATGGGGGCGCCGGGAAGCTCGGCCAAGGGAAGGCCGGTGGCCTGGAGGATGGCCGGCCAGTGCCGGGCCGGAATGGCGCGGGACTGGCGCCATTTGCGCACCGCCTCCGTGCCGATGCCACAACGCCGCGCCGCGGCCTCCGGGCCGCCAAGCAGGGCGATGATGTCTTCAACCGTCCGCATGCCCCGGTTATGCGGGAAAAGTTTTCCCAGTTCAACGCAAACCCGCGGGTTGGGAAAAAACTTCCCGGCCGCCTCCCGCCTGTTCGGCCCTCATGCTACAGCCGCCCATGACCGGAAAGGAGAGCCCAGCCATGGCCGAGGACCTGCGCAGCCGCTTCACCGAGGAGATGAAGGCCGCCATGAAGGCCGGCGATGCGGCGCGGACCTCCACCATCCGCATGATCATTGCGAAGCTGAAGGAGGTGGACATCGCCGCTCGCCCTTCCGGCGTCGAGAAGGTGCCGGATGAGCAGATCGCCGCCATGCTGCGCGGCATGGTGAAGAGCCGGCGGGAGAGCGCCGACCTCTACCGCCAGGGCGGCCGCCAGGACCTGGTGGAGAAGGAGGAGGCTGAGATCCGCGTGATCGAATCCTTCCTGCCGCAGCAGATGGACGAGGCCGCCATGCAGGCCGCCATCCGCGATGCCATCGCCGAGACCGGCGCCGCCAGCGTGAAGGATATGGGCAAGGTCATGGGCGTGCTGCGGGCGAAGCATGCGGCAACCATGGATCTCGGCAAGGCCGGGCCCATGGTGAAGGCGGCGCTCGGGGGTTGAGTCCCGAGCGGGGCCGGGACCGGCGGCGGGAACCAGGTCGGGCTGGGGCGTTGTAGCTGCATGGCCGCCGCGCCGCATCAGGAGCATCCATGCCGGACCGCCTGCATCGAAGCATCCAGACTGTCCTTGGCCTGACGGGCTGTGCCGCCCTCCTCGCCGCCTGCGCCAACCAGCCGCCGAGCCGCTCGGTGGGCTCGACCCCGATCGGCAGCACGGCTACCGGTCAGACCTATCTGAGCCCTGCAGGCTACGGCCCCGGCGGCATCAACCTGAATTACTATACCGGCGCCGATCCGAACTTCCCCGAAGGGACGCCCGGAGGCAGCGATGGTGGCGGGGACGGTGGCGGCGCGGGCGGCGGTATGCGGTAGCACGCCCGCCCGCCGGCCAGGCTTGTTAGTCCGGCGGGCCGATTCAGACCTGCGGGCCTGAGGTCCCTCTGGTCATCGGACCGCCTCAGCGCGCGAGGCCTGGGAGCAGGCCTTGTCCCGCCAGCAGCCCGGCGGTGCCCCGCCCCAGTCCCATGGCCTGCCGGGCGAAGGCCCGCTTCAGCCGCGGCATCCGGTCCACCGCCGCGATGCCGAGCCGCCGCGCCCAGCGAACCGGCGCGATGTCATTGCCGAACAGCCGCTCCAGCGCATGCATGCCGGAAAGCATCATCAGCGTGTCCGGCCGCCGCCTTGCTTGGTAGCGGGCGAGCAGGGCCGGGCTGCCGGGATCCTCGCCGCCATTCCAGGCTTCGATTACCAGTTCCGCCAGGGCGGCGACATCGCGGAAGCCAAGGTTCAGCCCCTGCCCAGCGATCGGATGCACGCCATGCGCCGCATCCCCGACCAGGGCAAGGCGTGTGTCGTACCAGCGGGAGACATGCAGGGCGGAGAGCGGATAGGACCAGCGCCGCCCGACTGGTCGGATCTCGCCGAGATGGTCGCCGAGGCGCCGCCGCAACTCCCGCCCGAAGCCCACATCGTCCAGTGCCAGCATCCGCCGGGCGATCTCCGTCCGGTCGGCCCAGACGAAGGCGGAGGCATGCGGCAATTCCGCCGTTCCGAATCCGCCCGGGCCGCTCAGCGGCAATTGCGCGAAGGGGCCGTTGGGTAGGAATTGCTCCAGCGCGACATTGTTGTGCGGCCGCTCATGCGCGAAGGCGCCGACCATGCCGATCTGGTGGTAGTCCAGCACCGCCGCGCGAATCCCGGCCTGACGGCGCAGCGGGCTGTTCCGCCCCTCCGCCCCCACCACCAGCCGGGCATGGATGGTTTCGCCGGTCGAGAGGCGCAGTATTGCGCCCTCCACCCGCCTCTCCACCTCGGCCAGGGCCGGGGCGAAGACCCGCAGATTAGGCAGATGCGGCAATTGCGCGTTCAGCGCCACGCGCAGCGCGCGGGCCTCCACCATGAAGCCGAAGGGTTCCGGCCCGACCTCGCTCGCCTCGAAATGCAGGGTGAGGGGTGAGGCAGGCTCGCCCGGGCGGCCATCGGCGACGCGGATCTGCTCGATGGGGCAGGGCGGTTCGGGCAGGCGGGACCAGATGCCGGACGCCTCCAGCAGCCGCTTGGAGGTCAGGGCGATGGCATAGGCCCGGCCGTCGAATTCCGGCAGTTCCATCGGCGGCAGGGGCTGGCTGTCCACCACCGCCACCGGCACGCCGCCCGTGGCCAGGGTGGCGGCCAGGGTGGCACCAACCGGGCCGGCACCGATGATGCAGGCCGCGACCTCCAGCGTCTCCGTCATGCCCGCTTCATGCCAGTCCTGACGGTTGCGGTCCATCCGTCTCGCCGCCCGCATCCTGCCCGGCATCTGCACAAATTTCGGGCAGATCCTCGCTTGGGGGCTGCGGCGACGGCCGGGAAGGCCGGATTCCGCTCTGGCACGGGATTTGAAAGCAGCCAGCCGGCAGCTTTCGCAGGAGGACCCCGGGCCGATGAAGCTGATCATGGCCTTCATTAAGCCCTTCAAGCTGGACGAGGTGCGCGAAGCGCTTTCCGCGCTCGGCATGCAGGGAATGACGGTGACCGAAGTGAAGGGCTTCGGCCGCCAGAAGGGGCAGACGGAGATCTACCGCGGTGCCGAATACCAGGTGAGCTTCGTGCCCAAGATCAAAATCGAGCTCGTCGTGCCGAACGACCGGGTGGACGACATGGTCGAGGCGATCGCCACAACGGCGCGCACCGGAAAGATCGGTGACGGAAAAGTTTTCGTGCTGGATGTGGAGCGGACGCTCCGCATCCGCACCGGCGAGACCGATGCGGCGGCGCTTTAGCGTCGCCGCATTGCTGCAGTGACCACGGAAAAGAAGAGGATGAGGATGCTTGCACGCGCAAATGGTGCGCGGCCGATCCACGCGCCCGGCACGAAGCGGCTCGCTTCGCGCCCCGGCGTGATCGGACGCGTGCTTGCCGGTGTGGCTGCGGCGCTGTTCGCCGCAACGCCGGCCCTGGCCCAGGATGGTCCGGCGATCGATACCGGCGACACCGCCTGGATGCTGACCAGCACCGGGCTCGTGCTGCTGATGACCATTCCCGGCCTGGCCCTGTTCTATGCCGGCATGGTGCGCAAGAAGAACGTGCTCGCCACCATGATGCAGAGCTTCACCATCGCCGCGCTCGTCTCGGTGGTTTGGATGGTGGCCGGCTACAGCCTGGCCTTCGGCGGGGGCAATGCCTGGATCGGCGACCTTTCCCGCCTGTTCCTGGCCGGGCTGGAGAAGACCTGGGACAAGCCCTTCATGCTGGGCAGCGGCGATGCGGCGGTGGCGATGACCATCCCGGAGACCGTCTTCCTGATGTTCCAGATGACCTTCGCCATCATCACGCCGGCGCTGATCACCGGGGCCTTCGCGGACCGGATGCGCTTCAGCGCCCTGGTGGTGTTCACCATCCTCTGGTCGCTGCTGGTCTATGCCCCGGTGGCGCATTGGGTCTGGCACCCGAATGGCTGGATCTTCGGTCTCGGCGCGCTCGACTTCGCCGGCGGCACGGTGGTGCACATCAATGCGGGTGTCGCGGGGCTGGTCTGCGCCATCGTGCTCGGCAAGCGGATGGGCTACGGGCAGGAGAACATGGCGCCCTTCAATCTCGCATTGGCCGTCATCGGCGCTTCCCTGCTCTGGGTCGGCTGGTTCGGCTTCAATGCCGGCTCCGCGGCGGGTGCGGGTGCCCGTGCCGGCATGGCCATGCTGGTGACGCAGCTCGCCGCCGCGGCCGCGGCGCTGGCCTGGATGTTCGCGGAGTGGGCCACCAAGGGGAAGCCCTCGGTCCTCGGCGCGATCTCCGGCGCCGTGGCCGGGCTGGTCGCCATCACTCCGGCCTCCGGCTTCGTTCTGCCGGCGCCGGCGCTGCTCATCGGCGCGGTGGCCGGCCTGGCAGGGTTCTGGGGCGCCACCGCGCTGAAGCATGCCTGTGGCTATGACGACAGCCTGGACGCCTTCGGCGTGCATGGCGTCTGCGGCATCGTCGGCAGCCTGCTGACCGGTGTCTTCGCCTATGGGGCGCTCTCCGCGACGGAGTCCGACCCGGCGGGCATCAGTGGCTCCCTGCAGCAGTTCCTCCTGCAGCTCTATGCGACCGCCGCGGTCTTCGCCTTCTCCGCCGTCGGGACCTTCATCCTGCTGAAGATCGTGGACGCGATGGTCGGCCTGCGCGTGCCTGAGGAGGAGGAGCGCGAGGGCCTCGACGTCACCCAGCACGGCGAGCGCCTCGCCTGAATGCACTGTGCGGGGCAGGCGAGGGACCCGTCCTGCCCCGCGCCTTCCACGACAGATCGACCAAGCCTGCCGGCGGCATCCCAGCCGGCGAGAGGGGGACTTGACCTGATGCGTAACAAACCCGGAATGGCTGGCCGGCTTGCCCTGGCCTCGCTCCTCGGCGCGGCCGCCATCGTGGCCTCGCTGCTCCCGGCGAGCAAGGCGGAGGCCTTCGAGATCCCGGAGGCCGGCCTGACCGTCACGGTGACACCCACCATCGCCTCCGACTACCTGTTCCGCGGCATTAGCCAGACGCGCAACAACTGGGCGTTCCAGGGCAGCCTCGACGTCCAGCATGAGAGCGGCGTCTATATCGGCGCAGCCCTCAGCAATGCGAAATTCCTGGCCAGCCCCTGGAACGATACCCGGCAGGAACTCGATCTGCTCGCCGGCTATCGCTTCAACCTGGGCCCGGTGGCCCTGGATGTCGGCTATATCGCCTATCTCTATCCCGGCCAGGACAAGGCGCCGGGCACGCAGTTGAACGAGTACCAGGAGATCGCGCTGAAGGCGAGCTACGCCATCGAGCCGGTGAAGCTGCTGGCGGCCTTCAATTACTCGCCGAATTTCTTCGGGCGCTCCGGCGACGGCTTCTACCTCGAAGGTGGCGCGGATGTGACCCTCCCCTACGAGTTCACCGCCTCCGCCCGGCTCGGTTATCAATGGATCGAGCGCAACAGCTTCTTCGGCACGCCCGACTATCTCTGGTACTCGATCGGGATCTCGCGGGAGATCTATGCCGGCGTCACAGCCTCGGTGGCCTGGTACGGCACCGACATCAGGAAGCGCGACTGCGCCCCGGTGGTGGACCGCGCCGATCAGGGCCAGCGCATCTGTGAGGGCCGGGTGCTGTTCAGCCTTTCCCGCACCTTCTGAAGGCCCGGTGACCGGAGCGGGCAAAAAACCGCCGGTTACAACCGCTTCCGGTGTATATGCGTGGCAGTCTGTGAACTGCCACGAGTACAATGTCCCGAGTCACTGCTGACCGGCCCCTTTCCGGGGTCCGCCGTTTTGCCTCTCCTGCGGTCAAAGCGCTGCTGAAGCGGCGCCTTGCCGAGTTGCTCGGCCTGCTCTGCGGGCTGGGCGGCCTGGCCCTGCTTCTGGCCCTGGCCAGCTACAATCCGGCCGATCCCTCCTGGAACACCGCCAGCACGCAGCCTCCGACCAATCTGGCCGGTCCCTTCGGCGCGGTCCTCTCGGACATGCTGCTGCAGAATTTCGGCTGGGGGGCCACGCTGCCCGGCCTCGCCCTGCTGGCCTGGGCCTGGCGGCTGGCGACGCATCGCGGCCTCGGCCTGGTCCCGGCTCGACTCGCGGCGCTGCTGGCGGCGCTGCCGGCGGTAGCCGCGGCGCTGACCCTGCTGCCCCTGCCACGGGACTGGCCCACCCAGGCCGGAGGCGGCGGTGTCGTCGGCAGCCTCCTCGTCGGCGGCGTGACGGGGGCAGGGGAGGCGGTGCTCGGTCCCTTCGGCCTGGTGATCGGCGATGCGGTGCTGGTGGCGGCGGCGCTGGCGCTCTTCGTTGGGGCGCTTGGCCTCTCGCCGGCGGAATGGCTGCGCCTCGGCCGCGCCACCCGCCGCTCCGCCCTGGGCGTGGCGCGGGCGGGAAGCGCGGGGGCGCGCGGCGCGGCCGGCCTGCTCGGGCGCCTCTCCTTCCCCTCCGTTTTCCGTGGCCTGTCCCACTTCCGCACGCGCCGGGCGGAGCCAGGCGCCGATCTGTCCGCCGTGCTGCGCGCCGCCGATGCGGCCGCCGCGACCCCGCGCCGCCGCGCCGAGCCCCGGATCGCCGCGCCGGAAGCCCCCGCCGAGGAGCGTCCGCCTGCCCCGCCGCCCCGGATCGCCACCCCGGCCCCGCCGGCGAAGCGCAGCGGCGCGGCCCGGCAGCAGAAGCTCGACCTGCAGGAAGGGCCCTGGCGCCTGCCGCCCCTCTCCCTGCTGGCGGAGCCGCCGGCGAAGCGTAGCGGCCGCCCGACCGAGGAAGCCCTGCAGGCCAATGCCCGGCTGCTGGAGCAGGTGCTGGAGGATTACGGCGTGCGCGGCCGCATCGCCGCCATCAATCCCGGCCCGGTGGTCACGCTCTACGAGCTGGAGCCGGCGCCCGGCACCAAATCCGCCCGCGTCATCGGCCTAGCGGACGACATCGCCCGCAACATGCATGTCACCGCCGTGCGCATCGCCACCGTCCCCGGCCGCAACGTCATCGGCATCGAACTGCCGAATGCGAAGCGGGAGACGGTCTATCTCGCCGAGATGTTCGCCGATGAGGAATGGGTCCGCAATTCCGGCCGGCTGCCCCTGGCGCTGGGCAAGGATATCGGCGGGGCGCCGGTGATCGCCGACCTCGCCCGCATGCCGCATCTGCTGATCGCGGGCACCACCGGCTCCGGCAAGTCGGTGGCGATCAACACCATGATCCTGTCGCTGCTCTGGCGCTTCTCGCCGGAGGAATGCCGCTTCATCATGATCGACCCGAAGATGCTGGAGCTTTCGGTCTATGACCGCATCCCGCACCTTCTGGCCCCGGTGGTGACGGAGCCGTCCAAGGCGATCGGCGCGCTGAAATGGACGGTGCGGGAGATGGAGCGCCGCTACCGCGCCATGTCGCAGCTCGGCGTGCGCAATATCGGCGGCTACAACGAGAAGGTGACCGAGGCACAGCGGCGCGGCGAGGTGCTGACCCGCCGCGTGCAGGTGGGCTTCGACCCGGAGACCGGCAAGCCGGTCTTCGAGGACCAGCCGCTCGCCCTGGAGCCGCTGCCGATGATCGTCGTCGTCATCGACGAGATGGCCGACCTGATGATCGTCGCCGGCAAGGAGATCGAGGCGGCGGTGCAGCGCCTGGCGCAGATGGCGCGCGCCGCCGGCATCCATGTGATCATGGCGACGCAGCGACCCTCGGTGGATGTCATCACCGGCACCATCAAGGCGAATTTCCCGACCCGCATCAGCTTCCAGGTCACCAGCAAGATCGACAGCCGCACCATCCTGGGCGAGATGGGCGCGGAGCAATTGCTCGGCCAGGGCGACATGCTGCACATGGCGGGCGGCGGCCGCGTCAGCCGCGTGCACGGCCCCTTCGTCTCCGATGCCGAGGTGGAACGGGTTGTCGAATTCCTGCGCGAGCAGGGCGAGCCCGCCTATGTCGAGGAGGTCACCGAGGCGGAGGAGGATCTCGGTGGCGGCGAGGGCGGCGGCCTGTCGCTCTCCGGCATCGCCGGCGCCTCGGATGGCGAGAAGGCGCTGTTCGACCAGGCGGTGGCGCTGGTCGCGCGCGAGGGCAAGGCGAGCACCAGCTTCATCCAGCGGCACCTGGCCATCGGCTACAACCGCGCCGCCAAGCTGATCGAGCAGATGGAGAAGGAGGGCATCGTCGGCCCGGCCAACCATGTGGGGAAGCGCGAGGTACTGGTGCGGCGGAGCAGCGAGGAGGATTAGGCCGCGCCCGGCGCGGGGCTGCCGCCGCGATTGACGCGGTGCCGGCCCGCGCGCGAGGCTCGTTGCTGGCCTCCCCGTCACACCGCGCCACAGGAGCCCGCATGCGCCCCCTGATCCCCGCGCTTCTCGCCTGCCTTGCCGCCCTGCCTGCCGCGGCACAGGACCGCCCGCTTCTCTATCCGACCCGCGATGTCAGCGTTGTCTACCGCCTCACCGGCCCGCAGGCGGAGGGGCAGGAGATGCGCCTCTCCTGGCTCAGCGCCGAGCAGAAGCTTCGCACCGACATGCCGGGCGGCATGGGTTGGGCGGTGCTGGACCGGCGCAGCCGGCGCGTCGTCATGGTGATGGACGCGCAGCGCATGGTGATGGAGCTGCCGCTCGGCGCCGCCGGCGGCCCGTCCCTGCCGGAGCCGGGCGAGAATGCCCGCTTCACCCGCGGTGGCAATGCGGTGGTGGCCGGGCATTCCTGCACCCTCTGGCGCTACCAGGAGGGGCAGAACAGCGGCGAG
>Ga0182742_1005133_pt1 | contig 11310 bp, 11 predicted proteins | sample eDN5th37CBELigMG_FD_128880 | JGI IMG/M metagenome (GOLD analysis project Ga0182742, IMG submission 128880) | Enriched Miracle-Growth compost microbial communities from Emeryville, California, USA - eDNA 5th pass 37_C BE-Lig MG (version 2)... ... | reverse complement strand
TTCTCGGTGCCGATCGCGGCCGCTTCCCTCAGCAGCTTTTCGTTCCTCACCATTTCGAGCGTATGCTTTTCGCGTTCGCGGCGCACGTCCTGGGCGAGGCGGGCGTTTTCCGCCGCATAGGCGGCGCGGGCCATGTCCTTTTGCGCGCGAACCTCCTGCGGGCTCAGCGGCATGGTGGCCTTCATCCGTTCCTCAGTGAACTTGACGATGCGCTTCTGGATCGTCGGCGCGATGAGCAGACCGGTCAGCGTGGCGGCGAGAAAGCCGAGCGCGAAGAGAAGGGCATACTCGATCACGGGTCAACTCGTTTCAAAACTAGGCCCAAACCGGCTCGAACGAGCACACTATAGCGGCTCGTTCGATCTTGCGGGAGGGGCGTTGTTCGAGAAATCAACGTATGATCAACCAGACGGGCGAGACCCCTGTTTCATTCTCAGAAAGGATTCCAGGTGGGTTCGCGCGTCAGCTTCAGGTAGCCGGCATTGATGCCAAGGCGGGCTCCGACGCCGGTACGGATCGGCACCAGCACGACATCGCGGTTGACATTGACCTGCATGCCGACGCCGGCAATCACATAGGCCGAGCCGGAAACGCCGCCGTAGCGCTCGTAAAGCGAATTGATGTCGGGCAGGTTGTAGACCAGCATCATGGTGCGGCTGCCCTGGCCGCCCCAGTCGAGGCCGAGCGACGGGCCCTGCCAGAACACCGAATGCTGGCCGGCATTTTTGGTGTTGAGCGTGCCTTCGCCATAGGTCAGGCCGGCGATGAAGGCGCCGGAGCCTTCCTGGCCGAGAATATAGCCGTTCGGCAGGCCGTAGGATTCGAAGGCGCGCTCGACCACCTTTGCAAGGCCGCCGGAGGTCGAGCCGAAGAAGCTGTGGCCCGTATCGACGATTTCCTGCATGGAATATTGGTTGTTCTGCTGCGCGTTCGCCGGCATGGCCAGCGCAAGCGCGAAGATCGCCGCTGCTACGATCCGGAATGCCGCCGCGGCCAGATTGGAAACACCCATGTCCCGTTCGCCTTCCTTCATGTCTCGGCCCAGTCCATGCCGCAATTTGACGCGATCGTCTTAACAATCGGTTTACCAAATGTGGTGTCATTATGGCTGTCTTCAAATCGGGCACGCCTCGCGCAATACCGGCATGGTATGCGTCGCGCAGATGCCCGCGAATGTGCCTATCAAGGGCCGTCCGCGTTGAACGTATACGTGGATCTGGGAGAATTTTATGGTGAAGAATCCGAACCTTACACTGACCGGCCCTGATCTGGCAGCGCTTTTGTGCAGCCGTGTCTGCCATGATGTGATCTCGCCTGTCGGAGCGATCAACAACGGCCTTGAGCTGCTCGACGAGGGCGGCGCGGATGCCGAGGCGATGGACCTCATCCGCACCAGCGCGCTGAATGCCTCCGTGCGTCTCAAGTTCGCCCGCCTCGCTTTCGGCGCATCCGGCTCTGTCGGCGCATCCATCGATACGGGCGAGGCGGAAAAGGCCGCACGCGATTTTGCCGCCGCCGAAAAGAAGACGGAAGTCACCTGGTCGGGTCCGCGCGCGATCGTGGCGAAGAACCGGGTCAAGCTGCTGCTGAACCTGTTCCTCATCGCCTATGGCGCCATTCCCCGCGGCGGCTCGATCGACGTGACGCTCGACAACCCGGAATTCGACGCGGTCTTCAAGCTCACCGCCAAGGGCCGTATGCTGCGCGTGCCGCCGAAATTCACGGAAATCCTGTCCGGAACGCCGGAGGAGGCCGTGGATGCCCATTCGATCCAGCCCTATTACACGGTGCTGCTGGCCGAAGAGGCCGGCATGGAATTGGATGTGGCGGTCAGCCCGGAAGAAATCTCCTTCATCGCCCGCACGGTGCCTGCCGCGGCATGATCGCCGAGGCTGGCGGCCGCGTTGCGCAGGAACGCCGCCACGGTTCGTTAACCATGGCGGCTAACGCTTTGTTTGCCAGTCGTCGGTAGAGTCGCTGCTTGTATTGTTCCCGCTTAACGAGCGGGAGGCCAAGGAGCAGCAAATGCAGCGGTTGATGATCGCCGATGGTTCGGATGTCGTCCGGAAGGTCGGCAAGCGTATTCTTTCCGGCTTCGACTTCCTCGTGCTGGAAGCCTCCAGCTCGCTCGAAGCGCTGGTGCGTTGCCAGGCGGAGCTGCCCAACATCCTCATCGTCGACGCCGCCATGGACGGCGCGCTGGAACTGATCGGCAATGTCCGCAACCTGCCGCAGGGCAAGTCCGTGCGCATCTACTACTGCGTCGTCGAGGCCGACCTCAGGAAGATGATGATGGGCAAGCGCGCCGGAGCGGACGATTTCCTGCTGAAGCCGTTCGATCGCAAGATCCTCACGCAGGTCTTCGGAAGCCTCTCGGCCGCCGCCTGAAAAGACCGGCCATCGACGGAACGCCATGAACGCGGCAGCTCGTGAGGAGTTGGCCGCGTTTCGTTTTCGTTTTGCGGGCTGAACGTCACGGCCATGGCGGGAAGGGGAGTTGGCTGGCGGTCTGCATGGTAGACAAACAAAACCCGCCGGCGGGCGGCGGGTCGAAATCCGTAAGCGGGAAGGGGCCTTATCAGGCGCTTTCGAGATAGTCCCCGTCCGGCTCGCGCAGCACATAGCCGCGGCCCCAAACCGTCTCGATATAGTTCGCGCCGCCGGCGGCATTGGCCAGCTTCTTGCGCAGTTTGCAGATGAAGACGTCGATGATCTTCAATTCCGGCTCGTCCATGCCGCCGTAAAGGTGGTTGAGGAACATTTCCTTGGTGAGCGTCGTGCCCTTGCGCAGCGAGAGCAGCTCGAGCATCTGGTATTCCTTGCCCGTGAGATGCACGCGCTGGCCGCCGACCTCGACCGTCTTGGCGTCGAGGTTGACGATGAGTTCGCCCGTCGAGATGACCGACTGGGCATGGCCCTTCGAGCGGCGCACGATGGCGTGGATGCGGGCGACGAGCTCGTCCTTGTGGAAAGGCTTCGTCATATAGTCGTCGGCGCCGAAGCCGAGGCCGCGCACCTTGTCCTCGATGCCGGCCATGCCGGAGAGGATGAGGATCGGAGTCTTGACCTTGGACAGGCGCAGCGTGCGAAGAACCTCGTAACCCGACATGTCAGGCAGGTTCAGGTCGAGCAGGATGATGTCGTAATCGTACAACTTGCCCAGATCGACGCCTTCCTCACCGAGGTCGGTCGTGTACACGTTGAAACTTTCGGACTTCAGCATCAATTCGATGCTCTGCGCCGTAGCGCTGTCGTCCTCAATGAGTAGAACCCGCATATCTGTCCCCTTTTCCGCCGCTCAAGGTATCTGGCCCCCTACGCGATACGGATCCAGTCGTTGCCTGATTTGGAGGCTGCCACGAATTGGTTAACAAATCCTGATTCCCTTTGGCAAGGTGTATCGATCTGTTAATTATTTTAGGCAGCTCCCTGATTTTATGCATGAATCGGAATTTTGGCTCTTAACCTTCTTCATCAAGAAACTCCGCTAACCGACTCTTTCGACTCATCAAAGCGATCACCTCTTTTTTTGTGAACCGCATTTACTGAGCCTTAAATCATCGTCGCTATGATTAACGATGCCCGTAAACGAAAGGTTACCAGCGGTAGGATTTCATTAATCTCGCTGAATTTTTTTACGGTTCGGCAGGGTTTGCCGGGCTACGGGTGGAAGGACCGGCCCCCGGCGTGCGGTGAAACGCCACGCCCCGGGTACGGATTTGGAATGCCGGGCAGGCGGATGCCGGAGTTTTGGCGGCCGTTTGCCCTATGCCGGGGTCTCGCTATCCACGGGAGTATTGCGTATGAAGTCGCGTGAGAGCCTAGTTCGCCTGAAGGAATTTCAGGTGAAAGACAAGAGACGGCAGCTGGCCCAGCTTCAGTTGATGATGTCCGAATTCGAGCGGATGTCGAAGGAACTGGAAAGCCAGATCGCCATCGAAGAGAAGAAGTCCGGGATCACCGATCCCAACCACTTCGCCTATCCCACCTTCGCCAAGGCGGCGCGCCAGCGTTCCGACAACCTTCAGGTCTCGATTCGGGAACTCAAGGTGCAGCAGGACGCGGCCGAACTGGCGCTGGAAGAGGCGGAGGCGGAATTCGCCAAGGCTTCGGCGCTCGAAGAGCGCGACAACGCGGTCCGGCTTCGCGCCTGACCGGTGCCGTTCTGAAGAACCCTCGCGAGCGGCCGCAAGACCGCTCACGAGGGCTCTTCGCGTTTTTTCCGCGAGATGCCTAGAGGTTGACGACGTCCTGCCATTCCTTGTGGCGCATGGCCTGCGCCCGGAAGAAGGGGCACAGCGGCATGATCTTCCAGCCGCCCGCGCGCGCCGCCTCGACGGCATGGGCCGCCAGTGCCTGACCGATGCCCTTGCCGCGCAAGGCATCCGGCACGCCCGTATGGTCGACGATGATGAGCTGCGGTGAGGCGCGCGAATAGGTCACCTCCGCCTCGTGCCCTTCGACGATGGTGTAGTATCGGCCCTTCGAGCCGCTGTCCTGGTTCAGGATATTCATCGGGTCCTCGCTTGCTGCCTGGCAGTTATCCTTTCCTGTTCTCCGCCGCCCCGCAAGCGCATGAATGTGAACACAGCGTGCTGCTTCCGCGTGTCCACGATGCTATGCAGGGGCACAGAAACCGCGATGTGCCTTTATGATCCTTGTCGTTCCCGTTCTACTCGTCCTGTCCGCGCTGTGCCTTGCCTTCGGCCTCGTCCTGCCGCTGGTCCGTTTCGAGAAGCTCTATTTTTTCGACGAGACGCCGTCGCTGCTGGATATCGTGCTTTCGCTCTGGGAGCAGGGGAGCGGCGGGCTTGCGGTGCTTGTCGCGCTTTTCTCCATCGTCTTTCCGGTGATCAAGCTGATCGGCGTCGCGCTGGAGGCGACCGCGCCCGCCGCGCCGGACGGCAGGGCGAGCCTGATGGCGCGGTTGCTGCCGATCCTCGGGAAATGGTCGATGATGGATGTGATGCTGGTGGCGCTCGTCATCGTGGCGGCCAAGACGAGCGGCATGGCTTCGGCCTTCACGCAGCCGGGCCTGTGGTTCTATGCCGCGTCGGCCACCATGACGGGGCTGCTGCAGATGACGCTGCGGCCGCATGGAACGCCGGCCCCATAAAGCGAATGCGGCCGCGATGGGCGCGGCCGCATGGTCTTGACGAGGAATATGCCTAGTGGCGGTATTGCTGGATGCGCGTGGTGCGCAGGCCGGCAAGGCCATGATCGTTGATGGAGGATTGCCAGGACAGGAATTCTTCGACCGTCAGCGTATAGCGCTCGCAGGCTTCTTCGAGACTGAGAAGGCCGCCGCGCACGGCAGCGACGACTTCGGCCTTCCGGCGGATCACCCAGCGCCGCGTGTTGGCCGGCGGCAGATCGGCGATCGTCAGGGGGCTGCCATCGGGGCCGATGACATATTTAACGCGGGGTCGTATCAGTTCGGTCATTGGACTCTCTACATAAACTCAAGACCATATGGCAGCGACTCTAGCCCGCCACATTTAAGATTTGCCTAAGCGCACGCTAACAATTTTCTAATCTTTTGAGCGGCTTCGCCCTTCATGCCTATACTGCAGAAGGCCGGTTTCCCTTATGTTTGCCCGCCTTGCCGCGCGCATTGCCCGCATGGGAGCCATGCAAATATTTCATTCCCATTTTATTCAAATGCTGATAGTACGCCCCAAAACTCAAGGGCGGCGTTGCGGACGCCATCGGAAGCCCGAGGATGCATTCGACATGAATTCCTTTGCGCACCACTCCTGAAAGGGACGGGGGCGCTCGCGGCGTTTTCGCCGTTTTTCCGAAGGGATGCTCCTGAATTTTCCGAACCGAGAATGCACACGAGCCCGGCGCCGCGCGCCGGCTGTTGGAAACGGAAAATGAGAGACCCAGACAATTTGCTCTCGCAGCAGGCCTGGTCGCCTGAATTCTTGTCCCTGGCCAATATCGAATCCGTGCAGACCGAATATGAAGTGCTGCACCTCATGCGCCAGTGCGCCACTCACTTTCGCTTCAGCCACTTCCTGGTGTCGCGGTTCCCGGCCAACGAGCAGCAGCGCTTTTCGGAGCGTCTGGTCGTCAGCAACTGGCCGGCCGATCTGGTGCGCAAATACGATGCCATGAACCTCTTCCATATCAGCCGGCTGGCGATCGAGACGGGTATGACGAAGCTGCCGGTGCAGGGCGACAGCTCGCTTCTTGCGCCTTCCGACTGGGAAGACGGCCAGGCCGGGGAGGCGATCGCGCTTGCCGAAAGCCACGGTCTTGCCGCGTCCACGGCCTTCATGCTGCATTCCACGACGTCGGATCCCTATCTGATGGTGTTTTCCGGCATGCGCTCCGCGCTTGCCCGCCCGGAGCTGACGGAGCTGCATTTCGCGGCGCTCCAGCTTTTCGAATGTCTCGAAAAGACCTTCGTCGCCGCGACGGCGGGACGTGAGAAGCTCTCCAGCCGCGAGGTCGAATGCCTGCGGTGGGCGGCCGCCGGCAAGAGCAGCGACGAGATTGCCATCATCCTCGGTATCTCCGTCTATACGGTCAGCAGCTATTTCAAGAGCGCGACACGCAAGCTGAAGGCGGTCAACCGCATGCAGGCGATTGCCATCGCCCTGCGCCTGCGCCTCATCTGATCTCCGCCCGCTCTCCGACCGGGCGCAGAAGGTGACGAGGTTTCCGGCCTTCTCTTGCCCTTGCTTCGGCAAGTTTCTATATGTCGCCCGACGGGCGTCCCGTGCTGCGGGACGCCGCAATCGCATGAACGAAGCGAAAGGTGCCGTGCGGCCCGCCCCGAAATGCCGCAACACCGGAACGGATCTCGCGTGAACAGTCTCGATTTCGATCGCAAGCCGGAAGATACGCGGGTCGTCGTCGCCATGTCGGGCGGCGTCGACAGCTCCGTCGTCGCCGGCATTCTCAAGCGCGAAGGTTACGACGTGCTCGGCATCACCTTGCAGCTCTACGATCACGGCGCTGCCGTGCATCGTGCCGGCTCGTGCTGCGCGGGACAGGATATCGACGATGCGCGTCGCGTGTGCGAGACGCTCGGCATTCCGCATTATGTGCTCGATTACGAGAAGCGCTTCCGCGAAACCGTGATCAATCCCTTCGCCGAAAGCTATGTCGCCGGCGAAACGCCCATCCCTTGCGTCGCCTGCAACCAGACCGTCAAGTTCGCCGATCTGCTGGCCACCGCCAAGGAACTCGGCGCCGATGCGCTCGCCACCGGGCACTATATCCGCTCTAGGCCAAACCCGGCGCCCGGCGCGCCGCAGCGCCGTGCGCTCTACCGACCGGTCGATGCCGAGCGCGACCAGAGCTATTTCCTCTTCGCCACCACGCAGGAGCAGATCGATTATCTGCGCTTTCCCCTCGGCCATCTTTCCAAGGCCGAGACGCGGGCGCTTGCCGAGGAGATGGGCCTCGTCGTCGCCAAGAAGGCCGACAGTCAGGACATCTGCTTCGTGCCGCAGGGCAAATATTCCGATATCGTCAACAAGCTGAAGCCGAATGCCGCGCTTGGCGGCGATATCGTCCATATCGACGGCCGGGTGCTCGGCCGCCATGAGGGCATCCTGCATTATACGATCGGCCAGCGCCGCGGCATCGGCATCGCCACCGGCGAGCCGCTCTATGTGGTCTACCTCGATGCCCGTTCGCGCCGCGTCATCGTCGGCCCGAAAGAGGCGTTGGAAACGCGCCGCCTCTATCTGCGCGACATCAACTGGCTTGGCGACGGGGACCTAGAGGCGGTGGCGGTCGCCGGATTCGATTGCTATGCCAAGGTCCGCTCGACCCGGCCGCCGCGCCCCGCCCGGCTCCAGTCCGGCCCGGGCGGCGTCTATGTGGAACTGGCCGAGGGAGAACCCGGCGTCGCCCCGGGACAGGCCTGCGCGCTCTATTCCGGCGAGGGCGAGGACGCCCGCATCTATGGCGGCGGCTTCATCCTGCGCTCGGAGCGCGAGGCGGCGGCCGAGGACGCGCTGAAGCGCATTCTCGCAACGCCCGCGGCCGCCTGAAAAGCCTTGTCCACCAAAGCCTTTGCCGAGAAACCACTTTTTGTGCGAACGTCGCTTGACACCCGCGGGAACCCCGCCTTATAAGCCGCGCACCGAACGGAAACGGACATCGCTCTCGATCGTCCCTTCGGGCGGCGGAGTAGCTCAGTAGGTTAGAGCAGAGGAATCATAATCCTTGTGTCGGGGGTTCGAATCCCTCCTCCGCTACCAATTTTTTTGTTCCGCTAAAGTCCATTGACAGCCACGGACGTCTAATCTTCCCGATCCATATAACGCTATAGCGCGTGGAAAATGGCTTCAATAGCGTCCATGGAAGTCTATTGCTGTCCACTGACAGCCGCAATTTTTGTTGGTATCTTTCCGAAAAAATATCCCTATAAATCAATCTGATAGAAAACTTCGAAATTTACGCGGGATTTGAACCCGCAACCGCTGAAAATGCGAAAATCACCGAGGCGGAATGGCCGTCATTGGCTGTGGCTGGAGCTCGGTAGAATAGTTGACGGGTGTATCAAAGTCAGCCGATGGTTCCCTGATCTGATAAATCGAGAGTATCCTCATCTCGTCTTTACACAGTTAGTTGTAGGGATCGTTTCGTCGAAAAAGCGGGGGCGGAGCATCTCTGATCAGGGAGATTGCCTGCGTTCTGTCAGCTTGTATGAGGGCAGCGACGAGAGTCTGCGAACAGATCATTCAAGACAACTTGTAGTGTCAAGCCGTCACTTTCGGTTTCGGCCTTGGCGGACATTCGTTCGCTCTTGAGGACATGGCAGCAGCGCACCTTCATTTCGGTCGTTAAAGCCGCGTTTGCCGATCTCCAAAAGCTCACATTGGCTATCTGAACGTCGGCTGATTGCTCCAGCGTATGCGTTCGAATCCCGGTCGGTCCAACATCCGGCGGCGGCATCATCGATGTGGCTGGGAACGCCTACCGAGGTCGCGAGGCGATTAGCGCGGAGCCCGAGAAGTATTTCGCTCCAGGCCTTGAACTGTGGTCACGCGACATGTTCGGTGCAGTGGACACGGCATTGCTCATGCTTGACTGGCTGTGGCCCGACCGCGATGGCACGCAGATTAATATGGTGGGACACCGACAGCGTGGGGCGAGTGAAGACGGTTACTAGCGATATCTGGTGGGCAATCTTTTCGATTCCCGGCGCCGGGACGAAATCTGATAAACAATGCTATGGTGTGGCCATATCTTCACTTATACGGTCCGCTGCGTCGAGCAGTACAGGCAGAAAGTCACGCTCCAGTTCTTCGATTGAACGCCTCTTCTTATGAGACCCCACGGCGAGCGCCGCGACAACCTTTCCCCTCCGATCGAAAATCGGAACGGCGATGCCAAGAGTTCCAATATCCATCTCATCCTCGGCCGTCGCCCAGCTCCGTAGTCTCACATCACGCAGTTCCGTCAGAAGCCCCTCGCGGTCAGCGATCGTTCGCGGTGTCCGCTTCACCAGCGGTCCGTACTTTCGGATGAGATCGTCGATCTCGTCGGGCTCAAGCGTCGACAGAAGGACCTTGCCGGCGGCCGCACAATATGCGGGCAGAGTGTCGCCGACCGACAACCTCGCGGAATAGATCCTGCGCTTCTGATCGCGTGCGACAAATCTGATCGCCAATCCGTCCAACACCGACACCGAGAACGGTTCATTCATTCGGTTGGAGAGCTCGATCACACGAGCTGTTGCCTTAAGCCAACGATTTTCGCGCGCGAACGCACCTTGGCCAATCGTGGCAATCTTCTCGGTCAGTAGGAACGACGATTTGCTTTGTTCGAGATATCCAAGATTCACAAGCGTCAAGAGGAACCTGCGAGCTGCCGCCCGGCTGATTCCCACAAAGTCTGCCGCCTCGCTCGTGGTCACCGAACGCACTTCTGGGGTGAAGATTTCGAGTATGCGCATCCCTCGCGCCAGGGACAGCGAGTAATCATTGCCCTGCTCTTCAACGTCTTCCACTGCCTGCATGATGCGATCCCCTCTGCCGTCGGTGTATATTACCGTGAACGCTTCCGCCATGTGAACATGGCGGAAGCGAGAGGGTGTCAGTAATAGTAGCGCTGTTTTGTGCGCCCCGCTTCGCGTTCGGCGACCAATTCACGGGTCTTGGGATCAGAGGTGACCTCTGCGCCGACGACCTCCCACCAGACGCCGGAACCCGGCGGGAACCGGTAACGTTCGGTCGGCACGACGATCATGCAAGGACCGTCTTCCGCCCGAGCCTCCCTGAGGGCGGCACGCACTTCGTCCTCGTCCTTTGCAAGCCATGCCTTCACCCCGAGGCTTTCGGCGTTCTTGACGTAATCCACCTCGACGAAGGCGCCCCTGTCCAAAAGCCCGCTCTCCAGGTCGCGGACTTTGAACTCGTTGCCGAGGGAATGACCGACGAGGGCCTTCTGATGCCCGTGAATGGACTGGTATCCGTTGTTCACGTTGAGCACGACGGTGATCTTGGTCCGCTCCTGGACTGCCGTGATCAGTTCCAGCGGGTGCATCTGGTAATTGCCGTCGCCCATCAGGACGAAGACTTCGCCTTCGGTGCCCGTCAACTTCACGCCGATCGCCGCGGGGATGTCGTAACCCATGCAGGAGTTGCCGAACTCGATGTGAACCGTCTTGCCGCCGCTGACGTCGAACAGTTTCGTGAGGTCGGAAGGAACGGTTCCGGCTGCCGCGAGAAGCGTGTCTCCCGCCTGCATTTCGCTGTTGATCACGCCGATCAGGTGGCCCTGGCTGATCTTCTCGCCAGCAGGCGTGACGAACACCTCGGTCCTCTTGGTTTCCTCCCACCCTTCACGCAGTTGCTTCGCTTTCGACACCCATTCGGTGTTCGGCTTCAATCCGGCGTCGGAGGCAGCCTGCGCAAGCAGACGCAATGCCGTCCTGGCGTCCGCCGTCACGGGGAGCGCGCCAAGCTTGTAGGCGTCGCGACCGTTGACGTTGATGCAGACGAACTTGACGTCGGGATTCTGGAAGGCCGAGTTCGATCCAGTCACGAAGTCATGGAGGCGCGTGCCGATGCAGATCACAAGGTCCGCCTCGGCGGCGATCCGGCCGGCCGACGGCGTTCCCAGATGGCCGGTGCCCCCGAGGAGCATGCCGGAACCGTTCCTGATCGCGCCGCGCCCGGCATGGGTTTCGCCGACCGGAATCCCGAAGCGCTCGGCGAAGTCGGCAAGCTCGTCCCAGGCCTCCGAGTAATGGATGCCGCCGCCTGCGATGATGTAAGGCTTCCTGGCAGACTTGAGCAGCTCGATGGTTTCACGGATACGGTCGGGATTGGGGTGCTGCCG
>Ga0182742_1005130_pt1 | contig 11316 bp, 9 predicted proteins | sample eDN5th37CBELigMG_FD_128880 | JGI IMG/M metagenome (GOLD analysis project Ga0182742, IMG submission 128880) | Enriched Miracle-Growth compost microbial communities from Emeryville, California, USA - eDNA 5th pass 37_C BE-Lig MG (version 2)... ... | reverse complement strand
CTGATCACCCACAAGCTGCGCGAGATCATGGCGGTCACCGACCAGGTGAGCGTCATGCGCCAGGGAGCCATGGTGGCGCACCGCCCGACCGCCCGGACCTCGCGCGAGGAACTGGCCGAGCTGATGGTCGGGCGCAAGGTCCTGCTGCGGGTCGCCAAGGGCGAGGCCCGTCCCGGGCCGGTCGCGCTGCAGGTGGACGATCTGGTGGTGACCGACCGGCAGGGGGTGCAGCGGGTCAAGGGCGTCTCGTTCGCGGTCCGCCGCGGCGAGATCCTGGGGATCGCCGGGGTCGCCGGCAACGGCCAGTCCGAACTCCTGGAAGCGATCACCGGCATCCGGCCCGCGACCTCCGGCCGGATCGAGCTGGACGGCCACCCGGTCCGGGGCGGCGAGGGTCGGCCGGAGGGGCTGGGCCATGTGCCCGAGGACCGGCTGCGCATGGGCCTCGTCGCCGGATTCCCCGCCTGGGAGAATGCGCTGCTCGGCTACCAGGACCGCCCGGATTGCGTGAACGGCCCGTTCCTGGACCGCCCGATGCTGCAGCGCCGCTGCGGCGAGTGGATGCGGATCTTCGACGTGCGTCCGCCCGACCCTGCCTATGCCGCCACCGCCTTTTCCGGCGGCAACCAGCAGAAACTGGTGCTGGCCCGCGAGATCGAGCACGACCCGGTGCTGCTGGTGGTGGGCCAGCCGACCCGCGGCGTCGACATCGGTGCCATCGAGTTCATCCACCGCCGCCTGATCGAGCTGCGCGACGCCGGCAAGGCCATGCTGCTGGTCTCGGTCGAGCTCGACGAGATCATGGCCCTGGCCGACCGCATCCTGGTGATGTTCGACGGCCACTTCACCGGCGAGGTCGAAGGCAGGGCGGCCGACGAGAAGCGGATTGGCCTGCTCATGGCCGGCGTGCGCAGGGACGCCGCGTGACCAGGCCGGCCAGGGGCGATGGTCATGGCGCCGGCAGTAGTCCGACGCCGTCCGTATTTTCCTGTGCACCGGCGAGCTAGCCGGGAACCACCTGGACTGGTCAGGTGGCACTTTGCTGGCCGGTTGTCTGGAGCGCGTCATGATAGCTCCTTGCCGCCTCCAGCCAGGCATCCCCGTGATCCAGCACATCCCAGATCGACAATGGGCGGTCCTGAAGGCGGATGTAGGGTACCTCTGTCTGCCGTACCACCGCGCCAGGAATGGCATCTGCCATCGCCTCCAGATAGGCGCTCGTGATCGGGCGGTTGGTCTGGAGCCACCAGACATAACTCGTATTGGCATGACCGTTCTGATCGACCACCAGCAGCCGCACGCGATCCCCCACGGTAGGGAAGGCAATGATCAGGGTCTTCCTGACATAGATGAACAGGCCGATGTCCTGACCCTTCTCGACCAGGGCGAGCAGACGGGTGGAGGTTCCGGGGCGCAGCGCATCCAGGGCCGCGAAGAACTCCATCTCCGTGATGTTGCTGGGGCGCCGAGCCCGCGCCGTGTCCGGCGGTGGCATGATGTGTACCGTCGGCATGGGCGATCCGGATCGATCTTCCACCATGACGATCCCGCGCACCACGTTGGTCGTCTGCAGCGGAATGGACGGCACGACCACCATCCCATGTCCGGGCAGATCGAAGATCGCGAGCTCGACCAGCGCCAGGGTGAAATGCAGCCCGGCATGCTGCTGCAGATAGTCGGCGATGGCCTGTACCGATTCGGTGATGCCGTCGCCTGCCACGATCAGCAGGACCCGGCCGAGCCGGAGGTTGCGGGCGACGGCATCGACGAATGCCGCTTCGTCCAGATCGGTATCGACCAGCCGGTAGAGCGAGCTCTGGTCGTGTCGGGCGCGGCGGACGGCAGCCTCGAGCGCCTCATAGTCCAGCCGGATCAGATCCTTCGCATAGTCGATGACCTGCGCCAGGACCTCCCGCCTTGCCTGCGGGTTGCGCCACAGCTTGCACTCGACGAGCACCAGATTGCCGTCCGGCGTCATCAGGAGGTTGTCGAGGCTGCCCGAGCGCAGCGGCAGCTCCTGGCAGACCGGCACGACCCGCGCGAAGCCCGGCTCGACCCGTTCGATCGGCAGAACCGCCGGATGCTCATGCACGAGCCGCTGGATCCAGCTCTCGTCATAGGTCGCGCCATTGGACCGGGCGGTCGTCGTCAGCACCGCAGCCTGGCCGTGATCCGGCACGAAAATCGGCGAAGATTGCTGGCGCAAGCCTCCTCCAAACAAAGACGATGCGGCTCATCCGTGCTCCTGGAAACTTGGCCACGGCAGAACGTGATGCCGACCGGCCGCAGATCGCGATCGGCAATGGGCCAAATGTAGCAGGCAGACCTTACCGAAAGGTTGAGATGTCCAGCTGTTCTTCAGTGCACGCGCATCCGGACCATCCTGCGGATGGCGTCAGGACTGCCCTTGTTTCTATGCCTGTCACGGTACCATCGCCGGCCGGCTGGCCTCTGAATGGACGACGAAGACATCAATGCGTGCGGTCGACCGGCAGGCGCGGTCGTGAATTGATGCGGCGCCTCGAGCCCGCCAAGCTTGCGGGACGAGGCGCTCCGGTGCCGAGCCCAGGTTGACCGTCCCGCGACACGGTGGTCGAGGTAGGGACCCGCCGGGAACGGCGGCTGACAGGAACGGGACGTGGTTGCCGAGGTGGCGATGGTGAAGGACGACATGGCCCCGGCCAGCCAGGGCGCCCGCTGATGGCCGCGGGAATCTCCAGAAGGCTTCCCGCCTGGGCTGATTACGGCCTCCTGCCGCTGCTCAATCTGGTGGTGGCGTTCCTGATCGCGGGCCTGGTCGTGCTGGCGCTGGGCGAGAACCCGCTGGAGGCGTCCGCCTACCTGGTGCGCGGCGCCTTCGGCAGCCCCGAGCTCTTGAGCTGGACCCTGTTCTACGCGACCAACTTCGTGTTCACCGGCCTGGCGGTCGCCATCGCCTTCCATGCCGGCCTGTTCAATATCGGCGCGGAGGGCCAGGCCTATATCGGCGGGCTCGGCCTGACCCTGGTCTGCCTCTATCTCGGCGACCTGCCGTTCTTCGTGATCCTGCCGCTCGCCACGGTCGCGGCCGCGGCGTTCGGCGCCGTCTGGGGCTTCATCCCGGGCTGGCTGCAGGCCAGGCGCGGCAGCCACATCGTCATCACGACGATCATGTTCAACTTCATCGCCGCGTCGATCATGACCTATCTGCTGGTCTATGTGCTGATCCGGCCCGGCAGCTCCTCGCCCGAATCCGCCACGTTTGCCGAGAACGCCTGGATGCCGCAGCTCTGGCAGCTGGGTGCCGCCATCGGCCTCGACCTGCCGCGGGCACCCCTCAACCTGTCCTTCTTCTGGGCGCTGATCTGCACCCTGCTATTCTGGCTGTTCCTGAGCCGCACCCGGGCCGGCTTCGAGCTGCGCGTGGTCGGCCGCAACGATCAGGCCGCGGTCTATGCCGGCATCTCCCCGGCGCGCTGGCAGATGATCGCCATGGCCCTGTCCGGTGCGCTTGCCTCCTTCGTTGCGCTGAACGAGGTGATGGGCAGCCACCACCGCCTCCTGCTCAACTTCACCGGCGGCTACGGCTTCGTCGGCATCGCCGTGGCGCTGATGGGCCGCAACCACCCGGTGGGCATCCTGCTGGCCGCACTGCTGTTCGGGGCACTCTACCAGGGTGGCTCGGAACTGGCCTTCGACATGCCGGCGATCACCAAGGACATGGTGGTGGTGGTCCAGGGCCTGGTGATCCTGTTCGCCGGCGCGCTGGAACATTTCTTCCGCCCATCTTTGGAGGCCCTGTTCCGCCGTCGCCGGGCGGTGCCGGCATGAGCGACCTCTGGCTCCCGGCCCTGCTCCTGCTGGACAGCACGATCCGGCTGGCGGCACCCCTGATCCTGGCGGCACTGGCCGGCCTGTTCTGCGAGCGCGCCGGCATCGTCAACATCGCCCTGGAAGGCAAGCTGCTGGGCGGCGCGTTTGCCGCTGCTGCCGCCGCCCAGCTCACCGGCAGCGCCTGGATCGGCCTCATCGCCGCCATGGCGTTCGGCTGGGGGCTGGCCATGGTCCATGGCTTTGCCACCATCACCCATCGCGGCGATCAGGTCGTTTCCGGCATGGCGCTGAACATCCTGGTGGCCGGGCTGAGTCCGGTGCTGGCCAATGCCTGGTTCCAGCAGGCCGGCCGCATCCCGGTCACCGAGGAGGCGGCGCGCTTCCCGTCGCTGACGCTGCCCTTCGCCGAGGCGGCGCGCTCGGTGCCGGTCATCGGCCAAGTCTACGCCGAGCTGATCTCCGGCCACAACCTCCTGGTCTACCTAGCCTTCCTCGCTGTCCCGCTGACCTTCTGGGTGATCTGGAAGACCCGGTTCGGCCTGCGCCTGCGCGCGGTCGGCGAGAACCCGGCTGCGGTCGACACGGCCGGCATCTCGGTGCCCTGGATGCGCTATCGCGCGCTCATGGTGTCCGGTGCCTTGTGCGGGATCGGCGGCGCCTATCTGTCGATCGCCCAGAATGCCGGCTATCTGCGCGACATGAGCGCCGGCAAGGGCTATCTGGCGCTCGCGGCATTGATCTTCGGCAAGTGGCGGCCGGTGCCGACGCTTTTGGCCTGCCTGCTGTTCGCTTTCACCGACGCCCTGCAGATCCGCCTCCAGGGCCTGCCGGTCCCGGGCATCGGCGAGATCCCGACCCAGTTCGTCCAGGCCATCCCCTATGTCGTGACCGTGATCCTGCTGGCCGGCTTCGTCGGCCGCGCGGTGGCGCCCAAGGCGATCGGGGTGCCTTACGTGAAGGACCGCTGATCCTCCGCGGCCATTGGGATCGTCGGCCTGTTCCTGCTATCCTCGCTCCTCGACCTGCCAGGGCCATGTTCATGTTTCATCGCCGGATCGGAACCATGCTTTTGCACGAACGAACCCGAGAACAGGCCATGGCTCCGTTGCGAAACGAACCCGACGCCGCTGACCCGGTGTCGTCGCCCGTCTATGCTCCGGCCATGAACCCGACCCCGCCGTCCGCACGTTCCGGCGCGACCGGATGAGCGCCCCGGCCGATCTCCTGGCGGCCGCGACCGCCGTGCTGGAGCGGGCCTACGTCCCGTACTCGCAGTTTCCGGTGGCGGCGGCGCTGCGCACTGTCGACGGCCGGATCCATGCCGGGGTGAACGTCGAGAACGTCGCCTACCCGCAGGGGCAGTGCGCCGAGGCCAGCACGATCGGCATCATGGTGGCGGCCGGCGGTCGGCAGATTGCCGAGGTCCTGGTGCTGGCCAAAGGCGAGCGGCTGATCGCGCCCTGTGGCGGCTGCCGACAGCGGCTGGCGGAGTTCTCGGCCCCGGACACACCGGTCCACCTCTGCCACCCGGACGGCCGGCATCTCGCGACCAGCATGGCCGAGCTCCTGCCGCACGCCTTCACTACCGCGCATCTGGGCGCCGCCGAAGCGGCCGCGCCGGGGGAGGACGCCGCTGAGATCGTCCGCCGGAACCTGCCGGACCTGGTCCCGCAGGTGGCGATCATCCTGGGCTCCGGCCTGGGCGGGCTGGCCGACGAACTCGAGGAGGCCATCAGCTTCGCCTATGCCGACCTGCCGGGCTTCCCCGCTGCCAGGGTCCAGGGCCATGCCGGCCGGCTGGTGCTGGGCCGCCTGTCCGGCGTGCCGGTCATGTGCTTCCAGGGACGGGTCCATCTCTACGAGGGCAAGCCCGCCGCAGCCGTCCTGCCGCTGGTCCGCCTGGTCCATGAGCTCGGCTGCCGACGCCTGATCCTCACCAACGCCGCCGGCTCGCTGCGCCCCGAGGTCGGGGAGGGCTCGATCAGCCTGATCGCCGACCACATCAACCTCCAGGGCACCAGCCCGCTGGTCGGCGGGCCCAACTTCGTGGGCCTGACCGCCGTGTACGACGGCGACCTGCGCCGGGTGCTGCGCGATGCCGCCCGGCAGCTGGGCCTGGACCTGCCCGAGGGCGTCTATCTTGCCACGCTCGGCCCCCAGTTCGAGACGCCGGCCGAGATCCGGGCCTTCCGCACCCTTGGCGCGGACTTGGTCGGGATGAGCACCGTGCCGGAGGCGATCGCCGCCCGGCAGCTGGGCCTGCGCGTCGCCGGCCTGTCCGCCGTCACCAACCTCGCCGCCGGAATGACCCCGGCCGAACTCAGCCACGACCACACCCTGGCGGGTGCCGAGGTCGCCGGGGCCAAGCTCCGCCGCCTGCTCGCCGCCGCCCTTCCGGATCTCGCCCGCGCATGATCGACAAGAACACCCAGGACCTGCTGGCCAAGGCCGATTCCGCCCCTGCCACGCCGGAGGTCGCCCGGCGGGCCATCCCGCTGGTCGACCTGACGTCGCTGTCCGGCAGCGAGACCGGGGCGGAGATCGAGGCGCTCTGCGCCAAGGCCCTGGCGCACCAGGTCGCCGCAGTCTGCATCTATCCGCGCTTCCTGCCGATCGCCCGGCCGCTGCTGGCCGGCGGCACCGTGCGCCTGGCCGGGGTCGCCAACTTCCCGGACGGATCCGACGACCTGGCACGGGCCGCGGACGAGGCCGCGGCGGCGGTGGCCGACGGGGCCGACGAGGTCGACGTGGTGGCGCCGGTCCAGGCGATCATGGAGGGCGATGTCGGCATCGTCGGCGAATTGGTGGAAGCGGTCCGGGTGGCGATCGGCCCGTCCACCCGGCTGAAGCTGATCCTGGAGACCGGCGTGCTGGCCGACCCCGACCGGATCACCGCGGCCGCGCGCGCTGCCGTGATGGCCGGCGTCGACTTCCTCAAGACCTCGACCGGCAAGGTGCCGGTGGGCGCCACGCCCGAGGCTGCGGCCGTGCTGATGCGGGTCTGCGAGGAGGCCGGGATGCGCGTGGGCTTCAAGGCGTCGGGCGGCATCCGCACGGCCGCCGATGCCGCCCGCTATCTCTGCCTGGGCGATGCCATCATGGGAGCCGGGCAGATCTCGGCCCAGACCTTCCGCTTCGGCGCGTCCTCCCTGCTGGACGACCTGGTCCGTGTGGCGGGGGGAGGTGCCTCGGAGGCGGGAACCGGCGGCTACTGATGCTCCCGCAGGAGATCATCCGGACCAAGCGGGAAGGCGGCGCGCTCGACCCGGCAGCGATCCGGATGTTCGTCGCGGGCCTGTCGGACGGGAGCTGGACCGAGGGCCAGGTGGCAGCCCTGGCCATGGCGATCCTCCTGCGGGGGATGGATCCGGCCGAGACCGCCCTGCTCACGCAGGCAATGGCCGGGTCGGGCGAGCAGCTTTCCTGGGAGGGCCTGCCCGGCCCGGTGGCCGACAAGCATTCCACCGGCGGGATCGGCGACAAGGTCAGCCTGGTCCTGGCCCCGCTGCTGGCCGCCTGCGGCTGCTATGTGCCGATGCTCTCCGGCCGCGGCCTCGGCCATACCGGCGGCACGCTGGACAAGCTCGATGCGATCCCGGGCTACCGCACCGCGGCGCCGATCGGGCTGGTGCGCGCCACGGTCCGCTCGGCCGGCTGTGCCATTGTCGGCCAGACCGGCGAGCTGGCGCCCGCCGACCGGCGCCTCTACGCGATCCGCGATGTCACCGCGACCGTGGAGAGCATCCCGCTCATCACCGCGTCCATCCTGTCCAAGAAGCTGGCGGCCGGGCCCGGCTGCCTGGTGATGGACGTCAAGCATGGCTCGGGCGCCTTCCTGCCCGGCCTCGATGAGGCCCAGGCACTCGCCCGCTCGATCGTGGATGTCGCCCGCCATGCCGGGCTGCCCTGCCGGGCGCTGCTCACCGACATGGGCATGTGCCTGGGCCGGACCGCCGGCAATGCCCTGGAGGTCCGGGAGGCCATCGAGGTGCTGGCCGGGCGGGTCACGGCCGGGCGCCTGGTGGAGCTGGTCCTGGCGCTGGCCGGCGAGGCCCTGGACTTGGCCGGTATCGCGGATGGTGCTGCCCGGGCCCGCCAGGCGCTGGCCAGTGGCGCCGCCGCCGAGTGTTTTGCCCGGATGGTCCAGGGCCTGGGCGGACCGGCGGACCTGCTGGAGCGGCCCGGTGCCTATCTCCCTGCTGCCCCGGTGATCCGCCCGCTCCTGGCCGAACCGGGCTTCGTCACCCGGATCGACGCCAGGGTGCTGGGCCTGGCGATCATCGGGCTGGGTGGCGGGCGCACCCGGCCGGACCAGGCGATCGACCATGCGGTGGGGCTCAGCGATGTGCTGGAAGTGGGCGAGGCGACCGGGCCCGACCGGCCGCTCCTGATGGTTCATGCCCGTGACGAGGCGGCCGCCGCGGCCGCCATGATCCGGTTGGTGCCGGCCTTCGAGATCGGGCCGAAGCCTGCTGCCCCGCCGCCTCTGGTGGCCGGGCGGATCGCCTGACGTCCGTTCAGCCGAGCTCGGTCAGGCCGAGCGCCAGGGCGCGCCGGTGCATGCCCGGGATCACCTGATAGGCATCCGGGTTCAGGACAGCCACGCCGTCGATCAGCAGTTCCCTTCGCACCGCCGCCAGCCTCGGGTCGGCACAGGCTGCCTGGATCGCCCGGACCAGGGCCTGCCGGACGGCAACCGGCAGGTCCGGCCGGGTGATGTAGGGCAGGGCAGGGGCTGCGGGCGACCATGCGAGCCGCCGGAGCCCGGCCACCGCTGCCGGCCGGACCCGTGTCGCCAGGGCGAGCGTCACCGCGTCGATCGCTGCGAGATCCGCCTGGCCCTCCCGGACCGCTGCCATGCTCGCCAGATGGCTGCCGGTCCGCACCACCGCGCTGAAGAAGGGGCGGGCAGGGCTGGTCTCGGCCGCCATCACCCGCAGCACGTTGCAGCCGGACTGGCTGTCCTCGCTGTTGATCGCGACCCTGGCACCCTCGGCGTCGGCGAAACTGGCCAGCGGTGCCTCCTCCCGCACCAGTATGGCCGAGCGGTAGAGTGGCCTGTGGCAGCCTTCTGCCGCGTAGCAGGGGGTGGCGAGGTAGCGCATCGCACCGGCCAGGCCATGGGTCAGGGGATAGCCGCAGGTCTGGGAGAACAGGAGGTCGGGCGAGCGCCAGTGCGCCATCAGGTCGGCCGGTCGCTCCAGCCCCATCTCGAAGCCGCCATGCCGGGCGATCCCCTGCCACCAGGCGGCCGTGGCGTCGGCCAGCTCCGGCAGGTCGTACATGGGCAGGCTGGCGGTCATCGGCCGGCGGGCGTCACAGGCTGGCCAGGAGCCGCCGCAGGATCCGGGCCGAGCTGGCCGCGACCTCGTCCACGAACCGAGCGAAGTCGAAGCGCGATTCCTTGCCGGCGAGGTCGGACAAGGCGCGGATGTCCAGATACGGCACGCCGAACGACTGGGCGACCTGGCCGATCGCACCGCCTTCCATCTCGATCGCCCGGCCGCCCAGTTCGCGGAACAGCCGCTCGCGGGTCCGCTCGCAGTGGAGATACTGGTCGCCCGACAGGATCGTCCCATACACGATCCGGGCGGGCCGGCTGCTGCCCGATGCGGTAACAGCGTCCAGCTCGAAGCCGTAGAGGGCGGCCTTCACCTTGGCCAGCAGGTCCGGGTCGACCGGATAGCCCAGCCGGTCGGTCGGGTTGAAGAACGGCACGTGCCCGGCCTGGTAGGTCTGGATCAGGCCGTCCTCGATCACGCCCGCATCATGCTGGACGGTGTGGTCGGCGATCACCACGTCGCCGATATGCAGTTCCGGGTCGAGGCCGCCCGCGACGCCGGTGAACACCACCAGCCGGCAGCGGAACCGGTCGCAGAGCAGGGTCGCGGTCAGCGCGGCGTTGACCTTGCCGATCCCGGCACCCACCAGGATCACCTCGTGCCCGTCCAGCCGGCCATGGTCGAAGCGCAGCCCCGCCACCTCGACGACCTCGCGCGCCTCCAGCACGTCGCGCAGATGGGCCAGTTCCTGGGGAATGGCGCAGATCAGTCCGATCGTCACGGGCGGCAACTCCTGCTAGGGGCGGGGCTGCGTAGCTCTAGAGCAGTGTCCGGAGGAGGCAAGGGTGGCAGCAAGGCACCTGGACGGGATCGACCATCTGATCCTGGGCGTGCGCGACCTGGAGGCAGCCCGCCACGCCTTCGCGCGCCTGGGCTTCAACGTGACCCCGCGCGGCCGCCATGTCGGCTGGGGGACGGCCAACTACTGCATCATGTTCGAGCGGGACTATCTGGAACTGCTGGGCATCCTGGACCCCGCGCAGTTCACCAACGGCCTGGACCGGCTGCTCGCCCTGCGCGAGGGCCTGCTCGGCATGGTGCTGCGCTCGACCGAGCCATCGGCCACCGCTGCTGCCTGGGAGGCGGCTGGCCTGCGCCCCGAGGGGCCGAAGGATCTCGGCCGGCTCCTGGAGCATGGCGGGCCGGGCGGCCAGATGCTGCGCTTTTCCAACGTCTATCCTGCCGCCGAGGCGACCGCGGGCCTCAACTTCTTCGCCTGCCACCACCTGACCCCGGAGCTGCTGCGCCAGCCGGCCTGGCTGGCCCATCCGAACGGTGCCGTCGGCATCCGCACCGTGACCTGGCTGGTCCCGGACGTGCCGCCCGTGGTGGACGTGCTGGCCCGTGTCCTGGGACCGGCCTCGGTCACCTGGACGGACGAGGTCGCCGCCGTCCACGTCGGTGCCGCCACCCTGCTGCTGGCGCGCGCCGAGGACATCGGCATGCTCCATCCGCCTTTGGCCCGGCTGGAGCCGCCCGCCGCACCGGTCGCGGTGGCGATGGGCATCCGTGCCGATCCGGACCGCACAAGCGACTTCCTGGGGCGGCAGGGCGTGGCTCATGAGGTCGATGCGGCGGGCGGGATCACCGTGGCGCCGGCGGAAGCCTGCGGCGTCCTGGTCGAGTTCGTGGCGGCCTGAACCTCGTCTTGGCGGGCATGGCGTGCTATCTGCCCGTCCATCTGTTGCCACCGAGCCAGCCATGACCTCGTCGAAACCCGCCCTCACGATCGTTCTCGCCAGCCCGCGCGGCTTTTGCGCCGGCGTGGACCGTGCCATCCAGATCGTGAAGCAGGCGCTCGCCGAGAACGGGCCGCCCGTCTATGTCCGCCACGAGATCGTCCACAATCGCTACGTGGTCGAGGAGCTGGAGGCGATGGGCGCGGTGTTCGTGGAGGAGCTGGACCAGGTGCCGGACGACGGCATCGTGGTGTTCTCCGCCCACGGCGTGCCGAAATCGGTGCCCAACGAGGCCAGGCGCCGCCGGCTCCTGTTCGCCGATGCCACCTGTCCGCTCGTCAGCAAGGTCCATCGCGAGGTGGAGCGCCACCACAAGGCCGGCCTGACCGTGGTCCTGATCGGCCATGCCGGCCATCCCGAGGTGATCGGCACGATGGGCCAGGTGCCCGACGGCTCGGTGCTCCTGGTCGAGACGGTGGAGG
>Ga0182742_1005129_pt1 | contig 11322 bp, 14 predicted proteins | sample eDN5th37CBELigMG_FD_128880 | JGI IMG/M metagenome (GOLD analysis project Ga0182742, IMG submission 128880) | Enriched Miracle-Growth compost microbial communities from Emeryville, California, USA - eDNA 5th pass 37_C BE-Lig MG (version 2)... ... | reverse complement strand
CGAAGCCGATAGAACCGGTAACTGCAAATGCAATCGGAATGATCAGTGAATTTACGCTCGAAGGAGTTTCAAGAACTAAACGATATAGACCAAAAAGACAAATAAAAAGACTTCCGATTAAACCAATCCTTAATTTTGTTTTGTTCTGCATCTAAGCACCTCCAGAGGGGAAGATATAGTTCGGTTATTCCTACACTTATTACAATGATAACCAATTTTTAACTAAGCTTCCAATTATAATTACACCTTGAATTCCTTTGTGATCCATGTATAATTTTCTTTAATTGCATATCGGAAATGTTTTCTAGGGTTCCGCAGCTTAATCGTTGGTCTGGTCCGAGAGAAAACTCACAGCTATGCTGTGTCACGGAAGGACAAAAGCCTGGGAGGAACTGTATCAGTTTTCTCTCGGGCTTTTTTTGATTTCTAGCAAGAAAAATGGAGGTATCTTTTAATGAACACAAGCTGGATTAAGGTTGTTGTTGCAGCTTTATTTGAAGTATTTTGGGTAATTGGCTTAAAGCACGCTGATAGCTTTTGGACATGGGCTGCTACGATTCTATCGATCATCATTAGCTTCTCCTTAATGATTATCGCAGGGAGAAAACTTCCTGTTGGGACGGTATATGCCGTGTTTGTTGGCTTAGGGACAGCAGGGACGGTTATTTCGGAAATCCTATTCTTTGGCGAAACCTTTAAAATAAGTAAAATCCTGCTGATTTTACTACTATTATCAGGCGTGATTGGCTTGAAATTGGTAACAAAGGATAATATGAAGGAAGGGACTGATTCCTAATGGCATGGCTTGCGCTAATTTTCGCAGGGTTATTTGAAATGTTTGGTGTTGCAATGATCAATAAACTTTATATAGATCGCAATTGGAAATCAGTAGCTTTATTAATTATTGGGTTTGGAGGGAGCTTTCTATTATTAGCTTATGCAATGGAAACACTCCCAATGGGGACCGCTTATGCAATTTGGACAGGAATTGGCGCGTCTGGTGGAGCAATACTGGGTATGATTTTATACGGTGAATCTAAAGATTGGCGAAGAATCGTTTGTATTGGGCTGGTTTTAAGTGCCGCAGTAGGACTGAAACTAGTTTCTTAATAGGATAAAAGTAAGCCTAATTTCAGATGGAAATTAGGCTTACTTTGTATCCAGATCTATCTGTTGAAGTTATTGTTCACTAGAATTCCAAGCAAAGATTACTCATAGAACCATATTCATAGGTTTGATTGATCACTTTGGGAATCTTATTCTGGTCCCCACTACCCATTGCAATAAATAGCGGAACAAAATGTTCTGGTCTTGGTACGGCTAGATGTGCATGAGGCGCTAATTGACCATAGTGGTCTAAGGAATCTAAATCTCTTTTTAGTATTTTATCAATAACCCAATTGTCGAATTCTACTGCTTCTTTAATTGGTTCTTTGGCATTAGGGAACATCCAATTAAAATTGTGTACGGTTGTCCCACTTCCAATAACTAAGATATCCTCTTCACCCAGACCTTGCAATGCTTCACCAATATTATATTGTTCTTTAGGTGATAAGAAAGGGTGAACAGATAACTGAATGATCGGTATATCTGCTTTTGGAAACATATGCCGAAGGGCTACCCATGTACCATGGTCAAGACCTCGTTTCGTTTCTCTCTTAGTCTTTATCCCTGCATTCGAAAACCGTTTCTCAAGCACGTGAGCGATTTCAGTAGAACCTTTAGCTGGATATTTAATTTGATACATTTCTTCAGGGAAACCGTAATAGTCATAAACTGTATCAAGAACGGCATCCGTATAAGTAATTGAGAGGACTTCACTTTCCCAGTGAGCACTAAAAATGACGATCGCTTTCGGGTTAAACCGCTGACCTAGTTCTAATAAAAACTTAGCATACTCGTTCTGTTGCACAGCTAAAAATGGGGACCCATGCCCGATAAATAATGACGGCATCATCTAATTTATACCTCCTATAAATGACCAAACGCTATAAATAAAACTTCTACCGTTATAATATCCCCCTGGAACTTTAATTGGAAGTAGCGAATTCCGCCAGCCATATTGGGAATAACCCCAAGGTTGGAGGGCAAAGATAAATAATTGCAAGAATAAGTCCGATCATTAATGAGATTCCTTTTTTTAACTTAGCCCCCACAACGAAGGAAACTTATGGACTTAGCGAACGACTACAGAAATCATGAACATGATGTATACACTCATGACAAATAAACAGCTAAGAAGGAAGGATATCATAATCGAAGTTTTTTTGAAAATCGACCATATGTTTAATCCCATTAAAACAATAGATACAAAGAAAAATAAGACTGTCACCGGTCCTCCACCGAACCCAATTGTGTTTCCTACATCAATGATATCATCGTGAAATAGACGCAATAATGGTGAAACAGCATCACTCGTCAAATAATTCCCATGAGGTGGGGCTTGCTGTGAAAAAATAGCGGTAATCATAAAAATCACAATTAAAATAAAGCCTTCTAAACGAATCCATGGGATCGGATTGAAGCTAGCATTTTTTGAGATTAGAAATTTCACTATTAGCCCATTCACAAGCGCATAAAAAACAAGTGGCAAGAGGAATAGATGCTTTATAAACACCCCTTGTCCATATGAAACCATCCACGAATCAAGATAATCCTCGACCATTAGATCCATTAATAACACACCACTAATAGCTGTAGTAGCTAAACAGCTCATAGCCACGATGGAAAACCAGCTTAAAAATTCAAGCCAATTTTTATGGTTGAGTGAACACCAGCCCACAACAAGTAGAATCCCAACCCAAATACTAACTGCTGCTAAATGCATAAAATCACTGGCAATTCCTAGAATAGGATCCACTGAACCAGCATGGCTTGACCAAGCAACTGTTAAAATTAACCCAACTGTTAGGGTTAATCCTAAAAAGGCAATTAGCCCCTTTTCAGAAGGCTTGGCCACGGCAATTAACAGGAGTAATATAGCGGAGCCAAAAAGGGTGAAATTCCACGCAGTCCCAACTGTATAGGTTGTTAAAACGACTTTAACTGAATCAACTAAACCTAAGCGTGGAGCAATATATAAGATAATATCAAGGATTGGAATAAACGACAAAATCGGTACCAAACCAGTACTAATAAGTAAAATTCTATTTGAAACACTTACATCAGGCCGATATTTGTTGGGGACAAGCTGAAGAATAAAACTTCCTGCTAAGACAGAAAAGCACAAATATAAAAATACCTGGCTAATACTATTTGCTACTTCCATCGATTACTTCTTTCTTTTAGTAAAGTAGAGTGCTCCGCCTGCCACCAAAACAACGAATAGAATAACCCAAATAATCGTCATAGAAGTTGATTCTTCTGCGCCATTCTCTGTTGATTCTTGATTCTCAGTGGATTGTTCAGGTAATTCGGTATCCTCAATCTCTTCTGTTGTTTCTGATGGCGCTTCTGTTTCTTCTTCAACTGGAACTGGGGCATTAACTGTAAAGGCAAATTCTCCTTCTAATGAATGACCATCAGCGCTCATAATGCTCCAATCCACTTGATATTCAGCATTTGGCAGTGGATTAGCAACAGTCGCTGTTAATGTATCCTCAACGATTGTTATTTCTTGTACTTCAACCGCTTGTCCATCCAATGATGTGATTTCTAAAGAACTCCCCTGTTCAATTCCACCATCAAAATTAAGAGTAATCTCATTTAAAGATTCGGTAACAACATCACCATCTGCTGGATTAGAGCCTTCTAAATGTGAATGAGCAAAAGCAATGTTAGAAATGGATGTTACTAACAAGAGTGCTATTACTGCAATAAAAATACGTTTCAAAAAAAAACCTCCCATAAAATTCGATAGATTTGTTACGATACGCTCGCTTTTATTATTTGAGCCCAACTCTGGTACTATTATAAATACAATCGTAATAATAAATAATACCCCGAAAGAGTGATTTTTAATGAAAATCATAAACAAAGAAGGCTGTTTTCCAAAAAATTGTTGTTATTGATAAATAAATCTATGGATAAAATCGATTGATTGGAGCGGAAGGTGCGAGACTCCTCGAAAATGAACTGCACATTTTCTCGTGCGTGGGCAAATTCAAGGATGTCATTCAGTGTCCTGCGGGAATCAGCGCACGCCCCGCGGAAAGGGAGCATCCTGGAGCGCAAATCAACCACTCCTTGTTTAATAGCAACAAAATTTACGAAAACAGCCAAAAAGAACAAATAGGTGATAAAATTATAGAAACGATTTTATGTAGAAAAAAGGTGAAACCTTGAAATATAAACAAATTAAATGGCTCATTTTAATTACTCCAACGATTACGATTGCCTTCTGGGAATACTTACGGCATGAATTTCTCCTCTCCTATATCTCAATGGAGCTGGGAAATTACCTTTCTCCGCTATTGGTCTTTATCGTTACCCTAGTCTTTTCCCGTCATCTTTTTTCAATTTTAGAAAGAATGCAAGAAGAACTAAGAGCAGAAAAAACGAAAAAAGCAGCACTGATTGAGAGAGAAAAATTAGCAAGGGAACTCCATGATGGAATTGCCCAATCACTATTCCTATTATCTGTAAAAATGAACAAATTTGGGCGAAAGAACCAGATAGAACATGATTCTGATTTCCAGAAAATCAAACAAACATTACAGCACGTTCATGAAGATACCCGTCAAGCTATTACAAACTTAAGATACTCACCAAATAAAGAACCATTAAGTTGGACTGAAACGCTCTACCAATATGTAGAGGAAATTAAGAATCAGCATATGATCGATGTTCACCTGCAATGGGGCCTGCAAGAGGATACATTATCACCGAAAGAAAAAGTAGAGTTATTTGCATGTATGAAAGAAGCCGTTGTCAATGTCATCAAGCATGCCAAAACAAATCAAATATGGATTCATGCACAGGAAACTGACACTGGATGGAGTTGTGAAATTAAAGATCAAGGAATTGGATTCACAAATGAAACCATTCAGTCTAGCAGAGGTTACGGGCTTCAAATCATAAAAAATAGAGCCCTAGATATGGAATGGGAATTTTCGATAAAGAGAATAGAGAACGAAACCATCCTGACCTTAAAAAAGGAGCTGACATAGATGCAAGCTTTCCGAATCCTGATTGTCGATGATCACGCACATGCAAGAGAGGGCATTCGCGAAATCCTCGAGGAATTTGAAGACTTTCTGATTATTGGCGAAGCGAAAAATGGAGAAGAAGCGATTCAACTGACGGGAGAATTAATGCCTGATATTATTCTAATGGATATTCAAATGCCTGTAATGGACGGACTTGAAGCAACGAAAAGAATCAAGCTCCACTTCCCTTCTGTAAAAATTGTCATGACCACAGTTTCCGATGATATCACGGATTTATTTGACGCATTAAAGAAGGGAGCCCAAGGATATCTCCTTAAAAATATCCAATCAGAAAAATGGGTGGAACATTTACGAGCTTTTGCCTCAGATGAAGTCCCAATGTCTAAGGAAATTGCCTTTCAAATATTAAAGGAGTTCCCGCACAGAAAAGCGGTAACAAAAGTAAGTACCCCCTTATCCACCCGCGAATTAGAACTACTACAATTAGTAGCCAAGGGGTTATCCAATAAAGAAATTTCAAAGACTCTTTTTATTTCGGAGCATACGGTTAAAAGTCATCTAAAAAACATATTAAGCAAACTGCATTTAGAGAACCGTGTTCAGCTAACTAGTTACGCTTATCAACAAGGATTAGTGGATTAGGATAGGGAATTATTATTTTTTCTTCCTTACTTCTTTATCCTAATTCTACCTTTGTTGAATAAAACAAGGGGGGATTTTTCACTCCATTAAAAAAGAAACGGGTTATTCAAATCAATACTTTTTAATACGGTTTTATAGGTGTTAAGGTGGTATTCAAATTGGTCTGCAAGCACCCGACAATCATCCCTAAAATCATATGAAATCAAAAAACCCTCTAGTATCTCTTCATCACAGCTTTCTCCTATTCCTTTAATCCATAATTTAAAAGAAAGTTCTTTCCCCATTTTGCCTAGGCCGCATCGTTGAAATACCGCCTGAATTTGCTCTAAATTCATCAACTTCTCCTTTTTGAAATTCTCTTATATAAAAATCATTATATTCTTCGATTAATGCACAGTCAGGGCACTAACGCAAAAAGGGCTAAGGCACTATCATATTTTATGCACTTTTCCAAGACGCTTGTCTATTATAGATTAAAGACTTTTTTTATAAAGGGTTAAGACCATCAACCGTTGTTCAATCTCTAAATGTATTGCGTGGTGTCTATGTCCCAACTAAACAATGATGGAGAAAGGAAAAGTTGATTTATGGAAAAGCAAATCCAAGAGTTCTATAACACATTAAAAAAATTCGGGTATCAAATTGAATTTAATGCAAATGAAAAGATCCAGAAGGGTCTTAATAACGAGGCTATCATAAAGTATGTAAACAGGCAGGCCTATTCCCTCTCAAAAAATATTGATGGCTTAAAAGAATTGGTTGAAATAATCTCAATACCGCTAAATTTTCCAACTAAAAATGATGTAGCCAATGTCGCAAAGCTGACACTTCAAAATGAAGAGAAGATTGATTCCATTCAAGAACAACTTGATATGCTTAATCACTCTTTACTCGAACTGCAAACTGAAAAGCCTTCAATAAATAACTCCCCTTCAGAACAGGATCGAACGGAGGCAAGAGTTGCACTTCAAAGCGAGGAAAAAATTGACTCAATCCATGTGCAGCTTGAAATGCTAAATCAGTATTTAAAAGAACAGAAAGAAACCCCTAAGGTGGAAGAGACAAATGATATCAACCAAAAACAAAAATGGTATCAACAAATATGGCAGATTTATAGACTGTTATATTCATACACTAATTCGGACCCTAGGAAGGACTGATTTTAAGGAATGTGGTTAAAAGAAAAACAAAGATGGAGAGGTTTTTTTAGTGTTTGGTCGAAAGATGTGCCTGAGTCAGCACAAACTCCTCGACTGGCCATTTGGAAAAAGAACAAAACAACTCTCTGGTATTATCCAGCTGTTGAGAAACGCTATAACACTCCTATTTATCTAATCTATTCGCTCGTTAATCAGCCCTATATTCTCGACTTATATCCTGGTAGTAGCTTAATTGAAGCTTTTGTTAATGAAGGGTTTGATGTATATTTAATTGATTTCGGGATTCCAGGGTATGAGGACAAGGATTTAACAATGGATAACTACATCGTTGACTATATAGAAAAAGGCGCACAAAAAGTAATGAAGCATTCAAAAGCAGCTGAAATGACCATTATGGGTTTTTGTCTCGGAGGAACTTTAGCAGCAATATATACAAGCATAGCAACAATACCAATTAAGAATCTAATTCTGGATGTTGCTCCTATTGATTTTTCAAATTGGCCAATGTTTGATCAGTGGGTAAAAGCCATCAAGAAAGACAACCTCGATTTTGATTCTGTGATAGATTCGTTAGGCATCATACCTAGTAAACTTATGGAGGCAGGGGTAAGGACCATTACGTCCCCAATCTATGTTAGTCCGTACCTATCTCTTTTAAGTAAGGCGGATAAGCATGAGTCTGTTAAAAAATGGAGAGTATTCAACAAATGGACAAAGGGGCATATTCCCCTTCCTGGAGGAGTGTTAAAACAATTAGTAAATGACTTTCTAAAAGATAATAAGTTAGTTAAGGGAACACTCGTCATAAATGATAAAAAGATTAATTTAAGAACAATTGATGCAAACCTACTAGTACTTTCCTCGAATTTCGACAGACTCGTTCCAAGAGAAACCACAGAGGAAATCATTCATCTAGTTTCTAGCTCAGATAAAAAATTTCATCTAGTGCAAGGAGGGCACACAATAATGCCCAAAGATGGAAACCTTCCTGATTTTCTCCAAGATTGGCTACCAGAAAGGTCGAATCCTATATAGATGAGACTTGAGATATGGACTAAGAGGTGAAAAAGTAGAAACCTAGACTTGTCATGGTTGCACAAAAAAACAAAGGTACCCTTGTTCCTACTATCAGAAGGAATAATATTGTTTTAGATCCTTCAGGATCTCAGGATATGAGAACCAACTATTAAAAGGCACGTAAAACCCTTACATTGAAAATGGATGTAGGGGTTTTTTGTACCCAACTATATACCTCTCCCCTTAATAATATAGGGTCCTACTTCCGAGAAAAATAAGGTCCGCACAAACCCGTTTCATGCGTTCGAACATAAGTCCAATTAAACTCCTTATCTACCACATAAACATCCTCTTCCTCTAGAAAATCGCTCGCTATGACTACCTTGGCATTCTCCAGAATGAACGCTTCATCCGAATGTTGATAAAAAACAAAACAGGATCCCTTCGGCTCTCTATTTAACGCCATATCTGCTTTGTCTTCTTGTAAGCAATCCCTTTTTTTATAGCTAAATACGTGCCACAAGTAGCCACATAATCCACCATCATTATGAAGATAAATAGCCTCTTTTTCCTCCTCGCTTAGATGCTGGACAAACTCGTCCTCCCACCTTTTCCTCAGGTATGTTCCCCACTTGGCTATTTCAATCACCTTCACTTTTTTCCTTCGCAACAATGACACTAAGTCCAAAAAATCACCTGCTTTTAGTTGATAATATTCACTCTATGTAGTGGCTATCAGGAATTCCTCACCACTTGGCAGCCACAAATGATCACTTCGTCCGGTAAAATAGCGTTGATTAAGCTCCGCACCCGAGACATGCTTAACTTCGTGGAATCCAGCCTTGCGTGCCAGTTCCAGTATCTCGGACGGTGTAAAGAAGCTAAGAAAAGGTGTACCGCTTGCTTTTGCTCCTTTTATCGACATCTCGAAAAATGGACGTACCTCTGGGTCAACGAGCTCCACCGGCAGAAGGAAGGTCATCGCAAAAGTTGAGCTAGGTGCGAGCTGCGCTACCTGACGTAGTGTAGCAACAACTGCATCCTTGGTAAGATACTGAGTCACGCCAGTAGAAGCTACCACTGACGGTTGACTCGGATCAAAGCCAGCAATCTTCAACTGTTCCCACCAAGACCAGCCAGCTTCAAAATCTACAGGTACGAGTTTGAGCCAATCTTGGATTCCAAAACCAGAATCAATTAGGCGTTGTCTCTTCCATGTCTGCATTTCTGGTTGGTCAACTTCGAATATCTGCATCTGGGAGGCAATATCTGATCGGCGCTGAGCAAATGTATCAAGACCAGCACCCAAGATAACGTATTGCCCGACACCTTGGCCGACTTTTTCGCTGACTAAATCCTCAATCAAGCGTGCACGAGCCACGACAGATGCTCGACCCCCGGCCGTTCTCTCCGGATGCATGTCAGGGCGTTGACGCCATTCCTCATCTTGCGCAGCTAATTTCAGCCCAATCTCGTCTTCAAACACATACGGTGCAGAATCAACCTGTAGATGCAAAGCGCGCCAAAGCGCAACTCGTACTGCCGTGTGATCAGGTACTTTATTTTGTTTACCGTCCATAACGATCTTCCCCCTTCTTATTCAAAGGATTTGCAACCCTGTTCTATTCAAATTTGAAATATCTCAACAATGTTTTCTTAATACTAATTACATAGTGGTTAATTCGACAAATAGCTACAAAACCCTTGTAGCCTATGGAAAATACTCCGTAGATAGACTCATACCTCTCCTCGTAAAATCTCCATTGCCGTAACATCAAGTTCTTCTAATTTTTCTCCTTCGGATGGTCTCTCTACAATTCTCATTAATTCACTCTCAAACTGCTTTCTAAACCCTTCCGGCAACCTTTTAACCAGAATTTCTAAACACCAATACTTCCATACATGATCATTAGTGGCTAATACCTCTTTAATGTGTGGGACAATCTCAGAGGGATACTTTAATAAGAGGTCTGAAACTTCATGCGCAATCGGCCAATTCATATCTTGAATCCATTCCATTAAACCCGGCAGAAAAGGCAAGATCTCTTCCCTATGTAAATTCTTTAATTGGTTCACTCGTTCAAAGTCATGCTTATTTCTTGGCAGGTATTCAGCGTACTGATTCATTATTCACCTCTAAAACAACCTGAATTCATATAATACAAGACTTCTTCTACCATAGAATCTCCAGTATTCTTCGCTAACTATCCCCGTTTCAGCCTCACACCATAATATCTCATTGCCTTTAAATTCCCCTCGACTTCAAAAACTTCCTTTTCTATCTGCTGTCTTAGCCGATACTCCAAGAAGCTATCTCCCACATATTGATCTAAATGTCCCAATACTTCTCCAATTAATCTTGCGGACTTCATGAATTCTTCAGGTTCTTGTTCCCGCTTTCTTTCAAGCTCAAGTTTTTTCGCCATATTGATCAAATACTGGTCATAATAGTCCTCTGTGACACTCGTTATCTTTTCATTTCGCCAAATGCGCAAGGTTTCCTTGGTATCTTTTAGTGTTAACCACTCATCTTCAAGGCGCTTTCTTTCATACTGTGACAGAATAGAATTGGATTTACTTAGCTCGTAGATTACTTGGAATTTCTCCGGGGTTATTTCTCCTGTATGTGTAAGAGTATATTCGATATCTGGTTGATTAAATTGTTCTTGATAGATCTTTGTTGTATTAATCACTTTGATATCATAGTTTTTGTCCTTTAATAAGGATAGAGCATATCGTAGTCCAGTTTGTTCATGAGCGTTATCAGCAACCCATATCGTAATAGGCTCTCCTTCTGGTATGCTTAAAATTTGGTCAACTTTCTTTTGAAATCCTTGTTTATAGTCCTCGAAATCTCCAAATTCATCGCTCATCACCCTTTTCATCCAATCAAACCTGGCTTCTTCACCTTGTTTTTCATGCAACCTCCAGATTGGTCCAATCGAAAATATATCCCAAAACGAAATAACCTTTTCATCTTTGTTTTTCTTTAAAGCGAATTTTAATGTTCCTGCAGGAGCAGCACCAAAAAGAATATGTATCATTTGAAAATCTCCCTCTTCTTACATACTGATCATCCACTCGAACTACCAATAATAGATTTGTAAATTTTTATTAATCACTTAATGAGAATCGTTACCTTTAAAAAGGTTTCTCTATAAATGAATTTTCCCCAAATAATGTGTCCTTACAATCCGCATTACATTTAAACAACGCTTCCACCATGCATGGAAAACAGAAAGAAATCTCCTTCATCTGTTATCGTCCAGCCATCAAAGAAGGAACTCGCATGAAATACATCTAAAAAGAGATCTCCAAATTGTACGATTAGAAGTGGGCAATGTTCTAATAACTGAACATCTTCAATTGTTTTTCCTATCAATAACTCCCTGACT
>Ga0182742_1005128_pt1 | contig 11326 bp, 9 predicted proteins | sample eDN5th37CBELigMG_FD_128880 | JGI IMG/M metagenome (GOLD analysis project Ga0182742, IMG submission 128880) | Enriched Miracle-Growth compost microbial communities from Emeryville, California, USA - eDNA 5th pass 37_C BE-Lig MG (version 2)... ... | reverse complement strand
TTCAACGCCCGCTGGCGCGCGTTCGTCGAGGCGCTGAACCTAAGCGCCATCAACGCCGAGATCGCCGACTACAACGCGTACTATCCCCTCGAAAAGGAATGCGCCCTGGGCTCCGCCGGTCTGGCCCTGCAGGGCTTCCACCCCATCGAGCCGGTCTCCGTCGAGTCGCTCCTGGCCGATCATCCGGTGTTGCCGGTTCCGGAATTGCGGTGAGGCGTTGTATTTGAGTAGCCGACGCTGGGCGTGGGGCGCAACTGGGAGGGCAATGCCCTCCCAGGGGGTGCGGGAATTTCAGGCCGCCTTCGCCCGGTTCAGGATCGTCCCTCCGCCAAATCGGCGATCTCTTCGGGCATCCAGGCGGGGAGGTTCTTGACCTCGTCGCGGGCGGTCTGGCTGGTGGGGACGCCCCAAAGCTGGAAGAAGGGGCCGAGATTGTGGCCGGTCGCCCTGGACATCCGGACGAGCCACATGTCGCGCTTGGCGTCGTCGTCGCGGGGGCGTTCGTCGCGGTTGAGTTCGGCGTACTCGGCGAAGACCTGGTCGAACGGCTTCCAGCCGAAGGACTCGTAGATCTGGATGTACATCATCAGGGCGAGGAACGGGTCGCCCTTCCACTTATCGAACGACGCGCCTTCGTTGATGTGCTTGCGGATCCGCTCGGTTCGCGAGTCCTTGCCCCGGATCGCGCCGTGGCCCGAGTCGTGGGGGAGCTTCAGGAGCGTGTCGAAGGTGTGGACGACAAGCAGGTTGTTGGTCACTTCGCCGGTTCCGTCGAACGTCCAGGCGCCGCTCTGGAAGTTGTGGCCCAGCTCGTGGAGGTGTCCCCAGGTCCCTTCGGCCTTGAGCTTCGCCAGGTCGAGCGCGGTGGTCGCGCTGTCGTCGATGGGGGTCATGATCGGGTATCCCGAGTGCATGTAGCCGGCCGAGATCTGGCGATCGGCGACGATCCGCTCGGGCCGCTCCATCTTGCTGGTCCGGGCGAAGCCGACTTGCGACTCGACCACCGAGTCCCACCACGCCATCAGCGGCTCGGGGTCGTCGAGTTGCCGGACCAGGTTCGCCGGCACGCTGAAGATCACCCGCTTGCCGGCCAGCTCGGCCCAGGGGGCGGGGCGGTTCCGGATCGACTTCCGCCACTCCTCCCTGGTCGTCTGGCCAAGCTGGAACAGGGGGGCGGGGATCGCGCCGGAGATCGAGACCTTCACCGTTCGGGGGGGCGAAATCCCATGCGGAACGTCGATGTAGATCAGGCCGCCGACCGCGTTGGCCGCGATGGTCTTGGGCCCCTCGATCGGGAACCGGCGGACGATCTCGGGAAGGCGCTCCCAGCGGGCGTGATGCCAGAGGCCGTCGGTGTGGCAGCCGATCCGGACGGAGAGCTTCAGCGGCGCGTCGGCCTCGGCGACCGTGACGGTGATCCGCGCCCCGGGCGCGGCGTAGAGCCCCACGCTTCGCCAGCCGGGGATGGATGTGTCGATCTCGCCGGTTCGCGTGACCGGCTTCGCCTGGCCTTCGGGCAGGCCCGGGAAATCGGCCGCGGCGGGCAGGGGACGGACGCGGTCCACCGGCGTCGCCTGCGCCAGCGCCGTTTCGACGCCGATGGCGAACCGCCTCAGCCGGTCGTCCTTGGCGTCGGCCGGGTTCTCGCGGGTCGGAACCAGATCGATCCCCCGATCGGCGAGGCCCTTAAGCGCCCGCGCCGCCTGGTCGAAGAAGTTCGTCCCACCGATCGGCAGCGAGCCGAGCGTCAAACGCGTGGCCTCCAGGCCGGTCAGGATGTCGTCGTCGGAGGGCTGTTGACCCTGGAGCAAGACCCGCAAGACGGTCGCGGCGTTGGTGGCCGGCGAGATCGCCCCTTCGGTGACGTAGCCCTTCGGCCCGGTGCGGTCGGCGAAGCCTTCGGTCCAGACCAGGCCCGAGCCGACCAGCAGGGCGTTGCCCTCGAAGTCGCGGATCGGCTTGCGATGGATCTGGGCCCATCCCCAGCCGCAGGCCGCGGAGATCAAACCGCCGCCGTCGCCGATGAACCGCCGGGCCGCGGCGATCCCCCGCGCGTCTCCCAACCCGCCGGGTTCGACCACGATGACGTTGAAGCCCGACCAGTCGCCTTCGGCCTCGGTCTCGGCGGCCGTCACACCCGCGCTTTGCAGGTGGGCCAGCAGGTCCCTCTGGCCGATGACGCCGACGCGGGGCTCGGCCGCCGGGTTGATCGGCGCCTTGGCCGCGCCTCCGGCGGCCCAGCGCGCGGCGTTGACCAGAAGCCGACCGGTGTCGGCCTCCTCAATCGCCCCCCGGCCGAAGTAGCCGTTGTGGCCGAACGCCACGATCCGCCCCTTGCCCGCCCGGGCCGCGGCGACAACCGCCACCTGGGCACCGCCCCCGGTCTTGCCCACCACGATCGCCTCGGCCCCGGGGCCGTAAATCGCCAGCGTCCCCGGCGCGCCGGGCGCGGCGATTTCCGCGACGCCGTCAATCAAGGCCGCGCGGTCGCCCTCGGCGCCGACCGCGATGTTCCCAACCCCAAGCGCCACCACGAGCCAACCGAACCCCAACGCCGTCCGACCAATCGCCATCACGCCGTCCCCTAGACTCGGACTCGAACCGAACACCAAGCACGCGAACATCATGCGTCGTTGCCTCCAGGGATTTTACGAAATCGGCGTTGGCCCGTGTCGCGATCCGCGGTAAAGACTCGCTCTCGAATCCTGGCGGGGGTGAATCCGCGTTGCCTTTGGGTTATCGTTTTTAGGCCGTGAACCGACAAACTTGACGCCCGTTTCCGACCCACGCGAGACCCGCTCATGTTCCGCCGCCTCGACGCCCCACCGCGATTCCGGACGCTCCGATTCCCGCTCGCCCTGGCGCTTTCGCTGGCCCTCGCCGCGGCGGCGTCGGCTCAGGACGCCAGGCCGACGCCCTCCGGCGTCGCCTTCGAGGTCGCGTATCCGATTAAGGGAGCGGACGAGCGACCGATCAGCGCCCGGGTTTACGTCATGCTGACCGACGGAGATTCGACGGCCGAGCCCCGCCTGGGGCCCGACTGGTTCAACCCGAAACCCTTCTTCGCCCGCGACGTGGACGACTGGAGGCCCGGCGAGACCGCGCGGATCGACGCCGCGGCCGACGGCTTCCCCGGCCCGCTCGACGAGCTTCCGCCCGGCCGGTACCGCGCCCAGGCGGTCGTCCGGCTCAACCCCGACACGGCGAAGATCGGGACCGGCGAGGGGAACCTCTTCGGGCCGGTCGTCGCCTTCGAGGCGCCGCGACGCGAGGAGGGGGCGATCAAGTTGACCGTCGATCAGGTCGCGCCGCCTCGGCCCTTCAAGGAAACCTCCCGAATCAAGCTGGCCGAGTGCCCCAGCGCGCTGCTCTCGGACTTTTACGGGAGGCCGATCAAGCATCAGGCGGCCGTGATTTTGCCGGCGGTTATGCCCGATCACAAGTTGCCGACGGTTTACATGATCACTGGATTCGGCGGCGACCACCATTCGGCCGAGCGGATGATCGGGCATCCGGGCATGAAGTTTGCGGAAAACATGATTCGGGTGGTCCTGAACGCCGACTGCGGCAACGGCCATTCCGTCTTCGCCGACAGCGCCAACAACGGCCCCCGCGGCCGGGCGCTGGTGGAGGAGTTCATCCCCTATTTGGAGCGGACCTTCCCAATGATCGCCGACACCCGGGCGCGGTTGCTCAACGGCCACTCGTCTGGGGGATGGTCCAGCCTCTGGCTTCAGGTGACGTATCCCGAGACGTTCGGCGGGACCTGGTCAACCAGCCCCGACCCGGTCGATTTCCGGGACTTCCAGCGGATCAACATCTATCGCGACGGCGAGAACTTTTACCGCGACCCCCAGGGAGAGCGCCGGCCGCTCGCCCGGATGGGGACCAGGCCGGTCCTCTTCCACGACACGTTCGCCAAGATGGAAACGGTGATGGGTTACGGCGGCCAGCTCGAATCGTTCGAGGCGGTCTTCAGCCCCAAGGGCGAGGATGGTGAGCCCCGGAAGCTTTGGGACCGCCGGACCGGCGCGATCGATCCCACAACGGCCAAGGCGTGGGAGGCCTACGACATTCGGCTCGTGCTGGAGCGGAACTGGCCGACGCTCGGACCAAAGCTCGCGGGAAAAATCCATGTCGTCACCGGCTCGCTCGACACATTTTACCTGGAGGGCGCGGTGGAGCTTTTGAAGGAATCGCAGGCGAGGCTGGGAAGCGACGCCGACATCGAAATCCTTGCGGGCAAGGACCATTCGAACATCCTCGACGCCGCGTTGGCCGAGAGGATCGACGGCCAGATGCAAGCGGCCGTCGCGCCTGTTTTGCAAGAAGACTGAAAGGAGTTGGCGCCAGACCGACAAACTTGCGTATTGATGATGGTGGACGAAGGGAGGTTCGCTCCGTCCGGAGGGCGGTCGGGCCATCGAGATGAGGATGAGGGTGAGTTGGGGGCCCGGCTGAGTTGGGGCGCCTTCTCTTCGGAGAGGAAGGGTGCGCGGGCCCCCGTTCGCAAGTGCTCAACGTCTTGAAAGGACGTCACGGTGTTCAAATCCGAATCGAGCGCGGTCATCAATACGATTGAAGCATCGTCGACCCGGCTTCTGGGCGTGATCCTGGACATGGACGGCGTGCTGCTGGAGTCCGAGCCGTTCATCGCCGAGGCGGCGGTGCGGATGTTCGCCGAAAAGGGAGTGAAGGTGACGGCCGCCGATTTCCGGCCATTCATCGGCACGGGCGAGGACCGCTTCCTGGGCGGCGTGGCCGAACTCAAAAAGGTGAAGCTCGACATGCCGCGCGACAAGGAGCGGACGTACGAGATCTACGTCGACCTGATCGCCGGTCGGCTCGAAACGCTGCCGGGCGTCTCGCGGTTTTTGGCCGAGTGCAAGCGCCGTGGGTTGAAGGTCGCCGTGGCCTCAAGCGCCGACCGGATCAAGGTGGAGGCCAACCTCCGCGAGATCGACCTGCCGGCCTCGCGGTTCGAGACGGTGGTCGTCGGCCAGGACGTCGCGCGGAAGAAGCCCTCGCCCGACATCTTCATCGAAGCCGCCCGCCGGATGGGGCTCGAACCCGAAAACTGTCTGGTCGTCGAAGACGCCGTCTCGGGCGTCATCGCCGCCAAGGCCGCCGGCTCGCGTTGCCTGGGCCTGACCACCTCGTTCTCGGCGGAGCAACTCCGCGCCGCCGGCGCCGACTGGACCGCCGACGACCTCGCCGACGCCTCGCTCGGCGTGTTGGAATGGTAGCGGCGAGGCGGCGCCCGGGGTAGGATGGAGGAAATCGGGCCGGCCTTTCGTTGCCCTCTCCCCCCGGGAGAGCAACAGTGTTCGGCGCGGCTCGCCCATGCGGCGGACGAAGTCGGGGTTTCCCTTCTCCCCTCGCGGGAGAAGGCGCCCCGAAGGGGCGGATGAAGCGGCGCGCGACCGGAAGCCGGCGGATGGCCCCCTCATCCGGCCGTTCCGGCCCGACCCCACAAGTGGGGTTCCCCCCGCTCCTGCGAGGGGAGAAGGATGATTCGCCAGGTCCGCTCTTTTCCCACTTCACCGCCCACGCCGTTCCAATCTCGGAGATCCATGCCTCATGCCGGCGCTCGATCGCGAGGAATACATCGAGCAGGCGTACTTCTTCCACGCCTTTCGCGAGCGCCTGGCCGATGGGCTCCCCTCGCAAGAGATCCTCGCGCGGATCGGCGAGGAACTGCTCTCGACGACCAAGATGCCGCTGGCCGTGGGGTTTCTATCGACCGAGAGCAAGCTCTCGGGGTTAATGTCGCCGGCCATGGCGCGGTTGGACCACTACTTCACGGCGTTTCAGACCCACGTCGTCGCCCAGGCCGAGGCTGATCTGAATCGGTTCTCAATGGACCAGGCGCTTTTGGTTCTGGAGCGCGAGGCGCAGTACAAGGCCAAGGGGGCGTCGCTGGCGGGCCTGTTCGTCTTCCAGTTCGAGTCGCTGTCGCGCAACCGGCTCGGCTACGCCAAGGGCCTCAGCGCAATGGCGCAAGACCCGGCCTACGACGAGGACTGGCGCGATTACATTCTGACGCTTCAAACCCGGCTCGGCGACGTCGACTTCGCCGACCTGATCTTCGTCCGCTCGGCCTACTTCGTCAACGAGCGGCGGCGGCTCAAGCCCGAGTTCGTGCCCAAGCATCCCCCTCTCTTCGGCGAGAAGGAGGGGAAGATCGCCCGGGCCAACCGAGGCCGCGATCCCTTGTACCTCTTCTCGGCCCTTCAGCGCCAGCTGGGCTATCCCGAGGTTCCCCGGCCTCGTCGTCCCGACGAGCTGGAGGCCCGGGTTCTTCTGCTCGAACAGAAGATCGCCCAGCTGGAGAACCGCCTGAAGCTCGCCGAGGGTGAGCTGCATCAAGACGTCGACATCAAGCAAGTCATGGTCAAGCCCGAGGACACCGCCGGAATTCCCAGCGGTTGGGCGCCCAAACGGGCCGATTCGTAGGTTGGGACGGGAGAATCATTGTGAGAAAGGCCGTGCTGAACGGCGCGCTGGGTGTTCTGGCCTTCGCCGGGCGTCTGGTCGCGGGAGGGGGCGACGACGCCCCGAGCCGCTTCGACTTCGAGCGGATCGTCATCGACGCCGATTTCCCGGGGGGCTATCAGGTGGAGGTGGCCGACGTCAACGGCGACGGCAAGCCCGACCTCGTGGCCCTGGGGGGCGATGTCTGCGCCTGGTACGAGAACCCCACCTGGCAAAAGCGGGTCATCACGACGGCCAAAGAGGCGCCCGGCGTCATCAGCAGCGCGACGGCGGATCTCGATGGCGACGGCAAGGCCGAGATCGCCCTCGCCCACGACTTCGAGATGAACCAGCCGAAGCGCGGCAAGCTCTCGCTGGCCGTTCAGGGGCCGAGCGTCGACGACCCCTGGAGGCTCCTGCCCATCGATGAGATCGGGAGCATCCACCGCGTCCGCTGGGGCGACCTCGACGGCGACGGCGAGCTCGACCTGATCGTCGCGCCGATCTTCGGACCCGAGGCCGCGCCGCCGAACTATAAAGACCCGGCCCGGCTCATGGCCTACACGACGATCGACGTTCGCGAGCCGTCGCGCTGGGTCGCTCGACCGCTGACGAACCGCCCGGTGACGCACGCCATTGAGCACCATCCGACCTTCGCCCAGGTCAAGCATCCGGTGCTCCTGGCGGCCGACAACCTGGGCGTGACCTTGATCGGCCCGATCACGTCCGATGACGAACCCGACCGCCCACTGGCCGCGTTCGACATGGTCCCCGGCGCGCGTGGCGATCAGCCCAAGCGGGGCGCGAGCGAAATTCACGTCGGCCGGTTCAAGGACGGCCGGCTCTTTCTGGCGACGGTCGAGCCCTGGCACGGTTCCGACGTCGTCGTTTGGCCCCAGAAGGAGGCCGACGGCCTCGACTTCGGCCCCCGAACCCTCGTCGACGACTCTCTGGACGACGGCCACGCCCTCTGGGTCGCCGACCTTGACGGCGACGGCCAGGACGAAGTCGTCGCCGGCCACCGGGGCAAGGACCATCGCGTCGCCGTCTACGACCACGACGCCGAAACCGGCGCCTGGCGTCGAACCGTCATCGACCGCGACGTGGCCGCCCAGGACCTGCGCGGGGGCGACCTCGACGGCGACGGCAAGCCCGACTTCGTCGCCATCGGCGGCTCAACCCACAACCTGATCCTGTACCGATCCAAGTAAGTGAAGGAATGTAGCGCCTTGAATTCGACCCCTTCGGACCCGACCGCCGTCCTTTTGATCGCCCACGGCAGCCGCCATCAACCGGCCAACGACGACCTGCTCGAAATGGCCGAACGGATGACGGCCGAGGGTCGCCACGCGATCGTCGAGGCGTGCTTTCTGGAGCTGGCCGAGCCCGACATCCCCGCGGGCGGCGATCGGTGCGTCGCGCGCGGGGCGACCCGGGTGTTGATGATCCCCTACTTCCTGGCCGCGGGCGTCCACCTGCTCCGCGACCTGACCGCCGCCCGCGACGAACTCTCGGCGCGGCATCCGGACGTCGAGTTCCTGCTCGGCTCGCCTCTCGGCCCGCACCGCCTGCTCGACGAGCTGGTCGAAGTCCGCGTCGACGAGCTCACCCGCCGCGTCGGCGCCATCACCGCCTCGCCCGAGGAGATCGCCCGCCGCTATCAGCCGATGGATGAGCATTAGCGCGGAGCCGCCCGATTTTGTGGCCGAGGTCCGTGACTCCGGGACGCGGGCCTTGGCGCTCCGGCGCCGGCGCCTCACCCCTCCAGCCGCTCTCGGATCGACCGGGCCACGGCCCGGCCCAGCGACACGGGCACCGCGTTGCCCAATTGTCTCATGCTCTCGGTCCAGGAGCCGTGGAAGGCGTAGTCGTCCGGGAACGTCTGAAGCCGGGCGCTTTCGCGGACGGTGAAGTAGCGGACCGAGCCATCGTCGCGGATCATCATGTTCTCGCCGCCGGGGACGCCGTGATCGCCCGCTTTTAGCGTCTTGGCGGGCTCATCGAGCGGGCTGCCGGTGTGTCCCTTGTAGACGCGCGCGCCGGGAACGAGGCGATGGTTCAGGATATGTTCGGGCGACGCCTCGCCGGGCTCGGGCAGGCCGGCGAGCGCGTCGCGCGCGGTCAACCACGGGCGAGGGCCGGCTAAACCGGCCTCCGGGCGTTGGATTGGACCGGCGGGCGCGGGCGGTCGTTTGGCCTTCGCCACCCGATGCCGCTCCCAGTAATCGCCCGATCCCCACTTGTCCCACCGAAGGGCGGCCAGTGAATGCGTGGGCTCGGGAAACGCCCATTCCAACTTCAGGTCGGAACGAATGCCGACGATGACCACGCGCTCCCGGCGCTGGGGGACGCCGTAATCCGCCGCGTTCAAGAGACGGTAAACGACGCGGTAAGAGAGGCCATCATGCTTGCCCCCGGTGTGGTGCTTCTCAAGACGCGAGAGATGGTCGCTCCAACTCTCTCGGTCGGCCTTCGCCACCTCAGGGTAGGTAATCTGGAGAGTGATGTATTCGAAATACTTTGAGAACGACTCGCGCAGCAACCCCTTGACATTCTCGAAGAGAATCGCCTTGGGCTTCAACTCCCGGACGGCTCGAACCGCCTCGGGGAACATGTCGCGCGCGTCGTTGTATCCTCGGTGCTTGCCGCCGATCGAGAAGGGCTGGCAGGGGGGGCCGCCCGCGAGCAGGTCGATTCCTTCGGGGAAGCCCGAATAATCAAAGCTTCGGACGTCGGCCTGAAACAGGGGCCAGCCGATCACGCCCCGCTCGTTGTTCAGGCGGATCGTGCCGCAGGCGTTTTGGTTCCACTCGACGACAGCCTCGTGATGGAACCCAGCCTGAGAAAGGCCGAGGGCGAGTCCGCCGGCGCCGGCGAAGAGCTCGATGGACCGCATCATCCCTCTACTACCCCAAGAATTCCCGGATCCGCGCTGCCAGCGCGGCGACGTCCTTCAACTGGCATTCCCAGATGACGAGATGGTCCCAACCCCGCTCGCGCAACCGTAGTTGATTCGCCTGGTCCCGCTTTTGGTTCCCCTCCAGCTTGGGCCGCCAGAAGTCTACCCTCGATTTGGGCATCCGGCAACGAGGGCAGCCCTCGTGGCGATGCCAGAAGCAGCCATGCACGAAGATCACCTTGCGGCGACCGGCGAAGACCAGATCGGGATGGCCGGGCAGGGTCTTGGAGTGGAGCCGAAAGCGATACCCCATCGAATGGACGAGGCGACGAACGACAAGCTCCGGCCCGGTGTCCTTGGATCGGACCCGGCGCATCTGCGCGCTGCGGGCTTCCGGACTGAGCGGGTCGATGCGTTGTGGCGCCCCGCTCAATCGCGGCTCCTCGCGGTCGGGCGGGGAGGGCGAGGCCCCCGCCGCGCCGGCGCGGGGCGATGGGCTCGTCGGCGGCGTCGACCTCCCGGATCGGCCGATTCCGGACGGCGTCTTCCCCCCGCGCAACTTTGGAGTGTCACCCATTGGCGTCCTCGGCTATTCTATGTCCAACGGATTGAGCTACTTGAGACGCCGCGCCGGTCGATCCGGGCGGAGCGAAGGCGAAAGAGACCATGCATATTCTCGACATCTTCGAGGCGAATCCGACGACGTTCAGCTTCGAATTCTTCCCCCCCAAGACCGACAAGGCGTCCGCCGAGCTGTTCCAAACGATGGAGCAGTTCCAGGAGCTTCAGCCCTCGTTCGTCTCGGTCACCTACGGGGCGGGCGGATCGACGCGCGATCGCACGCATGATCTGATCGTTCGCATCCAGCGCGAGACGAACCTCACGGCGGTCTCGCATCTGACCTGCGTATGCCATTCCGAGGCCGAACTGGCGTCGATCCTCGACCACTACGCCGAATCGCGCATCGAGAACATCCTGGCGCTTGGGGGCGACCCGCCGCGGAGTCTCCCCAACCATGATCGGTCGCGCGACGCCTTCCAGTACGCCGAACAGCTCGTCCAGTTCATCCGATCACGCTCCAACGGCCCCGACCCCCGCGGCTTCGGCGTCGGCGTGGCGGGCTTTCCCGAGGGGCATCCCGGGACGCCGAACCGCCTTCGGGAGATGGACAACCTGAAGCGCAAGGTCGACGCCGGCGCCGATTACATCTGCACCCAGCTCTTCTTCCAGAACAGCGACTTCTATGATTTCCGAGAGCGCTGCGAGCTGGCCGGAATCAAGGTGCCGATCCTCGCCGGGATCATGCCGATCACGTCGCGCGAGACCCTGATCAGGATCGCCGAGCTGGCTTTGGGGGCGCGGATCCCCGCCCGGCTGCTCCGGGCCGTCGAGCGCTGCGGCGACTCCAACGAGTCGGTCGCCAAGGTCGGCGTCCACTGGGCCACCGAGCAATGCCGCGACCTTCTGGACAACCAGGCGCGCGGGCTCCACTTTTACACCCTCAACCGCTCCGACGCCACCCGCCAGATCTACGAATACCTTGGCGTGAAGGACTCGCTGGCCCTGGCGCGTCGCAACGGCGATTGAGAAATTCTCGCGACAAGCGGATTCCAGGCGAACGGGGGGCGACGGCTCCCTGTCTGAGAACGGGGGCAGGGGACCGACGCCCCCGCTCGTCTTTTTAAGATGACTTCCGAAGGGGGCTCGAGCGCGGGGGAGGATCGGCCGATGAGCGACCGCGAGCTGACCGCGAGGCTGAAGGCCAAGGCGCTTGAGCTGGGCTTCGATCGCGTGGGCGTCGCCGACGCACAAACTCCTCCCGGTTACCCCCATTTCCTCAAGTGGCTCGACGCCGGCCGAGCCGCCGGGATGGACTACATGGAGCGCCACGCCGAGGCCCGCGCCCATCCCGAGAGCATTCTCGAAGGCGTTCAATCGGTGGTGATGGTCAGC
>Ga0182742_1005126_pt1 | contig 11327 bp, 7 predicted proteins | sample eDN5th37CBELigMG_FD_128880 | JGI IMG/M metagenome (GOLD analysis project Ga0182742, IMG submission 128880) | Enriched Miracle-Growth compost microbial communities from Emeryville, California, USA - eDNA 5th pass 37_C BE-Lig MG (version 2)... ... | reverse complement strand
TCTGCTGATTCAGCACCGTAATAGCTTCCTGTCTCATTTCATCATACAATGATTCTACTTCTGACAGATTAACCTGATCACTGCCGGATACATAGTTTCTCACTGTATCGAATCGAATGTCAGTCTGAAGCATTCCCCACGCTGAGAATGTACCGGAAACACTAGGAACGAATACTTTTTTCATATCTAGCAGATCAGCTATTAAAACAGCATGCATTGGGCCAGCACCGCCAAAAGCAACAAGTGTAAATTCACGAGGATCAATCCCGCGCTTTACTGTCAAAGTACGAATGGCATCAGCCATTTTTGCATTGGCAATATCACAAATTCCTTCTGCTGTCTCCTGTACAGACAAGCCGATTTGATCTGCCACAGACTTAACAGCTTCAATGGCAGCCTGCTTATCAAGCTTTATATCTCCGCCTAAAAAGTTATTTTCATCAATTCGTCCAAGGACTAGATTTGCATCAGTAACCGTTGGCTGTGTGCCGCCTTTGCCATAACAAGCCGGTCCCGGTGTTGACCCTGCACTTTTAGGACCAACTCTTAGTCCGCCTGCTTCAATCCAAGCAATAGAACCGCCGCCTGCACCAATTGTATGTATATTAACCATTGGTGAAAGAATAGGGAAACCTTCCATATTTATTTCTGCTATTACATCTGGCTCGCCATCAATAATCATGCTGACATCAAAACTAGTGCCGCCCATATCTACACAAATTAAGTTCTTATCACCAGTTAGTTTGGTTAAATTCATTCCGCCAATCGTACCGCCAACTGGTCCGGACATTAGTGTCTGCAGCGGCAGCTTTTTTGCAATTTTTGATGTCATGACACCGCCATTTGACTGCATGATATAAATGTCCTTTTTGAACCCTCTTTTTTCAACTTCTTCTTCTAAAATAGCTAAATACTTCTTCACGATAGGTGCAATATAAGCATTAATAACAGTGGTGCTTACACGCTCATATTCGCGCCATTCTCTTGCAATATCACTTGATAGGGAAACAGGAATATCAAGCTCTCTCCCAATAACAGTGCGAATATGGTCTTCATGATCAGGATTACGGTAAGCGTGCATGAGGCAAACAGCAACCGCATCATATTTTTTCTCTTTTAACTCCCCAATGATCTGGAGAAGATTTTCCTCATCCAAAGGTTTTATTACAGAGCCATCGAAGGTAACTCTCTCATCTATCTCGTAAATATGCTCGCGCGCTACTAGAGTAGCAGGCTTATTGAATTGGATATTGTACATTTCCGTACGGTTAGCCCTGCCTATTTCGTATACATCTCTAAAACCCTTTGTAACAATAAGAGCCACATTTGCTCCTTTTCTTTCAAGGAAAGCATTTAAACCAGATGTGGTTCCATGGACAAAATATTCGATATCACTTAAGTCATCTACATAATGTTCAATACACTCTAAAACACCTTCTGCTAAATTATGTGGAGTTGTTAGCGCTTTCTTTGTATGATAAACATTCTGCACGCGGTCAAAGATTACTAAATCAGTAAAGGTACCTCCAATATCTACACCCAGCCGATAACGCGACATTTTGTTTTTCCTCCTTTTATACATATACTGTAATTTTTGTCAGACTGTAACATGAAAAGCATGCATTAGCCTAAGGTAAGCAGTAGCTTTGGGACCGAAACATTCCCCCTTTCAAGTATCGATTTATGTAACATTAATTAAAAATAACAGGGGTTACAACAGATAAAATTACGGTTTCCTGATCCAAAGGATTTTCCCACATATGAAGATGTGTGGATGGAAAGTGAATGGCGTCACCCTCCCGCAAGTAGTATTCATTCTGATCAACACTTATAAGCACTGCACCTTTTAAGACATAGTAAAATTCTTCTCCCGGATGCTTGACAAGCTCCTTATCCTTTTGATGCGGCTGCATCGTAATTAATAAAGGCTCAATTTTTTTGTCAGTAAAATCGCCGCTCAGCCTAATATAAGTAGATTCTGAGCTTTCTATCTTAAAAGGCTTTTGATCTTCTTTTTTAACAGCGTAATTTACATTCTCAGGCTCCTCGAAAAAATAAATCATCTTTACTCCGAAAGCATCAGCAATTCTTTTTAGAGAAGTAATGGCCAAGGAGGAGTTCCCTCTTTCAATTTGAGACAAAAAGCTTACCGACAAATCAGTCTTTTTACTCAGTTCCTTTAAGGTCATTCCATGTTCGAAACGCAGCTGCTTAATCTTTTGGTAGATTTCCTCCATAGGTTAATTCCTTTCTTTAAATAAAGAAAATTTACAGTATTTCTAAAATTCGTTTTAATTCTATCATAAACTTAAAGGTATTTAAATACACTTTTCTAAAAATTTAACCTAGTTAGAATTCAATATGTTTCTAAGACAATAAAAAAAAGCGGTAAAATTACCGCTAATTTTTTATAAAACAATTAATTCCTTAGTAAACGTCATTAAATTCAAACTGCCATTTTCAGTCACAATTAAATTATCCTCAATTCGCACGCCGAATTTGTCCTTTAAATAAATCCCGGGTTCTATCGTAAAAGCCATTCCCGGCCGGAGAACCATTTCGTTCTTTTGCATAATAAACGGCTCTTCGTGTCCATTTAGGCCGACACCATGACCAAGCCTGTGTGTGAAATATTCGCCATAGCCTGCTTCGCGAATAATCCCTCTAGCTTCTTCATCGATGTCATGAATTTTTACTCCGGGCTTAATTTTGTTAATCGCTGATTCATTTGCTTTTTTAACAATTTCATATACATTTTTCATTTCGCCTGTAACAGATCCAACACCAACGGTTCTTGTAATATCCGCGACATAGCCATTATAAATAGAACCATAATCAAGGACTACAAGGTCGCCTTTTTCAATGACTTTATTTGATGCCCGTCCATGGGGGAGCGCCCCGCGATAGCCTGAGGCAACAATAGTTTTAAAAGGGGTTCCTTCAGATCCTCTTGTTCTCATTTCAAATTCGAGCCGTGCGGCAACAGCAAGTTCACTTACACCAGACTGAATATATGGAAGGGTTGCGGTTAAGCTTTCCTCGACGATTTGGACAGCCTTTTGCATATGCTTCATTTCTTCCTCTTCTTTATACATGCGGATCGCAGGAATAAGCATGCCCAAATCGACGTTCTCTTCAAAGTCCAGTTTCTGTATGAACCTTTCCTCGCGCACTCTTGTTTCTCCGTATACATAGCCAACCTTTTGCAGATGCCCCATTTTATTTTTCAGCTGCTGAAGAGCCATATTAGGCCCTTCCTCATCTGAGTAATAAAAAATAGATCCATCTGTTTCGCCTTCTACCTTATTTAACTCAACGGCAGGGACAAGAAAGTGCATGTCCCCAGCACTTGTAACCAATGCCAGGGTCAGCCGTTCGCTTGCATGGAGAGGAATCCCTGTAAAATAATACATATTTTCTGATGGAACAAAAATGACTGCCTCTAATTGATGATCCTTCATTAGTGAAAGGAGCTTGTTTACTTTTGTTTCTAGCATTAAAATTCCCCTAACAGTATTAACTCATTATTTTCCAATCTTAAAGATGGAATTAAAGAAGCTGTATAACGCGTCTCCAGCGATAAACCCAGCGGCTAAAATAGTCATTGGTGTTTCTGCCTCTTTTCCTTTCCATTTTAACACTGAGAATCTAATTAAAATACCGACCAATACTGCCCATCCAGCAATAGGATTGGTCAGTAATAAACCTGTCGCGAACAAAACACCCATTTGTCTTTTTGAGCCGCCAATCAATTGAAGCAACGCACCTGGGATTGCCCAGATCAATAATTGTTTTGCGATGTCAGGAGAAACCCCTGATTCGATAGTTGCAGCATATACGTGGTTAACCGGCGGTATGGCACCACGAGAGAAAAAGCTTTCATAGGTCAGCAAGACAACGATGGCTGCCACGGAAAAGCCAATCATTCCCGCATAAAGCTGCTGGCGTCTGCCCTTTCGCTCAAAGTCTGGATCGCTGCCGTTTCCACGAAGCATATAGCCCGTCTTTAAATCATAGCCCATATCCGCAAAGGCAACACCGGTTGATGCACTGAAACCGACGAGAAGCGCAAGAGCAGGAGTAGGGAATCCAATTAAAATACCAATAATAAGCGTAATTAAAGCAACAGCAAAGGCAGGGAACCAGCCTGCATGCATGGCCGCAATACCGACAATTAATTCATGGGCAAAGGCTGCAATAGCTGCAAATAACAGAAAGCCCGCAATCATTCCAGGAGACATATCTGTAATAACTCCGCCCATAAAGGCTAATAGCAAGGCAATAGCAAGGTAGGCGATAAATCCGTAGCCAAAGCCTTGGCCAATATCCTTTTCAGATCGGGTATACTGTACCTCTTCCAAAGCTGCGGCCTTCTCATCCTTTGCTTGTCCGACATTCGTATGGACTTTCTTCTTTTTGAAGATTAAGAAAACGACTTGGAATAAAGCAACAATGCCGGCACCGATCATAAACCCATGGGGAATGTAGTGCTCGCTAATATCAAATCCAAAAAGCGGAACGGAGTAGCCTTTTAATAAAAGACCAATACCAAACATGGTTAATGCCCAGATATTTCCGATAAATGCAACACCGAAGGCAGACATTGGAACCTTCAAAATCGATCCTAAAATCCCGATTCCGATTCCGACGGTCAATAATTTCGCCCTTTTCCCCCCTTCATCACCGGCCTTAATTGATTCAGCCGTCGCGATTCCCGGCGGCCAGGCTTCTTTAGCAGGAAAAACCTTCGTATCGAAAAATTTATAAAGTAAAATAGCATCTAAAAACATGGCAAGTGTTACGCCAATAAATAACGGGATCACTAATTCTTTCAAGCCTAAAACGTATGGAATTCCAATTGGCAGGAGCAAGCTGCTGGCTGCACCAAAGGTAGCCGCAGAGATTGAGGACTGAACTAGGTTTTGCCTATGGACAGATTTAAACTTAAGAAATGCTTGAATTGGTATTCTTGCGATCAGCATGGCAAAAATTGCACCGATAATCGAAGTGTTTGCCGAGATTCCTAATGAGGTGATTAGCTGTACCCCAATAATGGCACCTACAACAGCTGTTGCTACAGTCGTTAGTAAAACCATTGGCTCAAAAGCTGACGGGTGATTTTTTTCTATTATCCTGTTGTCTTTCATACCCTTCCTCCTTATATGTTTTTTATTATCGATAGTTGCTGCTGTAGTGTTTCAGATAATCCTGAATCTTTCCGGCTGCCTTCTGCAGCACATTTAATGCCTCTTTTGTATTCATTTCCTCCGCCCGATATTCCGGACCGCTGATGGTCAGAGAAGCAATAATTTCATTCTTGCTGTTGAAAAGAGGCACACCCAGACCAAAGACCGAATCAGAAAACTCCCCGACTGAGTAGCACCAGCCTTTTTCTTTGATCTCATCCAGATCTTTTAATAACTTCTCTTCATCCAAGATGGTATTTTTTGTAAAGGCTTTCAATCCGTTGCTGATAATTTCCTGCTGTTTATCCTGTGGCAGGAATGCCATGATTACCTTACATGACGCACCAACATAAAGCGGAGTTCTTGTCCCTAAAGACACGTCATATTTGATGCGATGGGCACTTTCTGCTATCTCAACGGTGACTCCATCCGCCTTATCAAGCCATGTCAAGAAGATCGATTCCTCAACCTGTTCCGCCAATCTTTTCATAACCGGATAAACAAGCTCAGATAGGCGCATTTTTTCTTTAACCATCTGGCCGAACTCTAGGAACCTAAGGCCTAGCTCATACTTTTTGCTTAAAGGATCCTGTTCCAAAAATCCATATTTTTCAAAAGATGCAAGGGTTCTATAAACAATCGAATGGCTAATTCCCATTTCTTTTGCCAGCTCCCGTACCCCCCAAGAAGGTGTCTCTCTTGTAAAATAGTTTAGGATTTCTAAAGAATTATCTAATGTTTTTAATGACAAAAAATTGACACCTCCCTGCGGCTGTCTCTAAATAAGAGACAATGTATCGTTTTATAAAATAATTATATAATAATAACGCTAATCCAACAATGGTGAATTTTCTAAACAATTAAAGGAAAAAAATTACACTTTACCGCTTTAAACCCCCGGGGGTCAGGCCCCCAGTGATGTAACGCGTTAAACAAGCGGGGGTCAGTCCCCCAGTGCGGTAGTGTGCTAAAGACTGTCCCGATGTTTTTAGCCTATGTTTTGTCGTTCTTCTGTCAGTCCGGTGATGGTGCAGGTTGCTGGGTCGATTTCAACACCAAATTTTTCTTTAGCCTGGTCGATTGAGATAAAGCCATTCTTTACATCTCTGACTACTTTTTCTGCCGGGCGTTTTAGCGGATTTCCGTACCCGCCTCCTGTCGCAGTGACCAGTTGGGCTACGTCACCTTTATTTAAAGGATATCTGGCTGTGACACCTATTGGGCCGACAACCTCTCCATCCTTTTTCAAAATGCGTACATAGCTTGAAGATCCATTCTCCCCGCCATTCATTCCCCATGGAGAGAATTGGTGGCGGCCAAAGATTGCCGACAGCTTCTGGTCGTCGCTTAATGCCTGATAAGAACGGATCACACCGGAACCGCCGACAAACTCGCCCGCACCCGCTCCGTCACAGCGCAGACTATATTCATCTACTAAAATGCCATATCTCGTTTCGGCTACCTCAATGGGAATATTATACGTTTCGCCATCCCCCATACAGAATTGGCCTCGCTGTCCATCCATGCCTTGTCCTGCTCCCCAGCCGCCAACAGAAGGCTCAACAATCAGGAATGGTGCTTTCGTATCATGATGCTGGCCGGATAATACAACCGAACAAACAGAAAGTAAATGTCCAGCGGTCAAACGATCTGGAAGCAGCGGTGCTAACGCTTTCCATATAAGCTCTGCTCCGCCAATTCTGCCTTCAAAGTTCATCGATACCGGCGCCGGCCGTTCAGCAGAAATAATTGAACCTTTATCAGTCAATAATTGTAATGGGAAAAAGATTCCTTCATTAATACTATTTTGTGCAGGCCTCATAATCGCTAAATACATAACACGAACACTGGCAAGCAATCCGAAATAAGAACAGTTCACTGGATTGGTCACCTGCGGATGGCTCCCGCGGAAATCACAAATAAATTCATTATCGGTGATGGTGATCTTCACCTTAATTGGGTATGGACCGCCTTTAGCTGGATCGCCCTCAATAAAATCTTCAGCTGTAAAGGTCCCTTTTGGCAGCAAGGCAAGCTCTTTTTTCGCGAGGTGCTCGCCTTGTTTTAATAGATTATCAATCGCAGCAAGAACTAAGTCCTTCGAATGTTTATCACATAATTCTGCGATTCTTTTTGCACCCGTTTTTAATGCAGCCACTTGCGCCCACATATCGCCTAAAGAAAGCTCAGGCAGACGAACGTTAGCTTCAATAATATCAACAACAGCCTGGTTGACCTTTCCTTCATCGAAAAGCTTTACCCCTGTTAACTGCAGCCCTTCCTGATATATTTCATTGGAATCACTTGTAAATGAACCTGGGTCCTTGCCGCCTACTTCCGTCCAGTGACCCTTGTTGGCAGAAAATGCAACCAATTCACCTTTATAGAAGATTGGCATCACAAGCCCAACATCCGAAAGGTGAGACCCTCCGCCAACATATGGATCATTAATAATGATGATATCGCCGTCTTTTAACCCTTTACCTTGATCAAATTTCTGATAAACATGCTGAACCATCGGGCTAAGCATTCCTATAAAACTAGTAACCCCATTCCCCTGGCTGATCAGCTGCCCCTTTGCATCAGTAAGCCCGCAGGCATAATCAAGCACTTCATAGATAATCGGGCTCATAGATGTCCGTGCAAGCGCCAGGAACATTTCATCCCCAATCGACATAAGCGAGTCCTTAATCACTTCAATTGTAAATGGATTCATCTTAACCTTATTTGCAGTTGTCATATTACTCCACCTCCGTATCAATCACTAAATTTCCGTATACATCCATTTCTAAAGACTGATTTGCGTAAATCACTGTCGTCGCTGAACGCTCTTCGACAATTGCTGGTCCCATGACTTTCATGCCAGGCTCCATTTGTTCACGTTCATAAATATTGGTCTGTACCCATCCCGCTTCTTTAAAATAAACTGGCCTTACTTCCTTTAAAGCCTCTTTCACTGTTTTTCCAGTCACCGATAGCTTTTGTAAAACCGGCTTATCCACTTTTCCGAATCCAGTAAGATGCAGATTGACAATTTCCGTCTGTGCTTCAGGCAGTTTGAAGGTGTAATTTTGCTCGTGAAGCTGGTGGAATCTCTCAATAATTTCTTCTGCAGTCTCTTGTGTCCATTCAGCATTCGGTACAGGTACCTTCACCGTATGCTCCTGCCCAATATACCTCATATCGGCAAAACGGTTAAATACAACCTGATCTTTATCCATGCCTTCTTCAATAAATTGATGATACGCCTGGGCTATCATTGTCTCCCATTCCTTATTAATAGCCGGTAAATCAATATCTTTTAATTGTTTAATATGGGTTTGGATATAATCATGGCGAAGATCTGTCATCAGCATTCCCCAAGCTGAAAAGACAGCTGATGCAACAGGAATAATGACCTTTTTCACTCCAAGCTCCTGGGCAAGCGCCGCTGCATGCATGGAGCCCCCTCCGCCAAAAGCAACCATTGAGAAATCCTTTGGATCATATCCTTTTCGAATAGAAATTAATTTAAGTGCATTTAGCATATTAGAATTGGCAATATCAATGATCCCCATTGCCCCTTCTTCCATCGTTAAATCATAGTGGGAAGAAACCTTTTCCTCAATGGCTTGTTTCACTTTATCCATATCCACTTCATAATCGAAGTTTTTCTTCGAAAGGCGTCCTGCCACCAAATTGGCATCTGTCGTCGTTGGATCTGTTCCGCCTTGGCCGTATGCCACTGGTCCTGGCATAGCACCTGCAGATTGCGGTCCAACCTTTAATGATCCTGTTGAATCGATCCATGCAATCGAACCGCCGCCATTGCCAATTTCTACGATATCTACTACCGGAACTTTAAGCGGATACCCCGCTGTATCATCGCTTCTTTCAATATAATAATCTGTTGAAACCTTCACTTCTCCATTGGTTATTAAGGAACATTTTGCGGTTGTACCGCCAATATCAAAGGCAATAATATTTTTCTCATTTAAAATTTGTCCAAGAATCGCTGCCCCATATATTCCGGCAACCGGTCCGGATTCTACCATATTAATCGGTGAATGCTTGGCTCCTTCAAAAGTAGTAGCGCCGCCATTGGACTGCATGATATAGGTGTTTCCATTGACCTGATGTTCTTGCAAGTTTTTACTAAGTTTATCAATATAGGCACCTGCAATTGGCTTGACATATGAGTTTAGAACCGTCGTGTTTGTCCTTTCATATTCACGCCACTCCTTCGTAATTTCGTGGGAAGCTGTGACAGCAACCTCCGGCCAAAGCTGCTTAATCAGTTCCACCGTTCTCTTTTCATGTGCCGGATTTATATAAGAATGAAGATAGCAAACTGCAATGGCATCTACCTGTTCCTTTTTAAAGAATGAAAGAATGTCAGGCAGCTGAGCTTCGTTAAGCGGGGTGATGATTTCCCCCTTATAATTTAATCTCTCCTCGACTTCAAATCTTAAATAACGTTCAACAAAAGGCTCTGGCTTTTGATAGCGGAAATTATAAAGGTCCGGGCGATTTCCTCTGGAGATTTCAAGAACATCTCTCGTACCCTTTGTAGTAATCAGCCCTACCTTTACCCCTTTCCTTTCTGTAAGCGCATTTATAACAACCGTCGATCCGTGAATAAACATATCAATAGACTTTGGCGATACACCGCTTTTTTCAATAACATCCATTACCCCTTTTTCAAATTGGGAGGGTGTTGTATGGGCCTTTGCTGCTCCAAAATTTCCGTTATCGTCCACATACACAAGGTCGGTAAATGTTCCACCAATATCTGTAGCAACTCTCATGTAATAACCACCTTTTTTAAAATATTTTCACCTGAGCCTATTGTCTCTATATAGGAACCAGTGGTTCTTAATTTGCATACCCTTATTATATTTAATTAATAGAAAATTATCAATATTTTTAATGGATGTACCTTTGAAAAAATTAGTTTTCCAATAAAGTAAAATTATTTGACATTATCTTATTTAGCGGCATATATTGTATATGAACATATGCTCATATAAATTTGTTGCAGAACTTAAGAAGGTGAGGTTAAAAATATGGAGCAGCAGGACCATTCATTTTTATCATCAAGTACAGTGGAGGAGGCTTCCCGCATTTTTAAAGCATTAGGGGACCCGACTCGCATCAAAATTTTGTATTTATTATCCCAGGAGGAATGCTCCGTCAACCATATAACAGAGGTTTTAGAAATGACGCAATCCGCTGTATCCCATCAGCTAAGCCTCCTAAGAAACCTAAGACTGGTAAAATACAGACGGGCAGGAAATACTTTCTATTACACGTATGATGATGAGCATGTAATAACTGTTTTAAATCAAGTTATCTCACATATTGAATGCCGATAGGGAGGGGAAAACATGGGAAATCATCATGAACATCACCACCACGGACACCATCATCACCATGGCCATAGCCATGATCATTTTGATGAGGTTCGGCAAGGAAATAAAAAGGGGCTTATTATTGCTCTTCTAATAACAGCTGGAATTATGATTTTGGAGTTTTTCGGGGGGTTATGGACAAATAGCCTGGCATTATTATCCGATTCTGGCCATATGCTGAGCGATGCTAGCTCATTGCTTTTAAGCTTAATCGCCATTTCGTTCGCAGCAAGACCTGCCTCTCCAAATAAAACCTATGGATATTATCGCTTTGAAATCCTTGCAGCGCTTCTGAACGGGGTTACCCTGTTTGTCATTGCTGGATTTATTGTCTGGGAAGCCATTGGGCGCTTTTTTGACCCGCCTAGTGTCTCAAGCGGAACAATGATGCTTATTGCATCCGTTGGCTTACTGGCCAATCTGCTAAGCGCCTGGTCTTTAATGAGAAAAGGTGATGTTAGAAATAATGTGAACTTGCGCAGTGCCTATCTTCACGTTCTTGGAGATGCTCTTGGTTCGATTGGTGCCATTATCGCAGGTCTCCTTATGCTTTTGTTTGACTGGTATGTCGCCGATCCAATTATTTCTGTTTTGGTCGCTTTATTAATTTTAAAAAGTGCATGGGGGGTTATATCGCATTCAGTTCATATTTTAATGGAAGGTACACCGATTACAGTCAATCAAGAGGAGGTTCAATCTGCACTAGAGCAAATTGAAGGTGTGATGAATGTTCATGATCTTCATATTTGGA
>Ga0182742_1005124_pt1 | contig 11330 bp, 9 predicted proteins | sample eDN5th37CBELigMG_FD_128880 | JGI IMG/M metagenome (GOLD analysis project Ga0182742, IMG submission 128880) | Enriched Miracle-Growth compost microbial communities from Emeryville, California, USA - eDNA 5th pass 37_C BE-Lig MG (version 2)... ... | reverse complement strand
GTAGACATTTCCCCGTATTTGCCGCCGAGAAGCTCCTGCAGCGCGGCTGCGGCATTGGGGTCCGCTTCGGTGGGTTCTGGTAATTCGACTTGTAATTTGTTGATGCGAAGGAACATGGAGCCTCTCCCTGTACTGAGGCCCAACAATGCCCATTCAGGATCGTTCCTCGGCCGCACCTGCAAATTGCTCACGCAGGCGCCTCGCGTAAAGCGCAGGGGATCAGGCGGGCGACAGCACAGATGCGGGTCCGGGCCGGCCGACCAGATGCGCCGAGTGCGCCACCGCGACGGTCAGGAGAATGATCGCCATCGCCTGATGCGCGACCGCGAGAGCGATCGGCACGGCATAAAGAAGCGTGGCGATACCAATGAAAGCCTGCATGAAGACGAGCGCCACGAACAGGGTCGCATAGGCCCGCGTTTTGGCATCCTTTGTGCTGCGTCTCGCATCGTATGCGTGCCACAGCGCGAGCAGCAGGATGAGATAGGCCAGCATGCGGTGGTTGAACTGCACCGTCAGCTCATTCTCGAAAAAATTGCGCCACAGCGGCGTCTCGAACAGCAGCCGCTCGCGGGCGGGGATCAGCGCGCCGTCGATATGCGGCCAGGTGTTGTAGACAAGACCGGCATCGAGACCAGCGACTAGCGCTCCGAGATAGATCTGGAGCAGCACGAGTACGACAAGGATTGCAGCGCCAATGCGCAGGCGCGCCGGCGACGGTGTCATTTCTGCGAACTTCATGCGGGCCACGATCCAGACGATCACGGCATAGATCACGCAGGCCAGCGTCATGTGAAAGGCAAGCCGGTACTGCGAGACACTGACCCGCTCACTCAGCCCGGAAGACACCATCCACCAGCCGACCGCTCCCTGGATCGCACCGAGCCCGAACAGCCCGAAGAGCGGCCAGCGCACGTCCTTTCCAATCCAGCCGCGCCACAGGAAGAACAGGAACGGGATCAGGAACACCGCGCCGATCAGCCTCCCCAGAATCCTGTGCGCCCATTCCCACCAGAAGATGGTCTTGAACTCCGACATCGACATGCCGCGATTGACCTCGCGGTATTGCGGAATTTGCTTGTATTTGTCGAATTCCGCGGCCCATTGGGCATCGGTCAGGGGGGGCATCACTCCCGTCACCGGCTTCCATTCGACGATCGAAAGCCCCGATCCCGTCAACCGCGTCGCGCCACCGACGATCAGGGTCGCCACCACGAAAGCTGCGACGATTAGGAGCCACGTCCTGATTGCAAAAAGCTGTTTGTTTCGATGGGTTTTTGCCGTCATCTGCACCTTGCCGGGCCGCCGCCGAAGCGTTAGTCAGCGGCCGCAGGCGATATAACGCAACTTCCGAGCATGTCCATCCGCACACGAAAACTAATCGGCGCCGTCCTCCTGCTGCTCCTGGTGACCGTCTGGGCGCTGCTCGCGATGGCGTTTGCGCAATTCGCCTTTTCCAGCCCGAACGCAATCGCGGCATGGGTTTTCTACGTTGTCGCCGGATTAGGCTGGATCTTTCCAGCCATGCCGCTGATCCGCTGGATGGAAGGCGGCCGTAGCGCGCGCAAAGGCTAGCGGCGCCCACATCGGAGCCTTCAGAAAATACTGGAGACTTACTCGGTGCGGTTGGTGTGGTCACCCGGGAGGGCCGGCTGGTCACCCGGGAGTGCCGGCTGCAGCGGCGGATCTGACGAGTCCGGCGGGGTGTTGCGAACCTTCGCCTCGCCCTTTGGCTCCGCCCGCTTTATGCTGCGGTATCGGTCAAGAATTTGCGTGGCCCGCTGATCAACTTCATCGGTAGCGCGGAGCAAGTGCAGAAAGCGAACGACCTCTGTTGCCATGCAAACACAACGCGGCCGCAAGTCGGCAGTTCCGAGCTGCTCCGAACTTGCCGCCGCAAGGCAGAAACCGCGAGAGGACGAGGGAGGACGAGGCTCTCCCCCCGCGACAAGCCTATCTATCCCTGCCGCTTTTCGAGGTTCCGATCGCGCCGCCCGATGTCGATTCCGGAGAACTGCTGCGTACGCCAGTCGTCCCCTTCTGGCCGGTCGTCGCCTTTTGACCGGTTGTGGCCTTTTGGCCGGTTGTGGCCTTCCGAGCCTTCTCCGACACGCCCGACTTCGAGGTGCCTTGCGCGCCACCGGCGGTGGAACTCGGTGAAGAGCTGGATTGTGCGAGGGCTATCGACGTGGCGAACAAGCTCGCTGCGGCAGCGACCGCGATCTTGCGGATCATTGGAAACCTCCCTGTGACGGTTCAATTCGGATGGTCTCGCCATCCGGGAAGCAACGTTGAGATTCGACGAGCGTTCCCCGCTCACCTTCGGGTTGAGGCGTGAGCACAATGAGACTCTGGGAGTCGCGGTACTGCGGCCGTCATTCGGCGGGCAACGGGCGAGTCAGGCTGCCTTGGGGCGCCGCCGGAAGCCGTTCCACATCGCGGTGGCCGTTCCCGACATCAGGACGCGCAGATAACGCAGTTGCTGGAACTCGCCGTTCAGCGAAATGCGCGGCAGCGCGGTCAGGTGATTGCGGTGTTCCCGGAACAGAACGCCGGGCTGGGTTGTGACCGCGGTCCTGAATCCGAGTTCGGCCGCGATCGCAAACTCGCGCGGTCCGGCAGAACCCGGATCGCCGACCGGATAGGCGAAGTGCTGGGGCCGGGTTCCGATCGCGGATTCGATAACCGCCCGGCTCATCTCCATCTCCGAACGCGCCACCCGGTTCGACGTCTTCTTCAGCATGAGGTGGTTCACGGTATGGGCGCCGATGGTGCAGAGCGGATCGCGCGCCAGTTCGGCAATGTCCTCCCAGCTCATGCATAACTCGTCGCACAGGGCCTGCATGTCGACGCCGTAGCGGGCGGCAAGATCGCGGATCACCGCGCGCAGTTCGTCCTCGGTCTCGAGGCTGCGCAGCCACCAATAGAGCTGCTCGTAGATGTTCTCCTTTTCGTCGGGCTGCGCACAGTCAAACCGGCGGTCGCGGCCGTCGATATAAAGACCGATCCGGTCGTTGCTGGCGACCACCCGCTCCAGCGCCACCCACCAGATTTCGCCAATGCGATCCGGAAAGCTGGTCGGCACATACAGCGCGAACGGCACCTGATGCTTCTTCAGGATGGGGTAGGCCCATTGCAGATTGTCGCGGTAGCCGTCATCGAAGGTGAGACAGACGAAGCGCCGTTTGAAGTCCCGCTGCACCAGCCTCCGATACATCTCGTCAAGCGAGACGATGTCGAGACCGGATCGCTTCAGCCCTCGCACCACGGCCGCGAAAAAGCCGGGCGACACTTCGAGCAGCCGGTTGGGCTGAAAGCTTCCGGCCCGCGACGGGCGCACATGATGCAGGGTCAAGATCGCGCCGACCCCCTGAAAGAATGGACGCAGCGCGACATGGGCACCGCTGAAATACAGCGTCTCAAGTCCTGCCCTGATAATGGTTTTCCTGAGCCCGCTCACCGCCGAAGTGCCGCTTTTCAGTGAAAGAGGCGCCATCCTGCCAACGTTTTATTGAGAATCCTTTGCGACGGTGGGTTTTTCAAGGAGGCCCGGCATGAATTTCGCGCTGGCGAAGATCGAGCACGCGAGCGCGCTCCCCTCGGCGTGGGTCGGTCCGGGCTGGACCGTGCAGATTGCCGGCGGGCTCGAGGCAGCGGAAAGCGCCTGGCGAGACATTCTCAACGATGATTGTTTCGCGACCGCCTACCAGAATTTCGATCTATGCGCACTGTGGTACCAACACGTCGGAGAGCCGGCCGGGTTCGAGCCATGCGTCGTGATCGGGCGCGATACGTCAGGCCGTCCCGCATTTGTTTGGCCGCTTGTGCGCAAGACCGTCGGGGGTTGCCAGGTGGCGAGCTTCTTCTGCGGCCGCCATGCCAATTTCGGCACGACGCTCTGGCGCAAGGACGTCGCCGTCACCGTAACCCTGCCCGATCTGCAGGCGATCCTGCACCGGATGGCCGGATGCGGGATTGACGCGCTTGCCCTGCACAATCAGCCGACGCATCTTCAATGCATCGCCAATCCGCTGCTGCTCCTGCCGCATCAGACTGCCCCCGACAAAAGCTATAGCCTGTCGATCGGCGGCACCGGCAACGACATCATCGCGCGGCGCTACAACGGCGATACCAGGCGCAAGCTTCGCCGCAAGGAGCGCCATCTCGCCGAACTTCCAGGCTATCGCTATGCTCGCGTCACCGAGCCCGCAGAGGTTGACCGTTGCATCTCGGAATTCCTGAAGCAGAAGGCGGCCCGGCTCGCCGCCCGCGGCATCGGAAATGCTTTCGACGAACCAGGCATTGAAGCGTTCATGCGGACCGCCTGCCGGAACGGGCTCGCCGAGGGCGCTCCGCTGATCGAAATCCATGTCCTCGAATGCGACTCCGAAATCCTTGCACTGTTCGCCGGGATTTATGACCGGCATTGCTTCTCCACCATGTTCAACTCGTATACGTTAAGCGAACAGGCACGCATGAGCCCCGGCCTGATATTGCTGTTGAAGCTGGTCGCCGATTGCGCGACGCGCGGCTTCACGAGCCTGAGCCTTGGCGTCGGTGCGGCGGAATACAAATCGCAGCTCTGCGATGTGGTCGAGCAGCCGTTCGACAGCTTCATCGGGCTGACTCCGCGCGGCCAGATTTTTGCGCTGACGACCAAGGCGATGCGCGCGGTCAAGAGCACAATCAAAAACAATCCGCGATTGTGGGATCTCGTCAACAAAGGGCGGGCAAAGCTGTTCGCCCGAAACTGACCGGTCCGATGCGGCTCTTACTCACGCTGCGACAGGTTCGCCGCCGGCCTGAGTAGCTCCCCCCTGAATTGAGACGACGTCGGCAAAGCCGGCCGCGGTCAGCACTGCGCGCGCATCGAGCGTCTCCGGTGCGGCGATATCCTTCGCCACCAGAACCGCGCGCGGTGCGATGCCGGCAAAGAACGCGACCGGAGCCTCCGCTAGCGCGCCTCCATCGATCACCAGGTGATCATAGGCGCGCGCCAGCGCTTCCAGTGTGATCGTCAGACGCGGCGCGGCGAAAAGGGCGTCTGCGTCGCCGTTCACCTGGCCCGTCGACACCAGATGGATGCGCGAGAACTTGTCGCGCGTGATGATGTCACCGAAGGACGCAGCCCCGCGCGCAAGTTCGGCAAAGCCCGGCGACTGCGGCTCGACGGACATGATCGACAGATTGGGCGCGTTCAGCGCGAGGTCGGCCAGCACCACCCTGCCCCCTCTGGCCGACAGCGCGCGCGCGAGTGCGAGCGCGGTATAGGTCGCGCCGACATTGCGTCCCGCGCCGAAGATCACGATACGGCGTCCGGGCTCGCCCATGGCGGTGAGTGCATTGGCAAGCGTCTCGATACGATCGGCTTTCGGCGCTGAGGCCGGCGCCGGCGCCTCGGTATCGGAATTCGCCTCGCTTTCGCGCTCTACCGCGCCGCCTGACTTGCGGCGCAACAATCCGAAGAGTGAGCGCCGTGCCGCCGATGGGGTGGGCGCCCGGCTGTCCGGCGTAATCGGACCGGATGGTGCGGCTGTTGCCGGCGTGGCCGGCAACAGCCGAGCCCGTGTCGGAACACCCTGCCGCATGATTTCCGACGAGAGCACGAAGGCAACCGAGAGGAAAAAGGTCGCAAGCGTAGTCACAACCAGGATTGGCAGCTTTTTGGGGAAGGCCGGCACGTTCGACACAGAAGCGCGTGAGATCACGCGGACTTCCGCCGGCACCGCGTCGATATTCTCGCGCGCGGCGGCCTCCCGATAGCGGGCAAGATAGGATTCGAGCAGGTCTCGCTGGGCTTTCGCTTCGCGCTCGAGAGCGCGCAACTGCACGTCCTGTGGCGATGCGTTGCTGATCTGCGTCTTGATCCGGTTGATTGCCTCGGTCGTCTGCTCGACGCGAGAGGCGGCAATGCGGGCGTCGTTCTCGATCGCTAGAACCAGCCGCTCCAGTTCGCCGCGCATCTGTGCGTCGAGCGCATTGATCTGGGCGTTCAGTTCCTGAATCCGCGGATGACGTTCGAGCAATGTCGAGGATTGTTCGGCGAGCTGCGCGCGAAGCAGCACGCGCTGCTCGACCAGCCGCTTCAGGAGATCGGAATTGACGACGTCCGATGACTCCACCGGCTTGCCGCTCTTGAGCATGTCGCGGATCGCCTTCGACCGCGCATCCAGATCGGCCTTCTGGGCGCGGACCGTCGCGAGCTGGGTGGTCAGCTCACCGAGTTGCTGCGTATTCAGGCTGGTCTGGTTGGCGCCGACATAGAGGTTCGCCTTGGCGCGAAACTCATCGACCTTGGCGTCGGCTTCCTGCACCGTCTTGCGCAGTTGTTCGATCTCGTTGGCGAGATAGGCGCTCGCGCTGCGCGTCTGCTCGGCCTTCGCCTGCTGCTGCATCTTCATATAGGCGTCGACGATGGCGTTGACGACCTTTGCAGCGAGATCGGGATCCTGGCTGACGAATTCGATCGTGATGACGCGCGACTTTTCGACGGCCGAGACGGTCAGCCGCTCGAAATAGACTTCCATGGCCCGTTCTTCCGGTGCCATGTTCAGACGGTCGGGGCCAAACCCTAGGGCCGACAGGAAGGCGGATATCGGTGATACGCCTCGCAGCACGGGATCGAATTCGGGACGTTCGGCGAGCTTCAATTCGCGGATCACCTGACGGGCGATGTCGCGCGACTGGAGCACCTGAACCTGAGTGGCGATCGCTTCCTGATCGGCCGCAGCGCGATCGATCGACTTCTCCGCCTCGGGGCGCAGGAAAACGTTCTCGCGTCCCTCGACCACGATCTTCGCTTCGGATTTGAATCGCGGTGTGACCTGGTTGACGACGAACAGGGTCGCCGCGGCGACGAGAAGCGTCGGCAGCAGGATCAACCACTTCCTGCGCCATAGCGCAGCGCCAAGCGCGCGAAGATCGAGTTCGTTATCGACCTCAACGGGCGACACGCCGACGCTACCATGCCCTACCGACCGCATGACCGACTCCGCCACAACTGACGGTGCCATTTCCCCCGATCATGGTTTCTGTCCCGTTAACCGCCGCGAAAGATGCGTCGAATAAACCCAAGATTGCCGACGGTCCGAGGCAGGCCGTTAATGGACCTTAACGAATTTCGTGCGTTCGGCGATGACCGACATCAACAGACGCTTGCGTATCCTGCATGTCCTGCGCTCGCCCGTCGGCGGGCTGTTTCGTCACGTCGTCGATATGGTGCGCGGGCAGTCGGAGCGCGGTCACAAGGTCGGCCTGGTGTGCGACAGCCTGACCGGTGGCGACCAGGCAACCCAGGTGCTGCAGGGACTTTCGCCGCATCTGGCACTTGGCCTGTCGCGGCATCCGATGGCACGCCGGATCGGCTTTGGCGATCTGGCGGCGATACGGCATGTCCGAAGCCGGATCAGGCAATCGACACCCGATATTGTGCATGGGCATGGCGCAAAGGGCGCGGCCTATGCACGGCTCGCCAGCTTCGCCGGGGGCCCGGTTCGCGTCTGCACACCGCATGGCGGGAGCCTGCTGTTCGAGCCGCAGACTGCAAGCGGCCGTGTCTATCTGACGCTTGAGAAGCTTCTGAACCGGCGCACCGACCTGTTCCTGTTTGAGAGCGCTTTTATCGAGCGGCTGTTCCGCACGAAAATCGGCGAGCCCGCAGCCCTCTGGCGCATCGTGCCGAACGGCGTCGGCGCCGAAGAGTTCGATGCCGTGCCGCTGCATGAAGATGCAACCGATGTCCTGTATATCGGAGAGCTGCGGCAGTTGAAGGGCGTGGACGTGCTGCTCGATGCCATGGCGGCGTTGCGCGCCGAGGGACTGACGCTGACCGCCACCATTGTCGGCGCAGGCGGCGCCAGCAATGACCTGCAACATCAGGCTGAGCGGCTGGGGCTCACGGGCGCAGTGCGTTTCTTCGCACCAATGCCCGCGCGCCGGGCCTTTGCGCTCGGTCACATCATGGTGGTGCCCTCCCGTGCCGAGTCGTTTCCCTACATCGTTCTCGAAGCGGTCGCCGCTGGAAAGCCGCTGATCGCAACGCGTGTGGGCGGCATCCCCGACATGTTCGGCCCGCTTGCCGATCATCTGATTGCTCCGGCCGACTCGCCGGCGCTTGCGCGCAAATTGAACGAAGCCGTTCATCATCCGGAAAGCATACGCAGGGCTGCCGGCTTGTTGCGCGAACGGATACGGACCAATTTCTCCCTCGAAGACATGGTCGAGGGCGGAATCAAGGCGTACCGCGCCGCACTGGCGGCACGCGAAAGCTAAAAAGCAGATAAGCTTTTGTTGAATCTTTTCCGATAAGACTTGGCCCCTCAAAAGAAGGTCCGCGCGCCGAAATGCGTATCTGGGCGTGACGGATCGAGGGACGGCGTAATGTTCGATCTGGACGCTCGCAAGATGCTGGGCGCACCTGCCGCTGCGACGGCCGCGCCCGGCAGCATGGATTCAGGCCCGCGCATCAAACGCCAATTGTCGGCAGCCGCACTGGCCGCGGCTTCGGTGACGACACGTACGGCAATTTCACCGATCGTGGTTGCCGGATTCGTACGCGCGGTCGAAAGCACGCTGATCGCCTTCGTCGGCACCCTCGTCTATTACGCCTATGTGTTTCCGTCCGAGGGCTTTCAGTGGCCCTATATCTTCGCGATCGCCGGCATTTCGATTCTGGCCGTGGTCGCTTTCCAGGCGGTCGACATCTATCAGATCCACGCCTTCCGCCGCCCGCTCAAACAGATGGCGCGCCTCATATCGGCCTGGTCGGTGGTCTTCCTGCTCGCAATCACGACGTCGTTCTTCTTCAAGCTCGACCTCGCCTTCTCCCGCGTCTGGCTTGCGACCTTCTGGGCCGCCGGCCTTGTGACGCTCGGCGCCTCGCGCGCCATGCTCTACATGCTGGTGCGTCGCTGGATGCGCGAAGGCCGCCTGACTCGCCGCACCGTCATTGTCGGGGGCGGCGCGCCCGGCGAGGCTCTGATCGAAGCGCTGAAGGATCAGAAAGACAGTGAAGTCCGCGTGATTGGCGTGTTCGACGACCGCAACGACGACCGCTCGCCGAACCATTGCGCCGGCTTCACCAAGCTCGGCACCGTCGACGACTTCGTCGAATTTGCCCGCCGCACCCGCGTTGATCTCGTGATCTTCTCGCTGCCGATCAGCGCGGAGAACCGCATCCTGTCTATGCTCAAGAAACTGTGGGTGCTGCCGGTCGATATCCGCCTGTCCGCACATTCGAACAAGCTGCGGTTCCGGCCACGCTCCTATTCCTATATCGGCCGCGTGCCCGTCCTCGACGTGTTTGACCGTCCGATCGCGGACTGGGACATCGTGATGAAATGGCTGTTCGACAAGATCGTCGGCGGACTGATGCTGCTCGCCGCACTACCGGTCATGGCGGCGATTGCGATCGCCATCAAACTCGACAGCCGCGGCCCGGTCCTGTTCAAGCAGAAGCGCTATGGCTTCAATAACGACTTGATCGAAGTTTACAAATTCCGCTCGATGTATGTCGACCAGTGCGACGCCACGGCCAACAAGCTCGTCACGAGGGACGATCCGCGAGTCACCCGCGTCGGCCGGTTCCTGCGCAAGGCGAGCCTCGACGAACTGCCGCAATTGTTCAACGTGGTGTTCAAAGGCAACCTGTCGCTGGTGGGTCCGCGGCCGCATGCGGTGAATGCCAAGGCGGAGGCGCGGCTTTACGACGAAGCCGTCGATGGCTATTTCGCCCGCCACCGCGTCAAGCCAGGCGTCACTGGCTGGGCCCAGATCAACGGCTGGCGCGGCGAGACCGATACCCAGGAGAAGATCCTCAAGCGCGTCGAATACGACCTCTACTATATCGAGAACTGGTCGGTGCTGTTTGACCTCTATATCGTGCTGATGACGCCGTTCGCGCTGCTCAAGAGCGAGAACGCCTATTGATCACGCTCGACCAGGCGCAGGCGATTTCGCCGCCGCGTGTGCAGGCCGCGCCCGCGGCGACCGAGGCTGTCGCGCGCCGGCCGCCGCGGATTGCGCTCGGCCTGCTGCATGGCACGCTGTTCCTGACCATCCTCGGCAGCTTCGTCGTATTCTTCGAGCCCTCGCCTTATGAGGTTCTGTCGGCGCTGCTCGCCTTCACCTGCCTGCTTGCGGGCGTCACGCTGGACCGCAAGTTGTTGCCGCTTATCATCATTCTGCTGCTGTATAATGTGGGCGGCAGCTTTTCGCTGATTCCCGTGATCGGCGACGAGCCGTCGCGGCGCTTTGTTCTGATTTCGTACTACATGGCCTTCACGGCCATCATTTTCGCGATGGTGTTTTCAAGCGATTGCGTGCGGCGGGCCGAGATCCTACGACGCGCCTACATCCTCGCCGGTGTCAGCGCAGCGATCGCCGGCATCGTCGGCTATTTCCAGGGCATCGACCTGCTCACCCTCTACGGACGCGCGCGCGGCACCTTCAAGGACCCGAACGTCTACGGCCCCTTCCTGGTCCTGCCGTTGCTGTTCCTGCTGCAGTCCTTCCTCGCGCGCGGACTGCGGGTTTTCTCGCTCGCCGCGTTCCTGATCATGGCGGCCGGACTGTTCCTGAGCTTCTCGCGCGCCGCCTGGGCGCATATGGTCTTCTCAGCGGCGATGATGATCGCACTTCTGTTCGTGACGACGCCGAACGGCTGGTTCCGCGCGCGCCTGGTCGCTTTCTCTGTGATGGCAAGCCTCGCGGTGGCCGGCCTGCTCGTCGGCCTGCTCGCTCTCGGCAATGTCGGCACGGTCTTCAAGGAGCGCGCTTCACTCAACCAACATTACGACACCGGAGAGGGCGGGCGCTTCGGAAACCAGCGGAACAGTATCGACGAATTGCTCGAACGGCCCAATGGATTCGGGCCGCTGCAATTCCGCAGCCATTATACCGACGATCCACACCAGGTGTATCTCAACGCCTTCGCCTCCTATGGTTGGCTGGGCGGCTTTTCATACCTCGCGCTGGTGCTGATCACGCTGGCGATCGGTCTGCGCAACGTATTCGTGACCACGCCCTGGCAGGCCTATTTCATTGCAGTCATGTCGACCTACACCGGTGTCGCACTTGAAGGGCTGGTCATCGATACCGACCATTGGCGACACTATTACCTGCTGCTCGGCCTTGTCTGGGGCTTTTCGGTCGCAACGATGAACTTCAGACAACGCGTAGCCGCGATCACCGCGCCCCTAGTTGTTCCCGAACTCGCATGACACGCGCGGGTTGGGACCGGGCCGTGGAGCAGGGCTATTTCCGCGCCGCGATATACGCGTAGCTCGCGACTGTCCGCCAGTCATGCTTGCGCGCCAGCGCAGTGAAGCGCG
>Ga0182742_1005120_pt1 | contig 11346 bp, 13 predicted proteins | sample eDN5th37CBELigMG_FD_128880 | JGI IMG/M metagenome (GOLD analysis project Ga0182742, IMG submission 128880) | Enriched Miracle-Growth compost microbial communities from Emeryville, California, USA - eDNA 5th pass 37_C BE-Lig MG (version 2)... ... | reverse complement strand
GGTCTAGCCTATCATGTTGTTTCCATGCTTGATTTGGCCAAGAACATCGCTGAGCTGTATCCAAGTTTAGATAAAGACTTGCTCTATGCAGGAGTGATCTTGCATGATCTTGGTAAAGTTCATGAACTTTCTGGGGCTGTGGCTGCTAGTTATACAATTGAGGGCAATCTTTTAGGTCATATTTCCATTATGGTAAATGAAATTGGTAAGGCAGCCGAGGAATTAGGGATAACCGGTGAAGAAGTAATGATTCTTCAACACATGGTGTTAAGTCACCATGGTAAGGCGGAGTGGGGAAGTCCCAAACCACCATTAATTATGGAAGCTGAGATTTTACACTATATTGATAACCTAGATGCTAAAATGAATATGCTAGATCGCGCATTAAGCCGAGTTAAACCTGGCGAGTTTACCGAGAGAGTATTTGCCTTGGATAATCGCTCTTTCTATAAGCCTACTTTTCATAAATAAAATTTCTATTTGACGCAGAAGCATACCAAATCACGTAGTGAATGGTATGCTTTTTTTCGATATATTAACCGTATATTTGTTGTTTGACTTAGAAAGGGGATAGGTTCCATTTCTTCTTTCATAGAAGCAGCTATACATGCTTGAGGCTGTTTTAGGCATATTTTTTTAAAAGTTGCATAGATTTAATAAAAACTAGGACAACCATAATAGAAAGGGAGAATGTTTAGATGGGCGTTCCAATTTGGATTATTGCGGTGGCTTTTGGAATTTTAGTTAGTGCTTATATGGCGATTAAAAGTAGTCGCGAAGATCGGAAACAGGAAATGGAGATTATTGAAAGAGAAGGAAGTGTGTATATCGAAAGAATGGAAGATGAAAAAGCCCGTAGACAAGGCTCATTAGGAATATAAATAAAATAGGGTTCCCCGAGGGGGAACCCTATTGTTTATTTTGTTTCGGATTTAGCTTCCGTCTGCACGATTCCTTGTAAATCTTTATCTTTAATATCAACGTTGGCGTCTATCAATTCTTTTTGAAGTGACTCTTGTAAGGTAGCCGCGTCAATTTTTGATACTTTTAATTCGTATTCAAGCTCGTCGCGCATTTCTTCAAAAGATTCTTTTTCTTTTTTCTCTGTTACTTTAATGATGTGCCATCCACGCTGAGATTGAACAGGTTCACTAACTTCATTCACATCCAGAGCATATGCCGCTTCTTCAAACTCAGGCACCATTTGACCTTGTCCAAAGAAATCAAGGTCTCCACCGTTTGCAGCAGAACCAGGGTCTGTTGAGTATTCTTCTGCTAATTTTGCAAAGTCCTCTCCTGCATCAACCTTTGCTTTTACTTCTTTAGCTGTATCTTCATCCTCTACAAGAATGTGGCTAGCACGGATTTCTGGTTTATATTCTTCATACTTCTTTTTAACTTCATCTTCCGTTACTTTAACATCTTTTAAAGCTGCTTTTTCAATCAAAAGCTGATCTTTTAGAAGTTCTTTTAAAGCCTCTTCATCTTTAAGTTGATTTTGTTGTAAAACAAGTTCGAAGTTATCTCCGTATTGTTCCTTCATTTTGTTTACTTCTTCATCAACTTCTTCGTCTGTTACTTCATATTTTTCGGCGAGAACTTGTCTGTAAAGCAATTGTTGAAGCGCCGATTCTCCTACTTGTGCCTTCATTTCTTCGTATAATTCATCTTTTGTAATTGTTCCAGCGTCAGACTCAACGATGACCTCTGAGTTGTCACTGCCGTTGCAAGCTGCTAAAGAGAAAACCCCAGCTGCAAGGGTTAAAGGTAATAACCACTTTTTCACGCTAAACACTCCTAAGAAATTTCTAGTGGGCATTTTCTAATCCACAAGAAATACTATAACACAAAGTGTAGAACGGGCAAAAAGATTCTTAATAAAATTTACCATTAGGCAAGCGTCCAACCAGATAGGGAACAGTCCACATAGGATAATCGTGTAAAGAGATAAAGGAGGTAATGTTTATGAGTAACTACCAATCAGGTTTTGCGTTGATCGTAGTTCTGTTTATTTTGTTAATTATTGTAGGAGCTGCATTCGTTTAGAGCTACCAGCTAGAAAAACGGTTTGAGGCATGATAGGTGCCCATGCGAACGACGGATGAGCTGAATAGGATATCTTATCTTAAATTGGAAGGAGGTGTCAGTATGGGTGCAGGTTACGGTGCAGGATTTGCGTTAATCGTAGTTCTTTTCATTCTGTTGATTATTGTAGGTGCAGCTTGGCTATAATTTATTAGCCAAACCTAAAACGGCAGGAAAAAGCGGTGAGGGGATCCTCACCGCTTTTAATGTGTAAATAGAATTTCTACATATGAAGAGATTAACAGAATGGTAACAAGAATATTGATGGTTTTAAACACTTTTGCCTGACGATCTTCCGGAATTTCTTTTTGAATACAGAGGGAGTCCGTTAACTTATTCATTATGAGAAGGATAATACCGGCGTATATCGGAAACACGATAAAAATGGAGATCATCTAAGAATCCCTCCTTTTTACAAACTTAGTATGTTATTTACAATATCAAATCTTTTAAAAAAAAGATAGTTTTTTATACTTGAAGATAATGGGATTTAAGGTGTTCCAACGAGATAATGCAAGGGAAAAATGGTAAGATAATGTACAATGGAGAAAATGGAGAAGAGGGATTAGAGAAAATGAACATGGATGACCTAATGGAAAAGATGAAAATGTTGGAGTTCCATCAAAAACTGTTGTTAAAGATGGTGAAAGAGACTAAATTTAAGTTTAATTATCTGGTTATTGAAAAATCATTAACCGAAAGTGAAATGGGTGAAATCTTATACTTTTGTGAAAGGATGAGCAAACGGTATAAAAAACAAAAAGCGGAAGGGTTTGTATATTTTCATCCGCTTTATGATGAGCTTTATTCCTTCTTGCAACCTAAATTGGAAGCAGAAGAGGTCATCGATGCGTGTCTAGAACAAGAGCTCTTTGTTCCGCTCATGACGGAATTGAAGAAGTACTCCAGACTTTAAGCAAACTCTTTTTCTTCTGTCTCCTTAATGCGCAATTTTCCATCTTCCTCCGAGAATTGTGAATCAATGTTTGAGAAAGACTTCTCAAAAATTTCCATGAAATCATCTCCGTAAATATTTCGGATAATCGCCATAATCTCAATGATCTCGGGGAACTTGCCATATAAGTCTTTTAAAGGGAGTGTACCTGAAAAGACCACATTTTTATCCGGGTCGAAACTCTCCATCAATCCAAGTAATAAATCTTCACCTTGTTGAGTGAGTTGAATATACGTATTTCGTTTGTCATTCTCTTTCTTTGAGAATTTCAGTAGGCCTCTTTCTTCTAACTTTTTAGAAAAATTAAACGCCGTCGAAACATGCATAACTCCGAATTTTGCAACATCAGATATGGAAGCTCCATTTAAGTGGTAGGCAATCCATAAAATATGATGTTCGTTAATGTTCAAATCCGCTGGTTTAATCCATTGTTGCCAGTCTTTCTCTATCGACTTCCAAAGAGCTTTACTAAGCTGCGCAATCCGTTGGCTAAAAATTAGTGCTTCTTTCATTGAATAAGTTTTCTCTGTCATCCCCATACTCACCTACTTTTAAATAAATTTCTCTATTAACATTATGCCAATAAAACAATAAATAATAAAGATAAATTTCTAAATTTTTGAAAAATTTTTCTTTTCCATGGGCAATCACTCAAAAAGAAACAGTGATAAACTTCACGTAAAATATATATTTCTGCTCAGATTTAGAAAAATCCTCCTTCTTGAAAAAAAAGGAGGAGGATTTTAGTTTGGTTGGGACGTAAGTGTTTTTTCTAATTCTTCAATAGTTTGTTCGATTTCTTGCAGTTCCTTGGAAAGGTTTTGTTTATTTTGGGTAGTTTCTATTTTCCAGTTTTGAAGTGCTAGTCGAACATCAGTAATAAACTCACGAATGCCTTCTTTGCCTTCTATAGACGCAGTTGAAATCGAGCTTTTTAATAATCCTAGATTTTGTTTAAGCTCTGAAAGCTCTTCAGCCAAAATGTTTTTTCTTTCGAGAAGCTTAAGACGGGTTTCTGGTCCGGAGTTTGGAGCAGAAAGTAATGTGGCAATTCCAGCGACTGCTCCTCCTGTGACTAGACCTAACATAAGTGATTTTATGTTCATAGTACCATCACCTCGATTTTTTTAGTTAATAAGAAGATACTCTATTTTTCTGCAAAATGAAAGAGAAAATTGTATACCCTTACATTTTGGAAATATAAATAAACTATTAATAGATTGTACATGTTCATCGAGGAGGTGCCATAACATTTTTGGTTTATTCATGTATTTTTGTAGTATCGTAAGCTTGCTCATGATGCTTCAAAACCTCATGGCTATAAAAAGGCCTAGTATTTATCCGCCCAAAAAAAGGGTTAAAAAACGAGCAGGAGTCTGGGCAATTATGGGTTTTATTTTTTTGATATTCGGGGTCATTTTTTAGAAGTCTCTTCTCAAAGATTGTTGCTTTTTAAAGGAAATATAGAATGATTTAGCTATGATACCATTCCAAAGTTCGTTTACGAGATGAGAAAAGAGCTTACAACTAATTAGTCACGCAGAGAAAGGCTTATTTCAGGTTAAAATCGGCTTTAGGATTTTAACTACTACCGCAAGCTCTAGAAAAAAAGAACCCGCAAAACTGCGGGTTCTAAAAGGCATTAACTTGCTTTTGTTTCCACAAGCTTTGTTCTCTTGAAGATGTTCAAAGCAATCGGGAAGAGGATGACCATAAAAACAGTGTTAAATGCAATCGCTGGTAATACGGCTCCTGCAAACATGCCGACAAATGCACCTGGAAGTCCGACGATGAAATAGGCGGATGCTAGGAAGATTGTACCTGAGACAACTGTTCCAACTGCAGTTAATACAGCAGCCTGAATCACGGATCCGTGATATTTCTTAAAGACCATTAACAATCCAAAGAAAATGAAAGCTGTAAATAGTTTGTCAATGATGTTCGGAATTTGTCCTCCAGGAAAGCCTGTGGTAAGGGCAGAAAGAATGCCAGTTACGATCCCTACTAATAAGACGCTTTTCTTTTCAGGAAAAAGAATAATCCCTAAAAACATCATCGTCAACATCATGTCTGGCTTCATTCCTAAGATAAAGCCTGGTACAGCAGCGTGCAAAACTACACCCATCCCCATCAAGACAGCAAGTGCAACAAGATTCTTTGTATTCATTTCTCAACTCTCCTCTGCTATTCTAGCTAACTATTTGTCTTCCCCTGCAGTGCTCTCTAGCCTACAGCGAGAAGCTTTATACCATTATATCATATATATTTCAAGTGTGAATTGTTCATTTTTGTCATTTGGAGCGGAACCTTTTCATAAATTGAGCTAGTTTTTCGACATGCTCCAGTGGAACGGCATTGTAAATTGAAGCACGGCAGCCACCAATTGAGCGATGACCATTTAGTCCTGTGAACCCAAGCTCTTTAGCTTCTGCAAGGAAAGCATCTGTTAATTCTTTATTTTCAAGAGTAAAGGTAACGTTCATCAAAGAACGGCTGTTAACCTCTGCATGTCCTTTATAAAAGCCATCGCTTTCATCAATTTCATTGTAAAGTAGGTTTGCCTTTTGTTTGTTCTTTTTTTCTAAAGCCTCAGCACCACCAAGTGATTCTGCCCACTCAAGGACTAATTTCAATAAATAGACCGCTAATGTTGGAGGCGTGTTGTATAATGAATTGTTTTTGGCATGGGTTCTGTAATCTAGCATGCTCGGCAAAGTATCTTTGGAACGTTCAAGCAACTCTTTCTTCATGATGACAACTGTAACACCAGATGGACCTAAGTTTTTTTGGGCACCAGCATAAATGAGCCCGTAAGATTGTACATCGACTGGACGGCAAAGGATATCGCTTGACATATCGGCTACAACGGGGATTGAAACATTCTTTGGTGTTTCCTGCCACTGAGTGCCGTAAATCGTATTATTTGAAGTGATATGAAGGTAGGATCCATCCTTTATAGTATCTAGATTTGTTAAGGTTGGAATGGATGTGTAGTTATTCTCTTTGTCAGAAGCAAAGATTGCAGTATCACCTATTTTCTTAGCCTCTTTTAAAGCTTTTTCAGACCATGACCCAGTTAAAACATAATAGCCCTTTTTTCCTTCTTCAAGCAGGTTCATCGGCATCATAGCAAATTGAAGGCTTGCTCCCCCTTGTAGGAAAAGGACCTCATAATCGTCAGGAATAGCTAGGAGCTTCCGTAACAGGGCTTGGGCTTGATTGTTAATTTCTTCATAAGGCTTACTTCTGTGACTCATTTCCATGACATTCATACCTGTACCGTTATAGTTAAGCCATTCTGATTCAGCCTTTTTTAAGACGGCCTCAGGTAAGGCAGTCGGTCCTGCATTAAAGTTGTATGCGCGTTTCATTCTAATCCCCCCAGAATCTTTTCTGTATCACAGTAAAGAAGTAAAATTTTAAATCAATGCTACCAGATAATCGCGAAAATTTCTATTTTTCAAAGTAAAAAAATAAAAAAAACTTCTGCGGATAGCAGAAGTTTAAATGTTTTGATGAATGTCAGCTGCGATTTTTTGTAAATCATCTGGTTTATACTCACTATTATTGGTTTTCCACACCGCTCCAAATCCATCGCCTTCACCGTAGCGAGGAATTAAGTGTAAATGGAAGTGATATACAGACTGACCGGCAAGTTCGCCATTGTTATTTAACGTATTTAAACCAATTGGATTGTACGCTTTTTTAATCGCATTCGCAATTTTAGGTACTTCCTTAAAAAGATTGGAAGCAATCTCCTCTGTTAATTCGTAAACATTTTCTTTATGTACTTTTGGAATGACAAGTGTGTGACCTTTTGTCACTTGGCTAATATCTAAGAAGGCATATACATGTTCATTTTCATATACTTTTGCACTTGGAATTTCGCCATTGATAATTTTACAAAAAATACAATCAGACATTCTTTTACCACCCTTTCATTTTGTACTTCTCTCTAGGGTATTTTATCACAATTTTCACATACATTTAAAGGTGAGGGAAATCCAACTTTAAAGAAGGTTGTTTTCGTATTGCGTACTTTTAAAATTCGAAAGCTGATTTTAGCGCAGAGTAGCCATTTGTAAGTTTAATTAAATTTGCAAGCACTTTCCTTATAAAATGAAATGATTTTTTGTATAACCTCACTCCTTTTGTTCAAAAGCAAAAAATTGAGAAAGAAAGAGCTTTAAAAGAACATAAGTATTGCAAAAAAGGACAGGATTCATAACTGAATCCTGTCCCTGAAGGGGAATCCTTGCTTCATACTAAGTGCCTTCAATCATCAGCCTTGCTACTCAGGTATGCCTTTGATAAACACCTCATTTTTAATGTGATGTGTTATAAAACGGCCCTGTGTTCAATCGAACCATCCCCTGTTCGTTTCAGTTTTTAAACTTCAACGTCTAAAGCGGATGTGTATCTTCGGCAAACACCTCATTTATTAGAGTGTTTATTGATTAAAGCTAGGTAATGCATATATTGTTCCCAATGCTACCAGCCCCTTGAAGGTTTTTTTGAAGCGTTTAAACCTCGAATTACTTGTCTTTGACAGACACCTCATTTCGATTGGTTAACTGTTTTCCCCTTCAAAGATTATGATGCCCGGTCGACACAAAAATATAACAGAAAGTCAAAAAAAATTTAAAAAGATGTTTTGGTTATGATTTGCTGGGAGTGTTTATCTCTATCGGCGGAGCAGGGAAGTGCCGCGTTTTAAGGAGCGGAGTTAGACATGCTTCCGACTTTATTGTTATAGTCATATACTTTCGGGTCTGTAAAACATTGTTGATGAATCCGACTCCAGTCACTTCGCCTACAGTGGCAGTTTAAGTTAATAAATATTCTGCTGTTACTGTTTCTGTTTTTCTTGCTGTGGATTTGATAAAATATGAACCAAGAGTATGCGTGGAAGGATGGTGCCTATGGCATTATTAGAGATTGAAAATATAACGGGCGGGTATACAAGAAATCCTGTGCTTAAAGATGTTAGCTTTGAAGTTGGGGCAAATGAGATGGTAGGTCTAATTGGTCTCAATGGGGCTGGGAAAAGTACCACCATCAAACATGTTATTGGATTGATGGAGCCTCATAAAGGGGAAATTAAAATCAATGGACGTTCCATTAAGGAAGGACGCGAAGAGTATCGTAAACAATTTACCTTTGTTCCCGAAACGCCGATTTTATATGATGAATTGACGTTAGAAGAGCATTTAAAAGTAACCGCAATGGCTTATGGGATCGATCAAAAGGTATACAGAGAGCGAGTAGACAAGCTTTTAAAGGAATTTCGAATGGAAAAACGGTTAAAGTGGTTTCCAGCTCATTTCTCGAAAGGAATGAGACAAAAGGTCATGATTATGTGCGCTTTTTTAGTTCAGCCTTCCTTATACATTGTCGATGAACCTTTCGTTGGGTTGGATCCTTTAGGAATACAGTCTTTGCTTGATTTAATGGATAAAATGAAAGCAAATGGAGCGGGAATCTTAATGTCGACACATATTCTTGCAACCGCAGAACGTTATTGCGACCGGTTTGTTATTCTCCATGAAGGTGCTGTAAGGGCAAAAGGAACCTTACAGGAGTTACAAAGCCAGTTTGGTATGCCGGGGGCAACGTTAGATGACTTATATATTCAGCTAACAAAGGAAGAAGACTATGTTTAATGCACTGGAGTTATGGAAAGAGCGCTTTGGTATCTTTTTTAAAGAAACTAGTCAGTACCTTCGCTATATTTTTAATGGTCATCTTGTCATTGTGTTTTTGTTCTTAATTGGGACTGCCGGATTTTATTACCAAGAATGGGTTAAGACATTGACTGCTGATTTTCCAGTAGCAATCATAATGGCTGTATTGTTAGGACTGGTTTTAACTTATAGTCCAATTTTTACTTTTTTAACAGAAGCGGATAAAGTCTTTTTGCTGCCACTTGAAGATAAGTTAGCGAATTATTTCAAACGGGGAGGTATCTTTAGTCTTGTTCTTCAGGCGTATTTATTGTTAATTTTTTTAGCAGTAGTGATGCCGATGTATGTTCAAGTTAAAGGGACAAGCTTCGGAGTATTCTTTCCCTATCTGATTGTGTTAATTGTTTTAAAAGGAATTAACTTGCTCATTCGCTGGCAGGTACAATATGATCTTGATCCGGTTACACATAAAGTGGACATGCTAATCCGGTTTAGTGTGAACGCTGTAACCTTGTATTTGTTATTTTCACAAGCAAATTTAATTTTAATTGGTGCTTCTGCGCTTGTATTGCTTCTGCTATTGGTTTTATATAAGAATCAAGCAAAAGGAAAAGGACTTAAATGGGAATATTTAATTGAACAAGAAGAAAAAAGAATGAGCGCTTTCTACCGAATTGCAAATCTGTTTACTGACGTTCCTAAATTAAAGGATCGAGTGAAGCGAAGAAAGTGGCTAGATGTCTTTTTGGGCACTCTATCCTATAAACATGAGTCAACTTTTTCTCATCTGTATGTTCGGACATTTTTCCGTTCTGGAGATTATTTTGGGTTGTTTATCCGATTAACCGTTATTGGGACGATTGGTGTGTTTTTTCTTACCGATGGTGTTGGGCAGACGGTCCTCTCGCTTATTTTCATTTATTTAACGGGATTTCAGCTTCTGCCGTTATGGAACCATCATCAGCATAAACTTTGGTTAGATTTGTATCCTTTAGCTCATAAATTGAAAGAGAAAGCTTTCACTGACTTGTTAACATGGGTTCTCTTTATTCAAACAGCGTTATTTGGTATCGCTATTTTAGTTAAACAAGATTATGCGAACGGACTAATGACGATCGTGTTTGGGGCAGTATTTACACTGTTTTTTGTGCATTTGTATAGTAAAAAACGTAGACAAGTATAATAGCCTTTCAGCAGCGCTGCTGAAAGGTTTTTTTACCTACTTTTATGTTGAAAATAATTGTTATGTTTACATTATTAAGTGCATGTATACATTGAATAGGATTAAGAATTCTTTTTTTATAAGGCTCTTTTTCTCAATCATTGTTGGTATTTAGCTATGATTCCATTCCAAATTCGTTTATATGAGGAGAAAAGAGCTTGAAAACTAAGTAGTATCGCATAGAAGAGCTTATTTTTCAGTAAAACCGGCTTTAGGATTTTAACAACAAACTTTACGAAAATAGACTTTTATATCCGTATTGTATGAAACGAAATGAGAGAAGGAACGTAGTGATAGATATGGAGGGATCAAATATGAATGAATATGAGCTGAAAGTATATGATGAAATTGCCGATTGGAAACGGAAAATGAAAAAGCGTTCAAATATGCTAACAAGAGCTTCCAAGAAAGTTCAAGGGAAAGTTAATGGGATGATTCCTGATAAAGTTCACCAATTCATGACGGATGCAATTAAAAAAATGGTAAAAGCAACGTTAACTGGTTCTGATTACATGACAAAGCGAAATCAAGGGGCTGGGCTTAGCTTGCAGCAGAAAGATGGGTTATTAACTGAGAAGCTTGACACCTACCGCAAAACAGCAGTGGTTGAGGGTGCAGGAACAGGTGCTGGTGGATTGCTACTCGGCATGGCTGATTTTCCGCTTTTATTATCGATTAAAATGAAGTTTTTATTTGATGCAGCGTCCATTTACGGATATGATTCCTCAGATTATGAGGAGCGACTTTTTATCCTTCATGTCTTTAAATTAGCTTTCTCAAGTGATGAAAAGCGGAAAGAAACCTTGGAAACTATTGAGAATTGGGAGAAGCACAAGCAATCCCTTTTAGATGTCGATTGGCAGGAATTTCAGCAAGAGTATCGCGATTATATTGACCTCGTTAAGATGGCGCAACTTGTCCCTGGAATTGGTGCAGTAGTTGGGGCATACGCCAATTATAATTTGCTTGACCAATTAGGAGAGACAACAAAGAACGCTTATCGTTTACGTTTGCTAACAACACACCCTCCGACACTGTAGTAAGTTCATTATCTTATTTTCAGTTATTTATAGGCTCGTTCCTCAAACATTGTTGCTTTTCGAGATAAAATGAAGAGAAATTACTTTATTTTCACTTGAAGGGACTTTTTAGATTAGGAGAAAAGAGCCAGCAAACTTAGTATGAACACACAAAATGGCTGATTCTGCGTTAAAATCGTTTTTAAGATTTCAACAACAATTGTTACAAAAACAGCCATTATTTAAGGAATAAGATTTAAAAGGGGCTGTCCAAAAAGTCAGTGAAAGCTGGTTTTTTTGGAGCCCCTTTTTATATTTTTCCGAAAAAAAATACACAAAAAAATCGTCCTTTTTAGTAAAATGAAGTTACCATACCACACT
>Ga0182742_1005119_pt1 | contig 11346 bp, 6 predicted proteins | sample eDN5th37CBELigMG_FD_128880 | JGI IMG/M metagenome (GOLD analysis project Ga0182742, IMG submission 128880) | Enriched Miracle-Growth compost microbial communities from Emeryville, California, USA - eDNA 5th pass 37_C BE-Lig MG (version 2)... ... | reverse complement strand
GGTTGGGCTGGTTCCTTGGGGGACTTGATGGATTTTTATATGCTCTCATTATTTTTGTCATTGTGGATTACATTACTGGCATTATGGTGGCGATCATCAATAAAGAGCTTTCAAGTGAAATTGGTGCACGAGGGATTTTCAAGAAGATCCTTATTTTTATACTTGTCGGGATTGCCCATATCATTGACAGCCGACTGATTGGTGAGGGAAGTGTCATCCGCACAGCCGTCATCTTTTTTTATCTTTCCAATGAAGGAATTAGCCTTATAGAAAATTCCACAAGAATTGGACTTCCGGTACCACAAAAACTGAAAGATGTTTTAGCTCAGTTGCATGGAAAATCGAAGGGAGAAGATGAGAATGGAACTAAACGTTAAGTATATGACCAGAAATGATTGTTTTACTGCTGGAAGGAAGATTACTCCTAAAGGGATCATGGTCCATTCCACTGCAACACCGGGTGTCATGGCTGGCGATTGGTTTAGTCGTTGGAATAAATCCTACAAAGCGGGTGAAACCAATCGACAGGTTGCTGTTCATGCTTTTGTTGATGATAAAGGGGTGTGGCAGTACTTACCTTGGAATCACCGTGGTTGGCATGCTGGTGGAGCTGCTAATAACACTCATATTGGCTTTGAGATCTGTGAGCCAGGTGGGTTTTCGTATGGAAAAGGATCTGCGATGGTTGGCTATAGTGTTTCAAAGAATGAAGCTTATTTTAGAAAGGCTTGGCAGAATGCAGTGGAACTTTGTGTGATGCTGTGCCGACAATATGATTTAACAGAAGAGGATATCATTTGCCACTCTGAAGGGGCTAAGAAGGGAATCGCTAGTAATCATGGTGATGTAATGCATTGGTTTCCGAAGCATGGGGAAAGTATGAATTCCTTCCGTGCTGCTGTTAAAGTTGCACTTAATAAAACGGTCGGTACATCTGGTACTACTAATCCATCAATATCAATTCAAGTGGGAGATGTGGTGGAAGTAAAGTCTTCAGCAAGTAAGTATTATCCTGACGGAGCCACCATTCCAGCATGGGTCAAAACAGGATCCTATCATAAAGTGACTCAGGTTCTTTCAAATGGGAGACCAGTTATTAAGAGTGGGAAGACTTGTGTGCTGTTAGGAAAAAAGGTAGATAAGAAGAAAGGAAAAGAATCTGCTGGCATTATGAGTTGGATTGATGTAGGTGCTTTGAATATTGTTAAATCTAGTAAGCCTCCAGACAATCAGAAGCTTTATAGGATACAAGTAGGGGCCTTTTCAAATAAAGGGAATGCGGAGGAATTACTAAAGAAGTTGAAATCTGCCGGATTCACTGATGCATTTATAAAATAACGCAATTCAATTTAGGGCTGGTATGCGAAGACATATCGGCTCTTTATTATGGTCTTTTATCTAATCATTGTCTTGCTATTTAGCCTCTTTTGAGTGATATATACTGTAACCCAAATAGCTGAAAACCTTTTAACCATGCGGGTTTCAGCTAAATTTTTAAAAGCTTAACTGATTGAATGGTTAAAAGACTATTAGCTTAATAATCAGGTAAAAAGAAGGAAGGAGGAAGTTTAAATGGGAGAAACATTATTTGGCTCGGGAGCGTCAGGTTTTGGCGAAGAAGCAGAGAGTGCATTTGCTGCGAGTTATCATATAGCAAAAATGGAAACCGATGAAAATCCCAATGCGATAAAAGTTGCTGCATATGTGAGGGTAAGTACACTTTCCGATGAGCAGGAAGATTCACTAGAAAACCAGACAACACATTATTCCAGGTACATCCGAACCAATCCTGATTGGAAAATGACGGGTATCTATTCAGACCAAGGAAAAAGCGGAACAGCGGCATCCGGTCGATCAGGATTTAACCAAATGATTAGACACGCCTTGGAGGGGAAAATTGACCTGATCCTTTGTAAATCAGTTTCCCGCTTCGCAAGAAATGTTCTGGACACACTTGATACAGTTCGAATGCTGAAAAGCCACGGGGTAAGACTTATTTTTGAAAAAGAAGACATAGATACTGAAAATATGCAAAGTGAGTTTATCTTAACCATGATGGCGGCAGTAGCCCAAGAAGAAAGTCGAAGCATTTCAGAAAATGTGAAATGGGCAAATATGAAACGTCTAGAAAGAGGGGAGGCAAGGTTTACCCGACTTCTAGGGTATACAAGGGAGGGGAACAGGAAATGGGTTATTCAAACTGAGGAGGCGAGCATTGTAAAAGAAGCATTTGACCTCTGCTTGCAAGAGAAAAGTCCCGCAGAAATTGCTAGAATTTTTGTTCAAAAAGGCTATCAAACAGCTAAAGGAAATAAGGAGTGGTCAGGAACAGGGATAAGGGAAATCTTGAGGAACAACGCCTACATTGGTGAAATTCTTGGTCAAAAGAGTTATAGCGCAGACCACCTTAGTCGTAAAAGCACAAGGAATTGGGGGGAGAAAAAACAATACCTTATTGAAGACCATCACGAAGCAATAATTGATAAGCAGACCTTTAAAATGGCTCAACTAATGCTGAAGAAACGGGCAAAGCCAAATAAGAGAAGGGAAAAAAAGCAATATCCACTTTCAAGCAGGATTGTTTGCGGAAAATGTGGAGGGAATTTACAAAGATTTGAATGTAGAGGAGTTGTCACCTGGCGATGTGGAAAAAGGACCAAAAGCAAGGAACTTTGTGACATGGAAGGAGTTCGAGAAGAAACCATCTTGATGGTAATGGAGGCAGCACTGGACAACAAATATGGGTCAGCGGAAGAAGAATCCCTTAACAGCCGGGCCATTCAAAATATGTTGAGGGAAATCAAGAATATAGATGCCAAAAGTGACAGCGAATATAACCAGCTACGAGTTGATCTTGAAAGCATCTTGCATGAAGAGAATATTGCAATTCTAAACGGGACGGATGTAGATATAAAGGTGCAAAGGGCTAAAAGGGAACAAATCGAATCGGAATTAAAAGAAAAGGAAACATGGTGGAAGCTTTTAGATGCAGATTTCTCCTACAGAATGAATGCGATAGAAAAACTCGAGAGCAACCTAATGATTAATAAAACAAGGGATCAACTATTGGATGAACTTAAAAACATCGAATATTTAAGAGCATGGGTGGTACGTGTCAAAGCGCTATCGCCCATTTTATTTTCCATCACCTGGGTGACCGGGGAAGAAATCGAGGTTGAATTATATGAGGAGTGATGATACATGAATGGAAATCGACCATCACCAAGGGTTAGGGTAATACCCGCCAAAGTAAGGACTGACAGAAATGCACTAAACCCTGATGGACAGAAAAAGCGTGTTGCAGCTTACGCCAGAATTTCAACAAATGAAGAATCCCAAGCGGGAAGTTATGAACTTCAGGTGGCCCATTATACAGATTTTATTCAAAGCAACCCTTCGTGGGAGCTGGTAAAAGTATATGCGGATTACGGAATCTCGGGCACATCGACTAAGAACAGACTTGAATTTCAACAGCTAATACAAGATTGCGTTGATGGAAAAATAGATTATATCATTACGAAATCTATCAGCCGGTTTGCTCGGAATACTTTGGACTGCCTTAGATATATAAGGGAATTGAAGAGTAAAAAAATTGGAATTTTCTTTGAAAAAGAGAACATCGATACCCTAGATGCTAAGAGTGAATTGTTCCTAACAATCCTTTCCTCCATGGCACAGGAGGAGTCGAGATCGATTTCGGAAAACACGAAATGGGGAGTGCAGAAAAGGTTCCAACGAGGCATTGCCCACATCCCAACGACCTACTTTCTGGGCTATGATACCGACGAAGACGGCAAACTAGTCATTAACGAGGCAGAAGCCGATATCATTCGAAGGATTTATCGAGAATTTCTTGACGGGAGCGGGACCGCAACAATTGCAAAGGGCCTTATGAAAGATGGAATTTTAACAGCAAGAGGGAACAAAACCTGGACATCGGATTCTGTTTACAAGATTATAACGAATGAAAAATTCGCAGGACATGCTTTGCTTCAAAAATCGATAACGGTGGATTTCCTTACCCATAAAAGAATCCGTAACGATGGCTCGGAACGACAGTATTTTATCAAAGACCACCACCCTGCGATAATTTCGGATGAAGATTGGAACGCCGCCCAGCAGGAGATGAAACGAAGAAGCAAAATGCTAAGGGATCCGGATGGCAAATATGCACAAGTGTATTCAAACACATCGTATTTTTCCAACAGCTTTTACTGCGGGGAATGTGGAAGCCCAGTTGTAAGGCGGAGGCTCACCTCGGAAAGGAATGGAGAAAAATATCTCTACACGGCATGGCAATGCAGAGCGAAGATTCATCCCCAAAAATACAATATCAAATGTACAGGCCGCCACGTTTGGGAAGAAGCCTTGGAAAGAGAATTCATGGATTTGATTTATGAATTGAAAGACAAAAGGGCCCAAGTGATAGAAGATGCAAATGAAGTCATCGCCGAGTATGACCTAAATGCTAAGGAAAAGGAGCGGCTTGGAATCCTAGAAGAGAAACTGGAAACCATAAATGAACGCTTGGTTGAATTAACAGACAATAGCACCTCTTCAGTAAGTGGGGCTTATGAGGCAACCATCAGGCATTTATATTACGAACAAGAAATGCTTCAAGCGGAACTCGAAGAACTAAACGAGAAACAGCAGGAAAGCCGCCACTTAGCCAAGCAACTTAGTAAGCTTCTGATGTATCTGGATGAATTGGAAGAACGCAGCGAGGACCAACCTTTCAGGGCTGATATTTTCAAGCAAACGGTTCACCGGGGCATCATTTACAGAAATTACGATGTAACCATTGAGTTTAAATGTGGAATTGCAAGACAAGTTAGAGCTACAAGAGTTAAGGAAGAAGAATAACAGAATTATAGGATAAACCCCTTGAACTTTTATCGCATATGAGTGATAGATAGCATACCTTAAGCCTTTTACATTGCGGCGAAAGGAAATCACTTACCATAAAAGAGAGGGGTTTTTGTGTTGGGGAAAATAAATGCTCCTTCGATTTCGGGGAGTAAGGAAAATGGGATGATTCGTGTTGCAGCCTACTGCCGAACAAGTACTAGTCATGATGAAATGACAAGGTCTCTTGAAAATCAAGTTCGTCATTATACTAGGCTTATTCAGGAACAAAAGAATTATAAATTGGTTGGTATCTATTATGACAGAGGGAAATCGGGGATGACAAAAGAAAAACGACCTGGTTTTCAACGGCTTTTACGGCATTGTGAAGAACAAAGAATTGATTTAGTTCTTACTAAAAGCGTTTCGAGATTCTCAAGGAATTCAAAAGATTTACTAGAAATAGTGGATCACCTTAAGGAACTTGGGATAGCAATATATTTTGAACGAGAGAAAATAAACACGTTGGAATTGAAGAACAAATTCTTTTTAACAGCCCTAGCTGCAATCGCTCAAGAAGAAAGCAGAACCATTTCGGAAATTACAAAATGGGGGTTTGAGAAGAGGTTTGAAAAAGGAATTCCCTTATTTCAGCAACAGTTTGGATACACCCTTCATAAAAATACAAACGGCTCGGTGTTAACGATAAATGAAAGAGAAGCTGCTGTTGTCAGAGAAGTATTTGAACTTTTTAACAGCGGGATGACCAAACTGCAAATTGCTCGGTTATTGATTGACAAAGGTATAAAGACTGCCAGGGGAAGTGATGTATGGACGGATACAAAAGTCCATCGGATACTTACTAATCATAATTACACTGGGGACAAGTTAACTCGCGAAAAAGTCAGTGATTTTATTCATGATGTTTATAGGAAAAATAATGGACTGGAAAAGCAATATTTAATTGAAAATAGTCATCCTGCCATTATCAGTAGAGAAACCTTTCAACAGGCACAATCCATAATGGAAAAAAGAAGGGCTAAAAACAAGCCGCAAACTAAAAAGGAAAAGAAGAAAGAAAAAGCAATGTCAAAAAGAGTTATTTGTGGGTTGTGCAATAACATCTATCATAAACATACAACCGCTAAATGGGCCTGTAGAAGGAAACTAGCAAGCGAAATTTTATGCACGTCTGAGGATGTGGCTGAAGCAGGTCTACTAGAGATGATGCTTGCCGCCTTTCAAGAACGATATGATTTTACTAATTCAAAGGTTATAAAAATGATGTTGCACGATATTAAACATATGAATAAAAATGATCACTTTGAATATCAACGACTTTTATTCTTTTCAGAATTGGAAATGGTAAAAGAATATCAATTCAATAAGTCAATTAATCTACCGATCCGAAAAAGAGAAGAAATAGAAGAAGAACTTCAGGTGTTTGAGGAGTGGGCTACGAAGATAGAAGCAGATCGGAATTACCGGAATCAGGCCATTCAATGGATGGACAATGTCACGAGTGTGGAACAATTTTTAAATGAAGTAACGATTGACTATATGCGTGCCTGGATTATAAGCATCAAGATATTTTCTCAAGATGCCTACATTATTCGCTGGCTAGATCAGGAGGAAACGCAGATAGGAAATTGCGTTGTTCCTCCGATGCCTCAAGAAATTAAGGAAGAACATGATGAACAATCCATTCCTTCAAAGACCCCTGAAGTTCCAGAGCAAACAGATAAGGGGGCATCTAAATTGAACGAACAAATTACAGTTATTGAAAAGGATCCTTTGCGCTTTTATCAAAACGTAAAAAAAGAGATAGAGTTTTACCCCGTAAAACATTTAGAAAAACAGAAACCGAATCAACCCAAAATCAGGACTGCCGCTTATGCAAGAATTAGTACGGAGATAGCTCATCAGTTGGGAAGCCTGGAAACACAAATTGCCTACTACACCTATCATATTTTAAAGGATTCCAACCAGAGTCTAGTCAAAGTGTACGCTGATAAAGGTGTATCTGGCACGAATACAGAACATAGAAAGGAATTCCAAAGGCTTATTGATGATTGTAAAAAGGGAAAAATCGACCGCATTATTACAAAGTCGATTTCAAGATTTGGTAGAAATACCGTTGACGTTCTTGAGACGGTTAGAATGCTAAAAGCACTTAAGCCACCAGTGGAAGTGGTCTTTCAAAAGGAGGACATACGAACACTTGATGAAGATGGCGAAGTGATGCTTACGATTTATAGTGGACTGGCCCAGGAGGAAAGCAGAAACTTGGCCGAAAGCGTAGCCTGGGGAAAACGCAGATTGGCTGAGCGAGGGAAGTTCAATACCAAATACGAACGCTACGGTTATAAGTACGATGAAGAGGGGAACTGGCTGATCCATCCGAAAGAAGGGGATGTTATACGCCGGATTTACAAGGAGTTTTTGACTGGTAAAAGCACCAATCAAATTGCAAAGGAATTATCTGAAGATGGTATTGTAACAGCCAGAGGAAAAAACAAGTGGCACCATCGCAGCATTGATTGCATGATCACCAATCCGATTTATGCTGGTGATTTAGTCTTTCAACGGTTTTATGTAGAGGATACCTTGACCGGAAAAAATCTTAAAAATAATGGAGAGCTTCCGCAATATGTAACCCAAAATCACCATCCGGCGATTGTGAGTCGGGAGGATTGGGAGGCCGCCCAACGTATCATGGACAACCGGAGTAATAAAAAGGGTAAGTCAACGAAACCTCACACACGGCAGGAATTTTTTAACCTATTTACCTGTTCCGAATGTGGCGCCCCTATCATTCATATAAGGTGTTCGAGTGATGGGTCTCATTATTGGCGGTGTAGAACAGCGGAGAAAAAGTACACAGAAGTAACTTGTGATGTGCGTGGGTTCCGAGAAGAATCGATTGAACATAGGTTCATGGTATTATTGCAGGAAATGAAAATGACGGAGGGCTATAAGGATAAAATTAAACAAGCATTTAGAAATACTGTTTCTGATAAAAACGAAAGAAAAAGGATAGAACAAGTCAAGGATGATATGCAGCAACTTTACCAACAGCTTTATGATGAAGTGGATGAAGGAGAGCTGCATGGGGGCGACCCAAACAAAATAAAAGCAATAACAGATCAAATTGTGGAACTGCAAACTCAAGTCTATGACTTTGAAGATAAAGAACAACAGTGCCTTGAGGCAGAAAAAGACCTTGATTGGCTTCTTGAAGAATTGAAAGGAATTCAGGATTTTAAACCTGAAAAAGAGCGGATTGAATTCCGGCCGGATATTTTTAGCAGGATTGTTGAGAAAGGGACGGTGTATCCCGACGGCAGAATTGTTTATGATTTAAAGTTTGGGATGCAAGTCACTACCGAACAAAATGATATGATGGCTTGGCGGTTGAGGAAGAAAGGTAAGCCTCGCAAACGGAAGAAAAATAAATATCTGCAATAATAGCACCCCACTGGGTAATCGTATCTTTTACGGCTACTTGGTGGGGTGTTTTTTGTTTGCGTTGTTAGCTAAATTTCATGGGATTGTGATATGGTAAAGTTATCTAAATAACTTTCCAGATTGGGAGGCAGGTAATAATTTATGAGAGGGGACAGCTAGCCTAGTGGAGATTAAATCTTTCTTTACGAGACCAGGGAATACATGTGAGATTAGGGAAGCGTTACTAGAAGGTATAAAGTCAGCAAATGAAAAAATTTATCTTTCTATGGCATATATAGACGACGAAGAAATTATTTCGGAAATCATCGAAAGCAAAGTGTTAGATAAAAAGGTAATATTGAATTCATCTCATGTTAATAAAAACCTTCAAAACTATCAATCACTTTTTAAGGGGCAATTTGATAAAATAACAAAGGTGCTGGGATCGGACAAGGATTACTATAGTACGATGCATCATAAATTTGTAATTTTGGATAACTGTGTATGGATTGGTTCCTACAACTTTACCAATGCAGCTAAAGAACGTAATTGGGAAAATATGACATGCATAAAAGGGTCAGAAGAATTGGTCAAGTCATATGAACAAGAGTTCTATCATATGTGGAACACTGGTACTTACTTAAGCTTGGAACTCAACAAAAGGATTGCTTACAAAGCTGGCAAGTTATTTTGTAGGGACTGTAATGAAGAAATAGATGATGTAGTCAAGCATTTCCTAGTTGAATTCAATGCGTTTGACTACAATATGGATGGATCAGAAAGATATTCTTTTATTTGCAGCAGAGGGCATCTTCACCCACAGGTAGTTTGTAATAGTTGTAATGCTACATTTGGTAGAGAAGTGATATACTCTGTAGGTTTTGCGGATCACATTGGGGATGGAGAGGAAAGGTACTTTTGCCCAAACTGTTTTACAAAAATAAAATTAGAAAGGGCATTAACGGCTTTTCCTGTTATTCCGCTAATGGAAGAATTAATGAATGATGTCTTAGCAGACTCGGGTAAGTCCTATAAAACATTATATAGCCTTATAAAGAATCGAGATGGGGAAGAAATATTTCGTGGAGACGATGTCGAGCTGGCCGAGTTTTTAGGATATTACCCCGGTGAATTTAGAATAGGTACCAAAGTAAAGTTAGGTCAAGATGAACTGAGAGTTACAAATACAAAAAACCATTATAGTCAAAATGAAAAAATAATCTCTATTTCTATTGAATAGCCCTGTTTCTAGGTAAAAGAATGAGAGTGAGACTTCCCCAAAAAATAAAATATATTTTGTGTTAGGAGTATAATATGGAAGAAGAAATAAAACAGTTAGTAAGTAATATTGATAGTAACATTACTATAATATTTGATTATGATAACTATGATAATAATGTTAACCTGTCAAAGGATAGCTGGAAAGTTAATTTTCGGTTTGTTCTTGATGATGATGTAGATCAAACGATTATGCTGCTAAGTGAATACATAAATGATCTATATAAAATTGAGTCCATTGTACAAGAAGAAAATGTAGAGATATGGTTCAACAATGAGGAATTAACGATTTGCAATGAAGAATGGCAAAATGAATATAACGTAACACTTGCAAAACATGATTTCTCGGAAGTTTATGAGATAGTAAAGAATTTTTTCATGTTGAAATATATTCCTGTTAAGGCTTGTTATAGAGAAGATTATTTTGAAGTATTAATTAATCATACTCAAATGGTATGGGGTGACGGTTTATCTCATATTTCTTTTGCTGTAGAAGATGAAAATCGCTCACAAGACAGAATTTATTATGAAATCGGTCCTATTTCTAAAGAATTCTCTACATTAATTGAAAACAAGCAATTTTACAGGCATCTTGAAGTAGAGGACAACTTTACAACTTTAAAAATATATAATATCAATAAAGTATCAAATATTTCCATTGATAATGAGGATATAGAAGAAAGACAATTTTATTATGCGAAATGCATATTGTTTGATTTATCCTATAAATTTTCAGCGGATATTACATTTGAGGAGTTACCCGAAGATGATGAGGATGAAGGGGATTATGAGCATATCTCGGAAGAATTAAATGAAATAAAGGCACCCTATTTTAAAAAAGAATATGATTCAGATTTAATTGATTACTATCATAGGGCTTTAGAAATGGCCGATAGTGAATTTAAATATTTAGCTTATTACCAGGTGTTAGAATGTATATTTGATGAAGTGTACTTGCATGAAACTGTACAAGACGTAAAGCAGATTATGAACTCTAGTTGGTTCTCATCCCATAAGGATAAAGATATTACAGAGATTATTGAGACAGTAGAAAAATATAACAAAGGAAAAAACGATAGAGAAAAATTAAAGCTAGTTTTAGAGAGATATTTTAAGGGAGAAGTCCATGACCAAGCCTTTACTTTGGCAAATAGGGATATTATTGAAATCCTAAAAAATGGGCTCAAGAAGATTAATCAAGATAAAGACTTAAAGGATCTTCAAAACTTATCCTCTGTTTTATATGATTTCAGATGCCGATGTACGCATTCTAATAGAACGTACCCATTCAGAACTACTTTCAATAATACGAATGAGGAGCTGAAGCAATATATCAACTTAATCAAAAAGGTTTCTGAAAAAGTGATTTTAAATTACAATTTAGCATCAAGATAAGCGAAAGTGAATTTTATTTTTATAAGGTATTGGTATTATGTGCTTTACAGTTTAGAATAGAAACTCCTTATTGAGCTCATCACCATAAAACGGTGGTGGGCTTTTTTATTTTGCCTAGTTTTATAAATACGTCTAATTCGCATAGTATCTATTCTTACAAAAACATCATTATATGAAGATAAAAAAGGTGAATTAGATACAATATATAGTGTTTTAGGTTAGATATAATTCTATATTTAGTTTTCTTATCTAAACAGTATCATGGGGTACTTTTTCTCGATGAACTTGGAGAATTTTCAAGGAAGGCACTTGATATGTTGCGTCAACCTTTAGAAAAAGGTGTTGTCAATATTAGTAGAGTACGTCAAACGGTAACGTATC
>Ga0182742_1005118_pt1 | contig 11346 bp, 9 predicted proteins | sample eDN5th37CBELigMG_FD_128880 | JGI IMG/M metagenome (GOLD analysis project Ga0182742, IMG submission 128880) | Enriched Miracle-Growth compost microbial communities from Emeryville, California, USA - eDNA 5th pass 37_C BE-Lig MG (version 2)... ... | reverse complement strand
CTCCTTCACGATCGCCAGTCCTAAGCCCGCCCCCTTGTTCTGGCGTGACCTGCCGCGGTCCGCCTTAAAGAAGCGTTCCCAGATTCGCTGCTGGTCCGTCTCCGAGATCCCGCAGCCTGTATCAGACACCTCAATGAGCAGCATTTCCTGTTCAACCTGAACCGTTAAATCTACTTGGCCTTGATCCGTAAATTTAATCGCGTTTTTCAGCAGATTGCTAATAATTTGCTCCAACCGGTCTACATCCGCGTAAGCCTGAGGCAAAGCTTCCGGGGCGTGTACTTGAAGCTCCAGCCCCTTCTCCCGTGCGTCCGGTCCGAAAGCGAACGCCAGCTTGTCGATGAGATGCTTCACATCAACAGGATGTATGGAGAGAACAATTCCCGCTTTCTCTAACTTCAACAAGTCCAATAAGTCATCTACGAGCCGGTTCATATAAAGCATCTCTTGGTACATTAAGTCATAGTATTTTGTTCGCCCGGCTTCCGGAATCAGGCCGTCCTGAAGCGCTTCTAGAAAACCTCGGATCGTTGTAAGCGGCGTTCGCAGCTCATGCGAAATATTAGCAAGTAAATCCTCTACTGTCTGTTCCGACTTCTTGCGTTCCTCATCGATTCGTTCCAGCTTGCTTGCCAACGTGTTCAGCGTTGAAATTAAATCTTCATATTCCTCCGGCACATCGCCTTCCAGCCGAAGCTTGTACTTCCCGGCACTCACCTCTGCTGCGGAACGGGTAATTTTCTGCAACGGCCGTGTAATCTCCCAAGATACATATGAGACCGTAATAATTGCCAACAACATCCCTATTAACGTTAACCAAAGAACCGCTTCCCGGACCTTACTCACCGTATCCTGAAGTTGCTTGACCGGTGCGTGCAGCACAATTCCCCCGTAAAGATGATCCTCCTTCCCCCATGGAACGACGACGGATAACATCGGCTCCGTCAAGCCTTCAAACTGCAATCCGCTGCTTACCGTACCTCCTTCCAGCACCTTCGCCACAACGTTCTGCGATACGGATTTCCCGACGGATACTTCATCTTGCACAGATGTGGCTATAATTTTACCGGATGCGTCGAAGATCCAGATGCGCCTGTCGAACGTCTGGTCAAAAAATAATAAGAGCGCTGTCATTTCATCATTTAAGGTTTGGAACTCTTGAATCGATAAATTGACTTTCTTCGCTTGCCGCAAAAGCTCTTGTTGAGAAGCATCATAAATGTAACCTTTCACCACATTCGGGAGGATGAAACCTACGATGCCCAAACCGAGAAACACAACAAACAGATGGCTCGTCATCAACCGGCGGAAAATCGTCTTATTCCATCCGAGCTTCATGGGCTGGCCTCGAACTTATAACCGACGCCCCATACAGTTGCAATGTATTCGCGATCCGGTTGATTTAATTTCTTCCGTACATTCTTTACATGAACATCTACAGTACGAATGTCGCCGATGAAGTCGTATCCCCACACAAGCTCTAACAGCTGCTCGCGGGTAAATACCGTTCCCGGACTTTTGGCTAAGCAGACAAGCAGATCAAATTCCTTCGGCCGTAATGAAATTTTCTCTCCGTCGGAGATGACCTCCCTGCGGTCGGTATTGATTTGTAAACCGTCATATTCGAATTGCGCTCTCGGATCTTCTTCGGTTGGCACCGTCCGCGGCTGCATCCGGCGAAAAATCGCTTTCATCCGAGCTACCAGCTCGCGGGGGCTGAACGGCTTCGTCATGTAATCGTCCGCTCCAAGTTCCAATCCTAACACACGGTCAAATTCTTCTCCCTTCGCTGTCAGCATGATGATCGGCAGGTCGAACCGCTTCAATATTTCACGGCATGCCTCATATCCGTCCATTCTCGGCATCATCACATCCAGAATGACCAAATCCGGCGATTCTTTCTCTACAAGCTCCAATGCGGCTATCCCATCATATGCTTCCAGCAGTTCTATGCCTTGTTGTTCAAAATAAATTCGCACGATCTCGAACACGTTCGGATCATCATCGGCAACGAGCACCTTAAGCGGGATGACCATCCCCCTCCTTCCAAACTCCATTTTACCTCTAGCATTATAACATTCGCACGGAAAATGAATTTTGTAGGGGTCACTCTTCATTTGGTGCCGTCAAGATCATTCTTCCGTCCTCTAACATCACCTTTACCTTGTTTTTCCCTGATAGTCCTAGTGCTTCAAGATAAGCGGAAGGAAGTTGGATTCTACCGGCACTGTCCATAACGGCGTACTCCTCATGAGAATCGTCCGAGGTCACCGCTGTTTCCCGTTCCAATTCGGCAAGCTCATCGGCATAGGTCTTTCTGCGGATCAACTCGGAGGAGGTTCTTCCGTCACGAATGGCAACAACACGGTTCACTTGCCTTGCCAGCTGCTGATCATGAGTCACAATCACGATCGTCAAGCCCATCTCGCGGTTCAAGCGATTGAACAGTTCCATAATTTGCGAGGCGGTTTTCGTGTCAACAGAGCCGGTCGGTTCGTCCGCAAGCAGCAGCTTCGGTTGATTGGCGAGAGCGATCGCTATAGCCACTCTCTGCTGCTCACCGCCGGACAATTGCTCCAACCGGTTGTTTCGGCGGTGATATAAACCGACCGCGTCCAGCAGCTCCAGAGCGCGAAGCCGCTTGCGGCTGCCTTGCAGCAAAATTGGAATTTCGACGTTCTCTCTTGCCGTTAAATACGGGATTAAGTTTCGGGCTTTGTTCTGCCATACGAAGCCAACGGTTTCTTTCTTATACCGCGTTAATTCTCTCTCCGTAAATTTCAGAAGATCCTTCCCGTCCACGAACAGCTTTCCCGCGGAAGGGCGGTCCAACCCGCCCAGCATATTCAGCAGTGTTGATTTCCCGCTTCCCGAATTTCCGATGATCGCCATCAACTCGCCTTGCTCAACCGAAAGGTCAAGTCCTTGCAACGCTACGACCTCAAGCTCGTTAGTCTTGTAGATTTTAACAAGGTTTTCACACAAAATCATAGTGACGTCCCCCTTTCGTTCCAAGTTAGTCCTCCCCAAGCCTTAACGCTTGATGCAGCTTAATCCGCCGTATGAGCACCATCAAAATGAGAAGCGCCGCAAATAACGCGATGCCAATTAATATTGTCAATTTTCCCGTATCAGCCGACTCGATCATGACCTCGAAGGGAGGAACGATCCGCCCGGGATGGAAAGAGATTTGCAGCATGGGAATAAAAAGCAGGCTGCTAATCGTACCCGTCAACAAGCCGATTGCGAATCCCGCGCCGGAGGTCAGCAGTTGTTCGATGGTCATCATCCCTGTCAGCTGCCGATAAGATATGCCGATGGCGCGGAAAATACCAAATTGCAGCGTCCGTCCCTGAAGCGTCAGCATCCAATACAGCAGAAATCCGGTTATGGAAATAAGCAGCGATAAAATGAAGCCAAGACTCATCACCCCGTTCATCGCCATCCGGTATGGATCGTTGCGGCTTTCGACAATCTGTTCATACGTGTCGCGAATGGAGGCGATCGGGATACGCCTGTCTTCGATTGCCGAATAAAGCGCGGCTCGATCATCCGGCGAAGTCGTCTGAATCCAGACCTCATAAGGCTCTAAGGCTAATTCGTTCTGCAATGTCTCCAAATGAGCGACCACGAGCATCGGCTTCTCCGCATCGGGATCAGCAGGCACCTTCTGATGGTTCGGGTTGAAGGCAGGGAAATGTTCCATTACCGCATATACGGTCACTTCAATTCTAGAGTTATTCCATCCGATCTCTAGAAGGTCACCGGGAACAACGCCATATTGTTCGGCCAACGTCTGAGACACTAACACGGCACGCGGGTCCCCGGCTATCAAATTGAGATAATCATAGAAATGGTAATCCAGCAGACCGTCCTTCATCCATGACGCCAAGCCGAATTCATCAGTGACGATCCCCATAAGCTTTGCGGTTCCCATGTTCTTGCCGGCGGCAAAAACCGCGTCATTCTTGGTAAATACTCGGGCGGCATGCTGTACGCCGGGCAAGGTTAAGAATGGTTCAAACGGAGGCTCCAAGTAATTTATTTTTCGGTTCCGCGAGGTGGCTGCCGAGCTTGGATCGGTCGGATCCTCAATCGGGGCATCATCCACCCATTGTTGTGAAATCACGATGTCGCTGCCGTTCGCATGACGAATTTGATCCTCTATATTCCCGTTAATCGTCCGCGCCGCGCTCGCGCTATATATACTCGTGCCTACAGTCAAAATCAGAAAGATCATCATAACGTGGTACTGCCTTGCGCGGCGAGAGACTTGAAGCAAGGAAGAATATTGCGGAGCTGACCACTTGGATTTCCCTATCCAATAGATACAACTCACGAAGTAAGGATACAAACGAAGGGACAACAAGCCGATGCCTAGAATGAAAAAGGATGGTACCGCGAACAGCAGCGGATCAACCGTGATCGCATTACTGTCGAGGCCCAGCTCTAACAAATCCAACAGTCTGTTCCGCAATGAATATAACCCGTATAAAGAAACGGCAATCAATACAAAATCCAGACCGAACCTCTGCCATAGGCCGGAACGATTCTGCCTTGACGAGGAGCGCTTCTCATCCACAATGCTGAACCGAGTTGCAAGCAGCACGGGGATCAAGTAAACAAGGAACGAGAATACGGCAGCCGCTCCCGCATAGAGGAAGCTTTCCCCACTAACCTGTACAGGCAGCGCCTTTCGCTGCACAAAGCTTAGAAAGCTGTCACTGGATCCAAGAGCGGACGTAAAGAAAATGCCCAAATAAGGTCCAATGATCCATGCCGCTGCGGTCAGCAATGCCGCCTCTACTGCAAATACGGCAACAATCTGCCAACGCCCCGCTCCGCGGCTGCGAAGCACAGCAATCTCGGAACGCTGGCGCTCTACCAGTAAATTCGAAACCATAAATAAATAGAAAGCAACGAGAATATAGATCGGGACATTCAAAGCAATCAGAAGGGACTGCAAAGCTTGTTCCTTCTCTTCGTAAGTAAGCAAAATTTCTCCAGCCGGCAAGAGTACGACGTTACGGTAAGGTAACCTTTCATCGAAGTATCGCTTCAAATCGTCCTTAATATCGGTCAGCCGGTTGGCGGATTCCACCGTGAACTTATTGTAATCGAATAGCGCCTCCCATTTAGCAACACCAATCGGGGCCTTCGCCCCCAACAGGATTTCATTCGAAAATAAGGTCTCGTCTATGAAAAACGCATTGTCGTATGCAATTAACCTGGCTCTGTCCCAATACGGATCGTTCAAATCTTTCTCCGCGATGACCCCGACAGGCTTGATGCGGAGCGGCTCGGGGTAATCGGAGGAATCGGTTAACAGTTCCGTACCCAGTACGATCCCAAGCTGAACGAGCGTATGGTCCGTGACCAAGCCTTCATACACACCGTCGACCGGTTCCGAAGCCGGCCAACGTCCGTCGATCAAATCTACATGGTCCTGCAGATGACTGCGTCCCACCAGCTTCGTGATCCGGTTAATTTTGGGATCCGCCGCGGACGGGTCAGCAGGCTTCGCGCGGAAGGTGACCGTTTGGTGTTCCTTCGTCAACTCGGTCAGCTCAAGCGGATCTCCGGAATGAACGGCTCGCTCCACCACATTGTCGAACATCGACAGAAATTCCGCCTGCTGAGATGCCGATTCCATCTGGAATTGCGTACTTGCGCTGAGATATAAAATACTTGGATAACGCAGCGTATTGGCATAAGATTGTTCCAGTTCTTTCAAAAGCATGCGTTGTAAGGCGGCTTCCTTATAGATCGGCATACTGCTAGTTAACGCCGTGCAAAGACACATGCCCGCTAACAAGGAAAGAGCAAGCAGGCGGTTTTTGAGCATCTTGCGAAGAAGCATCGTGACGATGGCCATGTCCAAGGGTCCTCCCAAAATTATTGCAGTATGACTTGCTGGCCTAATTCTAAACCGTCCACAATTTCCACTTCCGTGTTTGTTTCGAGGCCGGTTTCAATATCAAATTCACGGCGGCTTTCCCCCTCAAGCACCTGCACGAAGGTTCGTCCGAACAACTTGCGAACGGCGTTCTTCGGGAGAATCAATACATCCTCCCTGCGATCCGTTATGATGTTTACAACCGCCATATCGCCGATTTTGACCTCGTCAGGCATGGTCTCCAGCGCTAGAAACAACGTTCTGGCATACCTCTCCCTCAACCGCTCGTCCTCTTCATAAGGAGCCGATCCAGGAGTTTGTACGACCTTACCCTCGTAGACTTTGTCTTTGAATTGGATCTCCGCCTTCATTCCAACCTTTACCTGGCTTAAGTCCGCAGTCGTCTCGAAGGCCAGGCGCAGCTGCTTGGGATCAGCAACGGTAAATAAGGTTTGGTATTCCTGAATCAAATCCCCCGGCTCGAGGTCTGCGGAGAAGATGACCACTCCGTCCATAAGCGCTTTCAATTCCTTGTTGACGTAAACCGATTCAACGTCTTCCAGAGACATCTGCGCAAGCTCCAGCTCCATAGATGCGATGCGAATGCGGCGTTCATTGCCCGCAGCCTTCGCTTCATCCAGAGCTAACAGTTTTTTCTCCACTTCTAATTTTCTTTGCAGAAGCGTCATATCCAAGTTGCCGGTTTCCAACCGCAGCAGAGGATCCCCCGCCTTCACCGTATCGCCGGAACGGGCGAGCACCTCAGCGACTCTTCCGCCTGACGTGGTGTACCGATGATACCTCGTATGCACAGATTCGAAAATGCCGCCGCCGCTTACTTTCTTCTCCAAGGTGCCCACCTTCGGTTCCACGGTGACAATCTTAGCTTGGGCCGGCTTCACAAGCGGCGGCTTTAACGGCTCCTCCTCGCTCGGAAGAAGCGAGCAGCCGGACAGAAATATTGCGCCAGACATGATCGCGGTGGCTGCAGCGCGTACAACCGCAGGAAGCAATCTGTTATCCCGTTTGTTCAACAATTTCTCCATCCTCCAATGCGTAGACGATATCAACAATCTCCATAATGGCCGGATCATGGGTGGTCATAACGATGCTGATTCCTTCCTGCTCCACCAAATCACGGAACACCTTGATGACCTGCAGGCCCATCTTCGAATCCAATTCCGCGGTTGGCTCGTCCGCCAACAGCACCTTCGGTTTATGAGCGATCGCGCGGGCGATAGCCGTCCGCTGCTGCTCGCCGCCGGAAAGCTCTTGCGGACGGTGATTCATTCGTCCGCTAAGCCCGACGAATTCTAATGCTTGTTTCGCGTATTTCGGGCGTAACGATGCAGGCACTCCCGCGATGCGAAGCGAAAATTCTACATTCTCATATGCGGACATATAGGGCACGAGGCCAAAGGATTGAAAAACGAGTCCAATCTCCGTGCGGCGCAATGCATCCCTCTTCCGTTCACTCAAATCTCTCACTCTACGATCCTCAAAATATACGTCTCCGGATGTAGGAATATCTAACGCAGCCAATACATTCAATAGCGTGGTTTTCCCGGAACCGGATCTTCCTTTCAATGCCGCGAATTGACCCGGGTATATCGTTAAATTGGCGTTCTTCAGCGCATGAACCGCATGATTTCCATGTCCGAAAACTCTGGAAACGCTTTCGGCTCTAATTACGGGTGGTCTGATCTTGCTTTCCATTCCTTCACCTCCTTAATCTATCCTATTATTACCTATTGGGAGATACCCAAGCAATACCCAAAACCAAGAAATAGTAATTTATTCATAAAAAAACCTTCCGCAACTGGCGTTGCAGAAGGTATGGATCAGATTATTGATGTATTCCCAACAAATCATTACGCAGCGGCGTAAAGCAATCTAACAATGCGGAAGGTTCTAACGCTTTGACGCCATGAACGGCACCGCCTGGAATACGGATGGTTTCGCCTTGGCTCAGAACCGTAACGACACCGTCAACCGTAAACTGTATGCGCCCTTTCAGACAGTAACTCATTTGTTCGTGAGGATGGCTGTGCGCGTAGCCTTCAGCACCCTCTTCAAAATGAACCTCCATCATCATCAACGCGTCTCCTGGACGAAAAATTTTGCGTTTCACACCGGGCTCAGCGTTTTCCCATACCTCAAGCGTCTTCAAAGCAATACCTCCTCTTTTATCATGTTATACTATTCAATGCGCCGATCGCTCCGCTGTATTCACCGTTCGTCAGCATCATCGCCTTCGAACCGCGAAGCTCCGTGTAATCGGATACGACCTTACGAAGCAAGTGATTATGTAAGAAGGATGAACCGATATAAATGACACATGACGCGCCGCATTGGGCCGCAGCGTGCACACTGATACTGGCAACGGTTTCACCTACGAGCCCGATCACGGAAGAAAGAATATCTTCTTTCTTATTGCTTCCTCCCGTCTGCTGCCAACGGCCAAAGTTGCTTGCCGTTAACTCGCCCGGGATTGGCGGAACAGCTCCTTCGTAAATATGGCTTACTTTCAGGTCAATCTCATTGCGGTCCCCGCGGGAAGCAAGCATGACGATGTCATGGAAATCTGTGACTCCTGTGGCCATTGCAGACAAACCGACCATCGTTCCTCCGCCCACGCCGGTCCCGCCGACGCGGAAATGCTTCTCATCACTTACATAATGAATGGACGTGCCTGTGCCTACATTAGTTAAGAGAAATGAAGACAGTTCTATTCCTTCTTGCCGCAACAACCACCTTACTCCGGCGACCGTAGCTTCAAACTCGTTCATCTGCCCGTGAGTTCCCGGCAGCATGGATTGCAGCATGGCCGCTTTCCCGCCGGTTAAACAAATCTTCGTATCCGGTTCCTTCAAGCGCTCCGTAATCCATTCCGCCGCCCGCTTCAACTCGGCGGCAGGGAAGGATTGAAAAACAATGGTTTGATCCTCTTGAAGATAGGCGATCTTGATTAACGTTCCGCCCGCGTCAACTCCGATCGGCCGTGTCGTAAAACTCAGTTGGTCCCCCTCCTTTGCAGGTTGGCTTTGCCGATTTCGACATGCGTCTTAGTATATCATTACGCGGCCCTTATTTAAATCCAGTAATCGCAGAAAAAAACTGCCCCCAAGGGGCAGCTTGTTCTACTTCTCAGTGAGGAAATAGCTTAATACACCGGTGCCTATGCCAAGCAAGGCGCCTGCCGCAACTTCGAGCGGCATATGCCCAAGCTCCTCCTTCAATTCCGCATCCCGTCTTCGGTGGTACACTCCGGGATGCTGGTCAGCCAACTGCTCAAATTTGACGTCCAGCTCATTCAACTCCACTGCCATTTCGCCGGCGTGGCGGCGAATCCCCATGGCGTCATACATAACGATCAAACCAAATAAAGTGCTGATGGCAAAATCAACGGCGGGTACACCTTTCTTTAACGCGATATACGTAGCAAGCGATGCAACGCCCGCTGAGTGGGAGCTTGGCATTCCGCCAGTGCGAAATAATGTGGACCAGCGCCATTTCCCTTCCCGCGCATACTCAATAGGCAGCTTTAGCGCTTGCGCCAGCATAATGCTTCCTAATCCGGTTATGATTGCTTTGTTCAAGGACACCACCCCAACCATAACTTCCGTTAATTCAGGAGAAATTATGCTTTCAATACACCGTTATAAGTTGGATAAGAATATGAGTGATTCGTCAGGGAAACCGGGAAGCCCTTCATGACCGAAATCCGGATAAATCACGTGCCTTTTCGGCGATGGAATACGGTTGTACGCAGCAAACTGCGTCGAGGGAGGACAGACGGTGTCCATTAAGCTGATTCCCATCAACACCTCTGCCTGAATCCGTTCCGCCAAGTATTGGACGTCAATATAACCAAGCGTTGTAAAAATTTCTTCCTCCCGTTCATGCAGCGGGTCGAATAACCGGAAATACGTTCTTAATTCCTCATAGGCATTCTGAGCCAGGTCCATTTCCCAAACCCGCTTATAATCGCTAAGGAACGGAAACGTGGAGACACACCGCTTAATTTTAGGCTCCAGCGCGGCGCAAGCGAGGGAAAGTCCCCCTCCTTGAGACCCTCCCTGTACGCCGATCCGATCCGGATCCACTTCCGGCATAGACATCGCAATGCGCGCAAGCTGTACTGTGTCGAGGAAAATATGTCGGAATAACAGATGATCGGGTCCAGAATCCAGTCCTCGAATAATGTGCCCCTTCATCGTGTTACCGAGCACGCCCCCTGTATCCTGGCTTTTTCCCCCTTGCCCCCGGCAATCCATCGCGAATACGGAAAATCCTAAACTGACGAGAGAAAGCTTATCGGACCATTCGCCGGAATGGCCCGTGTATCCGTGAAATTGAAGGACGGCAGGGTGAGGAGTTAGAGCGTTCTTAGGGCGCAAATATTTCGCGTACACCCTGGCGCCGCGCACCCCTGTGAAATATAAATCGAAGCATTCCGCATTCGGCGGTTGAAATTTGCTTGGAATAAGCTCGACATCAGGAGCGGTTTGATCCAGCTCCGCAAGCGAACGCGACCAAAACTCATCAAAATCGGCAGGCTTCGGATTTCGCCCTTTATATTGCTTTAGTTGTTCCAATGGCATATCCAGTAACGGCATTCGTTTACCCTCCCAAGTTTAAGTTACTGCAGCTGTTCCTTAATCGTTTCTATGGCTTTATTTAACTGAGTATCATTTTGTTGAATTAATTCCCTTACCTCTTGTATCAAAGCGCGAGTCGTTTCTCCTTGAATGAATCCGGTTTCCTCCAGCTTCTTAGAGCGCTGGAATCGAACGACCGCTTGCTTTGTCGCTCCGTCGAAGTAGCCGTCCGTACGGCCAGGATCGAAGCCGATCGCAGCCAACATCTGCTGAGCGGTTTTAATTTCATCGGAGAAATGGTTTTCCGCCATTGCGACATCGTCCGGAATTAACGGCAATGAGGCGTATTCCGGAAGCGGCACCTCGATATCCGGCGTCAATCCCTCCTTGTTAATGGATTTGCCGTTCGGCGTTAACCACTCAGCGATCGTATACTTCATGCTTGATCCGTCACGGAACATCTGGTTTAACTGAGCGGTTCCTTTCCCGAAAGAGGTCTCTCCGATCAACGGCACGCCGCCAGATTGTTGCAGCGCGCCTGCGACAATTTCGGAAGCGCTGGCGCTGCCTCCGTCGATGAGGACCGCTTTCGGCAAATCATCCAACCCGATATCGTGATGTTTCGAGTATGTAATCTCAGGCTTCGCGCCGCGGGCTTTGAATTGCACAATTGCTTTGCCGTCAGGAACAATCGTTTCCGCGACAGCCTCGGCCGTGGAGGTAAGGCCTCCCGGATTTTGCCGCAAGTCCAGAATGAGCCCCTTCATCCCTTGACCTAACAGCTCTTTAACCGCCTCAACATATTCATCCGCGGTTGTTTCCGAGAACGAAGCGATACGGATGACCCCG
>Ga0182742_1005115_pt1 | contig 11350 bp, 9 predicted proteins | sample eDN5th37CBELigMG_FD_128880 | JGI IMG/M metagenome (GOLD analysis project Ga0182742, IMG submission 128880) | Enriched Miracle-Growth compost microbial communities from Emeryville, California, USA - eDNA 5th pass 37_C BE-Lig MG (version 2)... ... | reverse complement strand
TCAGATTCGCTCGACTTGCATGTATTAGGCACGCCGCCAGCGTTCGTCCTGAGCCAGGATCAAACTCTCCAATAAAGTGTTTGATATAGCTCATAAAAGTTTTGTACTATATAGTACGTTTTTGTTAATCGAAATTAACGTTGGCACGCTTGGTTTTGTTTAGTTTTCAAAGATCATTTGCTTGTCGTTCTCTCAGAAGCGACTTTATTAATATAACACCTTACAAACAGCTTGTCAACATTTTTTTATTGTTGTTTTTTCTGTTTGTTTTCTTGCTCATCACTACCGCAGCAGCGACGTTTAATAATATATCACGATATTTTTGTTACTGCAAGCACATTTTTTATTTTTATTTATTTTTTTAAAAAGATTGATAGTAAACATCTAATTTAGACTGCGGACTATCTAGTTGGTTCTATAATTGTACCAAAAAAGGATACAGAAAACGATCTGTATCCCTTAAGTATGATTATCTATATTTTTAATGCATTCCTTCAACAATAAAGTTCCCATTATTATATTGTTGTTCTAACAATACAATTGATTTAAATCCCTCAACATCATGTATATCAAGCAAAATATTCTTCAATATATAGAACGATCTGATTTCCGGAGGAGTCTCTTCTTTTTTAATCGATTCGTCAAATAATGCAGGAGCCAATTTTATATGTTCCTCACAGTAACTTTTCCACTTTTGTAGGTGGCACTTATTTTCATCTGCTGAAACTTCATATATATGTATTAACTTTTGATAAGCTCGATGAAGAGTAAAAAGACATTTCGAGCGATGGGTCACTTCAATAAGTAATGATTCTGCTAAATAATATTCTTTGGAATCAAAAGCCCAGGCAGCATTCCCTAAAAGGAAACGACAATCGTCTCTCTTGGTTGTTGCCATACTATTCGGATGATCTATATCCTCCCCTTTTATACTTCCCCCAAATGACCACTTTGTACAATTACGGATAAAAGACCTTTCATGCGGGCCTAAGTTATCCCAAAAATCAACTAGTTGTAATTGATGAATGATTCCCCCATACTTCTTTTCTTTTTGCTGAACATTCAAATTCCTACTAAAAGCAGGTTGTTTGAATTGAAAGATATTTTTAATTCCCATATATTCACCTCGTGGACAATTCTGGTGAATTATATGTACTGCCCTGTTGGATAATTACAATAAAACGTTCAGATCTCTCTAATTCTATTTTATAGTTGTTGATTCGTTAATGATGGTGTATAGTTATGTCTAAAATAAATAATACGTTTAAACCACAGGGGGAGCCTTTTTGCTGAGATTGAATGACTTCGATCATTCTAACCCTTTGAACCTGTTAGTTAATACTAGTGTAGGGATGTGGATGATCATCTATAAATGTAATGTTTGGACTACTTATGATCATTCCAACCATTGCTTTTTTTATTTTATTCACAGAAATGAAAGGTTCCCTTTGGTTTAATAAAAAAGTGAGGGAATAGGATTGCAAAGAAATCAGCGTTTAGTATTTTTAATCGAAGTTGCCATGTTAGGGGCTTTAGCATTTTTATTGGATTTATTATCAGGGATCATCGGAAAATTACCACAAGGTGGATCTATTTCATTAGGCATGATACCAGTATTTATTATGGCATATCGATGGGGATTAAAAGGCGGATTATTAACCGGACTTATTTTAGGTTTGTTACAAGCTATTTTTAACCCGTATATTGTTCACCCTGTTCAAGGGTTCCTCGATTATTATTTAGCTTTCACTTTAGTAGGAGCAAGTGGTATATTCTATAAAGCTATACAAAATGCATTAACTAATAAAAATCGAAAAGTAGCCATTTTATTTATAACATTGGGAACCATTTTAGGCGGTATACTTAGAGCAGCTGCACATATCATTGCAGGAGTTTTCTTTTTTGCTTCTTTCGCACCGGAAGGAACACCTGTTTTGATCTACTCGATCGGATACAATGCTTCCTATATGATTCCTACAATAATAGTTTCAGCCATTGTTGCTAGTTTATTATTACTAACAGCTCCACGATTGGTAAATAGAAAATAGTTCATACCTTGGTCTTTGACCAAGGTTTTTGTTTGTCTATTTCAACTATCCCTTATATCTTTTTAAAAAGTTATCATATTCAATCGTTCTCCGGCATGTATTAATAGAAAGACTAGAATGTTATAACGGAGGACAAAAGATGAGTATATCCCTGGCTATTATTCTACTAACTTTATTTCTATCTTTATTTCACTTTTCCTATGGATATAAGGAAGCTATTCGAATTAGCAATGAAGAAGGACCTGTTCACGGTTTGTCTTTAATTATCAGCTTCCCCTTGGGTTTTGTATTTGCTTATCTATGTTCAATTTTTTACTTGCAATAAATTCCAGAGGATGGATCATAGGGTTCGGAACCCTATGATCCATCCTCTTTTCATGCTTAATCACCGTCATTTTTTTAGGGCCTTGTTCATATGTATAAAGAATATAAAAGATCACCTATCTTGGAGGTCATATTGAAAACATTTATCCGGGTCTTAAAGAATTTAATCTATTTTTCACTAGTTTTTTGTGTGCTTTTTGTCATTTCTGTATGCATCCATTTATTTTTCAACATAAAAATTTCTACATCTTACAGCATTATCATGACGCTGGTTTCCTTTTTATTTTTTTGTTTTTGTCTTTATTTAATTTTTTGCCCAAAGAAAGATTTTATATTTATAAACAAAAGAAATGGTATTCTACCGTTTATTTTGCTAACCATTAGTACGACTTTTTTATCTATCTATTTTTTATCCATCAATCTTATGATTGCAACAGAGCTTGGAGAAAACCTGACTATTGAAGAAAAATACCAATTATATCTGATTCCTTTTCAAAAGAAAACCGTCACGCTGGCTGATTATCGAGAGATGAAGGAAGATAAATTGACGTCTACATATGGTCATGTAGATATTTATCATGATCCGGAAGAAATCGAATTAATTCCTATAATTGAAGATTCACTTGATAAAGCTGATAAACTTACAACGGCGATTTTCGGAGAGGTGAAAGATAATCAAATTGATTTAATCCTTCATTCCTCAACTCAAGAATTATATGAAAAAACATCATTAATTGAAACAATGGGATATTTTGATGATCCAAACAACATAATAGGTATCGCCATTACAGACAAATCAAACATCCTCGCTGATCAGATGCCTCAATCTTTTTATTTTCAAAGTACACTTCTACATGAATATACACATTATCGTTTACAAGCATTTATCAAACAACAAGGCCTCTATGTATATAGAATTCCTTTATGGTTTCATGAAGGTGTTGCAGAATACGTCGGAATGTATAATGTAGCCCATAGATATTATCCTTTTCAAGAGGTTGAATTTGTAAATCTTGATAGCCACCAAGATTGGGAAAAGTATCGATTAGAGGAGTATGATGTTTATTTACAGAGTTATTATGGAATTAAATATCTTGTTGATCAATATGGAGAAACTATGATCAAAACAATTGTTATCGAAACAGCAAAGGAAAATAATTTTGATAAAGGATTTTTGAAAGCAACCGGGATAACAATTGATGAGTTACAAGAACTGTATGTCAAAGATGCAAAACAATCCTATACAGAATAAAGCCTCCAATTTACTAATTGGAAGGCTTTATTTCTTTTTGCATCACTTTTAATATTTTCCTCTCAAACACATAGAAAATGATACCTAACATAATGATTATTCCTCCTATAACCTGCGGAAGAATCATTTTTTCTCCTAATATATAATATGCAAGAATAATAGATCCTACCGGTTCAAAGAGAATCATGACTGAGATGGTATTCGTACTTACCCACTTTAAAGACCAATTAAAAAGCGAATGACCTAAGAGAGTTGCAACAACTGCTAATAACAGAAAATACAGCCAATCTTCCTTTGGGTAAGGCCCTAATGGATATTGCAATAAAAGACAATAGCATAATAGAGTAATTGAGCTTATTCCATATACAATAAACGTGTATAAAGTTAAAGAATGACGTTTTCGTATTCCTTGCCCAAATAAAAGATATGCCGTAATCATCGCACATGCCGCTAATGCCAATAAATCTCCGATTAATGCAATACCGCTTATTTTAAAATCTCCCCAGCTGATTATCACACTTCCAGTTATAGCGATCAATCCACTAATAATGGCCACAAAGGACACTTTTTCTTTAAAAAACAGAAAAGTACCGATAAATGCAAACAAAGGCTGAAGGGTCACTAATACAACTGAACTAGCCACAGATGTGTAATTTAACGATTCAAACCATAGGATAAAATGAAAGGCTAATAATACGCCTGCGATTGTTGAATAGATCCAGTCCTTTTTTGAGAGATTTTTCATTTCAGAGAAATGTCTTAAGAAGAAGATTGGCGCAATAAGAACAGTTGAAAACAACAGCCGATAAAAAGCAATAACAGGAGCTGGAGCAGTTGCTAACTTTACAAAAATGGCTGATGTAGAAACAGCAATAACCCCAACAATTAAAGCAGCATAAGGTAGAAATCGTGGTGATGATTCCACTTGTTTTCCTCCAATCTTTCACGATAAAAAGCTTTCAACATTTTAACACGAAAGATTGGGTTGCAGCATGAAAGTTTTTGTAAAAGCAAAAATTTAGAAGAGGATGACTATATGATAAAGTCATCCTCTTCCATTTATTTATGTGAATGGTCTCCTTTGTGATGCCTTTCTTGATGTCTCATAAAGTGTAAATCCCGATTTTCATCATCAAAAGGAAATAGCTTTTGTTTTTTGGCTTCTTCTTTGTAATTAACGAAAATATCCTCCAAAATTTCCTGGGTTGATTTATTTTTCACATCAATCCCCAGCTTTTCCGCAGTTTGCAGGGTCTTCTTATCGATAACTTCGCGGGCAATTTCTTTTAATTCCTTACCATCTGTATTAATTCCTAATTCCTTTGCAGCGTTCATAACACTGACTTCAAATATCTCTCTACTTATGTCGTCTAATGATTTACCCCCTGTATCAATATTGAGTTCTTTTGCCTTATTCATAATGAGAGTTTCTCGGATTTCATCTGCGATTTCTTTCATTTCTTTTCCATCTGTTTTAATCCCTAATTCTTTTGCTTTGTTTAAAATATGTAATTCTCTAATTTCCTTTGCAATTTCTTCAATCTTTTTTCCTTCCGTTTTAATTCCCAGCTCTTTTGCTTTTTCTAAAATTTTTGCCTCATGAACTTCGCGAGCTAAAACCTCTGTATCTTTTCCTTCTGTTTCTATCCCTAATTCTTCCGCACGCTTTTTAATGATTTCCGGATTCATTTGATGTCTTTTATGATGAAACTCTTCCTTATCAAGACCTATATCCATAACTGCGGGTTTATCTTTAGTACTATTTTCTGCGAACGTATGATTTACACCTATTAAACTTAACGTTAAAACACCGGCAGACACCAATATACCCAATTTCCTATTCATGTTTCACTACCTCCTAAATTTTTGTTACACTTTATTTCCAAATGTGACCTTCTCCATTTATAGTCTCCAATATTCTTAAAATAATTGTTAAAAATATGTTTCATTTTTTCGACATTACCTAAAATGGTGTGTACACTTGGGCATAACATATATAATGTGAAATAGATAACATGTTTACAACTAGATAATTGTTAACTAGTCATTAGGAGTGAAATTAGTGAAAACGGTTCTCGTTATAGGTGGCGGCATTACTGGTCTTACTGCCATGTATTATTTACAAAAATATAAAAATGAACAAAAACTGGACTTACAACTTATTCTTGTTGAGCAAAGCAAGCAATTAGGTGGAAAAATTCGATCAGTTCACCATGAAGACTTTATAATGGAAACGGGTGCGGACTCAATTGTTGTACGAAACGAAGGTGTTATGCCGCTAATTAAAGAGTTACAAATGGAAGATGAAATTGTATACAATGAAACTGGTATTTCCTATATCTATACAAAAAATGAACTAAAGCCAATTCCTGCAGATTCCGTTTTTGGAATTCCTACTAGCATAAAATCATTATTCAGAAGTACATTGATCTCTCCGAAAGGAAAAATGGTGGCATTAAAGGACTTTGTCACAAAAAACAAACACTTCACAAGTGAGGATTCCGTCGGAGAATTTCTTGAGGCTTTTTTAGGAAAAGAAATCGTAGAAAATCAAATATCACCAGTTCTTTCGGGTGTTTATTCCGGTAAACTTACTAAACTTACCATGGCTTCTACCCTTCCCTATCTACTGGAATATAAAAATCAGTACGGAAGTATTATCCGCGGAATGTCTGAAAACAAAGCTAAATTCCAATCATCTAGTAATAAAAAATTTGTTTCTTTTAAAGGTGGACTTGGAGCAATCATTGATACACTTGAAAAACAATTAACAGATGTAGACATCCTCACAGGAGTAAAGTCAAACAGCATAAAGCATATTGAGAACAAATATGAAGTTACATTGGATAATCATGATACAATCTCAGCAGATTTTGTTGTTTTAGCAACACCTCATGATGTAGCACAGAAAGTTTTAGACACTACTGAACTAGATCAAGAATTTAATAAATTAAAGAACTCATCACTTACTAGTGTTTATCTTGGCTTCGATATTCCGGATGATAAACTTCCTGCCAACGGCACCGGTTTTATCGTAACAGAAAATAGTGATCTTCATTGTGATGCTTGTACATGGACAAGCAGGAAATGGACACATACGTCCTCAAAGAGAAAACTCCTAGTTCGCCTATTTTATAAGAGCTCAAATCCTTTTTATGAAACATTAAAGAAAATGAGTGAGCAGGAAATGATCCAAACAGCGTTAACAGATATTGACAATAGTCTTGGAATTACCGCTCAACCGATCACTGTTGAAGTAACGAACTGGGACAATTTAATGCCTAACTACCATCTAGAGCATAATCTTGCAGTGACCTCACTAAGTGAAAAAATGAGTAAAACGTTCCCAAATCTTTTTATCGCTGGTGCCTCTTATTTTGGAGTAGGTATTGGAGCATGTATCAAGAATGGAAAACAGACAGCAGAAAAAATTGTTGATTTTTTATAAGAAAAAGCAGTGTAATCACTATCGATCACACTGCTTTTTCTTATATGGAGCCTCTGTAAACTTGACCTACCATGCCTTTTTCTTTTGTTTTCACTTTAAAAAGTCCGCCAGCTTGAGGATTTAAAGCTAACTCTTCTTCAGTTAAGCCTTGCCTAGCTGTTGTAATAAACAACTCATCTAAATCCTTTCCTCCAAATGTACATGATGTAACATTTGATGCTGGAACATACACTTCATCTAATTGTTTTCCACTATGGGGATTCCATCGCGTCACCCTGGAACCTCCCCAATGCGCAACCCATATCATTCCTTCCTGATCAATTGTCATTCCATCCGGGGAACCCATTCCATTTGGGATTTGCACGGCTGTTTCTTTATAAACGATATCTCCTGTTTGTTGATCATAACGATAGGTTGATACTTCACCTGTAGGAGTATCAATGTAGTACATATATTTTTGATCAGGACTCCATGCCAATCCATTTGAAATGGTGACAGGTGAAATCATTCTTTTCAATTGTCCTTTAAGATCTACACGATATAACGAGCCCATACCTTTTTTAGCACCAACATCCATTGTTCCTATATACAAACGTCCAGAAGGATCACACTTTCCATCATTAAACCGATTATGTGGTAAATCCTTTTCCGGATCACCAATTAAGGTCAATTCGTTCGTTTCTAAATCAAAAAGATGGATGCCATTTTGAAGACCTACTACCAATCGGCCATCTTCCGCCGGTATGACTGCACCAATATAATGTTCTAACTGAAACGTGTCATTATGATGGTTTTCAGGATTGTAACGATGTAGCTTTTTACTAATAATATCAATCCAATATAGAACATGTCCGTCCCAATGGGGCCCTTCTCCTAACATTGCCTTTTCGTCAATAACTAGTTCTGCTTGATATGCCATACTTCTTCCTCCCCCTCGCATTACCTTTCATCATTCCATAAAAATAACGAGAATCCTTCTTTCTTATAATGAAACTGAATCGACTTGGCTGAATTGACTTTCATATAAGTCCGAATAAAAGCCTCCTGCCGCTAAAAGCTCTTCATGAGTTCCTTTTTCAATAATATTACCTTGATTCATAACTAGAATGAGGTCTGCATCCCGAATCGTAGACAAACGGTGCGCAATAACAAAACTTGTTCTACCTTTTAATAGATTGTTCATCGCCTTTTGAATGTTCATTTCTGTTCTTGTATCAACACTGCTCGTTGCTTCATCAAGTATAAGAATTTTTGGATTAGCGATAATTGCTCGAGCAATCGTAAGAAGCTGACGTTGTCCTTGAGAAAAATTTGTCGCATCCTCCCCAAGCATCGTGTCATAACCGTCAGGAAGTGTACGAATGAAATCATCTGCATAGGCATTTTTTGCTGCATCTTCAATTTCTTGATCTGTTGCCTCCTTATTTCCATAAGCAATATTTTCACGTATCGTGCCATAAAATAGCCATGTATCCTGTAAAACCATTGCAAACAAACTTCGAACCTGCTCCCTGCTCATATCTGATAAACTAACACCATCAACCTTTATTGATCCTTTATCTAGCTCATAAAATCGCATTAATAAATTGACAATCGTTGTTTTTCCCGCCCCTGTTGGCCCAACAATTGCCACTGTCTGGCCTTCATTTACTTCCAGACTAACATCATGAATGATTGGATGGCTTTTATCATATCCGAATTGAATATGTTCGAACTCTATATGTCCCCGAAGTGAAGATACTTGAAGTGAAGCATCTTTTTCTTCTTTCTCCTCTTCTTCATCTAATAAAATAAACACGCGCTCAGCAGAAGCAATCGCAACCTGTATCATATTGGCAATCCCTGCTACCTGTGCCAATGGGTGTGAAATTTGCTGAGTGTATTGAATAAATGCTTGAACATCACCAACACGGATGCTTCCATTTAATACGAGTAATCCACCAGATATCGCGACAATTATAAATCCCAGGTTTCCGACAAACCCCATTAACGGCATCATGAGACCAGAAATAAATTGGGCTCTCCAGCTTGAGTCATAAAGTTGATCATTAATTTTATCGAATGTTTCGATCGACTTCTCCTCACGCCCAAATGCTTTTATGACTTGATGTCCCGTGAACATTTCTTCTATATGTCCATTTATATTCCCAAGTTCCTCTTGTTGTTTAACGAAATGTTTTTGAGAAAATTTTGTTATAAAACCTGCCACAAATAAACTTAAAGGAATTGTCACTACTACAACTAAAGTTAGCACTGGGCTTATAACAAGCATCATGATGATAATCCCGAGAATGGAGATAACAGAGTTAATCACTTGTGTGAGTGCTTGTTGTAATGAGTTGTTGATATTGTCGATATCATTTACAGCTCTACTTAATAAGTCACCATGTGAATGTTGATCAAAATACTTAAGAGGAAGCCGGGATAATTTCTCATTTACTTCCTTCCTCAATTGAGCAACCGTTCTCTGTGAAATGGACGCCATAACATATTGCTGTAAATACGAAAACAAAGATGAAAATAAGTATAAACAAATAAGAAGCAACAAAATTCTTGCAATATAGTCAAAATCAACAGATGTTCCCATGCTAAAGCTATCAAATATAGATGAAGTTGCGTCACCTAAAAGCTTTGGACTAATAACATTGAACAGTGTTGAAAAAATCGCTGCAATCGTGACAACAATCAGGCGGTTTTTCCAAGGCTTTAAGTAACCTAGCAGTCTTTTAAATGTTTTCTTAAAGTCCTTTGGCTTCTCAGTAGCCATCATTCCATGTCCATGGGGACGACCGCCTCTCATAGGATGTCCTCCGCTTTGGTTTTTCTCACTCATGCACTCACCTCCCCATTCTGTTGAGAAGCAACAATTTCCTGATAAATTTTATTAGTTTCCAGCAATTCCGCATGTGTCCCAATACCTGCAACTTCTCCTTCATTTAACACGATAATTTTCTCAGCATCTTTTACCGTATTCACACGCTGAGCAACAATGATCAATGTCGCTTCAGCTGTTTTAGATTTTAGGGCATCTCTTAGGATACGATCTGTTTTATAATCTAAGGCAGAGAAGCTATCGTCAAACAAATAAATTTGAGGTCTTCTGATAAGGGAACGCGCAATTGATAACCTTTGCTTTTGTCCGCCCGAAAGGTTTACACCCGCTTGTTCAAGTGTACTATGTATCCCTTTTTCTCTCTTTTCTACAAAGTCAATTGCTTGTGCGGTTTTTAATGCTTCATAGATTTCCTCTTCGGTTGCATCTTCTTTTCCAAATGCAATATTTTCAAAAATAGTTCCACTAAATAATGTTGCCTTCTGAGGAACATAACCAATTTTGTTTCGAAGAGTACTTTGCTTCATGTTTTTTATATCCTGCCCATCTATTAAAATCTCTCCACTTTCCACATCATAAAAACGGGGAATTAACTGAAGAACTGTCGTTTTGCCGGAACCGGTACTTCCTATGATGGCTGTGGTTTCTCCTGGCATCGCAGTAAAAGAGATTTTTTTAAGGACAGGCTTTTCCGCCCCTTCATAACGAAACGTCACATCTTTAAATTCAATCCTCCCATGATTTTGTTCAGGTAACATTTCTTGGACTGGATCTGTTATCATCGGTTTCGCCTGTAATACTTCACTTAAACGTTTAGCGGAAACTTGTGCACGCGGAATCATAATGAAGGCCATTGATAACATAATAAGCGACATTAAAATCATGGCTGCATATTGAATAAATGCCAGTAAATTCCCTACCTGCATTTCTCCTTGATCGATCCTATTCGCGCCAAACCACACAATCGCAATATTGGTAAAGTTCATGATGATCAACATAATCGGAAACATAAACGCCATTAGCTTACCAACTTTAATTCCAGTATCTCGAAAATCATCATTCGCTTGGTTAAAGCGTGTTCTTTCATGCTCAACACGGTTAAAAGCCCGAACAACACGAACTCCTGTTAGCGCTTCCCTTAAAATCAGTGTTAAACGATCTGTTTTCTTTTGCATAGCCGAAAATAACGGAATCGCTTTTCGGGCCACAATAAAAATAACAAGCGCCAAGATAGGTAAAGCAACCAGAAATACAAGTGATAATGTACGATCACGAGACACCGCCAAAATCACTCCACCAACTAACATTAACGGTGCCCTTGTCATCATTCTCTGCATCATATTAATCACATCCTGAACAACCTTCACATCATTTGTTGTTCTCGTAATAAGTGATGCAGAACCAAACTTTTCATATTCCTCAAGAGAGAAATGCTCAATATGAAC
>Ga0182742_1005113_pt1 | contig 11351 bp, 11 predicted proteins | sample eDN5th37CBELigMG_FD_128880 | JGI IMG/M metagenome (GOLD analysis project Ga0182742, IMG submission 128880) | Enriched Miracle-Growth compost microbial communities from Emeryville, California, USA - eDNA 5th pass 37_C BE-Lig MG (version 2)... ... | reverse complement strand
GTGATGAACCGCGTCGGCGGTCGCCACGGCCGAATTCAGGGCGGGCCCGGCCTCCGCGGCCACGGTCAAATTGACCGTTTCCTCCTTGTAGCCGAGCGGCTTCGCCTCAGCCTCAGCCGCCGCCGCGACTCCTGGACCTCGAGGGGCCGAAGATGCCACCTCTTTCATCTCTTTCGCGGGCGGGTCGCCGGCCGCCCCGGCGACGGCGGCCATGGCGACGACGTCGCGCGCGGCCAGCGGATTGGGAACGGAATCGTAGCGATACCCGAGCTGCGCCGAGGTGAGCATGTCGGCGACCCTAAGCGTCACCGTCTGGCCGTTCTCGTCGGCGTACGAGTACGTCTGATTCAGGAAGGCCGAGTCGGATGGGTCGGCGCGTCCGGCGTCCTGGTTCAGCCACCGGTTCCAGAGGCGGTCGATGTTGCAGTGGTGCAACCAGAAGATCGGGTCATTGGCCGCCGTGGGAACGAATCCCATGTTGCCGCCGATCAGCGTGTGGACGGCGCCGTGAGGGCTGCCCTCCAGGCTCGGGCTGAAGCCGGTGAAAACTGGCGTGCTGAAGTCGATGAAGCCGAGCGCGGTGTTCAGGTCGTCGACGACGACCGAAGAGGGCAGTTGCGCCCCGTTGTTGATCTGGCGCGTGCCGTCGTACAAGGGGTTGCTCGCTTCGTCCGCCGGGCTCCGGTAGGCCGAGGGGAGCGCGGGGGCGGTGGTCCAGTCCCAGTAGGGGAGGTTGAGAGTTGGGTCGCCCGAGGCCAGCCGCAGGATCCGCTCGAAGAAGTAAATGTAGCCCCGATGCCAGGTCAGGAACTGGATTGTTCCGTGCTCGCACTGGTTGAATAGAGGGCTCGTCACCGGGCCGAGCGTGCCGTGGATGTTGGCCTGGAACGACCAACTGGTGGGGTCGGTGGCGGGGCGCGATTTCATGACGCTCACGCCCGTCTTCAACGCGGCGAGCTGCTGCTCGCCGAGCGACGCAATGTTTGGGCGGACCCGCAATTGCGGGTACTCCGGAGGCGGATCAGGCGGGTATTGCGGAGACGGGTAAACCTGCTGGGCTTGCGAGGTGGCGCCTGGGAGTGTCATCCCCAAGCCGATCCCCAGGCCCGCGGCGCCGATGAACTCACGCCTTGAAAAATGCTCGCGCGTCATGGATGTTCACCTCAATGTCTCGGCCCCGTCCGTCCGCCGACCGCAACCGATGCGGCCCATTTTCGGGCCCCGGAGCGCCGAGAGACTCACGCGCCAAATTTTTTTCGGATGGATTCCCTCCTAGCTGGTTCGCACGAGACTACATAACTCTTCTGTGATCTTATGCTTGACATGGCGACATTTCCAGGGCGCTTGAATTTTATTGAAAGCATCCGGCTCATCACGAACTCGGGACCTCTCTCCGCCTGGGGCGCCCCCCGGAGTTGAAATCGGCGGATATGCCGATCCCACTCGGGAATTGCGAGGAGTGGGAAAAGGAGGCGGTCCTCATGTCGGGTTGAGACACCCGAATCCATGAAAACAGGAAGGTTGGATGTGGCCAGGCGGTTGGCTTCGGGGGGCGGACATTCCTGTCCACCCTAATCCTATGGTTTGGCTTTCGAGCGGACAGGTATGTCCGCCTTTCGAGGAAGGTCCCCACGGCGACTGAATCGGGGCCCATTTTCAGACTCCGATCCCGTCGCCTCCTTCACGGAGAGGGCTCATGCCCTTACCGTCGTAGCTCTTGTAACACCTTCCCGTAATGTTTTCGTCGACGACCAGGAGCGTGGGGGCGGCTCCTCAGGTCGAGAGCAAATGGACCCGCACCGATTTGAGCGCATCGCCTACGTCGGCGAGGCGCGCCCGAACCTCTTCGGGCCTCAGGTGATCGTACTCCCACGGGATCCGCCGACTGTCCAGCCCCGCTCCAGCAACTCGATGACGAACCCGACGGCGATCCGAATCGGCTCTCTTGCCAGCAGCGCAACTCAAACGTTATCCGGCAACTATGTCCGGGCTCTTACGGTATCGGAAGGCCGGCGCCATGGCGCGTCAATCGCCGCGGCGCAATCCAGATGGAGAATCCTCGCTTTAGCGATATCTCGGCACAGTCGGATCGACCTCGACCGACCAGGCGTCGATGCCGCCGGCGAGATTGATGGCTCCATCCAACCCCTGGGCGGCGAGCCATTGGGCGACCATCATGGAGCGGACGCCGTGGTGGCAGTAGACGATTACGGGGCCGCGGGCGAGGGCCTCGCGAATCTCGTCGATTCGGGAGGGGGCTTCACCCATCGGAATAAACAAATCGCCGGAGGAGGAGGGCGCGGGGATGGCGGCGAAGGCGCGTTCGGCGGGTTCGCGGACGTCGAGCAGGGTGATGGGATCGCCGGCGCGGAGCCGATCGGCGACCGCGGGGGCGGTCAGCTCGATCGGCTCCGAGGGGTGGTTGCCGTTGGTTGGCACGGCTTAGCCCTGGCCGAAGTGGGATTGGAGGAAGGGGAGGTCAAGCTCGGGGTAGACCGGGTACGAGGCGAGAAGCTTCTCGACGCGGTCGCGGGCCTGCTTCTCGATGGCGGCGTCGAGGGTGTACTTGGCCTTGTCCTTGCCGCCCGACTTGTTGGTGCCGGGGACGATGTTGGTCAGGACAAGTTGGACGATTTCGGCGATCTCGCGCATCTCGTCGGCGCCCATGCCGAGGGTCGTCACCGCGGGGGCGCCGAAGCGGAGGCCGCTAGTGTACCAGGGGCCGTTGGGGTCGAACGGGATCGGGTTGCGGTTGAGGGTGATCCCGCACCGCCGGACGGCGTCCTCGGCTTGCCGGCCGGTCACGCCGAGCGTCGAAGCCACGTCGACCAGCACCAGGTGGTTGTCGGTGCCGCCGGAGATGACCTTCAGACCCACCTTCACGAACGCCTCGGCCAGCGCCCGGGCGTTTTCGATAATCTTCGCGGCGTAGGTGGCGAACTCGGGCCGAAGCGCCTCGGTGAACGCCACCGCCTTGGCCGCCATGACGTGGGGCAGGGGACCGCCCAGAACCAGCGGGCAGCCGCGGTCAACGTGTTCGGCGAATTCCTGCTTGCTCAAGACCAGGCCGCCGCGAGGCCCGCGCAGGGTCTTGTGGGTGGTGGTGGTGACGATGTCGGCGTATTCGAGCGGGTTCTCCTCGCCCTTGAGCGCCTTGCCGGCCACCAGACCCGCGAAGTGGGCCATGTCGACCATCAGGACCGCGCCGACCTTGTCGGCGATCTCGCGCATCCGGCGGTAATTGATGTTCCGGGGATAGGCGCTGAAGCCGGCCAGAAGGATCAGCGGCTTGACCTCGACCGCCTGGCGTTCGATGGCGTCGTAGTCCAGAAGCGACGTCTCGCGGTCGACGGCGTAGCCGTGGGCCTCGAACATCTTGCCCGAGGAGTTGAGGCGGTAGCCGTGCGTGAGGTGGCCGCCGGAGGAAAGGTCCATCCCCAGGATGCGCTGGTTGCCGAGAGCCTGGCGGACTTTGTTCCACTGCTCGATCGGCATCTTGGTCCAGTCGGCGGGAGTGAGGGCGTCGGCGCTTTCCTTGCCCAGGACTTCGGCCATCGTGGGGAGTTCGACCCGGGCGCGGAGGATCGCCCAGAAGGCGACGAGGTTGGCGTCGGCGCCGCTGTGGGGCTGGGAGTAGGCGTGATGGGCGCCGAAGAGTTCGCGGGCTTTGGAGTTGGCGAGTTCCTCGACGGCGTCGACGTTGTCGCAGCCGGCGTAGAAGCGGTGGTGGGGAATGCCCTCGGCGTACTTGTCGGTCAGCAGGTTCCCCATCGCGGCCTGGGTGGCGAGCGACGAGTAGTTTTCGCTGGCGATCAGCTTGATGTTGCTTCGCTGATCGGCCAGCTCCTTGACGATCGCCCGCGCGACTTCGGGCGAGACCCGGGCCACGGTTTCGAGGTTCGCCAGGTAGGCGAGGAAGGCTGAATTGACGTCGCCGGCTTGCTTGCCGGCCAGGTAATTCTGGATCAGGGAAGGTTGCATGTCGCGCCTTGGGATGGAGACGCGGCGTCGGGGGCCGATGGGGCTCGGCCTGTCGCCCGCGTCCGGGGGGGCTATAATCGCCAGAGTCGAGGGGACATTGTAAGGATTTGCGCTCCCTCCGCTCAAGGGCTCGCGGCGCTGGCCTTCGCCCGCCGCCGCCCCGCGCGGGGGATTTTGACATCGGGAAGGGTCGCGACATGCCAACGCGCGTCGAGCCTGGGAAAACGCGGATCGGCTGGGTGGGAACCGGGGTGATGGGCTCGCCGATGTGTGGCCACCTCATCGACGCCGGCTACCCGGCGACGGTCTATAACCGGACCATCCAGAAGACCGAGCCACTGGCCGCCAAGGGAGCCAAGGTCGCCGGCTCGCCGCGCGAGGTCGCCGAGGCGTCCGACGTGGTCTTCACCATCGTCGGCCACCCGAGCGACGTCCGCGAGGTCGTCCTCGGCGACAAAGGGACGCTCGCGGGCGCGGACAAGGGCGCGGTGCTGGTCGACATGACCACCAGCGAGCCGGCGCTCGCCGTCGAGATCTTCGAGAAGGCCAAGGCGAAGGGCGTTGATTCGATCGACGCGCCCGTCTCCGGCGGCGACGTCGGCGCGAAGGAGGCCCGGCTGTCGATCATGATCGGCGGCGAGGCGGACGCGGTCGACGCGGTCCGGCCGCTCTTCGAGGCGATGGGCAAGACCATCGTTCATCAAGGGAAGGCCGGCTCGGGTCAGCACGCGAAGATGGTCAACCAGGTGTTGATCGCCTCGAACATGATCGGCGTCTGCGAGGCGCTGCTCTACGCTCACAAGGCGGGACTGGACCCGGAGACCGTGCTCAAGAGCGTTTCCGGCGGCGCGGCCGGCTCGTGGAGTCTCAGCAACCTCGGCCCGCGGATGATCGCCGGCAACTTCGAACCCGGCTTCTTCGTTGAGCATTTCCTTAAAGACATGGGCATCGCTTTGAGTGAAGCGCGCCGAATGAACCTGGCGCTGCCCGGATTGGCCCTCGCCGAACAGCTTTACCAGGCCGTCGCGGCCCAGGGATTGGCCCGGAAGGGAACCCAGGCCCTTTTGCTGGCCCTGGCGAGCCTGTCGAACATTGATTGGGCCGACCGCGGGAAGGAACGTTGACGGGCGCTGATTCTAGCCGGGATCCGTGATCGGCGGCCCGCGCTCAACTTATTGTAGCCGGCGTCTGTGACCCCGGGACGCGCGCCTTCGCGATCCCGAGCCGGTCACGGCGTCACGGAGGGCCGGCTACAGATGGACTACGAATCCTCATCCTCGTCATGCTCATGCCGGTCGGGCGAGGCGGGCGGCTCGGAGTCCTCGGCGTTGAGGTCGAGGGGCGAGGCGGGGATGGAGTACGCCTCGTCGATCCATCGGCCGAGGTCGATGAGTCGGCAGCGCTCGGAGCAGAAGGGGAACGAGGGGAGGTCCTCCATCCGGTCCACCTCGAACCCCTTCGAGCAGATCGGGCAGCGTCCCCGGATCATCCGCCTGTCCCGGTGGAGGAGGCGGGCGTCGACGCGGGCGCGCTGGGGGCGGCGGCTTTCGACGAATCGCCGTTGGTGGACGAGGACGACGACGAGCCCGAAGAGGCGGCCGAGTCGGCCTTGGCGGCCTTCTTGTACGAAGCGCTGCGGTAGTCGGTCTCGTAGAACCCCGAGCCCTTGAACAGGATGGCCGCGCCCGGGCCGATCTTCCGCCTGAGCTTCTCCGCCTTGCAGGACGGGCAAAGGGTCTGCGGATTCGAGGTGATCGACTCGAACGCCTCGAATTCATGACCGCACGAATCACAAATATAGTCGTAGGTGGGCATCGACTTCGATTCCTCTTCTGGATGTTTATGCGACGGACAAGGCTGGTGGGCCGGGTCAGGGCTTGGCGGAGACGGCGACCTTCGTCGGCCGCAAAACGCGGTCGTGGATCTTGTAGCCCTTGGCGATCTCGGCAACGACGGTCCCCTCGGGGTGCTCGCGCGAGGGCTGCTGCATCAGGGCGTCGTGATAGTTGGGGTCGAAGGGTTGGTCCAGGGCCTCGATCGGTTCGACGCCATACTTGGCCATTGTGGTGAGCAGCTGCTTGCGGACGATCTCCAGACCCGAGACGACTCCCTCAGCGCCCGAGGCGCGCAGGGCTTCGGTCGCGCGGTCGAGGTTGTCGAGCACGTCGAGCAGGTCGTGGGCGAAGTTGCCGATGTAGTAGAGTCTGTCGGTCTCGGCCTGCTGTTTAACCCGCTTTTGGTAGTTCACCAGTTCCGCCCGGGCGCGTAGGGCCTGGTCGCGGGCTTCGTCGCGCTCTTTTTCCAACTGGTCGATCCGCGTTGTCTTCTCGGCCACGTCGGAATCTCCGTTCGTCGTCGGGGTGTCGCGAGGCTCCGCCCCGGCGGCCTGGTCGGGATTGGCCTTGGCGTTGGGATCTTCGGGAGAGGCGGCGGCGGTCATCTTTCAGGTCTCCAGACGGATTGGCTTCGAGGGGATCGCCCGAACGAGGGAGGATCTCCCGGGCGCGTTAGGCGTTTTCGTCCTCTTCGGGCTCGGCCTCCTCCGTGAAGTAGTCGCGGAGCTTCTCGAAGAAACTCTTGCGGCGCGGGCTGACCTGTTCGTGCTCGATCTCGGCGAACTCGCGGAGCAGCTCCTCCTGGCGGGGGGTCAGGTTCTTGGGCGTTTCGACCACGACCTCAACCAGTTCGTCGCCCCGGCCTCGACCGCCGATGTCGGGCATGCCGCGGCCCTTGATGCGGATCACCTCGCCGCTTTGGGTGCCGCGGGGGACCTTCAGCGTTTCGGGGCCGTCGAGTGTGGGGACCCGGATCTCGGCGCCGAGCGCCGCCTGGGCGAAGCTGATGGGGACCTGGCAAATCAGGTCGTTCCGCCGCCGCTCGAAAAACGGGTGCTTGCGCACCATGATCTGAATCTGCAGGTTGCCGCGCGGGGCGCCGGGGTCGCCCAATTCGCCCTGGCCTCGAAGCTGAAGCCGCATGTTGCTCTCGACGCCCGGGGGAATGTCGACTTGCAGCGTGACGGTCTGCGGCACCCGCCCGGAGCCTCGGCAAGAGGGGCAGGGATCGGTGATCCGCACGCCGTCGCCGCCGCAAGAGGGGCAGGTGGTGGCGACCTGGAAGAAGCCGCGCGTCTGCACGACCTGGCCGCGACCGCCGCAGTAATTGCAGGTGGTGGCGACCGTCCCCTTCCGCGCGCCCGACCCCTCGCACTCGCCGCAGAGCTCGTGCCGGTTCACCTCGATGGACCGGCTCGCGCCGCGGGCGGCCTCGACGAGGTCGATCTCCAGCCGCATCAAGAGGTCGTGGCCGGGACGGGCGCCGCGGCCGCGCGGGCCGCCGAAGAGGTCGCCCAGCAGGCCGCCGCCGAAGATGTCGCCGAAGGCCGACATGATGTCGTCGGCCGACCGGAAGTCGTGAAACGGCGACCCCTCCAGGCCGGCGTGGCCGTAGCGGTCGTACCGCTGGCGCTTCGCGGCGTCGGAGAGAACGTCGTAAGCCTCGGCGGCCTCTCGGAACTTCTTCTCCGCCTCCTTGTCGCCCGGGTTGCGATCCGGGTGATACTGAAGCGCCATCCGCCGATAGGCTTTTTTGATGTCGTCCAGCGAGGCGTCGCGCGCAACCGCGAGCACTTCATACAAATCACGTTTGGTCGTGGCCATCGGCGCGGCGTCTCAACGGATCTTGGAAGGAAAAGGGTATCGGGCTTCCGGGAAGCTCCGTCACGGGGTCAAGGAAATGGGGTTGTCGAATTCGTGGCTTGAAAAGGATGTCGCCGCTTCCTTTGGAGTCAACAGAATGAGGAGGCTGAGATGGAACTGAACGGGCTCCGGAAGCTTTTCGAGCCATCGCCAAACATCCTCGTGACGTTGTACTCGATCGACGCCCTCGAAGTCTGGATCGATGATTCGCACACGGATCGACGCCGCGTCCGATCGATAGCATTCGATCTTGGCCCGAGGATGTCGCTGCTCATAATCGCTCAAGACCTCCGCGAAGGCGTCGATTACCTCGTCGCGGTCGCCGCGTATCGTGATGGACATGGCTTACATCCGTTCCTCGGCCCACCGGGTGATGATCCGCACGGCTTCGATAAAAGCCTTGGCGTCGGTCAATCTGATGGAGCCGCTTCGATAGCGGAAACTCACTTCCCAGGTACTGACGAAAGAAAAGGCTTTAGAGATCCCACTCGGAAAGCTCGGGCCTCCCACCTCAAGATAGCGAGCCTTATGCCACGCAAGGTCGTGAGCCTTGGCCCCTCTGAAGGACTCGTTGAACTCTTTTCGTCTTGGAGGTGGGCATTGATTTAGGAGCAGCGCCTTGAGCATGCACTCCACCGCGTAGCCCGCAAGGTAAACCGCCCCCGTCGTTCGATCCACCTCCAACAAAAAAACGGCGTCCTCCAGCCGTTGCTTGGCCGCCTGGTAAAAGAACCGGGCTTCCGCCGCGTGAGGCAAGGGCATTGCGAGTTGGAACTCCGCGCGGCGTCTTTGTGATTATATCGGGGCGACGTCGAATGTTCCCAGAATGAACCACTCTCGGCGCTCGGAGGCAGGGCTCGGCGCGGTGGTTTGGACCAACCGCCGAGGGCCGGGGCGTCGACATCGGGTCGACCGCCCCGGCCCCGGGAGATCACTGACGTCAACGACTTAGCGGATCGACCCCTCGGCGCGGGGGGCGTTTTCCTTTTCGTCGTCCTTGATGTTGGTGATCATGGCCTCGGTCGTCAGCATCAGCGCGGCGATCGAGGCGGCGTTTTGCAGGGCGGCGCGGGTGACCTTGGTGGGGTCGATCACGCCGGCTTCGAACATGTCGACGAACTGGCCGGTGTTGGCGTCGAAGCCCACGGGGCCCTTGTTCGCCTTGACCTCGTCGGCGATCACGCTGCCATCATGGCCGGAGTTGGCCGCGATGTGGCGGATCGGCTCTTCAAGGCCGCGGAGGACGATCGTCCCGCCGATCTTCTCGTCTCCCTCCAAGGAGGCGACGAGCTTCTCGACGGCCGGGATGGCGCGGATCAGGGCGGTGCCGCCGCCGGGGACGATCCCCTCCTCGGCCGCCGCGCGGGTGGCGTGCAGGGCGTCCTCGATCCGGGCCTTGGTCTGCTTCATGTCGGCCTCGGTCGGGGCGCCGACGCGGATCAGGGCGACGCCCCCGGAGAGCTTCGCCAGCCGCTCCTGGAACTTCTCCTTGTCGTACTCGCTGTCGGTCTCCTCGATCTGGCGGCGAAGCTGATCAATCCGGCGCTGGATCTCCTCGCGCTTGCCGGCGCCCTGGATGATCGTCGTGCTGTCCTTGTTGATCTTGACCTGCTTGGCCTGACCGAGCTGGGCGAGTTGGAGGTTTTCAAGCTTCAGCCCCAGGTCTTCGCTGATGACGGTGCCGCCGGTCAGCACGGCCATGTCGCCGAGCATCGCCTTGCGGCGGTCGCCGAAGCCGGGGGCCTTGACTGCGGCGATGTTCAACACGCCGCGGAGCTTGTTGACCACCAGGGTCGCCAGCGCCTCGCCGTCGACGTCCTCGGCGATGATCAAGAGCGGCTTGCCCGTCTGGGCGACCTTCTCCAGGAGGGGGATCATCTCGCGGAGGCTGCTGATCTTCTTCTCGTGGAGGAGGATCAGGGCGTCCTCGAAGAGGACCTCCATCGTCGTCGGCTGGGTGACGAAGTAGGGGCTCAGGTAGCCTTTGTCGAACTGCATGCCCTCGACGAACTCAAGGGTCGTCTCGGAGGTCTTGCCCTCCTCGACGGTGATGACGCCGTCGCGGCCGACCCGCTCGACCGCGTCGGCCAGCATGGCGCCGATCTCGGGGTCGTTGTTGGCCGAGATGGTCCCAACCTGAGCGATCTCCTCCTTCTTGGAGACCGGGCGGGAGATCGAGCCGTGCAGCTCGGCGACGGCCGCCTCGACGGCCTTCTCGACGCCCCGGCGGATCGCCGTCGGGTTGGCGCCGGCGGAGACGCTCTTGAGGCCCTCGCGGTAGAGGGCGCGGGCCAGGACGGTGGCGGTGGTGGTGCCGTCGCCGGCCACGTCGGACGTCTTCGACGCGACGACGTTGACCAGCTTGGCGCCCATGTTCTCAAACGGATCCTTCAGCTCGATCTCCTTGGAGACCGAGACGCCGTCCTTGGTGACGAGCGGGCCGCCGAACGACTTGCTGAGGATCACGTTGCGGCCGGTGGGGCCGAGGGTCGAGCCCACGGCCTTGGCCAACGTGTCGACGCCGTCGAGCATCTTGCGGCGGGCGGCGTCGGAGAAGAGCAGTTGCTTAGCCACGGAGTATTGCTCCTCGAACGAGTGGAGAAATCAGAATCGACGACGCGGCCCGATTCACTTAACGACCTTGGCCAGGATGTCGGACTCGCGAAGGATCTTGATCTCCTCGCCGTCGACCTTGATCTCGGTCCCGGAATACTTGCCGAAGAGGACCTCGTCGCCCTCGGCGACGCCGACCGGGCTCCGCTCGCCCGAATCGAGCAGCTTGCCGGGGCCCACGGCGAGGACCTTGCCGCGCTGGGGCTTCTCCTTGGCGGTGTCGGGCAACACGATGCCCCCGGCGGTCTTCTCCTCGGCCTCGATCTGCTGGATCACAACGCGGTCTTCCAGGGGACGAATCGTCAGCTTGGCCATGGCAACTTGTCCTTGCTTATTCTCTTGCAAACGCTCTTGAGGAAGCGGAATTCGCTCCGGGACGGGAGACCCTCCCCCGCCCCTTTTGGAATCGTGGAAATCGTCGAAGCGCCGGGGGACGGCGGCTTACATCATCCCCATGCCGCCCATTCCACCCATGCCGCCCATGCCGCCCATTCCACCCATGCCGTGGTCGTGGTGGTCGCCGCCGCCGGGGGCCTCCTTCTTCTTCGGGGGCTCGGCGATCATGGCCTCGGTGGTCAGCAGCAGGCCGGCGACCGAGGCGGCGTTCTGGATGGCGGTGCGGGTGACCTTGGCGGGGTCGACGACGCCGGCTTCGAGCAGGTCGCACCACTCGCCGGAGTCGGCGTTGTAGCCGTGGTTCGGCTTGTCGCTCTTCTTGATCCGGTTGACGACCACCGCGCCGTCGACGCCGGCGTTCTCGGCGATGTGGAGGGCCGGTTGCTCGACCGCGCGACGGATGATGTCGACGCCGAACTGCTCGTCGCCTTCGAGCTTCAAGTCCTCAAGGACCAGCGCGGCGCGGATCAGGGTGGTGCCGCCGCCGGCGACGACGCCCTCTTCGATGGCCGCGCGGGTGGCGTGCAGGGCGTCCTCGACCAGCGCCTTGCGCTCCTTCATCTCGGTCTCGGTCGCGGCGCCGACGTTGATCTGGGCGATGCCGCCGGCGAGCTTGGCGAGCCGCTCCTGGAGCTTCTCCTTGTCGTACTCGCTGTCGGTCGT
>Ga0182742_1005112_pt1 | contig 11352 bp, 11 predicted proteins | sample eDN5th37CBELigMG_FD_128880 | JGI IMG/M metagenome (GOLD analysis project Ga0182742, IMG submission 128880) | Enriched Miracle-Growth compost microbial communities from Emeryville, California, USA - eDNA 5th pass 37_C BE-Lig MG (version 2)... ... | reverse complement strand
TCTCTTAAAATAGTAACTTCCGATAAGAGGTACTTATCGGAAGTAATAATCACTGTCACTGACGTAGGATGTAACACAAGTAAGCGTTGTCAAAACTTTATCTAACGGAATTTTACGTCGAAATCACAGCGATCTAGCAGCAAAAGCACGTGTGGACGTTGGCAGAGATCGTGGTAGTGCCGCAGTTCAGCGACTTGCTGCATAGGCACAGAATGGACTGTCCCAGGATCTTTCTGTCCTCAGTCAGGAATTGCGACAGAGCCGGATCGGACCCTACCGATTATTTTATCCACGCAATACTTGCTGTAGTCACGGGCCCTAAATTGCAGCACATACCCAAGGGACAACTTTCCAGACTAGGCAGAAACTCTCAGAATTCGCTGATGTCATCATTTGTTATGGTTTTCAAAGGAGCTGGACAGCGCCGATGTTGGTGGTTGCGGATACGGCGTATCGAACTATCGCTGAGTCTTAGGTCCACATTTTTGCCAAGCGTGGTACCTGTAACATGCAGCGCCTGCTGCACCAAGATGAATGGGGCAAGTTCAACGCCTTACCCCAGAACCTTCTGCAAAGTCGCAATGAAATCGTGTACGCATTTTGAGGTCTCGTTGCGTCGGGATACGACATGGACATGAATGTAGGCATCCTCGTCCGACAAGTGAACTGCAACGATGTTGTCTACATCTGTCACGGACTTGATCCATTCTCCAGGGACTATGTAGATACCCTTTCCTGCTGCCACGGAAAGCGCTCCTGCCTCATTCGGAAGGGCAGCCACGGTAACTATATTAGCAGAAACGCCCAGTCTTTCGTACATACTCATCAGGCAGTCGCGTGAAGCTCTTGACTGAGTTCGCGACAGCAAGGAACCACTTGAGCTCCCTATGGTGGCTGCCTTTGGTCTTGCCAACTGCCTCTTAAAAACTTGGCGTCAATCCCCAAATGAATAAACGTCCGCGACCTTCCAACTCAACCTGGAAAGCACAACGGATATAATGATTGGCGTTTCGAGTTGATCTCCAGTAAAGCCGACGCGGCCACAATGTGGGCATGGCAGCGCAACCGCTGGCTTCAATGAACACAATGGGAACATTAATCAAAAGGTCAACTGGCTTTCTGTTCCGTGCCTACCAGTGGGATCTTAGCCCTAAACAAGCTGCAGCCTTGGCGGGTGCATTAGAAGGATGGCAAAAAATCAGAGAGCCTGGCATTGCAGCTGAACTGACCTATGACCAGCTGCACCGCATCACGGCAGTTCTCAGCATCGCCAAATCGCTCGACCGACGCTTTAACCCTGTTATCGCGAAACAGTGGTTAATGCAGCCGAACGATGGCGTTTTGTTTTGCGGGCGACGTCCCATCGACATAACCGTAGAGGGTGACTTAGACGAGCTTGGAGCTATTGAAAATTATGTTGATGCACTTCCTTCCATCCAATCATGGAGCTTCATGTACCGAAGCAAGCTGAGGCCAGACATCACCTTGCAATCCTGCCGGGATGTTATAATTTCGCATGGCATTCAGGCGGTACGGTCGATCGCTGAAGCATTCAGATAGTGGGGATGAGCGGGGGGGAGCGAACTGGTCTTGGGGTCCAATAATTCTTGTCGAGCAACAGACTCGATTCAATGACTTTGAATGATCGACAACTTTTCTTTCCGAGCTTGACGCAGCTCAGGGCGTTTTCAGAAGCCGCAAAACTCAGCAGCATCTCACGCGCTTCCGAGGAATTGCGGCGGTCCCAGTCCTCGGTAACACAAGCCATTCAGAATCTAGAGGCAGAACTGAATGTATCTCTTCTCGACCGCACAAGCACGGGCTCTTACCTCACGGACATGGGCAGGATTCTGCAAAAGCGGGCAGAAGCGTGTTTTGCACGAATGGACGCCGGAATTCGGGAAGTTCTTGCCTGGGATTCCAATTCCTCGAGCCGCGTTGCAACGGTTGCTAGCCGTATAACCAAATCACAGGTTGTTGCGCTCATCGCTGTTAACGAGCATGGCTCATTTGCCCAAGCGGCGCGGCACGTCAATGTATCGCTGACATCGCTCCACCGTTCAGCACGGGGGTTGGAGGAACAGGTCGGCTGCAAACTATTCAAGAATACGGCTCAAGGTGTGACCACGAGCGAGATAGGGGAAGCGCTGTCGGATCACTTTCTTCTCGGCGTTCGAGAGCTGGAATGGGCCGAGGAAGAGATCCAGGCTCAAAAGGGCATATTGCGGGGCCGGCTCCTCTTAGGCTCGCTCATGATGGCTGGCAGCCACTTCATCTCTCTCCAGCTGGTAGACTTCGTGCCAAATTATCCGGAAGTAAACATTCGGCTCAGCAGCGGAACATATGACGTACTCTTATCCAAGCTTCGCTCTGGAGCGCTCGATTTTATTTCCGGTATTTTAAAAAACCCTCCTCCTATAGATGATGTTGTTGAGGAAGTACTAGGATATGATCCTTACCTAGTTGTCGTTAGCCAGAACCATCATCTTTCCGGAAAAGAGAATATTACACTTGCCGATCTTCGGGCGTCGGAGTGGGTGCTGCCACAACCTACCGCCCGCAGGCGGACATCGTTCAATAAGCTCTTTAAAAACGGACCGCTTCCACGCTACAACGTCGAGACTCATTCGCTGCCGACGATCTTCGCGATGCTATCGAGCGGCAATCGTATCGCCATCCTGACGCGCTCCGAATTGGCATTTGAGCAAAGTTTAAGCAATAGGCTGGTTGCACTCAACTATGTGCTGGACGAGCCACCTGCCGCCCTCGGCGTCACCTACCGTAAGAATTGGGAACCGACGCGACTTCAACGTACATTTCTCGAATTTCTGCGCCAACAGGCTAAGAAGCGCCTGGGCGGATAGTTTCCACGCGCCCCGTCGAGCCCTCTTTTCACAAAAACAGATGGCAGCGGACATCTTTGGAATTTGATCTCTGCCCCCGAGAAGGCGAGTTTCGCTCAGCAACGAACTAAGGTTGGCGAACGAATAAAGGACATTTCTTGTCATCAATGTCCGCACCAGTCTCTGCTGACCGGAACGGATAAGGTGTTGATCACGATGAATTCCTCTGTGACGTTGGATACGGTTTTGCGCAAGCAAAGCCATACAGAAGACATGACCAACGGTACGGTCGAGATCAGGGGCGTCCGACTGAACCAGATCGACGTGCAGCCTGCTGTCGCCGCCTACAGGCGTATGGTGCGCGACGTTGAGTTCGACATGTGCGAGGTCGCACCAACCACATACTTTATTGCCCGCGCGCACGGAGCCCCGTTCAAGGCTCTGCCCGTTTTCCTAACGCGGAAGTTCCATCATCTGGGCTTGGCTGTGCGTAGTGAGGCTGGCATCCAAAACCCCAAGGATCTTGAGGGCAAGAAGGTTGGAGTGCGCGCCTATTCGGTTACCACAGGCGTCTGGGGACGAGGAATTCTAGCCAATGAATTTGGCGTCGATACCTCCAAGGTTACCTGGGTTGTCGATGATGAAGAGCATGTGAGGCAGCTGGAACTGCCGCAGAATGTCCAGCATCTGGCGGCGGGGCAGTCGTTGGCATCGATGATGGCATCCGGTGAGATCGACGCTGCATTTACGGCCAATGCCGGCATTGGCCGCGAGGGTCCGCCCCTGCCAGGCTGGGAAGCGAAGCAGCGTACCAAGACTGCTTCATATCAGGAGCTTTTCCCGAACGGGCTTGAGCTGAGCAAGGAGTGGTTTCAGCGGACCGGTATCTATCCGTTCCATGGCCTCGTCGTCGTCAAGGAGAGCATCCTCGACGCGCACCCATGGATTGCCGACGAGCTGTTCAGGGCGTTCTCGCAGGCCAAAGCAAACTGGCTGGAGCGCCTGCATGCAGGCCAGGCAAACACGGCCGAAGATCTCGAATACAAGATGCTTTCCGAAATAGTCGGCGATCCGCTGCCTTACGGAATAGCAGAGAACCTGCCCACCATTGAAGCGTTGATGGGCTACGCTGTTCAACAAAAACTTATCCCTGAGCGGCTGTCCGTCAGTGACCTTTTTGTCGATGCAAAAGTCTAGTTCTCAACGGGGCAGTACTTTTGCCGGGATCGTTCCATGAATAATGTTACAGGCAAATTGCAAGTCAAGATGCTTCTCGGCGCTAAACGCTGGAATGATCCGCTTCGCAATGGCGGGATCCTTTCCAACAGGGTCGAGCTCGATCTCCATAACCCTGCGGAAATAAGTGATGAGTTCAAGCCATTCGTTCGCAAACAGATTTATGACTGCGGTGAACTTGCCATCGTTACACACCTCCAGGCGATTGCCTACGGAAAGCCGTTTATACTGTTGCCATTTGTCGTATCAGGCCGCCACCACCACAAAAGCTTTGCCTGCAATGCTGATCGGAGCGACATCAATCTTTCCTCGCTGGCAGGGAAGCGAATAGGCGTCAGAACCTATTCACAGACCACCGGTGTGTGGGTGCGCGGCATCCTGCGGGATGAGTTCGACGCTGACTTTAGCAAGACGAGCTTTATTACCTTCGATGACGCGCATCTGGCTGAGCATGTTGATCCAGCCAATTGCACACGTGCAGCTCCTGGCAAGAAGCTCATGTCGATGCTCCTGGATGGCGAGTTGGATGCCGGCCTATTGGGCAGCAATATGCCGACGGATGGGACGCTGAGATCGGTTGTTCCTGATCCTGTCCTGGCAGACCTGGCTTGGGAAGCCAAGTACGGGGTGACGCCGATCAACCATATGTTCGTCGTTACAAAGGATTTCGCAAGAAAACATCCCGAAGCTGTTCGCGCTGTATTCGGCATGCTGGTCGAAGCAAGCCATGGACGCGAACAGGTATTTCCCATTGGTCTTAACGCCAACTGGAAGGCGCTTGAAATCATATCTGAGTATGCATTCCAGCAAAAGGTCATTCCACGGCGTATTTCAATCGACGAGTTGTTCGGCCCAGTTGCAGAAATTTTGCGCTAGCGCGCCCGCTATACAAAATTCAATGTCAATTATATGAGCAAACCAAATGATCATCGACTGCCATGGACATTACACCACTGCACCAAAAGGCTTGGAACTTTGGCGTGAGGCGCAGATCGCTGCGCTGAAGGATGATAGCCGGGCTCCATCGAAGGGTGAGTTGAACATATCCGATGATGAAATACGTCTCTCTCTGGAGAGCTTCCAGCTCAAACTGCAGCGCGAGCGCGGCACGGATTTAACGCTGTTTTCCCCCGGCGCCGGAAAGATGGCGCACCATATTGGCAATGCCACGACCAGCCAGCATTGGTCGGAGCACTGCAATGATCTGATTTATCGAGTATGTAATCTCTATCCGGAGAGTTTCGTTGGCGTTTGCCAACTGCCGCAGTCCCCTGGTGTCAATCCAGCCAACTGTATTCCGGAACTTGAGCGCTGTATCACCCAGCTCGGCTTTGCCGGCTGCAACCTGAATCCCGATCCGACTGGTGGTTTCTGGACTGATCCTCCGCTGACTGATCGCTGGTGGTATCCACTCTACGAGAAGATGGTTGAGCTCGATGTTCCTGCGATGATCCACGTGGCTGCATCCTGCAACCCAAATTTCCACGGCACTGGCGCGCACTACCTCTGCGGCGACACAACCGCCTTCATGCAGCTGCTTACATCCAGTCTTTTCAAGGACTTTCCAACCCTGCGCTTTATCATACCGCACGGTGGCGGTGCAGTACCCTACCACTGGGGCAGATATCGCGGCTTGGCTCAGGACATGAGGTTGGCGCCGCTGACAGAATTGCTACTTGAGAATGTTTACTTCGATACCTGCGTCTATCACGACCCCGGCGTCCAGCTTCTTACCAAGGTCATCCCCGTGAAAAACGTTCTATTCGCGTCGGAAATGGTTGGTGCTGTGAAGGGTATAGACCCGGAGACAGGGTATAATTTCGATGACACCAAGCGTTACATTGATAATGCTCCATTAACACCAGAAGAGCGCAGCAGCATCTTCGAAGGAAATGCACGCAAGGTCTACCCAAGACTTGATGCCATCCTGAAATCACGCGGCCGCTAGCCAAAAGAATGATTTGTTTAAAAAGAGCAACTGAAATGACATCGATACCAAGGCTCAACGGGATTATACGCGCGCTGGAACAAGGTTTGCCGGCGTTTACATCATTTGCATCACCAGATATCACTACCGCTCTTGCCTTTAGTACTACCAAGTATGATGGTGTTGTATTCGAGCTGGAGCACAACCACTACGATATCTCGAACCTTCGTGACAGCCTGCAATATATGCTCAACCGCGAGCATATCGCGAAGTCCGGATCCATCGCTCCCGCAGTTACGCCCATCGCGCGCATTCCGACCAATGGCGCGGAGATGAACCAGTTCATCACCAAGCAGGTCCTCGACCTCGGTGTATACGGTATTGTCTGTCCGCACATCAGCAACGCTGATGAAGCATACAATGCCGTTGCGGCCTGTCGGTATGCTCGTCCGGCTACCGCTGCCAGCTATGAGCCGAAAGGCGTCCGGGGTGACGGCCCCGCCAAAGCCATGCGCTATTGGGGTTTGAATCAAAAAGACTACTACGAACGGGCGGATGTCTGGCCGTTGGTCCCTCACGGTGAGATTCTGGTCGTAAGCATGATCGAGGATAGCGAGGGCGTCGGCAATCTGGACGATATCCTGTCACGCGTTGAGGGTATCGGCGTTGTGTTGATTGGCGAAGGCGATCTCAGCCAGGACCTTGGTCATCCGCGCGATTACGATCATCCCATTGTGCGTGAAGCAATGGATCATGTGGTGGCGGTCTGCAAGAAGCATAAGGTCGTGGTTGGTCATCCTCACGTCGACAAGAACAATGTCCAGCGGGTTCTGGAGCAAGGCTATCGTTTTCTGATGACCGCTCCAACGACAACTTATCCGGGACTGGAAATGGGGCGGACCCTGTCGGGGCGTTAGCCCGATCCGCACTGCTAGTAATCAATTGAGCGTCGCAATCTGACCTCTCAACTGCCTGGCAGAGGTTAGATCGTCGCCTCGGCGGCAATCCCTGGTCAGCGGTTCGACTGACACCAAATGAGGTTTAGACATGGAAACTCATAGTGAAGACATTGATGTGCTCGTAATTGGCGCCGGAAATGCGGCATGCTGCGCCGCGCTTTCGGCAAGGGAAGCTGGCGCTCGCGTCACAATGATCGAAGCCGCGCCCAAAGACGCGCGGGGCGGCAATTCGGCGTATACGGGCGGGGCTTTCCGATTTCCGTTCACCAGCATTGACCAACTCCTGGAACTGTCACCTGACCTTGCAGAAATGGATCTGTCCAAGATCGAATTCGGTACCTATCCCAAAGAGCAATACTTCACTGATGTCGCCGATTGGACCCAGTACCGTTGCGATCCTGTCCTGACGGAAATCCTCGTCGACAACAGCTTCGAGGCAGGGCTGTGGCTGCGTAATCATGGCGTGCGTTTTCAACCTGCGTTTGGTCGCGTAGCCTTCAAGGTTGGCGATACGTTCCGCTTCTGGGGTGGACTTGCCTGCCATATCTGGGGCGGCGGCGAGGAATTACTCAAGGCCGAGCACGAAGCGCTCGAAAAAATGGGCGTGGAAGTTCGCTACGAGACGATCTGCGTGGGCCTGGTGGAAACCGACGGACGGATTGCGGGCGTCAAGGTCCGCACGGCCGATGGTGTATCCGAAGTTCGTGCAAAGGCCGTGGTTCTCGCCTGCGGTGGGTTTGAATCGAGTGCTGAAATGCGCGCACGCTACCTTGGACCCAACTGGGATCTCGTCAAGGTTCGCGGCACCCGCTACAACACCGGTCGTGGACATCAGATGGCAATCGATGCGGGTGCGGCAGTGACGGGCCATTGGTCCGGCGCTCATGCCTGCCAATGGGATATGAATGCGCCGCCCTATGGAGATCTCTCCATTGGTGATAAGTTCCAGAAGCATAACTACCCGCTCGGCATCGTCGTGAATGCCCGTGGCGAACGTTTCATCGACGAAGGGCTGGATTTCCACACGTTGACCTATGCGAAATACGGGCAGGAGTTGGTCAAGCAGCCCGGCTTGCTCGCATGGCAGGTGTTCGATCAGAAGGTAACGAAATACTTCAGGGACGAGTACCGCATGCGGCCTGTTACGAAGGTAACGGCTGACACGCTCGAAGAGCTGGCTGAAAAACTCGAAGGCGTTGATCCCAAAGGCTTCCTGAATACCGTCCGCGAGTATAACGATGCTTCACGTCCCGATGTTACATTTAACCCTAGTGTCCATGATGGCCTGAGAACGAGCGGCCTGGCGATCGACAAGACAAACTGGGCGAACCGCCTGGATACGCCTCCCTATGAAGCCTATGGCGTAACCGCTGGCATCACCTTTACCTTCGGTGGCCTGAAGATCTCCACGCAAGCCGAGGTCGAGAACATGGCAGGGCAGCCGATCAAGGGCCTGTTCGCGGCTGGAGAGATTGTCGGCGGTCTCTATTATCACAACTACGGTGCAGGCACCGGTCTGGCTGCCGGTGCGGTCTTTGGGCGAATAGCGGGTGCAAGCGCTGCGAAGCTGGCATTGGCTTGAGAAGCGCGCCACCACGTCAACGTCATCGCAGAACGTGCGCCAGCTACGCCGCCGAAAAATCCCAGCCGGAAGGTTTAACAAATTCCGATGACTAATTTCACTTATAAGATTGGTGAAAGTCCGCCCGCGGGGGTTCACTGAAGACAGATCAAGCGACTGCATTTACGGTGTTGGGACATCTCAGCGGTTGCGGCATAACGAGGAGATCAGAGACACGCCGCGGCCGGTTCCAGCGCCGGTTAGAGCGTGTTGGGGCGATCGGCGAGCAACGATCTGCAGGGATCTCTATGCATATTCAACGAAATCGTACTCGGTAAGTGCGAGAAGTTCACCAAGGGGAGAGAGATGAAGAAACTAAAATCATGGAACGTACTATTGAGAGCCGGAATTCTCGCTGTCGGACTTCCGCTGATTAGCGCACAATCGTCTGCTGCTGAGACCTTTCCAGATCGCCAGGTTACCTTGATCATTCCCTGGGAGCCAGGCGGTGGTGTCGATACGGTTGCGCGCGTCGTGCAACCTTCACTCCAGGAAGCATTAGGTGTCCCGGTTGTTATCGAGAACAAGGGCGGAGCCTCCGGTACCGTAGGAACCACCTACTTGGCGAAAGCCAAGCCGGATGGTTACACTGTGATGCTGACGACAAACGGCCCCATCACCACTGCGCCGCATTCGGGCCAGAACCTGTCCTACGATCCGCTGAAGGACGTCGTGCCGGTAACACTTATCACCAGCTCCAACCAGGCGCTCGTCGTGCGTACGGATTTTCCTGCCAATAACCTGCAGGAGTTCCTGGAAGTCGTGAAGGCCAACCCCGGCAAGTATTTCTACGGTTCGTCCGGACTTGGCGGCATCAGTAATATCGCGATGGAAGCTTTCAAGCTTCGTGCCGGACTCGATATTACCCATATCCCGTTCAAGGGCAGTGGCGGCATCCTCCCTGCACTGTTGCAGAACTCTGTCCAGATCACGATGCAGACGATCGTCGGTGCCATTCCTGTTGCGGAAAATGGGCAGGGACGTATCCTCGCGGTGTCTTCGCTGGAGCGCAATCCGGCAGCTCCTGACGTTCCTACGTTTGACGAATCCGGCTTGTCCGGCTTTCAGTCTGGCAACTATACCGGCTTCTATGTGCCTGCTGGTACACCTGACTCAATCATAGCCAAGCTTCACGAAGCGTTCGTCAAGGTAGCGAATGACCCTGCAGTCAAGGACAAGCTGTCCGGTGACGGCTCGATCGTGCAGGTCCTCGGCCAGGAAGAGTTCGCAAAAAAGCTTGCGGCAGACTTCGAAGAAAACAAAGAAATCATGAGCAAGCTCAAGTAGGCGATAACCAAAGCCAACGTGCTGGGCAGTGCCGACTGAGCGGTCGGCACTGCGAATTTTATAGATTCCGGCAGTTAGAAGCACAAAGGACGCTCTAGCATATTGAATCTACGCATCTTGCTTACCAGAAAAACGATTTCGATTTTTGGGCCGATGCAGTGAAAGAGAGAAGAGGCGTATGATCGCGATGAAACATAGGGCACAAGATATAATTGCCGGAATACTTATGCTACTCATCGGCGTTGGCGTATTTGTTTATGTTAAAAGCAGTCTTAACTTTGGAACACTGACCATGATGGGTCCCGGCCTATTTCCCGGGGCACTTGGCGTCATCCTCTCCGCATTTGGATTATGGATCCTCTGGAAGGGACTATCATCGGCAGATGAAGGCGCGGAAGTTGCCGATAGCGAACCATTCGAACTCAAGTCTTTCGTGGCAATCCTGGCGTCTCTTGTCCTGTTTGCGCTAACGTTGGAAAGTTTTGGTCTGCTCCCCGCAATTGTCGTCATGACAATCGTGTCATCGGCGGCGTCCGACAAAGCCTCGGTAAAGTCCGTCGTCGGTCTGTCTATAGCTTTGTGCATACTCGCCTATTGCATTTTCAAGCTTGGACTGAACATGCCAGTTAGCACCTGGAAGTGGGAGGCTTTCGCGTGATCCTGATCGACAATATCCTTCTTGGTATTGCTACCGCAGTCACGGCTACCAACCTGTTCTATTGTACCGTCGGCGTATTCCTTGGCATGATCATTGGCGTCCTGCCAGGCATCGGTTCGCTTGCGACAATCTCTCTATTGTTACCAATTACGTTCTATATTGAACCAACATCCGCGTTGATCATGCTAGCCGGCATCTATTACGGCGGCGCGTATGGTGGCTCGCTTACAGCCATCCTGCTGAATGTTCCAGGCTCGGCATCGAGTTCGGTTACCTGTCTCGACGGCTACCCGATGGCAATGCAGGGAAGAGCAGGCGTGGCGCTGCTCATGACAACGGCCTCATCATTTGTTGGCGCCAGTGTCGGTATCCTGCTGATGATGTTCATGTCCGGGATCATCGTCTCCGTTGCGCTGACATTTACTTCTGCTGAGTATTTCTCGCTCATGTTGTTGGGTCTCGTGGCAAGCTGCTGCGTGTCGTCATCCTCACAGGCGCGCTCGATGGCAATGGTGGTCCTCGGCATCATCATCGGCACGACTGGCCTCGACATCTACACGGGAGATCAACGCTTCACGTTTGGTCTGCTTGAGCTGTCCGACGGCGTTAGCCTTGTGGCCTTGGCAATGGGCTTGTTTGGAGTGTCTGAGGTCATCGCCTCGGTGAAGTCGGTGAATGTCAGCCACACGCACCAGGTGACTTTCAGGTCGATGATTCCGGCGAGGGAAGATTGGCGTCATTTCTGGAAACCTGCCCTGCGCGGAACTGCCATTGGCTCGTTCTTCGGCATTCTTCCGGGCACCGGCGGTACGATTGCGGCC
>Ga0182742_1005111_pt1 | contig 11353 bp, 10 predicted proteins | sample eDN5th37CBELigMG_FD_128880 | JGI IMG/M metagenome (GOLD analysis project Ga0182742, IMG submission 128880) | Enriched Miracle-Growth compost microbial communities from Emeryville, California, USA - eDNA 5th pass 37_C BE-Lig MG (version 2)... ... | reverse complement strand
CGCGGCGTCGCGATAGCCCGCGAGGAAGCCGACGAATTGCGTGACAAGAATCAGCGGTCCCGGCGTTGTCTCTGCAAGGCCAAGACCGTCGACCATTTCGGCGGCGGTCATCCAGCCCTGATTGTCGACAGCCTCCTGCGCCATATAGGCGAGCAGCGCATAGGCGCCGCCAAAGCTCACGGTCGCGAGCTTGGAGAAGAAGGTGCCGACCGTAACCAGCACATGGTGCGGTCCGAGCAGCAGGGCGGCGATCGCAACCGGCGTCCACCAGGCGACGAGTCCGACCACGGTCGCGGTCGCAGCCTGGCGCCAGCGCCTCGCAGCCGGCGGTTCGTAGACCCCATCGACCGTGATCGCGAGCCATTGCGGCGCGCGCCGTGCGACCAGGTAGCCGACGAGGGCGGCGGCCATCACGATCAGCGGAAATGGCAGGGCCAGAAAGAAAATGCCGATAAAGGCCGCGGCCGCGATGGTCCTCAGCAGATGGGTCTTGAGCGCCCGTTTGCCGATGCGGACCAGCGCCTCCACCACGATCACCAGCACGGCCGCCTTGATGCCGAACAGCGCGCCGTCGATCAGCGGCATGCCCTGGCCAACCGCGTAGATCAGGCTCAGGCCAAGCATCAGGAGGGCGCCTGGCAGCACGAACAGGACGCCGGCCACGATCCCGCCGCGCACGCCATGCATCAGCCAGCCGATATAGGTCGCGAGCTGTTGCGCCTCCGGACCCGGCAGCAGCATGCAGAAATTCAGTGCATGCAGGAAGCGCGGCTCGTCGACCCACTTCTTCTCGTCGACCAGGATGCGATGCATCAGCGCGATCTGGCCGGCCGGTCCACCAAAGCTGAGGCAGCCGATCTTGAACCAGACGCGCAGCGCGTCCGTGAAGGTCGGTGTCTCGGACACGGGCGCCGCCTGTCCGATCGTCGTCATGTCAGGCGGCTTTTGCGGGCCAGTTGTGACGCTCGGAAGATGCGAACCGCAGCCACGCGAACAATGCATCGTAAACGGAAAATCCGCGCTGCAGCAGGCCGTGATCGTCATCCTGCGCAAGCGCCGACAGACCGAGCGATACGGCGTGCAGCCCGGCCGCTTCCGGCGCGAGATCGGGTCTTGCAGTGTCCGCACCGCGCACGATCAGGGCAAGACGCGCAAGCGAGGGTTCGCCTTCCAGCCCGAACACCCTGAGCATGGTATCGAACGAACAGCGCTCACCCTCATGCGAGAGATCGACCCCTTCGATATCGAACGGCACCGCGCCACTGTCGCGCGCGACGTTCGCGACCTGCGGCGGATCGACGAACAGGATCCGCGCCTGCGGGTCGATGAAGCGGCGGATCAGCCAGGGGCAGGCGATGCGGTCGATTTTCGGGCGCCGGCGCGTGACCCAAAGGCTCGGCATATCCGGCGCGAATGCGCGGACCGCCGCCCGGTCGATCAGGGGGAGTCCCGCGGCCTTCCAGGCTTCGTGGCCGCCCTCGAGGACCCGCGCGTCGAGGCCGCGTGCCCGCAGCTGGGCTGCCGCCATCTGGCTCCTCTGGTGCCCGTGAGCGCAGGCGACGGCGATGGTTCCGCAATCGCGGGCGACGCCCCACGACGCCACATCAGCCGGGTCGCACAGGACCGCACCCGGCAGGAGACCATTCGATGATGCGACGGCTTCGGGCTTGCGGACGTCGACGATCAGGGGAGCGTCTGCCGTCCCGATTTTCCGCCACAACTGATCCGGCGAGATAAAAAAATGCAAAGGCATGCGCCTCCTCCATCCAGCGAAGGAGACGGTGCTTGGGCCTTGCGAGCCTTTGAAGGCGGGGCGACCGTCACAGGCCCCGCGCTGCTGAGACTAGTGCCGCTGCCCGGGACTTGCAATGACGGGCATGCGGGCATTCCTGCAGCCGTCTCGCGCTAATCGTCGGACTTCGGTACAGAGATGGGATGACCTCCGGCGCGCATGATCCCGATTCCGAGCAGACGCGCGCCCGACTGACCGGCATTGGCCTGATGTGCGGTGCGGTGCTGTCCTTCGCCTGCCTCGACGCGACCGCAAAATATCTCAACGGCTACATGGATACCCTGCAGGTGGTCTGGGCGCGCTATACCGGCGCCTTCGTGCTGGCGCTGTTCATCTTCAATCCGGTTTCGCGCCCCGGGCTGATGCGCACCCGGCGACCGGTCCTGCAGATCGTGCGCTCGGCCATGCTGCTCGGCTCGACCATCACGAATTTCCTGGCCTTCCGCTATCTGCAGCTCGATCAGGCGCTGGCGATACTATTTTCGACGCCGTTCATGGTGGCGATCCTTGCCGGTCCGGTGCTTGGCGAATGGATCGGCTGGCGGCGCTGGATCGCGATTCTGGTCGGTTTTGCCGGCGTGTTGCTGGTGACGCGGCCGGGCGTGGGCGGCGTACACTGGGCCGCGCTCTATTCGGTCGCGAGCGCGGGATTTTACGCGCTCTATATCGTCGCCACCCGCGTGCTGTCGAAGAGCGACACCAGCGACACCACGCTGTTCTACTCCAATCTGGTCGGTGCGGTCGCGATGGTGCCGGTGCTGCCTTTCGTATGGCAGACCCCGAGCGATCCCTTCGTCATCTTCCTGATGGTGGCGTTCGGCGCCTTCGGCAGCTTTGGCCACTACCTCCTGATCGTCGCCCACCGGCTGGCGCCGGCTTCGGTGCTCGCACCGTTCATGTACACTCAGCTCGTGTGGGCGACTGGCTTTGGCTACTTCGTGTTCGGCGATATTCCGACGAGCTGGACGCTTGCGGGCGCTGCGGTCGTGATCGCATCCGGGCTCTACCTTCTGCATCGTGAAAGGGTGCGCGGGACGGCGTGAGCCCTGCGTTTTTGACGTTTTTCCCGATGCCGCCGCCCTGCTATGCTCCGCTCAAACGCGCGGTGGAAAGCTTTAAGGAAGACAATGCTGGACAAAGCCAATAACCCAAAGCCCGGCCTGAATGACGATATCGGAGAGGACAAGAGGCTCGAATTGTACCGCCTGCAGGTGCTGCTGCGGCAGGCGGAACAGCGCGCCTACGACCTGTTCCTGCAGAATCTGGTCAAGGGCACGAGTCACCTGTCGCTCGGGCAGGAAGCCATTGCGGCCGGTTTTGCCGCCGCCATGAAGCCGGGCGATCTCAGCTTCTGTACCTATCGCGGTCATGCCCACACCCTGGCGCGCGGAGTTCCGGTGGAAGAGGTGCTCGGCGAATTGATGGGCCGCGATAACGGCCTGATGCGCGGCAAGGGTGGCTCCATGCATTTGACCTCGGTCGAGCATGGGGTGATGGGCTCATATGCCATCATCGGCGCGCATCTGCCGATCGCCTGCGGCGCAGCCTGGCGCGCGCAATACAAGGGCCACGGCGATGTGTCGGTCTGCTTCTTCGGCGACGGCACCACCAATATCGGCGCATTCCACGAGGCGCTGAATTTTGCCGCGGTCTGGAAGCTTCCGGTGATCTTCGTGTGCGAGAACAACCACTATATGGAATACACGCCGATCGGTGACGTCACGGCAGTGCCGCATCCGGCGGCCGACCGCGCCTCGGCTTACGGCCTTGAGCGCATCATCGTCGACGGCAATGATGCCGACGAGGTTTATCGCACCGCGATGGCCGCCTACGCGAAGGCCCGCAGCGGCGAGGGGCCCTCGCTGATCGAATGCATCACCTATCGGCACAGCGGGCATTCGCGCGCAGATCCCGCGAAGTATCGCCCCGAGGGCGAACTGGAAAAATGGAAGGAGCGCGATCCGATCAAGATCTATCGGGAGCGGCTGCTCGAATTCGGCATCGACCCCGACGTGATGAAGGGTATCGATGACGGCATCATGCGCGAAGTCGATGAGGCGACCGAGACATGCAAGGCGGCGCCACCGCCTCCGTATGACATCATCCACACCGACGTCTATGCCGACGGGGGCTTCGCATGGCGGAACTGACTTATCGCGACGCTGTCGCACGCGGCATCGCGCAGGAAATGTCGCGCGACCCCGATGTCGTGTTCCTGGGCGAGGACGTGGCGAAAGCCGGCGGCGTGTTCAAGGCGACCGTCGGTTTGTACGAGCAGTTCGGCCCCTTGCGCGTGCGCGACACGCCGATCTCCGAACAGGCGATCCTCGGCGCCGCTATGGGCGCGGCGATGACCGGGCTGAAGCCGATTGCCGAGATCATGTTCTCGGACTTCATCGCGGTGTGCTTCGACTATATCGCGAATGAATTTCCCAAGAGCCGCTACATGACCAACGGGCAGGTGAAATGCCCGCTGGTGGTGCGCACCGGCAACGGCGCAGGCTCGCGGTTCGGCGCGCAGCACTCGCAGAGCGTCGAGAACTGGTGCATGATGATTCCGGGACTGAAGGTGGTTGCGCCGTCCAATCCGCGCGACGTGATCGGCCTTCTTGCCGCCGCGGTGCGCGATCCGGACCCTGTGATCTTCTTCGAGCACAAGTCGCTGTATCCCACCAAGGGTGAGGTGCCGGACGGCGAAATTGTCGACACCCTCGGCACGGCAAAGATCGTGCGGCCCGGCAAGGATGCGACCATTCTCGCGCTTGCGCTGATGGTGCCACGCGCGATCGAGGCGGCGGACCGGCTCAAAACGGAACACGGCATCGACTGCGAGGTTGTCGACGTGCGCTCGCTGGTGCCGCTCGACATGCAGACCATCCTCGGCTCGGTCGGGCGCACGCACCGATTGTTCACGGTGGAGGAAAATCCGCGGCTGTGCGGCTGGGGCGCGGAGATCGTATCGATCGTCGCCGACGAGGCTTTCTACGATCTCGACGGGCCACCGGTACGGATCACGACGCCGCATATTCCGCTGCCCTCCGCCGATCTGCTGGAGGATGCGGTGTTGCCGACGGTCGATCGCATCTCGGAAACGGTGCGGCGGTCGCTGGAGAGTTAGGCAAGCGTTCATGCGCCAGCCAAAGCCACGCCCCGCCACCTATGCCGACATCGAGGCGTTGCCTCCGAACATGGTGGGAGAGATCATCTTCGGCGTGCTGCATGCTCATCCCCGGCCGGCGCCGCGGCATGGCGTGGCGTCCGGGCGCCTGCAGACTGAACTAACATTCCCGTTTGACTACGGTCGCGGCGGTCCGGGCGGGTGGATATTCATTGTCGAGCCGGAATTGCGTCTCGGGCCGCATGTGGTCGTACCTGACATTGGTGGCTGGCGGCGCGAGCGGTTGACGCCGTTTCCCGAAACCGCGTTCATCGAAACGCCGCCGGACGGGCTGTGTGAGGTTCTTTCACCATCGACGCAGCAGGTCGACCGCACTGACAAGCTTGCCGTTTATGCGAGTTACGGTGTGAGCCATTGCCGGTATGTCGACCCGATCGCCCGCACGCACGAAGTGCTCGCATTGACCGGTGACAAATGGCTTCTTGCCGCCACGTTCAAAGACGACGATCCGGTCTGTGCGCCGCCCTTTGAAGCGCACACGTTCGCGCTTGACGTCCTGTGGGTGCCAGGGCCGGACACCTCCATCGCTGGACAGTAGCGAGAACATAACCGTCAGGGAAACACACCAAGGGAACGCCATGTACGAAAACCTGCTCGCCAATGTTCCAACCGATCTCTGGATCGGCGGCAAATGGCGCAAGGCATCCGACAATGCGCGCTTCGACGTGATCGACCCCGCGACCGAGCGCAAGGTCGCCTCGGTCGCAAGCGCCACCGTTGATGACGCGATCGCCGCGCTCGATGCGGCGGAGGCGGCATTCCCCGCCTGGGCCGCAAAAAAGCCGCGCGAGCGCGGCGAGATTTTGCGCAAGGCGTTCGAACTGATCATGCGCGACGCCGAGCGTCTGGCGAAGCTGATTACCGTCGAGAACGGCAAGGCGCTGCCGGATTCGCGCGGCGAAGTCGCCTACGCCGCCGAATTCTTCCGCTGGAATGCCGAGGAAGCGGTGCGCAATCTCGGCTCGTTCTCGACCGCACCGGCTTCTGGTGCGCGCATCCTCGTGCAGCACAAGCCGGCCGGGATCGCGGTGCTGGTCACGCCGTGGAATTTCCCCGCCGCGATGGCGACCCGCAAGATCGGCCCCGCGCTCGCCGCCGGCTGCCCGGTGGTGCTCAAGCCGGCCTCCGATACGCCGCTGACCATGCTGGCGCTGATGCCGATTCTGGAGGAAGCAGGCGTGCCGGCAGGCGTGGTGAACGTCATCCCGTCGCGTTCCTCCGGCAAGGTGGTCGGCGCCATGCTGCATGATCCGCGCGTGCGCGTCGTCTCCTTCACCGGCTCGACAGAGGTCGGTCGCGTGCTGCTGCGGGAAGCCGCCGACAACATCATCAAGCCGGCCATGGAGCTTGGCGGCAACGCGCCCTTCATCGTGTTCGAGGACGCGGACATCGATGCCGCCATCGAAGGCGCGATGATTGCCAAGATGCGCAACATGGGCGAGGCCTGCACCGCGGCGAACCGCTTCTATGTGCACGAGAGCGTGCATGACGCGTTTGCCGAGAAGCTGACGGCGAAGATGAGTTCGCTGAAGATGGGCAACGGCCTCGACGAGGGTGTCAATCTCGGGCCGCTGGTCAACAAGGAAGGCCGCGACAAGGTGATCGAGCTGGTCGAGGACGCGGTGAACAAGGGCGCCAAAGTGCTTACCGGCGGCACGACGCCGGACGGCACCGGCTTCTTCTATCCGGCGACCGTGCTCACCAATGTGCCGGATTCGGCCAAGATGCTGAACGAGGAAATCTTCGGACCGGTCGCATCGATCCAGACCTTCACATCGGAGGACGAGGTGATCAGGCGTGCGAACGACACCGAATACGGTCTCGTCGCCTATCTCTACACGAAGGATATCGGCCGCGGCATGCGCGTGTCAGAGCAACTCGATTTCGGCATGATCGGGCTCAACCGCGGGCTTGTCTCCGATCCGGCGGCGCCGTTCGGCGGCATGAAGCAGTCCGGCATCGGACGCGAGGGCGCGCATGAGGGGCTGATGGAATTTCTCGAGACGCAATATGTTTCGGTGAGCTGGTGAAAAATCATTCGTCGTCCCGGCCGAGCGAAGCGAGAGCCGGGACCCATACTCCGGGGCCTTTCTTGAGCACACTGCGTATGGGTCCCCGCCTTCGCGGGGACGACCGGCGACGTGAGGTAAGCGGATGGATGTACTGATGCCGCAGCTCGGCGAAACCGTCGCCGAGGGCAAGATCACGAAATGGTTCAAGCGCGCGGGCGATACCATCGCGCCCGGCGACAACCTGTTCGAGATCGAGACCGATAAGACCTCGATGGAAGTGCCGGCGACGGTCGGCGGCACGCTCTCGGCGGTGAATTTTCAGGTCGGCGAGGTGGCGAAGGTCGGCGCTGTCGTTGCGGTGATCCTCGGCGAGGGTGAGGTGGCGCAACCTCAAACGGCGCCGAAGGCGCAGGCTGCGGCATCTCCACCATTCGTCCCCGCGAAAGCGCAGGCCCAAGGCCATGACCTGGATTCCCGCTTTCGCGGGAATGAACGGAGTGCGGGGCGGCCGGCAGAGATGGATCCCTTTCGCGAGGTCCGCACGCCGGACCGTAATTTCGGTCCGGCCCGGATCGCGGGCGGGGTTACCGTCACGCCGCTGGCGCGCCGGCTCGCGGGCGAAAACGGCATCGACCTGTCGCGTGTCACCGGTTCCGGTCCGCGCGGCCGCATCGTCGCGCGCGATGTCGAGGCGCGGATTGCCGAGGCTCCGGCGCGCTCAGCGCGCGGCGCAGAACCATCGGCATCGGACATTCTCGCGCTCTACCGCGATGTGCCGTTCGAGGAAGCGCCGCTCGATGGCATGCGCAGCACCATCGCGGCGCGGCTGACCCACGCCAAGCAGACCATCCCGCACTTTTATCTCACCGCCGATGTTACGCTCGATGCGTTGCTGAAGGTCCGGGCCGATGCCAATGCAGCGGCGCCCGAAGGCGCGGGCGCCTACAAGCTTTCGGTGAACGACTTTGTCATCAAGGCGCTGGCGCTGGCGCTCAAGCGGGTGCCCGCGGCGAATGCCGTATGGGCGCAGGATCGCATCCTGCGTTTTACCCGCGCAGATATCGGCGTTGCCGTCGCGCTGGAAGGAGGCCTGGTCACGCCGGTGCTCCGCGATGCGGACAGCAAGTCGCTCAGCGCGATCTCGAACGAAATGCGATCGCTTGCCGAGCGGGCGCGCGACAAGAAGCTGAAGCCGGAAGAGTACTACGGTGGCGTCAGCGCCGTCTCCAACCTCGGCATGTATGGCGTGCGCGATTTCTCCGCCATCATCAACCCGCCGCAGTCAAGCATTCTCGCGGTTGGCGCGGCGCAGCGGCGCCCGGTCGAGGGCGAGGATGGCAGCGTGCGCTTCGAGAGCCAGATGACGGTGACGCTATCCTGCGATCATCGTGTCATCGATGGCGCACTTGGCGCACAACTCCTTTCCGCGCTGAAGAGCTATCTGGAACAACCCGTGACCATGCTGGTGTGATCTTCGTGGAGCAGCTTGCCTTCCTCACCTTTGCCATCGTGCTGATGGTCGCGGTGATCTCGCCTGGCCCGGCGATCGCCGCGCTCGTCTCGCGCATCATTGCGCGTGGTACGGACGGTATCGCCGCGTTCTGCGCCGGACTGGTGCTCGGTGATCTCATCTGGCTTTGCTGCGCGATGTTCGGTCTCGCTGCGCTCGCCGCCCTGTTCCAGCCGGTGTTCCTGATCGTCAAATATGTCGGCGCGGCTTATCTTGTGTTTCTCGCCTGGAAGCTGTGGCGCGAGTCCAGCGCGCCGGTGAAAGCGGAGCCGCTGCGTGGACAAGGCCGGCAACTGTTCGGCGCGGCGATGCTGATCTCGCTCGGCAACCCGAAAATCATGCTGTTCTATCTCGCGCTGATGCCGACCGTGATCGACCTGACGCGGCTTACCCTCGTCGACATGGTGGAGCTTGCCGTCATTGTCACCGTAGTCGTGAGCGCGGTGCTGGCCGGCTATGTCATCCTCGCCGCACAGGCGCGCCGCCTGTTCACATCGCCGCGTGCATTGCGAACGGTCAACCGGACCGCAGGTCTTGCGATGGCAGGCGCCGCCGCGGCTATCGTTGTGCGCAACTGATCGGTTACGGCAGGCGCAGCAGCACCGGGATCACGCCGGTTTCCTGCAAGTGCTCGAAAAGTTCAGCGAGTGGTACGGCCAGAAGAAACACCAGCGCATCCGCGAAGGTCATCAGCACGCGGGGCGGCCGGATGGTCAGCGTCGGCTCGTCGTGCCAGAGTTTCGGATTGGGCAGGAAGCGCGGCACGCGCGCGAGATAGCAGCGATAACTGTCGCCATAACGCGCGGCGAGCACCTCCTCTTCCTGCCGGACCACGACGTAGAACACCATCCATGCGAGAGCCGCACAGATCACGCCGAGGACCATGCTGCCGACCTGCATACCGACCCCGGCAGCGCCCAAGAAGGAGAAAAAATACAGCGGATTGCGCATGACCGAATAGGGGCCGGTCTGCACGAATTCCTCGATCTTGCGTCCGCCGATATAAAGCGAGGACCAGGTCCGCCCCAGGATGCAGGCCACGATCAGCACGATACCCAGCCATTCGATCATTTCGTGCAGGGTCTCGCCGCTCGGATAAATCGACGCCGTAACGGCAAAGACAAACACGCCGACCGCGACAACGGCGTAAAGGACGATCTTGCGGACCGCCTGGACAGTATGGATTTTCATGGGCCGAAGGTTCTGATGCGCCGATAGAGATCATCGATTTTGCGGACCGGGCACCGCTGGTATAGATCAATTGCGGCCGAAACCGGCCGTTGCTCTTTGACCGACATCAATGCGAACGGAGAATGAAATGGCAGCCGACAAGCCTGAGGTGTTGCTGATCGGACAGCCCAAGCCGGTCATTGTCGGCGGGATCGAGCCGTTTGCGACCGTTCATATACTCAACGAGGCCAAGGATCAGGACGCGTTCATCAAAGAGGTCGCGCCACGTATTCGTGGCATCGCCATCGCCTATACCGCAAACAAGATAGACGGCGCGTTCATGTCGCGATTTCCAAACCTGGAAATCGTGTCGAGCTTCGGCGTCGGTTACGATCATGTCGACGCGAAATGGGCGGGTGAGCACGGCATTATCGTGACCAACACGCCGGACGTGCTGAACGAGGAGGTCGCCGATACCGCACTGGGGCTGCTGCTGTGCACCGTGCGCGAATTTCCGCAGGCAGACCGCTATGTGCGCGCCGGCAAGTGGCCGCAGGGCGCCTACCGGCTGACTCCGGCGACGCTGCGTGACCGCACCGTCGGCATGGTCGGCATGGGGCGCATCGGCAAGGCGATCGCGCGCAGGCTCGAGGCGTTCGGCGTGCCGGTGGTCTATCACTCACGCAATCCGCAGGCCGGCGTCAGCTACAAATACTATCCGAGGCTGATCGACATGGCGCGCGACGTCGACACCCTGATGGTGATCGTGCCCGGCGGCGCTGCGACTAAAAATCTGATCGACGCCGAGGTGCTGAAAGCACTCGGCCCGAACGGCATTCTGATCAACATGGCGCGCGGCTCGGTGGTGGATGAGCAGGCGCTTATCAAGGCGCTGAAGGAGCGCACGATCATGTCGGCCGGGCTCGATGTCTTCGTCAACGAACCGCAGGTGCCGCAGGAACTGATCGAGATGGATCACGTCGTGCTGTTTCCGCATCTCGGCTCGGCGTCGGTTTCGACTCGCAAGGCGATGGACCAGCTCGTGGTCGACAATCTGGCCTCGTGGTTTTCCGGCAAGGGTCCGCTAACCCCCGTGGCCGAAACGCCGTTTCCGGCGAAGACGCCGGCGTGATTTCGCCACAAGGGCTGTGCTAGAACCGCCTCGCAACCTGCGGCGAGGGCCTGATGCGTCGGCTGTTTCTGTGTTTGTGTCTGGCCCTGGTTCAGGCCGAAGCGCTCGCGCAGACGCCCGATCCGCAGGCGCCTGAGGCGGCCGCCGATACCGCGAGGGCCGTCGCAGGCGTATGGGAATTGTCCAATTCCGATCGCGACCGCGTCTGCAATCTGACCTTCAAGTCCGAACCGTCGCGAATCGGGTCGCGGCTCGAATTCGATCCCACCTGTGGCGATGCCATTCCGCCGCTGAAGCAGGTCGAAGGCTGGACGCTTGCGAACCAGACTCTGAAGCTGGTCGATGGGCGCGGCCGCGCCGTCTTCGAATTTACCGAGGTCGAGGTCGGCATGTTCGAGGGCGAGCGCAAGGATGAGGGCCTCTATTTCCTGCAGACGGCAGCCTCGGCCGCGGTTTTCGCGCCCAAACGCTCGGTGGACGACCTCGCCGGGGAATGGTCGATGGTGAAGGCCGACAAGCCGGTCTGCGCGCTGGACTTCAGCAGGACGGCGACCAAGGG
>Ga0182742_1005110_pt1 | contig 11354 bp, 9 predicted proteins | sample eDN5th37CBELigMG_FD_128880 | JGI IMG/M metagenome (GOLD analysis project Ga0182742, IMG submission 128880) | Enriched Miracle-Growth compost microbial communities from Emeryville, California, USA - eDNA 5th pass 37_C BE-Lig MG (version 2)... ... | reverse complement strand
GGTAGACGCCTCGACGTCCTTGCCGATGTCGGCGCCGAGCAGACGCAGCCAGATCGGGGTGAGCATCGAGGCGTACAACGGGAACAGGAACGTGCGTGAGGAGTCCATGAGCCGTTCGGTGGCCCACACCTGCCAGCCGACGCGGCTGCGCACCGGGTGCCAGCCCTCGGTCATGCCGAGCGACAGCAGTCGCACCGCTGCGACGGTGAGCAGTGCGGACACGAACATGGTGAGCAGCCCGGCCGCGGGCAGCATCACGAGGGACCGGGCGACGGCCTCGGGCAGCGTCGCGGTGTCGCTCACCCACCAGCCGATCAACGCCACGCCGGCGCCGATCGCGACGAGCGGCAACCCGGCGATCAGCACCGAACTCGCACCGAACACCGGCACCCACGCCGGCGCGCGGCGGGGCGGCTCGGCCGGCCACGGATGCGACGCCTTTCCCACCTTCACGGCGGGCGAGCCGGCCCACTGTTGTCCGGACTTGACGCGCCCGAACACCGCGGATCCGGCTTCGACCACCGCGTTCTTGCCGATCTTGCACCCGGGATTGAGGGTGGACCGGGCCCCGATCGACGCGCCTGCCCCGATCCGGATCGTGCCGATGTGCACCACGTCGCCGTCCACCCAGTGACCAGACAGGTCTACCTCGGGTTCGATCGAGCAGCCGTCACCGAGTTCGAGCATCCCGGTCACCGGCGGCAGGCTGTGCAGATCGACGCCGCGGCCGACCTTCGCACCGAGCGCGCGGGCGTAGTACAGCATCCACGGGGCACCGGACAGGTTCGCGGCCCCGCTCGCCTCGACCAGCCGCAGAGACGACCACAGGCGCAGATGCACCGAGCCGCCGCGCCGATACGTGCCGGGCTTCACGCCGCGCAGCAGGATCCGCGCGCCCGCGACCGCGATCGTCATGCGGCCGAGCGGGGTGATGAACAGCAGCACACCGAGCGCGACCCACCACCACGACAGGGTGACGGTCCACGGCACCGAGACGACGGTCGCGAGCACGTTGTTCAGCACGGCCAGCCACGTCACCCACTGCATGCCGGTCAGCGTGATCAGCGGGACGGTCGCGGCGATCTGCGCCAGCTGCGCGGACCGCGGTGTCGGTTCGACGGTCCGGGGAGCGACGGTTTCGGTCGGGGCGAGCTCGTCGAGGTACAGGGCGAGCGAACCGAGCCGCGGATGGTCGTACAGTTCCGCGACGGTCATCTCCGGATAGCGTTCGCGCAGGGCCGTCACCAGCTGCGCCGCCGACAGTGAGCCGCCGCCGAGTTCGAAGAAGTCGTCGTCGAGGCCCTCCACGTGGGCGCCGAGCAGCGACATCCACAGGCTCGCGACCCATTCCGCGGTGGGGTCCAGTCCGAGTGCCTCGGCGGACTCGGCGTCGGCGCCGGGCAGCGGCCACGGCAGCGCGTTCCGGTCGACCTTGCCGGACGTGCGGGTGGGTAGTTCGTCGACGAGCGCCAGTCGCGGGACCATCGCGGCGGGAAGCTGCTCGGTGAGCAGGTCGCGCGCCGAGGCGACATCGAAGTCCGGGTCGGTGCTGGCGATGTAGCCCACGAGCATTGCGTGCCCGGCCGCGGTCTTGCGCACGGCGCAGGCGCCGCCCGCGACGCCCGGCAGGTTCTGCAGGGCGTTGTCGATCTCGCCGAGTTCGATGCGTCTGCCGCCGATCTTGACCTGGTCGTCCGCGCGACCCTGGAAGAGCAGGCCGCGACGGTCGAGGGTCACCAGATCGCCGCTGCGGTAGGCGCGTTCCCAGCCCAGGGTCGGCATGGGCGCGTATTTCTCGGCGTCCTTGGCGGGGTCGAGGTAGCGGGCCAGGCCGACGCCGCCGATGACGAGTTCGCCCGTGGCGCCCTCCTCGACGGGCACCCCGTCGGCGTCGACGACGGCGAGGTCCCAGCCGTCGAGCGGCAGGCCGATGCGGATGGGGCCGGTGCCGTCCATCCGGGCGGCACACGCGACCACGGTCGCTTCCGTCGGCCCGTAGGTGTTCCACACCTCCCGGCCGGGGACGGCGAGCCGGGCGGCGAGGTCCGGGGGACAGGCCTCCCCGCCGAAGATGAGCAGCCGCACCGCTTCGAGCGCTTCGGCGGGCCACATCGCCGCGAGCGTGGGCACGGTGGAGACGACGGTGACATCGCGGGAGACCAGCCACGGACCCAGATCCATGCCGGAGCGCACCAGCGATCGGGGCGCGGGGACCAGGCACGCGCCGTGCCGCCACGCCAGCCACATCTCCTCGCACGACGCGTCGAATGCCACCGACAGGCCGGCGAGTACCCGGTCGCCTGGTCCGATCGGGTTGTCCTGCACGAACATTCGCGCTTCGGCATCGACGAAGGCGGCGGCGTTGCGGTGGGTGACCGCGACGCCCTTCGGGGTGCCCGTCGACCCGGAGGTGAAGATGATCCAGGCGTCGTCGTCGAGCCGCGGTCCGCGGATCTGCGGATTCGCGGACCCAGGTGCGGTGCCGGGGCCGATCCCGTTCTCGGTGACGATCGCGGTGACCCCCGCCTCCCCGAACACCAGCTCGGCTCGTTCGTCGGGATCGTCCGCGTCGACCGGAACGTACGCCGCGCCCGCGGCCAGCACCGACAGGATGGTGACGTACAGGTCCTTCGTGCCCGACGGCATGCGCACCCCGACCCGGTCGCCGGCGCCGACGCCCGCGTCGGTCAGCCGGTAGGCGCCGGCGACGATCTCCTCCGCCAGCTCCGCGTAGCTGAGCGTGACCTTGCCGTCGTCGATCGCGGGGGCGTCGGGATGGGCGTCGGCGGTGCTGCGCAGGATGTCGACGAGGGTCCGCGCGGGAGGCGTGAACGAGGAGCGCAGGTACTCGTCCGGTATTCGAGCCGGCCGACCCGGATCCGTCTTGGGCTGGACAGACAATCTGCGTCCTTCTCTAGGTGTCGATGCGTGTGGCCGGTTGTCTCACGGCCGGGTGGACGGCAGGTGAACTCCCTGCCGGCGGGCGGTCGCTTCGACCGATTGTGCTCCGGACCATCGACTTCTCGCCTGTCGACCGCGCGCGAAATGTTTCGGTTTGACAACAGCGGCGACGTGCTGTCATCCTCTTCGGCAGGTCACGAGTACCAGCATCAAGCCCCGGCTCGCTGGTCGGCAACCCTCCTCCGCGGTGGGGTGCTCCGGGTGACGACCAGGCTGTGGTTCCAACACCGGACGCAGCAAGCGCGGACTCCGCCGGCGATCCAACATCGTCGTGGCGATCACCGACGGGTCCCTGGACAGACAAGGGATTACTGATGACTGCTGCAACGACCGCCACCTGCATCGCCCCCATTGCTCGCGTTTCCGGCTGTGACCTGCAGGTTCCGCTCGTCCAGGGTGGCACCTGCACGTACGCCAACTTCGACTACGCCGCGAGTGCTCCGGCCCTGGCCGCCGTCACCGACCGCATCGCCGAACTGCTGCCCTTCTACGCCAGCGTTCACCGCGGCGCCGGCTACGCCTCGCGCGTGACCACGGACGCCTACGAGAAGTGCCGGGCCGTGGTTGCCGGATTCGTCGGTGCTGCCGACGATCAGGTCGTCGTGTTCACCCGCAACACCACCGATTCCCTGAACCTGCTCGCGACCGCCGTGCCCGGTGACGTCGTGCTCCTCGACATCGAACATCACGCGAATCTGTTGCCGTGGAAGAACGCCCGCATCGTCGAGGCCGCCGACACGGTCGCGGGGACGGTCGAGCGACTCGCCGCGGAACTGCGCCGCGCGCCGGCCGCGCTGCTCGCGATCACCGGAGCCTCGAACGTCACCGGTGAGCTGCTGCCCATCGAGGAACTCGCGAACCTCGCGCACGAGTGCGGTGCCCGCATCCTCGTCGACGGCGCACAGCTGGTCCCGCACCGCCGCATCGACCTCGCCGCGACCGGCGTCGACTACCTCGCGTTCTCCGGTCACAAGACGTACGCGCCGTTCGGTGCCGGCGTCCTGGTCGGCCGCCGCGACTGGCTCGATGTCGCCGAGCCCTACCTCGCCGGTGGTGGCGCGGTGCGCGAGGTGCGCCTGGACCACACCGACTGGGCCTGCGCGCCCGCGCGCCACGAGGCCGGCTCCCCGAACGTGCTCGGTGCGGCCGCGATCGCGGCGGCCTGCGAAGCGCTCGCCGGTTTCGACGCCGACGCCGTCGCCCGCCACGAAGAGGAACTGAGCCGTCTGCTGGTCGAGGGCCTGCGCGAAATCGACGGCGTCGAACTGCTGCGCCTGTGGGAGGACTCGTGCGAGTCCGTCGGCATCGTCACCTTCACGGTCGCGGGCTACGAACCCGCCGAGGTCGCGGCGTACCTGTCGGCGGAGCACGGCATCGGCGTCCGCGACGGACGTTTCTGCGCGCATCCGCTGCTCGCCCGCGTCGGCCGCGCCGGAGGTGCAGTGCGTGCCTCCCTCGGCCTCGGCAGCTCGTCCGCCGACGTGGAGCGTCTGGTCGGGGCGGTGCGTCGCCTCGTCGAGCACGGCCCGTCCTGGACCTACGCGAAGACCGACGGCCTGTGGGGCCCGTCCCCGGAGACCCGCCCGGGTCTCGCGGCGGAGGGCGCGGGCGCGTCGGAGTGCGTCTGATCACCCCGATCGACAATTCCCCACAAGATCGGTAGGGTATTGCCCATGGCATCGCAGACCGCATCGAACGTCGTCGCACAGTGGTGCCGTCGTCATGTCGATCTGTGCCGTACCGCTTCCGGCATGTGTACGAGCTGAACGACACCCCAGTCTCCACAGCTCATCGCCGCGGGATCGCCTGCGGCAGTTCGAAGGAACCCCACATGTCGTACAACAACATCGTTCACACCGTGTCGTCCGCGCGCCCGCTGCGTGTCGCCGTCGAGCTCTCCGGCCCGTCCGGCCCGCACTACTGGGCCGATCTCACCGCCGGCCGACCCGGCGAGGAGTCGCTCGATCTCAGTGCGCCGCAGCCGAATGTCGTGCGGATCCGCGCCACCGATCTGCGCGAGACCCGCAAGGCCACCGATCGCGTCCGTGCCGGGCTCGTCGCCGAGGGTCGCGACCCCGGCAGCGTCACCGTCCTGGTCGATCTCGAGGTGGTCGTCGCATCCGAGGCCCGCAGCGCGCGGAAGCAGTACGCGCAGTTGGATGTTCCGCGCGCGTCGGACACCCTGTCGTACGTCGGTACCCCGCAGGGGCTCGCCGGTCTCATCGCCGATATCCACTCCACGCACGTTGCGGACGGTGTCACCCTCGTTCCGCTCGCGGCGCCGTTCACCGTGGAGCACATCATCGACGGAACGCTTCCGTGGCTCGAATCCCGCGGTCTCGCGGCGACCGCGCCGTCTGTCGTGGAAGTGTTGCGCCGCTTCGGGACCGGTGGCCGAGGCCTCGTCCGCGCCTCCTGAACATCCCGGCGGAAGCCGGTCACGATTCGAAATGCCGAGTGGGGCGGGAGAACGGATTCTCTCGCCCCACTCGCTGTATCTTCAGGCCGAACGCCGGGTCAGGGGTTCGACGACGTGCACGCCGGGATCGGGGTCGAAACGGTAGCCGGTTCCCCGCACCGTCGTGATGATGGATCCGAATCTTCCCAGCTTCGTGCGGATTCGGGACACGTGGACATCGACGCTGCGGCCGCGTCCGTGGTCGGCGTTCGTCCCGTCGGGATCGAGTTCGCGCAGTACCGATCGGGACACGACCACGCGAGGCCGCCGGACGAGTCGGGACAGGATCTCGAATTCGGTGTGGCTGAGCGGAACCCGGACATTGTCGAGGATCACGTCGCGGGCCGGAAGATCGATCACCAGCGGCACCGGTGTGGAGCTGAGCAACGTGTGTGTGCTCGCTCCCGGCACGAGGTCCCGAGCGGTTTCGCGCAACGCGTCGGCGAGCGCGGCGAGATCCGCCGACGAGCGCACACCGGTGTTCGAAAGCTGAACGACCAGTACGAGTTCGGGTGTTGTGGTCATGGTGTGGTGTCCAATGGTGTGGGCCGGTGGTAGACGCCGTCGTGATAGAGCAGCGGGGCCGCCGGCGACTCGGTGTCGGTGACGTGAGTGTGGGTGACGAGGCCGACGACCAGCGTGCTGTCTCCGGCCGGAATCAATTGGTGTACAAGCAGACGCAGGCGCACGGGAGTGTCGTGGAGTGCGGGTTCGCCGGTGTCGAGACGGCCCCACAGAGAACGGTCGGCGAAGCGTTCCTCGGCGCTGCGTGCGAAACGCTGTGCCAGATGCTGCTGGTCGTCGCCCAGGAGGTGCACCACGAGCGAGTCCGCCGCGTGCACGGCGTCGATACTCGACGATGTCCGAGTGATGTTGAACGACACCAGCGGTGGGTTCAGTGACAGCGAGGAGAACGACGTCGCGGTGAAGCCGACCGGGCCGTTTCCGGCGTCGAGCGTGACGACGGTGACGCCTGCCGGGTGGCGGCGCAGCGCGGAGCGGTACTCCTCGTTATCGACGCCCAGGGCGAGTTCGGGTGCGGTGGCGTCGGCGCGATCGGCGACAGAGGAATGTGATGTGGGCATAGCCGTCCCTGGAAAGGCTGGTCCCCGGAAGAAACTGGGGGACAAAGCGAGTGATGAGATGGAATGGGTGTGGGCGTCAGGCCGCACACAGGCACGAGCGGGTACGGCACAGGTCGACGTGCCTGCGGCTCCACGCTCGGATAGTCACGGTGACACTATAGTGCAGCGGTCCCGCTTCCGATACCGCGGGCCGGTCAGTCCACGTCCATGTCCATGCCCGCGGTGATGCGCAGAAGTTCCCGATAGGTCGTGCGGAACACCGTGTTCGGGTATCCGCCCGCGGCCCACAACAGCGGATGGGCCTCGAGCGCACGATCCACATAGGTCGGCAGATTGGTGGGGTGACCGAGCGGCGCGACACCGCCGACCGGTTGCGCGGTGACCTCCGTGACCACCTCCGGCGACGCCGGCACCAGCGTGCCGCCGAGGCGCTCGCCGCAGCGCCGGACGTCGACCCGGTGGGCTCCGGAGACCAGCAGCAGAACCGGTTCGCCGTCGAGTTCGAACACGAGCGATTTCACGATCGCACCGACGTCGACGCCCAGCGCCGCGGCCGCCTGCTCGGCGGTGTGCACCGATTCCGGCTGGGTGAGGATCAGGCCGGGATGGCCGCGCGAGATGAGCGTGTCGGCCACGTGAACGGCGTTCGGATGCAGTGTCGCGGACATGGTTCCAATGTAGGAGCGGACCGCAACTGCCGGGCGGGGATCAGTAGAGCGGAAAGCCGTCCTCCGGCCCGAGCATGCGTTCGAGGCGGGTGCGCGTGATCTTCGCGAGTTCGTCGGTGCGGATCTTCCGCTCGGCGTCGACCTCGTTGTCGAGGCGGTGAACGAGGTCGGCGAGCAGCTCGTCGGGCCCGCGGTCTCCCGAACACCAGAGATAACGGAAGCCGAACCTCTCCTCGTACACCTGCGCCGACCGGGCGATCTCCGCCATCATGAGCGGATCGTCGGTCCACACCGAGCACTGCTCGGCGCGCGAATGGGTGCTGTGCGGCCGGACACCGACGATCGGGTGGCACTCCAGCGCCTCGGCGATGCTCGTCTCGTCCAACGTGACGAGCACTGCGTCGGCGCGGGCGAACAGTTCGGTGTAGCTCGCGTACGGGCGTCCGGCGGCCACCGGGTTGGCCCAGGCGAGCGTCGCGCAGCACTCGTACAGCGCGTGAACGGCGCCGCGGCGGCTGAGGGCGTTGAACGCACCGAGACCGATTCCCTGATGCAGAAGCATGGCCTGCGCTCCTCTCCGAGACGGACCGCCCCGGGCACCCCGGCGCTGCGGTCGGATCCAGCTTCCCTCGTGTGCGGGCGCGCTTCCAGGGCTGTGACCGGGAGTTTTCGAGTCTTTAACACCGCTCGGGGGTGAACGTGACGGGGAGCTCGGTGTGAACGCCCGGCAAAGATATTACTCTCGAGTAATGACCGATCATTCCAGCTGGAAAGCATTCACCGTCGAGGTCGAGGCGCATGTCGCACGCGTGACCCTCGTCGGACCCGGCAAGGGCAACGCGATGGGACCCGACTTCTGGTCCGAGCTGCCCGAGGTGTTCGCCGCGCTCGACACCGACGACGAGGTGCGCGCCGTCGTCCTCGCCGGCTCCGGCAAGCACTTCTCGTTCGGGCTGGACCTGCCCGCGATGAGCGGCGACCTCGGCAAGGTCCTCGCAGACAAGGCGCTGGCCAAGCCGCGCACCGACTTCCACGCGATGATCAAGCGCATGCAGGCGGCGATCACCGCCGTCGCCGATTGCCGCAAGCCCGTCGTCGCCGCCGTGCAGGGCTGGTGCATCGGTGGCGGCGTCGACCTCATCACCGCAGCGGACATCCGCTACGCCTCGGCGGACGCCAAGTTCAGCGTCCGTGAGGTGAAGGTCGGCATGGTCGCCGACGTCGGGACCCTCGCCCGCCTCCCGCTCATCATCGGCGACGGCCACACCCGCGAACTCGCCCTCACCGGCAAGGACATCGACGCCGCACGTGCCGAGAAGATCGGCCTCGTCAACGACGTGTTCGACGACGCCGAGGCCACCCTCGCCGCCGCCCACGCGACCGCCGCGGAGATCGCCGCCAACCCGCCGCTCGTGGTCCACGGCATCAAGGACGTCCTCGACCACAGCCGCTCCCCGCAGGTCGACGACAGCCTCCGCTACGTCGCGGCGTGGAACGCGGCGTTCCTGCCCTCCGAGGACCTGACCGAGGCAATCTCCGCCATCTTCGAGAAGCGCCCCCCGAACTTCCGGGGAGCCTGAACTGCGGGGCCGCTGAGCTGCGGGCTCCGTCCGAAACGAGCGAACGGTACATTCAGTCGATCTGTGATCGACTGAATGTACCGTTCGCTCGGAAAAAAGAGGTGGGTCGAAAGAGACCGGGACGGCTCAGTGGCCGCCGTTCTCCTTCAGCCGCGCGATCGACGCCTCGACCTCGGCCTCGGCCTCGGCGCGACCGACCCAGTCGGCGGCCTCGACGTGCTTGCCCGGCTCGAGGTCCTTGTAGTGCACGAAGAAGTGCTTGATCGCATCGAGTTCGAACTGCGAGACGTCGGAGATGTCCTGGATGTGATCCCAGCGCGGGTCGCCGGCCGGCACGGCCAGGATCTTGTCGTCGCCACCGGCCTCGTCGACCATCTTGAACATGCCGACGGGGCGGGCCTCGACGATGACACCCGGGAAGACCGACTCGGGGAGCAGCACCATGCAGTCCAGCGGGTCACCGTCCTCGCCGAGGGTGTTCTCGATGTAGCCGTAGTCGGCCGGGTAACCGAACGACGTGTAGAGGTAGCGATCCAGCTTCACGCGGCCGGTCTCGTGATCGACCTCGTACTTGTTGCGCTGTCCCTTGGGGATCTCGATGGTGACGTCGAACTCCACGCCGGTGTCCTCACTTCGTCGGTGATTGGCTGTCGCTCCAACTGCCGCGATCGCGGCGATGGTCCGCAGAGAGGATAACGGGAGCGGGGCTACCCTGGTGGACGCAGGTGCCGGACCCACCCGGGCGGCCACCAGGGCGCGGGAGTCTCGAACGCAGCGGAGGCGTGTTGGCGGGTCAGGATAAGAACAAGAAGCTCGGCGGGCTCGAAGCGCGCCGTCGGCGAAGCCTCCGCATCCTGATCGGCATCTGGGGCACCGGATTCCTCGCACTCGTCGTCGGCGGCACATTCGCGCTGTCCGAGCTCGTGGGCAGCGACGCCGAGGCCGCGATCACTCCGGCGCCCGGCCCGGTCACCGCGACCCCTCAGGTCGCTCCCGTTCCCGCCGACGCTCCGGCGCCCGTCGCCGCTGCGCTCGGCGCGATTCTGGCGCCCGCCGTCGCCGACCCCGCGCTCGGGACTCTCGCCGGGTCCGTCACCGACACCGCCACCGGCACGGTCCTGTGGGCGCAGGATCCCGACCGCCCGATGGTTCCGGCGTCGACCACGAAGGTCCTCACCGCCGCGGCGGCGCTGCTGTCGCTGCCACTCGACCATCGGGTGTCCACGCGGGTCGTCGAGGGCAGCCGTCCCGGCGAGATCGTGCTCGTCGCCGGCGGCGATCCCACCCTCACCGCACTTCCGGTCGGGCAGGACGGCTTCTACCCGGGCGCACCGCGCGTCGCGGATCTCGTTCAGCAGATCCAGCGTTCGGGAGCCGTCGTCGACACGGTGCTCGTCGACGTCGGCAGCTACATGGGCGATCCGATGGCCGCCGGGTGGATGCCGTCGGACGTCGGGGGCGGCTACATCGCACCGATCGAACCGGTGATGCTCGACGGCGGCCGGTCGATTCCGAACGCGGACGAATCTCCGCGCAGCCCGACGCCCGCGCTCGACGCCGGCCGTGCCCTCGCCGCGGCGCTCGGCGCCGACCCCGCGACCGTCGCGGTCGGGACCGCGTCCCCGGGGGCGGCGCCCCTGGCGTCGGTGCAGTCGGCGCCTCTGCGCGACCGGCTCCGGCAGATGATGGACCACTCCGACAACGTCCTCGCCGAGACGATCGGCCGCGAGATCGCGATCGCGTCCGGCTCCCCGGCGTCGTTCTCCGGGGCCGTCGACTCCGTGCTCCGCACCCTCACGGCCGCCGGATTCGACGTCGGCGGCGTCACCATGCACGACGTGAGCGGCCTGTCCGTGGACAATCGCATTCCCGCACGGCTGCTCGACGCGGTGATGGCGTCCGCCGCCGGCACCGACCAGGACGCGCTGCGCCCGATGCTCGACTACCTGCCGGTCGCGGGGGCCACCGGCACCCTCAGCGCCCGCTACGCATCCGCCAACCGCGACGGCGCCGGCTGGGTGCGTGCGAAGACCGGCACCCTCTCCGAGGCAAGCGGGCTGGTCGGAACCGTCGTCGACGTCGACGGGCGGGTCCTGTCGTTCGCACTGATCGCCAACGGCCGCCCGCCCGGCGAGAGCCGGCCTGCACTCGACGCGGTCGCTGCAACTCTCCGGGGGTGCGGATGCCGATGACCGGCCGCGACCACACCATCGGCGACGCGATCGACTGGTCGTTCGCGGCCGGGGTGGGTGCGCGACTGGCCCGGCCGGGTCCGGCGATGTCCCGGTACACCGCCGACGCCGTGGTGGCCGAACTCGCCGACGCCGCCGACCGGGCCGAGCAGCCGGTGCGGGAACTCACCGGTCTCGGCGACGGCCACGACGCTCCGGCGCCCGCCCGGGTCGTGGACCGGAGCGGCTGGGTGCAGGCCGCGGCGGGGTCGATGGCAGACCTGACCGGAGGCGGACAGAACGGCACGTCCTGGATGGGCAAGCCCGCCGGCATGCAGGCCGGCGCGATGCTCGCGTACCTGTCGTCGGCGGTCCTCGGCCAGTACGACCCGTTCTCACGGACCCTGCTCCTCGTCGCACCGAACGTCGTC